>Ga0265338_10008758_pt1 | contig 12230 bp, 10 predicted proteins | sample 42126metaG_FD_193579 | JGI IMG/M metagenome (GOLD analysis project Ga0265338, IMG submission 193579) | Rhizosphere microbial communities from Carex aquatilis grown in University of Washington, Seatle, WA, United States - 4-21-26 metaG | ecosystem: Host-associated > Plants > Roots > Rhizosphere... | reverse complement strand
AATGTCAAATCATTTGCACATGATATGTCAGGCAGAAGAAGGTTTCCATTTATCGGATATCATAAGAGATTTCAAAACATTTACATCGAAAAGATTAATTCAACAAATAATAGAAGAAACGGAAAGTAGAAAAGAATGGATGTTAGATTATTTTAAACAATCGTGTAGTCATTTAAAAAGGAATCAAGAATATAAAGTATGGCAAGATGGCTTTCATCCTGAAGAAATATATCGAGGACCTTTTTTATACGAAAAGCTCGATTATATACATAATAACCCGGTAAAGCAAATGATAGTACAAGACCCATGGGAATATATGTTTAGTTCGGCAAAAGATTATGCAGGTCTTGATGGTTTAGTAAAGGTATTTGTTATTGATCATAAACCTTTAAGTTATTCATGATGAGTAGCGTGATACTGAGCACGGACTGCAAGTCCGTGCTATCGTTCGTTGTTGATAATGTTGACGTTAAGTCCGCGTTATCGGGGGCTATAACCTTCAACCCAAGCATTAACGATTATCGGAGCGAGGTTCGGCGGATAGCTCTGCCGTCGTCGTTTTATACTAGCAGACTGTGCATGCGAAAAGAAGAATATAGCGTATCAAACAAAAACAGATCCTTAGTCATACATTCGCAAAGTTAGAGCCTTAGGCAAACGAGGTAGTTTGTAATTAATCGCTATTCAAGGGTAATTTGCGATTGACCTATCTTATCGCCATCGCAATAAGCTTCAACTTCGTAAGTACCGGGTTTTATGGATTGTTCTTCGCAGGTGTATGAACCGCAAGCCTGAACCAATTTATTTTGATAATCGATCGATACTTTAGAAGAATAACCCAATTGAGTGCCATTTTGTGTAAAGACATCGTTTGATGCTCCGTGAATAACAGCTCCTGTTGCATCTATAATTCTAAAGAATACATCGCGTTGTCCGGCTTTAGCTATTTCATTTTCAACTAATGTTATACATATTTTTATTTCAGTAACACGTTTGCCTTTCTTCTGTGGTTTACCTTTTTTATTTATCGCTTGAACGGTAACGTTTGCACCTTTTATCTTTTCGGCTTTACTTACTTTATCGTTTAATACATTATTTTCGCCTTTCTTTTGGGCAATATCGTTTTGAAAAGCCACATTTTCATTTTTAAGTATTTGATTAGCTTTTGTCAACGAATCAATTTGAGCAATAAAACTATCGCGGTTATTTTGTATCTCTTTAATCTTTTGTTTGTAATAAGCCAGCTCTTTAGAGTTTTTCGATAGTCCTTTTATCTTTTCCAAATAACCTTCTATTTCTGTTTTTTGAGAACTTATCTGAGCTTGTAATCCTGCATTATCGGTTTTAATATCATTAAAGTCGTTCAAGAGTTTTTGATAATCTTGTTGAAGGGAGTCTTTTTCTGATAAGATTTGCAATTTTTCGTTAGATAGTTTTGTTAACGATGCATCTTGATCGACCGTTTTTAAATATTGATAGGTGTAAAGTCCGGTTACGCATACTAACAATATTATTAATACAATGATTAAACCATTTTTTGACGCTCCATTTGCCATATTCAGTGTTATTTAGTTGTTTCTTTAAGTTTAAAAATCAAAATTACCAATGCAAAAATAAGTGTTACCGCATTTGCTATAATTATAGGGTAAATATGTTCAATCATTCCATATATAAACCAAAATGCAACTCCAGTAGCGAATATAATGTACATCCATAATGATATTCCTTCTGTTTCTTTTGTTATAATTACTTTAATAGCTTGAGGTAAAAAGGCTACCGTTGTTAATGTTGCTGCAATATATCCAATGAGTTCCGCTGTCGACATTATTATCCTACAATTATTTTATTTATTTCAATTTGTGCATCCTGTTCAAAGTCTTCTACTTCCAATAACATATCAGGATCGTCAACGGGTAAATACCAATTGATAGTAATACTGTTACCTTCGGCTTTTTTATGTTCGAGCAATTCTAATATTTCGATTATCATTTTCGAAGTAGAGGTATTGAAATACGTAAATTTGAAATTGAATTCAAGCGTTTTTTTATGTTTAAAATATTCTTTTATCCAGTCCATCAAAGGCTTGTAAAAGCTATACGATTCTTCCATATACGATTCTTCTGATAGAACGCAAACACCGGTTTCAAAATTGAAATTAACTCCGGGAAAATAGGGTAGTTCTTTTTGTGGAATTTTTATGAGGTTTTCCATATTATTATTGTTTTATATTTTTTGTATATTGTTTATCTACTTTCACCGTCAGTTCAAACGAGCTGTGTTTTTTATCAAAATGAAACTCTATTTTATTGTAGGTTAATAATGCAATATAAATAAATCCTAGATGTGCACTATTATCTTGTTCCTTTTTATTTCTAATATTAAAGCTTTTAAGCTCACGTAGCTGCTTAAAATTAAGATCGTTTATTTGTTTGCAATATACATCGAGTTTATCGAAATTTGAAATCTCTATTTTGTTTTTTGTTGTGATTCTGAAATATTGTTCATCTTCTTCTATTTTTAACATGCCAAATCCACTCTTGTCGCCATTATTAAAGGTTATTTTTTCGGCCGAATATAATGAAATGTTTTGAGCAACTTCAATTAACGATTTAAATAATCGACTTCGTGAAATTGAATCATCAATAGGCATGGCTCGAATAAACTCGCCAAGCGATGACACCACTTGTATGGTAAAAGGCCCTTTATAAGCAATGAGCATTCGTTTGTTCGAAAGTGCATTCATACTAAATTTTTATTATCATTACTGAAATATCATCTCTTTGAGTTTCTTCTTGTATTGATAACTCATAATCTTCTTTTAATTTTTCTATTTGCGATTTTGCATTCAACGAAACATTTCTCTTTATTGTTTCAAGTAATCGAAGCGACCCATATTTCTTTGTGTTACTCATTGGCTGATCTATTATCCCATCCGATGACAATATAATAATGTCGTTCGATGTACATTGAATTTCATTTTGTGCATATTCAACATGTTCTTTTTTAGCATAACGTCCACCTGTTGAGTTTGAATTTCCATTTATCGTTTCAAAACTGTCTTTTTTCGATGAATAATAATAAAGCGGACGTTTAGCTCCTGCAAAAGTTATTGTTGCTTGGTCTGCTTGTTTCTCGATGCGGCATAAACATACGTCCATTCCATCATCGTTTTCAGAGGTGTTTTGTTTTAAGGCTTTACTCAAGCTAATATTGAGATGTCGTAATATTTCAGAAGGTTCGGTAATCGAATGTTCTATTACAATTTCGTTTAAAAGTTGAATTCCTATTAGCGACATAAATGCTCCCGGTACACCATGACCGGTTGAATCGACAACGGCAATAAAATAGGTTGAATCGTTTAATTCATGAAACCAATAAAAATCGCCCGATACAATATCTTTTGGTCGGTAGAATATATCGAAATCCAAATACTTTGCTATGGTATGATGTTCGGGCAACGATGCATTTTGAATTGTTAATGCATAATTGATACTTGATGTAATATTCTTATTTTGATTCGAGAGTTTATCTTTTTGAGCACTCAATTCTTCTTTTTGTTGTTCTATTTCGCGGTTCTTATGGTTTAATACTTTATTGTCTCTAATTCTATCAATCAATAAATAAATTAAAACAATAAGAACTATAGCATTTACAATAATTCCGGAAATAAGGATGTTTTTAACTTTTTGAACCCTTATGATGCGTTCGTCTTTTTCTTTAAGCTGCAGATTATGGAGGGCAAATTTTATGCGATCGTCCAAAAGGTTGGTTTCGGTATCGAGAATAATATCTTTTAAATTATTTCTCCACATGGTAGCACGGTGTTTTTCCATGATGGTATAACTGATTGACTCGAAACTTCGATAATAATTCAAGGCTTTATCAAGATCTTTTGTCTTTTCGTAATAGAGAGCGGTGATACCGTAAGTTCTTCTAATTAAACTGGAATCGCCGGTTATAAATACATTCGATAATACCTCGTTTAAATATTGCAAAGCACGTTCGGCATCGTCTTGTTGAAGCGATACATAGGCTAAATTCAATTGATCGTAGAGTGTATTTAATTTCAGTTTCTTTTGCTTGTTTATTTCTAAAGCATTAGTAAAATATGAATACGATCGAGAATAATTTGATAGATGTAAATAGATGAAACCTAATTTATTGCAAGTCTTTATTATACCTATGTTATTGTTGCTGTTTTGATTCTTTTGCAAAACATCAAGTAATATAGCTATTGTCGATTCATAACGTTCGGCTTTCCATTCTTTTCGTGCATTGGTATTTGATGAATCGATATAATTTTCAACCGATTCAACTTGCGAAGAATCGTTATTGCTTTTACTCATTCCAACGGTTGGGAATAGCAATCCTCCGATTATAATTCCTAACAGATATACGATCTTATGGCTCATCTTTTTATAATTTAATTGCGATAACCGTTACGTCATCAACTTGTTCCAAATTGCCTAACCAATTAACAAAAAACTCTTTTAAATAAAGTCTTTGTTCCGATAAATTTAAATGTTGAATAGAAAAAAGCATGTTTTTGAAATTCTGTTTATTTAGTTTTTTCTTATTGGGACCTCCAAATTGATCTATATATCCATCGGTCAGCATATAAAATGTATCGCCTTTTTTAGTTGCTATGATTATGTTGTTAAAGGCTTCAGGTTTATCGTAAATACCAACTGGCATCCTATCACCTTTATGTTCTATTAACACTGTTTTATTTTCTTCATCGGTTGTCATTTGATATAGAATATTGTAAGCTCCAGAGTATTCTAAGATTTTTTTAGTGGGATTGTACATGCATAATCCAATATCCATCCCATCGCGTATTTGTCCAATCTCACCTGTTTGGTGAAGTGTTTCGACAACTTTTAATCTTAGTTTATCAAGTATAATTGACGGCGATATATTTCTATCGTTTTGATGATGTGTCAATTCATTTAAAAACGAAATACCAAGCATACTCATCATTGCACCCGAAAATCCATGACCGGTGCAATCGGCACAGGCAAAATAATATTTATCGTAGAATTCTTTGAACCAATAAAAATCGCCACTTAAGATTTCTTTGGGTTTATAGAAAATAAAATGATCTTTAAACGTTTTATCAAGATTGAATTGAGCTGTTAATACTGCTTTTTGAATCATGCTGGCATATTTGATTCCATCGGTAATTTGTAAATTCTGATATTCCAATTGATTGTTTTTGTACAAAATTTCGTAATGAGCAGATGCAAGTTTTTCCGATTGAGCTTCGAGTTCGAAATTTTGCAAAGTCATCTTTTCTTTTTGATCCATTAAGATGGTATTCGTAATATTCAATTCGTTTTTTGTTCGATTCGTATTTTCTATCTCATCTCGTGCCCATTCAATTTGATTATAATATTCTAAAACCAATTCGGCAATTGTTGAAAATTCATTTTCTTTGGTTAACATAGGGCCAATTAAGAGCACATTTTCTCTTTTAAGCGATTTCTGTAAAATATTCAGAGGTTTAATAATATAATATTCATAGCAAAATATGCTAATAATCACCGTGATTAAAAAGAGGAAAAAATAATACATTTTAAAAAAGACCTTCTGAAATACAAAGGTGTTAATGAATTCTTTCGTCGGTTTATAGGTTATTGAAGCTATCACTTTTCCATTATAATCTTTTAAAATAAACAGATTCTTATCTTCAATCAATGGATTCTTTAGTTTAGCAAAGTCAATTGAAATCTTTGTGTGTATAATTGTCGAAACTTCTTTTATATACGATGAATCCCAAAGTTTACCAATAATTAAATAGCCTTTGGGGGCATTAATCTTTTTAGTATCGTTCGAATGATGAATGGTTGATGCATGAATTTCTACTATTTGGGAGTCAAGTTTTAAATAAAAGATAAGTTCGCGTTTTTGATATAATTTATTAAAAAACGAGTCATTAAAGACTAAGGTATCGCCGTCTAGAAGTCCGGTATTGCTGCAATAAATATTGTTTTTTTGTAAATCGAATATTTGAAAAACAGATAAATGAAGTTCTTTTGTTGCTGTAATTGTATATTTCGGATTGAATTTTTGAGGTTGCTTGATATAGTTTGTCATCCAATCAAAACAGGAATAATTAATAAGAATAACATGAAAATAATCTTTCTTAAGATTATTCAATGCATTGTAAGAAGAAACGAAAACACTATCTTTGTTTGTATTGATAGTGTTACTATCTTTTTTACTGTTATCTTTTAAAAGGAAATAACCTGCTAAAAAAATCAGAAAGATAATTGCAATCATCTTCAATACAACGAGTCTGATACCTCTAAAATAATAAAAGAATGTTTTTAAAATCATGTGCTTTTTGATTATTGTAAAAGTAGTAAAAAAATGATAACAAAACGTTAGGTAGATTACTCTCTATTCTCAATTTTGTTTCAATAATTAAGGAATATGTTTATTCTACTTTGATTTTTTTATACCTTTGAACTTTATTTTACTTTTCTAATGTTTGTTATATCATAAATATGTAAAGATATTCGACTTGTTCGACAATTATAGAATTGTATTAATTAGAATCAAATTGTTCAATGACAAATCAATAAAAATGATTTAAATTAATCGTAAAAGGTACTTAAAAGCCAAATAAGTATAAAAGAATTCAGATGTGGGTTCACATCCGACCATTAAAATAATTAAAACTGTATAAAAATGAAAAAGATTATTGTTCTTATCGGAGTTTTGAGTTTAACACTCAGTTTATTTGCCCAGGCTCCTTACTCAAGTGCTTTTGGAGGGCGTATAGAAATAAATAGTAACACCACCTTTTTAGGATTTACCTATAAACATTTTACCGATGCAAATAAAAGTTTTGAAGTAATTGCATTATCAGATTTTAAAAATGGAGTTGAATTTTATGGTTTATATCAATATAATGGTATTATTCCAGACTTTCCACCAAAACTAAGATGGATTGTTGGTGGTGGTGTCAATTTAGGTACATGGTCGGGATATGGCGATAATTTAGTATTAGGATTAACCGGTATGCTGGGAGTTGAATATTCGTTTGACGAAATACCGTTAAATCTTGGTCTTGATTGGAAACCGATAGTCGATCTTGTATCGAATAAAGATCAACGGTTTTGGCCATCGAAATTCGGTATATCAATCAGATATACTATCAAAAATGCTAAAAATGGCAAAAAGGGTAAGTGATATACTATCAATCATTGAACAATATGCTCCGTTATCGTATCAAGAATCGTACGACAATGCGGGTTTGCAGATAGGAAATTCAAATCAAGAAGTTTCGTCTGTATTACTTTGTATTGATATTACCGAAGCCATTATAGACGATGCCATTGCAAAGGAAGCCGGCTTAATTATATCGCATCATCCGCTTATCTTTGGAGGAATAAAACGAATAACAGGAGCAAGTTCTGTGGAACGATGTATTACTAAGGCAATTCAACATCAAATAGCAATTTATTCGGCTCATACCAATCTCGATGCTGTTTATAATGGAGTAAATGCAAAAATAGCACAGAAAATAGGCTTGAATAATTTACAAGCTCTTTCACCCTTACAAGGCGACTTGTTGAAATTGGTAACCTATGTACCTTTCGAATATGCACAAAAAGTAAGAAATGCATTGTTTGAAGCCGGTTCCGGAACAATTGGCAATTACGATTGTTGCAGTTTTAATACAAAAGGCGAAGGCACGTTTCGAGCAAACGAAGAAACATCACCATTTGTAGGAACCAAAGGCGATTTGCATACCGAGCAGGAAGTGAAAATTGAAACAATTTTACCAAGACATCTAAAATCGCATGTTATCGAAGCTCTTAAACGAAATCATCCGTACGAAGAAGTGGCATACGATTTATTTCAAATGGATAATGCCAATCCTTTGGTAGGTATAGGGTTGGTTGGACAGCTATCCGAACCGGTTGATGAAAAAGCATTTTTAGAATACATAAAAGAAGTGTTTTCGGTTCAATGTATACGACATACAGCATTCTTAGGAAAACAAATAAAACGTGTAGCAGTATGTGGAGGAGCAGGAAGCAGTTATTTGAAACATGCAATTCGTGCAAAAGCTGATATTTTTATTACAGGCGATTTTAAGTATCACGAGTTTTTTAATGCTGAAAATAAGATTCTTATCGCCGATATAGGACATTATGAAAGCGAATTTTTTACAAAAGAACTTTTTTATGATATTTTAACAAAAAATAATACTAATTTTGCCGTTCATTTAACGGATATTAATACAAATCCAATAAAGTATTTATAATATATGGCTATAAGACAAGAAGATATCCAAGCATCGGTTGAAGAAACGTTAAAAAATGTATTTGAGCTTCAACTATCCGATTCAAAAATCGATAAGATTAAGACACTTCGTGGTGAACTTCCATTGGAAGTAAAGGATTTAGAAGATGAACTTGCAGGTTTGGAAACACGCATTGGTAAAATTAGTTCTGAAATCAAACTTAAAGAACACGATATTTCTTCGAAACAACAAGAAATAAAAGATGCTGAATTACATATTAAGAAATATTCAGAACAACAAGATTTAGTGCGTAATAATCGTGAATTCGAATCGATTGCAAAAGAAATAGAATTTCAAAAGCTTGAGATTGAGTTATGCAATAAACGGATTAAAGAATTTCAATACGAAATAAAACAAAAGCAACTTCTTATTGACGAATGTCAAAAGAAGTTTGATGACCGTTCAATCGATCTTCAACATAAAAACATTGAATTGAACGATATCGTTCAAGAAAATCAAAAAGAAGAAGAAGAACTGATGAAACGTTCGGCTGCTCTTGAATTACGTTTAGAGTCAAGGTTATTATCGGCATATAAAAAGATTCGTTCCAATGCACGTAACGGTTTGGCTGTATGTACCGTTGCTCGCGATGCTTGCGGAGGATGTTTTAATAAAATACCACCTCAACGTCAGTTAGATATCAAAACGCATAAAAAAATTATCGTGTGCGAATATTGTGGACGTATTCTTGTTGATGCCGAAATGTTGGGAGTTGAAATTCCTATCATTCTACCTCCAGGAGAAAGACCTACAATCAAAGCTCCTACAATTATGAGAGAAGCTCCTCCAATTCTTGATTTAGACGATTAATTTGTAAAAATATACTCAATAAATCAAAAGCTGTTCTCGTTAAACGAGAGCAGCTTTTTTTTTGCACGATTTACTGATGTATTGCTTAAATATTAAAAGTACATTTACAATTGTGATCAAGCCCGCGTATAAGCAAGCCCGCAAATATGTCAGCCTGCTTAATGAAGTTAAACAAAAAGATATGTTTTTACAGCAGGTTTTCATCATACCTTTAAAATGAAATTATAAGAATCTGATAAAATAGTAACAGTTAATGAGTCCGTTAATAAAAGAAAAATACGATAAGCTTATAACCGAAGCAACCCCCTTACTTAAAGGAAACGATAAAGAATTTATCGATAAGGCATTCTTTTTGGCTTCAGAAAAGAGTCATTTGGTTGATCATGATCCAGACTCATTTCAAGCTAAAACGCTCGATATAGCTTATTTGGCCGTTACACAAATAGGACTTGCAGGTAAAGCACTTGTTAGTATTATGCTTCATGAATTGGCTTATAAACATATTTCGCACGACGACATTGTAAAAGACTACGGAATAAAGGTTGCTGCTATTGTCGATAGTTTAGTCAGGATAAAGAAAATCGATACATCGAAGGTTTCGCTCCATTCCGAGAATTTTATCCGTTTAATGTTAACTCAAATAGACGACGTTAGAGCTGTGTTAATTCTTCTGGCTATTAAACTCTATGATGTGAGACGCATAAAGCTGCTTACCGAAAAAGAAGGCGAGACCATTTGTAAAGAACTCTATTCTCTGTATGCTCCTTTGGCACACCGGCTCGGATTGTATACCGTTAAAACCGAGATGGAAGAACAATCGATGAAGTTCTTGCATCACGATACATATAAAGCCATTGCCGAAAAACTTGCAGAGACTAAAGAAAGTCGTGAAACATTTATAAAAGAATTTATACAAATGCTTCAAGCCGATCTTGATGCAATGAATATTCCATACGAAATAAAAGGACGCTCAAAGTCAATACATTCAATTTGGAATAAATTGAAGACGGGAAGGGTTGAATTTGAAAGAATATACGATCTCTTTGCAATACGTGTAATTCTCGATAGTGCTCGTGAAAACGAAAAAGCCGATTGCTGGCAAGCTTATTCGGTTGTTTCTGATGTGTTCAGACCTAATCCCAATAGATTAAGAGATTGGATTTCGGCTCCTAAAACAAGTGGTTACGAATCGCTTCATACCACCGTTTTAGGTCCGGGAGGAAAGTGGGTCGAAGTGCAAATTCGTTCAAAACGAATGGACGAAATAGCCGAAAAAGGAAATGCCGCCCATTGGAAATATAAAGGAGGTAAACAATCGGGTAATGAAACATCGTGGTTGGCTCGCATTCGCGAAATACTTGAAAACAGTGACGAAGAAAAACTCGACGGCGCCAGTTCTGCGCGCTTGGAATTGTATAGCAATGAGATATTTATATTTACTCCTAATGGCGATCTAAAGAAGATGCCCAATGGATCGACAATACTCGATTTTGCATATGAAGTGCATAGTTCCATTGGCGATACCTGTGTTGGTGGAAAAGTAAATGGCAAAATTGTTCCCATCCGTCATACCATAAATAACGGTGATAAGATTGAAATTCTAACGGCAAAAAATCAAATGCCTAGTAGAGATTGGCTTAATTTTGTGATCACGTCGAAAGCAAGGAATAAAATAAAAAGATTTATAGCCGAGCAAGAAAACAAAGATGCCGATGCCGGTAAAGATATGCTAGTTCGTAAACTTAATCAAATGAAAATTAAGTTTGACGACGAAAGTGTGCATAAGCTAGTACGTCATTTTAAGTTTAAAAATAGTATAGAGTTATATGTTAAGGTTGCACATAACCAAATAGATACAGCTACCTTTAAAACAGTTTTTGAAGAAGTTGATAAAATAGAAACCGATAGAAAACCCAATAGAATAGATCTTGAAGTACTACAAGGAAAGATAAAACGTAAATTTAATGCCGAAAAGGAAGCCGATTATTTAATTATTGACGAGAGTACCGGAAGAATAGACTATAAGCTTGCTAAATGTTGTAATCCCATTAAAGGTGACGAAATATTCGGATTTATTTCAGCTCTTGGAGGTATAAAGATTCATCGGTTGAATTGTCCCAATGCGATACAAATGACCGAAAAGTATCCTTATCGTCTCATACCGGCACGTTGGACAAATACAGGAGCCAATGCTAAGTTTGTGGCCGGTATAAGGGTTACCGGAGCCGACGAAGTAGGAATAATAAGCACTATAACCCAATTGATATCACAAGATTATAAAATACAACTTCGAGGTATAAATGTGGAATCGAAAGACGGACTGTTTGAAGGTAAAATAGTGGTTTATATTCTCGATCTTATACATCTCGATTCTATTATGGCAAAAATGAAAGGTGTAAAAGGGGTTCATAGCGTATCAAGGTTCGATCCACGTGTTTAACGGTTGTATTTGTAGAGAAAATTCAGGAATTTTCTCTAAACGATAAATGTGGTATGATGAGAAAATTCGTGAATTTTCTCTACGAGGTTTCATTCAAACAATGACAATTGATCGCAGAAATCATCATTTCTTAGTTGTTTATTTTGATAAAGGAAGATATCGAGCAGCCGATAGTATTTTGTTTTTATTCCATTTGAATAATAGAGTTTAATGATAATATCGCTTTGGGCAAAGAGTTTATAATTGTCGGCATCGATAATTATGTTTGCATCTAAAACGGTAGCTAATTCGTGTTGAAAGAGCGGACTGGTGTTCGCTATCGAAAAAACGGAATAATGATCTTCAAGCCTTGCAAAATGTTGTTGAAGCACCGAAAAGTTGGGATTATATAAGCCCGAAGGAATGTAGAGCTCCATTTTATAATGATGTTCGATTACCGAACTCACATTTTTGATTAAAAAGCGGGGATAAAAATTCACCTTTTTATATTTTCCTCCTTCAAGTGTTGGTATGCCATTGGTATTTAAAATAGCATAAATATCTATTTCTGACTTTTTCGATCGTTGATATAATTCACGAACATCATGTTCCTGCATTACTACTTCTTTAAAATCGAAACGTTTGTAATATCTTTTATCTTGTGCCATATGAGGAGCAAGATCG
>Ga0265338_10008757_pt1 | contig 12231 bp, 10 predicted proteins | sample 42126metaG_FD_193579 | JGI IMG/M metagenome (GOLD analysis project Ga0265338, IMG submission 193579) | Rhizosphere microbial communities from Carex aquatilis grown in University of Washington, Seatle, WA, United States - 4-21-26 metaG | ecosystem: Host-associated > Plants > Roots > Rhizosphere... | reverse complement strand
CCGGGTCGTGAGATAACCCCTATTATGAAAGGCATCTCAAACATCAAGCCGTCTACGGACATTGCGACGCAGGTACACCCCGGCGGTGTCATGGAGCGCGCAGTCAATCGCGGTCGTTCCATCGGCACTATTCTGGTCGAAGACGGCCGCCTCGCCAGCGGGGACGTCGCGCGCATTCTCGATTTTGCGGCTGAACGGCGACTTCTCTTTGGCGATGCGGGGGTTGAGCTCGAGTTGCTTAAACCTGACGATGTTGCCTTCGCGCTGGCGCGACAGTTCAGCAATCCAGTCCTTCCACGCGGTGGAACCGATGGGGTCTCCGACGATTTGCTGGCTGGCTACGACCCTCAGAGCATGCTGCTCGAGCCGCTGCGAAACTTGCGCAGCCAGCTTATGCTGCGATGGTACCCCGAGCGCACGCGCCGCGTGCTCAGCATCGTAAGTCCTGGCAGCGGTGAAGGGCGCAGCTGGCTGGTGGCGAACCTGGCGACGATCTTCTGCCAGATCGGCGTACGTACGCTGATCATCGATGCCGACTTGCGACATCCGCGGCAGCAACAGATTTTTAATCTGCAAGGACAGCCCGGCCTGTGCGAATTGCTTACCGGACGCGCCGGTGGAGATGTGGTCCGGCGCATCCACCCGCAGATGCGGCTCTTTGTAGTTGGTGCCGGCACCCTGCCGCCTAATCCGCAGGAGCTTCTATCGCGCCCCCTTTTTGAGGCGGCCGTAAACCGTTTCGCGTCCCAGTTTGATCTGGTGCTGCTGGATACCCCCCCTGCGGCGCAATCGGCCGACGCCCAGATCGTATCGGCCCATGCACGATCGGCACTGTTGTTGGCACGTCAGGATCACACCGCCCGATCACAGATTCGTGAGACTTTGCAGAATCTCCTGCATGCGGGGACTAATGTGGTTGGCAGCGTCATGTGCGAGCATTGAGCCTCGCCTTGTGCTTTGCCATGCGCCGTTAGCGATCTGCCAGCCGCCCCTGGCGCGTGAACTCCTGGACAGGCTGGCACGTTGTCTCACCTTGCCTCAGGGAGCTACCCAGGCATCGAAATATTCAATGTACATTTCGTAGGGCACTGTTCCGCTGTGATTGTTTGCTTCCATTGTCATGAAGAAGTGCAGATTTTCGTAGGCAGCCGTGGGCATCCCGACCGATGAAAATGGTTGACTGCCGACGGCAGCGCCGTTGACGTACCACGTCACCCTCTGCCCCACCGGATCGAATGACGCGCCGTAGATGTTTGTCTTCGTGTAGTCGACGTTTCCACCGCTGGCCGTAGCCTGCGTGGTGGAGCTGCCATTCCAGTAGTGCAGCGTGCCCCACAGTCCGACCGAATTCTGACCACTCTCGTTGACATCCAGTTCCATCCACTTCGTGGTTGTGCCCAAATTCTTCTCGGCGCACCAGAGCCATACTGCGGGCCAGATAGTCGAATTCTGCACCGAAGTACTCATGGCCCATTCGACGTAGAAGGCTTTGCTGCCCGAGAGCGTCGGCAGCTTGCCCTGCAGCGTTGCCATGGAGCTGTTGTTCGTAGTTACGGTTTGCAGATTGCCTTCTTCCGCGTTGGCATTGCCGCTGGCTCCTGCGTTGACGAGAGTCAACTGCCCGTTGGTCGTACCGTAGAGTTCAGAAGCATTGTTGCTGGTGTTGAAGAGCACGGTGGACCCCGAGCCCACTCCAGTCATGGAAACATCCGGCTGCTGAGGCGCAAGCCAGAGCACGTTCTTTGTCAGCCCCAAGGCGGCCGCCCCCGCGGGCAAGGGCGGAACTGCGGCATTCCAATGGACTCCATCAGACACCATCGCGCCGATGTCACCAGTGGTCGCGGTGGCGCCCGAGGCGATGCTGGTAGGCGGATGTGCCGCCGTCAATTGGGCGAGCGTCGTGAAACTTCCCAGACTTGTCGAGGTTTTCGTTCCGCTGCTGCTGCCAGAGGAGCCACCGCCGCTGGACGAACTACTGCCGGATGAGGTGACCCCGGAACTGGAGCCGCTGCTGGATGAGGTGGTTCCGGAACCTGAACTCGAGCTGGACGTGGAACCGCTGCCAGATGACGTGGCACCAGAACTTGAACCCGAGCTGCTCGACGCAGAAGCAGAGGAATCGATTGTTATGGAAGCCGTGGAGGGCGTGCCCAAAGTTACGCCGCTGCCAGAATCGGAGAGCGCGATAGCGAAACTCTTCCCCGCGCCGTACTTGCCGACCAACGGAATCGTAATCGTTCTCGGAGAGCTGTCACCCTCGGCCCAGGTTAAGGTACCCTGCCTGGGCGAGTAATTCACGTTCGCGACAGCGCTTCCGTCTACCGTAACGTAGTTCACGGAGACAGATGTCGGGGTGCCACTACGCAGTACGCTGACCGAAGCGACAGTCGAAGATCCCAGCACCGCGTACGTGGGGGCCGAGAAAGCGATAACGGCTTGGGTGTTCGCCGTCGCTCCCGAGGAGGATACCGAGGAGGGGTTTGCGGAGCCACTTGTAGCTGAATCGTTGCTCTGGCCGTTACATGCCGCCAGCAAAACCAGCGCGGCGCCGAGGGCGGCGCGGCTTCCATTGATGAACTGCATACAAGCGACTCCTATAACGTGTGACAGCGATAGTTGACTAAGCACCCAGCTGTCTCAAACTGTCTGGCCAGCACGACGTGTCGCCAATTGGATACAACTGACTTTTCGCTAGTACAATCAACCGCGTCCTCATCCTCAAAACGCGTCGCACATGTGAAGATCGCGCCTGGATGGCGCCCGTCGATTGGCAGGGATCGGCGCCTCTAATGCGGCCGGCCGCCTCGCGCTTTATTGCGCGCGGTCAAGCGCCGATGCGTTGGGATAAACGGCCCCGGGCTCGGACATTATGTCGCGTCCCTGGAACGCCTGGCGCAGTCAGTGCGTGGCCACCGGGCGTGGCTTTTTCTCTGTTTCAGGTAATTTGGAGGCCACGATCATATGACCTCAACAGTTGCTAAAGATCCGCCGCGACGCAGTTGGCACCGCACATGAGATCGCGTCAGCGTGTTTGGCTGGCACGCTTCGCTGCCTCTAACTCGTTGGTGCCTTCGGTGCGTCAAGGGAAGCCGTGAAATCTTCCTCACTGATGATGGCAACTTCCAAGGCTCGCATACTTTCGGGCGTGGCGGCGAATCTCTATACCCAGGCTGTCACGGTAGTGATGCAGCTGGGGTCTCTGCCGATATTCCTCAGCCGTTGGAGCACCGAGGAGTACGGACGCTGGCTCATCATATCTGCCGTACCGGCCTATCTGGCGATTTCGGACGTCGGGATAATGACGGCTGCCGGCAATTCGATGGCGATGCATCAGGCCCGAGGCGAAACCTCGATGGTGAATCGAATCTTCAATTCTGCTCTTGCGGCGTTGCTGTTAATTTTGCCCTCCTTGGCACTCGGCGCCGGGGTCCTCCTCACGGCGTACTCGTTTGGCTTGGACATTGACGAGCGCAAGGCCTTATTCGCGCTGATACTGACAGGTCTTCTGACCGTCGCCAGTACTCTGTTTGATGCTGTCTACCGCTCATTTGGCATGTACCCTCGAGGCACGTTTCTGCTAACGACGGTCAGAGTATTCGATTACTGTGGGATCTTCGCTGGTTTCCTGATCGGCGATACGCTGACAAGTACGGGCCTCGGATTTCTGATTGTTCGGGCCATTTCGACGGTGGTAATGCTCGGCCTGACACGCAGAGACGTTCCTCAAGTGCGCTGGAATTTGCGTGAGATGGATTTCTCTCTCATGGGGGGGCTCATGCGTAACGGAATTGGATTTCTTTCGTTCCCCTTGGGCTATACATTGACGCTCCAGGGTATGGTATTGATCGTGGGTGCGCAGTTAGGCGGAAGTGCTGTCGCGTTATTCAATTCCCTTCGGACACTTACACGAATCTTGTCTCAAATATCCGATGCCGCTCGAAGATCGGTGTCCCCGGAGATCTCCACACTCTACGGCGCAGGCCGAGAGGCCGAATTGAATCGCCTGGTTGATCGCGTACTTTGGCGAGTTCTCTTGCTTGTCGTCGTATGTGCGTGCGCGCTTGCGCTGCTGGGGCCGTGGATACTCAGCATTTGGAGTCATGGAAAGATCAGCTTCGATGGCACGGTTTATGCGTTTCTTCTGATTGGTGCAATCGCTGGCGCCTATTGGCAGGTGCAATCAGTACGCCTGACAGCCACGAATAGGCATGTATTCGTGGCCGGTACTTTTGCCATCGCTTCCGCGGGCGCGGTAGCGCTGGCTTACTTTACGATCGGAAGGTACGGGATTGCCGCAGCAGCAGCCGCCGCTTGCTCCGTCGACCTTGCGATGGCCGTCGGAACTTCGGTGGCTGTGCGGCGAATTTCCTCCGCCCATGCGCCAATGCATCTCCCTTGATCAGGGCCCTGATCTTTCTCAGCCTATATGCAAGCTTTTGGGGAGCCTCCCCGACCTATGGGTGGATTCTGCAGATCGCATATCTGCCGCTGCTGTTCACTGCCGGCGTCTACGCGTTCGTGAACAAGCGCGTACGGCCAGATCCACCCTCCGTTGCCGAGGTGGTTCTGTTCAGTGCAGCGTTATTGTCGACCGCTGTCACGATGTTTCGCGGGATGTACGAGCTCACGGAATATTCGATCGTGTTCTTCATAGCGCTGACTCTATTGTCAATTACAGCGCGCTCCGTGTCACTGGAGGACCTATTGGCAACCGCTGCGACGGCAGCCTTTTTCGGAGTGATTACATGTCTGATCGTCGAGCGTCAGGCGCTCGTCGTGGCCCTTTCTGTCCACTATGATAGAAATGGGCTCACCCGATTTGGGCCGCTTGGCACCAACCCCGATGTAGTGGGTTTGATATTTGCCTCGTCGGCAATTCTTATGATGCATCGCGCCTTGGTCACAAGCCGCCGAACCGAACGAGCAGTGATGCTCGCGGGTATGATACTGGCGTTGATTTTTGTCGTCGCTGCCTCGGCGCGCGCGTCGTTCCTGGCGTTTTTTGCGGCGTGTATCGTTGCATTCGGGTTCGAGATTCGCTTCAAGCGATCGACCTATCAGAAGATAGCCGTGGTAAGCGTGCTGCTGTTGCCGCTCGTGCTTCCTCGCCTGTACAAGTATCTGGGCGGCATCTTCGAACTGAGCTCCAGATACCGTGGGGTAGGTTCCGGTGGCAGTGGAAGAACCATGGTCTGGGCAAAGGGCCTCGCTGCGATATTCTCGGATCCGATCCGGCTTTGCTTCGGAGGTGGCATTCGGTCCTCAGAGAAGACCTATATCGGCTTCTTTACCGAGGACTCATACATCACTGTGCTTCTCGACAGCGGCCTGTTTCTGGGAACTGCGATTATCTGCATATACCCTTACGCTGCCTTAAAAGCCTTGCAAACGACCCAGCAGCCGGGAAATCCGAAATCGCTGATTCTGGTATGTGCGTATATTGTATTTGTGCTTTGTGAATCGGTGTTCAACAGATATTTGCTGGCAATCGGCAATCCTTGTTCGCTGGTCACTATTCTGATCCTGATTTCGATTGCGGTGCGACGGCAGCCGGCGGCAGATCCCGCAGGGGAATTCGGCTCAATTGAACGGACGGTGGGCTAATGTCAGAAATGTCCGCGGCCACCTTGATACATCGCTACTTTGTGGTGACCAAGGAGATAGATGGGCCTGATGGGCCTGTCGAATGGCTTCTTTCTGACCCGAACGAAACTCTGCCCCCTGATTGCCGTTACTTCGGTTCGGCATTGGCGGAAATGGACCGAATTCTTGCAGCGCGCGGCGGCCGTTCACAGCTGCACGTATATGTCACGTGGGATTGGCGAAAGCTGCCTGAATATGGTGACCACGTAGTGGTCTTGCTGTTGGGTGAGGAGCTGGGGCTGGTGCCCAGGTACGTGCGGCATGTACGTGCGGTATTCAAGACCATGCGTATTCGCCCGACTTTTGGCGCGACATTCCGCAGGCCGGGCTCGTTCGAGCTGCTGCTGGGCCTGAAGCTGGCGAGAAACTGGCTGCTGCATTTGCATTCCAGGTGGCAGGCGTGGCTGGTACCACGTCATTGGCCGGAACGGTTGAAGAAGGAGATCGAAATACTCGACGTGCCACTTGGCTATTACCGCCAGACCGCCGTTCCGCAACGCACCATGGCTCAACGCGCCTTCCACTGCTTTTTTGCCGGCGAGATCGCCGCACCGCGGTCCACGCTCGCGCGTTATTTGCTGCCTACTACGCCTAAGCAATACGCTCGACGCAAAATGCTGGCGACGGTTGACAGGCTCAGCCAAAGCGAATCGCGCTTCCGCTATGACGGCGGCGGCATCGGCAGTGGCCGCTTATCGCCGGACGAATATTCCAGGCGATTGATGAATTCCAAGATCTGCCTCGCGCCCAGGGGATCTGTCCCAGATACCTTTCGATTTTTTGAAGGGCTGAGAGCGGGCTGCCTGGTGGTCTGCGAGAGGCTGACGCGCGAATGGTTTTATGCCGGGGCACCAGTGATTCAACTGGCCGATTGGGATGAGTTTCCGACTATCGTCAAACGATACCTGGATGACGACGATGCGCTCGAGCAGGCGCGACTACGGAGCCTCGATTGGTGGGAAAGGAAGTGCAGCGAGATCGCAGTCGGAAGAGCGATGGCGGACTACCTGATCAAGCAATGAAGCGACGCACAGGTCGCCTTCGGCTAGTGAACGACTAAGTTGGAGGCGCTCGACTTTTGCCAAACCGATACCGCGCTGACAGTCATCGGGTACCGCACTCCCGTCCCCAGTATCACGACCAGATGCTGCAAGTCGACTATGCCAAAATCCATATCCGCCGCGGTCAGACTCGGTGGTTGTTGAGTGAATTGCGCCCAAGTTATAGGGTGACCGATGGGTGCAGCATCAAAGTACCATTGAATGAATCCGTCCTCGCTTTCAGTCGCCGGCACCCAGAGCATTCCGTAGGTATGGTATGCGGAAAAATCGGTATTGCCTGGTACCTTCAGGATTTTGCTCGAGTAGGAATTTTGCACGTCGCAAAACATTGCCGGCGCGCAGGTTTGGTTCGGATAGCCGTAAAATTCGTGGATTGAGCCGCTGTAGACCTCATCGGTCTTCTCATCGAAGGCGATGTTGTATTCAAGGAAGTCTATTTCGCCAAAGTGCTGGAAGCCGCGGACCTGTCCTGGCCACTGATCTGCGCCGTTATTAAGCAGGTGTTCGAGCGATAGCGACCAGAATGCGGGCCAGCCCGTAGAGGTTGCATTCGGGTCGGCAGCCGCACCTTGCCACCCATCAAATTTCAGCGTCGCTTCAAAATATGCGCCGCCGCCGAAGGCGACTCCCGTGAACCCTGCCGAGTTGGCAGCCGAGGTTGCGCTGGCCACCTGTCCGTTGGTGTGATCGCCAACGCCGCCAAAGATCGTGACCGAGCCATCGGTGTTCTGCACTGACTCACTCGCTAGCGTCGCGTGCCCAAGAAAAACGGGTACATAGAGCAGGGCTGCATCGGCCTGCGCGGCCTTGCCTGAGTCCAGGGTTGGATACGGACCATATGTTCGAGTCAAGTAACCCGCCTGCAACGCCTGGGGGGGAATCGGTTCTTGATCGGAGACGGGATTGGTGCTGCTGCAACCAGTAATTGCCAGCAATCCCGTAAGAGCCGCTGCCGGCAGACATCGCACTGCGTTTGCTTTTTTGTAAATCACGATCGATTTCTGAGTGGGTCGTGCATGCGCCGCAGCAAGAAGCTTGCGACATCATAGGGCCTGATCAGAGTGCCACACTTCGAAGACTGCGCCAACGTCGGTTCCGGTTTAGCGCTCCAGCAGCAGTTTGTGCAACTTGGCCAGGCGGTACACCCGCTTGGCATTGACCGGCTGAAGAGGTACGCCACGCGTCAATACCGCCGGAGTGCGATCTTCTTGAGATTGAGCGCTGGTCGCTCGACCAGCTTCCACGAGGCAAAAGCGAACAGCGGCGTCAGCGCCATCGTCACGAACACACTCAGCAGAGTACCTGCCAAGTGCTTGTATATCAAAACGTTAACAATCGGATTATGGTAAATGTAGACCCCATAGGAAATGTCGTTTTTTCGAAGCAGCTTGTACGTAAGGTCCGGATTGGAGTAGGCCATTTTCAACAACAGAGTGGCCAATATCAGGAATGCCACCGGGTTAATGGCATTCGCGACGCCCAGGTTGAATTTTTCCGAGATGTAATAGACGAGCAAGTAGAGAACGATTACATGTGACCATTTACGAGACAGTGCCCAGTCGCGCAGCGGCTTGCTGGTGGAAACATACGCGCCCACCAGAAACATGTAGATCCAAGGTACAAATGACACATTCACGAGCTTCTGCCCCACGCTCACCGTTGGGTTAAGAAACGTATTGCCCAGATTCGCGAACAGCAGTATCACGAATAGCGCGACAGCCAATTTTTTGCGCCGGCGCATAAGTACGAAAATAAGTGGGGTTAGCAGGTAAAACTGCAGTTCCACCGAGATCGTCCACAGGCTCCCGTTGGCGACTCCGGTTGCGTAGCCTCGCAGAAAATCCGGGTTGTAGAACTGGAAGAAAGTCAGGGCGGTGGCAATCCAGGTTGCAAATTGCAGGTGCGTGAATTGAACGGTACGAAGATATCCACTCAGGTAAATCGCCAACAGAGTCAGGAAGAAACACAAGATTAGGGCGGGATATAGCCGTAACACCCTGTTAGTGAAGAATATTGTTAGGCGGTTCGTCCGTGTCCGGTTCTCGATGTTGTTGAACGACCCGTAGATCAGATAGCCGCTTACAAAGAAGAAGACCGGCACTCCGGGGAAGTAGGACAACACGCGGAGCCACTCACCGTGCGGGTACAGATGACTGATCGCATGCCCAAGCGCTACCTGAGATGCGGCCGCGAGGCGGATCAAATCGAAGTTGTTGCGAGTGTTCTTCGCCGATATGGGCATGATGCGGTTCGCTCTCGTCATACAATGCAGACCGCCGGGCATCGGCTCGAATATCGTACCCCAGAGTCGCCACCGCCAGACGTCCCGAAACTCTGGGTTCCCAGATTTCAGTAGCATCTATCGTCGATTGTCTCGGCGCTATTGAGTGCGTGGTTGCGGTACCCCGTTCCGAGCCCGAGGCCAGCATCGATGAGCGCACGCTCGAGGAAGTGTAGGAAGAGTCTGAAGAGAGTGAGGCCCGCGAAAACGACGCCGAGCCCATCAAGATCCACAAGTAGTCTGGCTGGGGCCGACCGCCCGATTATGATCGGGCGCTGGTCTGCCGTACGTGGCTGGACTTAAGCCGGTACACTGCGCTGCCAGTCTGCCGGTCCTTTCCCTATGGAATCTGATTCTCCCGCTCCCGTGTCCTTTGCTGATCTCGGGCTGATCGACCCTGTCGTGCAGGCGTTGAAAGAGGTCGGGTACGAGTTCCCGACCCCTATCCAGGCCGCCACCATCCCCGTGCTGCTGGCTGGCGCGGATTTGCTGGGCCAGGCGCAGACCGGCACCGGAAAGACCGCGGCCTTCGCGCTGCCGCTGCTGTCACGGCTCGACCTCACCCAGCGCGAACCCCAGGCGCTGGTGCTCGTGCCCACGCGGGAACTGGCGATCCAGGTGGCTGAGGCTTTCCAGAAATACGCCGCGCACCTGCGCGGCTTTCACGTGCTGCCGATCTACGGCGGCCAGAGCTATGTCCCTCAGCTCAATGCCCTGAAGCGCGGCACCCACGTGATCGTCGGCACTCCCGGACGCGTGATGGACCATCTCGAGCGCGGCACTTTGAAGCTGGAGGGCATTCGCTTCGTGGTGCTGGACGAAGCTGACGAGATGCTGGCCATGGGATTCGTCGAAGCCATCGAGGCGATCCTGTCCCGCACTCCGAAGCAGAAACAGGTCGCGCTGTTCTGCGCCACGCTGCCCGCGCAGATCCGGCAGATCTGCCAGCGCCACTTAAGAGAGCCGCGCGAGATCGCCATCAGGGCCAGGACCACCACGGCCACCAATATCCGCCAGCGCTATTGGCTGGTGAGCGGCATGCACAAGCTCGATGCACTCACTCGCATTCTCGAGGTCGAGACCTTTGACGGCATGCTGGTGTTCGCGCGCACCAAGCAGTCCACCGTCGAGCTTGCCGACCGGCTGATCGCGCGCGGCTTTGCCGCCGCCGCGCTGAACGGCGATCTGCAGCAGGCGCAGCGTGAGCGCACCATTGCCCAGCTGAAGTCCGGCGCCATCGATATCCTGGTCGCCACCGATGTCGCGGCGCGCGGTCTGGACGTGGATCGTATCAGCCACGTGGTGAATTTCGATGTACCGCACGACACTGAATCGTATGTGCACCGCATCGGCCGTACCGGCCGGGCCGGGCGCAGTGGCGAGGCCATCCTTTTCATAGCCCCGCGCGAGCGCAACATGCTGCGCATCATCGAGCGCGCCACGCGGCAGCCCATAGAGGCCATGAATCTGCCCACCATCGATGATGTGAATCTGCGCCGCATTGCTCGCTTCAAGGAACGCATTGCGCTGGCGCTCAATGGCGGCGCGTCCAGTTCCTACCGTGGCGTGGTCGAGGATTTCGCCCGCGAAAGCGGCGCCGATATTGTCGATGTCGCCGCGGCATTGGCGAGCCTGGCCCAGGGTAAGACACCACTGATCCTGGGCGGGAAAGCTGCACGGGAGGAGACCGGTGCGCCGATGCGCGAAGACCGAGGCCGCGAAGATCGAGACCGACCGCGCCAGGCTGGCCACAAGGGCGGGCGCTTCGGGCCGCAGGAAACCTATCGGCTGGAAGTGGGCCGCGCGCACGGCGTGCAGCCGGGCAACATTGTCGGCGCGCTCGCCAATGAAGCGGACCTGGATGGCTCGCAGATCAATGGCATCGACATCCAGGAAGACCACACCTTCGTGCGGCTGCCCGCCGGCATGCCGCCCGAGGTGCTCGAGCGCCTGCAGCGCGTGCGTGTGAAAGGACGCCCGCTCGCAGCCGGCGTGGTCGAGCGGCGCCCGTCTGCGCGCAAGAAGCCCAAGCCGCACCGCGGCCAGTCCAGGTAGCCCACTGCGCACGCACACAGAAGTGTGCGCTGTCCTATTGATTCGCAACGCGCACTGCCCTATGGTGCGCGCGCGTTCAAACCCACGGAGGTGTGATACAAGGCAATGAAGAAGCGCAAAGCGTCCGCTACAAGCGAACCTGGGCCCCGTCTTCACCAAGTGAATCTGTATCTCGAAAGGAATTTTCCCGATTTTTTTGCCGAAGCCCGATTCCAGGTCGGCAACGACGACTACTTCCTCTACAGCCGATTCGGCCAGTACCTGGCCCGCTCCATCGAATCCCGGCGCACCCCGCGCGACAAGATCTACCGCGCCTTTACCGTGCTCAACAAAATGGCTCGCGTGTCCGCGCGCGATCCGGCCGTGCGGCGCATGCTGGTCACCGGCCCTCTCGAGCATATTGCCGATGCGCCAAAGGCACGGGAGATGGCTCACAAGCGGCTCTCCGCGCTGGCCAAGGGGTACCTCGAAAGCCTGCGCGAATAGCCGCGTCAGGGTAGGCTTTGCGCATGCCTGCCGCGCGCGCCCAGGACGTACTCCTCTTCTGGTTTGGACCGCGTCCTTACACGGCGGCCTCGGTGCGGCATCATTCGCGCCTCTGGTTCGGCGCTCACGCGGCACCCGAGCTGATTCCGCAGTTCGATGAGCTGATTCGCGATCGTTTCGGGGACACCATGCGGGCGGCGGCAGACGGCGAACTGGCCGGTTGGGAATCCAGTCCGCGGCGGCGGCTGGCGCTGATCGTGCTGCTCGACCAGTTCTCGCGCCATTTCTATCGCGGCACCGCTCAGGCCTATGCCGAGGATCACCAGGCGCTGTCCTTAAGCGTTTCCGGGATGCTTTACGGCGCCGACGCGGCGCTCGATCCGCTCGAGCGCATCTTTTTCTACATGCCGCTGCAGCACGCAGAATCGCTCGACGTGCAGGACGAGTCCGTGGCGGCGTTCCGGCGGCTGCTCGATGAGGCGCCCGCCGAACTGCAGACCAGCTTCAAGGAGGCACTGTCAGCGGCGGCCGAGCATCGCGACGTCATTGCGCGCTTCGGGCGTTTTCCGCACCGCAATGACGCGCTCGGTCGCAAAAGCTCGGCGGAGGAAGTCGACTGGCTGGCCAACGGCGGAGCGCGCTTCGGTTCCTGAGACGCTATTTATCTCTCAAGTGCCGGGAAGGCCGAGAATCACTATCTTCCCG
>Ga0265338_10008756_pt1 | contig 12231 bp, 16 predicted proteins | sample 42126metaG_FD_193579 | JGI IMG/M metagenome (GOLD analysis project Ga0265338, IMG submission 193579) | Rhizosphere microbial communities from Carex aquatilis grown in University of Washington, Seatle, WA, United States - 4-21-26 metaG | ecosystem: Host-associated > Plants > Roots > Rhizosphere... | reverse complement strand
CCGCGGCTACCTGTGCGTGCAGGTGAACTACCGGGGGTCCACCGGCTACGGCAAGTCGTTCGTCGCCGCCGGTGACCGCGAGTGGGGCGGCAAGATGCACGACGACCTCATCGACGCGGTCGGCTACATCGCGAGTCAGGGCTGGGCGGACAAGTCCCGGGTGGCCATCTACGGCGGCTCCTACGGCGGGTACGCGGCGCTGGTGGGTGCGGCGTTCACCCCGGACGCGTTCTGCTGCGCGGTCGACATCGTCGGCCCGTCCAACCTGAAGACCCTGCTCGAGACCATCCCCCCGTACTGGGCGCCGATGATCGCGCAGCTCTACCGCCGGGTCGGCAACCCCGAGACCGACGAGGCGTTCCTCTGGTCGCGGTCGCCGCTGTCGCGGGCGCACGACATCCGCATCCCGCTGCTGATCGCCCAGGGGGCCAACGACCCGCGGGTCAAGCAGGCCGAATCGGAGCAGATCGTGGCCGCGCTGACCGAAGCGGGCATCGACCACGAGTACATGCTGTTCCCGGACGAGGGCCACGGGTTCGCCAAGCCGGAGAACCGGATCAAGTTCTACACCGCGGCCGAGCGTTTCCTGGCGAAGTACCTGGGCGGCCGGCACGAGGACTAGGCCGGCGCCCGTCCGCCGGGACGGGCGGCCGGGCAACTGAATGTGCCCGTCAGCGCCGGGGTAGCGGCGCCGACGGGCACATTCACGCGGCCCAGCTAGTGGGCCGCAAGGCCCGCACGCAGCGGCCCTGACGGCTGGCCCCGCGGCCCACTGTGATCATTCTCGCGGCCGGCCGGGCCCGGTGACCATGAGAACTAGGCGGCGAACTAGCGGTCCCCGGCCGGCCGGGGACCGCTCGGCGCCAGCAGTGCGCCGGAGGGCGGCAAGGTGGTCGCGACTTCCCATCAGAAATGTCAAGTCAAAATCCGCCATCGACCGCAACCCGCCAAGACGCGCTATAATCTGCTGTTCAATGACATGATTCGAACGCTTACACGGCATTATCAAGATGCGCGATATGACTGGTTTGGGCGGTTCCGGCGACATCATGACCTGACTTTTTCATGACTTGAAAACCCGGAACCGCCCGCCCCCGAGTGCTGGGGCGGGCGGTTCCGGGGTCAGCGGCGGTACAGCTAGGCGTGTCGGCCTTGCCAGATGACTTGGTAGGGCTTGGCCACGGTGTACCGGGCGTGGCCGCTGTCAACGAGCACCCAGAGCGCGTGCAGCGCTGTCCCCTTTGACACGTCGTACGCTGCGGCCAGCCGGCTAGAGGACGGCAGCAGCGAGCAGAACGGGTAGGTTCCGTCCTCGATACGCCCCCGCAGGTCCCTGGCAATGGTGATGTAGCGGGGGGTGTAGTCGGTGTCCAGATCAGTTGCCGGCGCAGCCTGCACGGCACGTCTCCCTTCGGTCGTTCCCGGTTTCCTCGGCCTGCGCGGGGGAACGGCGGACCGCCTTGCGCGGGCGAGAGGGCCGGCAGGGGCGCTGGGAACGGTTACGCGATGAGCGACCGAACGCCCCTGCCGGCTGAGCCCCAGAGTACCCAATCTTGTATGAGCCTGTCTACCAACGTAGGAGATCGTAGGAGGTCAAACCGATACAACTAGAGTTGTCTATGTGACTGATGGGCGCGTTGACCGTATTGACCCGATCGCGGCGGTACCCCCGTACCGGCAGATCGCGGCGATACTCCGGCGCCGGATTACCGGGGGCAAGTACCCGCCGCACAGCCGCATCCCCACCGAAAGCGAGCTGGTCGAGGAGTTCGAGGTGGCCCGCAGTACCGCGCGGCGCGCGGTCGAGGTGCTGCGCGCGGAACGGCTGATCTACACCGTCCCGCACCGGGGCAGCTACGTGGGCCGGCAGCCCCCCGACCCTGCCCCGTAGGCAGGGATGAACCTGCCGCATTGGCAATACGTGTTACCTGATGGCGCGGTGAGCTAGCCGCGCTACTGACAGGCGAGTGGCGAGCGACCAAAGGGAACGGGCAGCACGCCAATGGCAGTGATCCCCGCCGCACGGCGGGCATTGGAGCGCGCCCGCGCGCGCCCGGGTGACCCGGGCCCGCGCGCCGGGCGCAGTCTTCGCGCGGTCATCTTCCCGTTGCCAGCGGACGGCGGGTTATGGACGTGGTGACCGGGTGGACCGGGCAGACCGCGTGCGCGCTGCAGGCCGCGCTACGGCTGAGCAACATCGACTTCGCCCGTCACCTGGGCGTCGGGACCCGCACCGTCTCCGACTGGCACGATGACCCCACCCTCAAGCCGCGCCCGGAGAGTCAGCAACTCCTAGACAGCGCGCTCGCGCTGGCCGCGCCCGGTGCCCGCGAGCGGTTCGCCGTGCTGACCGGCCAGGCCCCGCCGGCCGCCACCGCCGGGAGCGGGGACGGCAGCGCAGCAGCGGACGCTGAGCGCCGGCTTATCGCGGATGAGAACATCAGCGGCGCGCTCGCGTGGCTCGACCGCCTCGCGGGCTGGCACCCGGGGACCGCCCGCCGACGTGTCGCGGAGCGGATGAGCACGCTGGACCGCATGGAACTGACCGACCGCGCCAGCCGGCGTAAGGGCATCGGCCGGCACGCCGTCGCGGAAGCCCTGGGCGCGTACTACCAGGACCCGGCCGGCGGCCACGGCCGGTACGGCGCGCGGTTCGCTCACGACGGCAGCGAGGTAGTGACCAGCGTCCTTACCCGCCCCGGCTGGCTAGACCTCAACTGCGCCCTCACGGCCGGCCATGACCGGCTACGACTCGACAGCCGGGCCAACGGAGGGGACGCGCCGCTAGACAGCGACGCGGCCAGCGCTGCCGTGCAACGGCTGGCCGAAACCCTCGTGGCCGGCACCCGCTTCGCTGACATGCCGCTCTACCGCCTCACCGGCATCGACACCTCAGACGGGCAGATCAGCGGCTCGCTGGGCATCACGCAGTTCGCCTCCTACGCGCTAACGCTGGACGTGCTCGAGGGCGAGTTGCGTGACGCGCTGGCGGCCGGCGTTCCCCTGGTACCCGGGTCGCTCCCGCTGCGCGACCGCTACCTTCCCGATCGCGGTTCGGTGCTGAGCGTTGCTGACCGGTTGTGCGCCGGCGGGCCGCTTGCCCTGTGCGCGTTCGCCCGCCCGGCCGACCCCTACCGGGGGCCGGCCGATTACGTCCTGCTCGTGCAAGAGCGCTCCGCGAGCGTGGTCAACGCCGCGCGGCAGCTCGCGGTTATCCCCAAGGGCTTCCACCAGCCTCTCACTGATTTCCGGGGCGACGCGAAAATCGGGGCCACGCTGCGGCGCGAGATGGAAGAGGAACTTTTCGGCCGCGAGGACATCGACAACACGATCGGTGAGCAGAACGCGGCTGACCCCATGCACCCCGCCCGCCTGTCTGAGCCGATGCGATGGCTCCTGAAAGACAATCCGAGCGCACTGCGCATGGAATGCACGGGATTCGGGTTGAACCTGGTCAGCGGGAATTTCGAGTTCGCATCCCTGATCGTCGTGGACTCCGATGACTTCTGGGAACGGTTCGGCGGGCAGGTTCAGACAGGCTGGGAATCGTCTTCTCTTCGCCAGTATTCCAGCCTGGACGGCGAGTCACTGGCGGAACTCGCCCATGACAGCGCATGGAGCAATGAGGGGCTCTTTGCGTTCCTTCAAGGTCTTCGCCGGCTCCGTGAAATCGGCGGGGACCGCGTAGACATACCTGCTATTGATTGGACAGTGCGGCCATGACCGGAAACTGGCACAGCGGCAATGCAGAGGAAGACGGGCGGGATACCCGCGGCTGGATTCTCGGCCATTTCCTTGACGCTTCCGCCGGCGTGCGGTCAAGTAAAGACGTTGAGATCAAATGGGGCATCCACCCAGTCGGCGACAAGCGCCCCGGATGGACCGCCGACGACAAGCGCACAGCGCTAGTCGTCCTGATTACGGGAAAATTCAGGATCGACCTCACGGAAACCAGCGTCACCCTGGAAAAGCAGGGCGACTACCTCACATGGGGACCGGGAATCGATCATTCATGGGAAGCACTGACTGAGTCCATCGTCCTCACCGTCCGCTGGCCGTCAGCAGCAGGCTAACAAGCGTCGCCCGCGCACGCCAAAGAACCTCATAAGTTAGAGCAGCCCTAAACGCGCGCCTTCTCCGGAAGGTGCGCGTTTTTGCATTCCCGGACACCACCGTGCAACGCCTCTTTCGCAGGCGACTCACCTGTCTGCGTCTAAGCGGTCGCCGCACCGCCAGAGCCGTCAGACACGGAGAAAACCGCTGCCCTGCGGCGCGACTGCACTGAACCTGCACTGTTCCCGCACTGCTGCCGCATCACCACCGCATTGGAACCCCACTGCATTCCAGATGGAATTCAGGCATGCAATCGAAAACGCCGAACGAAGCCGCTTCCCGGCTGGTTCCGGCGCAATGCGAAAGAGGTGATGCCCGATGAAAAACAACGATTCCAGCGAACGCGAAGCGTTTATCAGCGGACTCCGCGGCCTGGCCGATTACCTGCAATCCACCCCGGACGCGCCGGCTCCCGGCTACTCGCCCCTTTATGTCTTCCCGCGACAGGACGACTGGGCGGGAAACTGTGCCGAGATCGACGCTATCGCCCGCCTGCTCGGCGTTACCGCCCACCTCACTTACGGCGGCCAATACGCCGCCTCCCGTTCTTTCGGATCGGTCGAGTACCGCGCAGTCGCCATCCCGCCCAAGAGCGACGACGAAGAAAGCGAGTAAGTGAATGTCTCCCCTCATCGTCCTGGCCGGCGTGGGATTCCTGGCCGCCTCCGCAGTCGCGGTGCTCGCGGTCCTGATCATCGGGATTCACCGGGGCGACCGCCACGACCTGACAAATGGCCCGCGCTCGGTCTCGGATTCCATTGCGCGCCGGCTCCTGCTCGGCACCCGATGCCCCGCTCCCCCGGCCGATTCTTCGGACTCAAAGAAGTGGCCGAACCTGTGAGCCGCGCCGCCGAAATCATCGCCGTGACGCTCACCGTCCGCCACTGCACCGAATACGAGTGCCAGAAATGCGCTGCCCGCGCCCGGTGGGGCCGGCGCAAGAAGTGGCGAACACGCAAAAACCCGAACCGCAACGTTACCGGAAGGAAGTGATGCACGATGACAATCACAATCCCCCTCGTCCTGCTCATGGGAATTGTCGCCTTTATCTGCCACCGGCACATGGGCCTGCGGCTCTGGCACCTGCTCGTGTGCCTTCTCCTGGGATTCCTGCTCGCGGCCACGTCCGCCGCCCCCGAAATCCAGAACCTTCTCACCACCCTTATCCACGGAGGGCACAAGTGAACGCACCCGGATTCACGGCCAGCCTTCCCGCCGTCTACGCGAGGAACGACCATGCCCGGCAGGTCATCGCCGGCTTCACGGCCGCGATGCCTGCCGCGATGGAGCTGTGGCAGCAGGTAGACACCGCGCTCGGCGACGTTCCCGCCCTGGGCGCGGTCGTCACCCGGCTGACCGCCGAACTCGCGGAACTGCGGATGGACCGCGCGAACCTGCTAGCCGCGATGCGCGCCACTGTCGCCGCGCAGGCGGACGGGGAAGCGGACCCCTTGTACTACCTCCGCGATGAGCTGGATGCCCGCCAGGCGGGCGCTGCGGGCCACGGGGGCGCGTCATGACCGGCTACCGGCAGATGCGCCGCCAGGCCCGCTACGCGCGGCGCGCGGGAATGCAGCCGATGATGGTCATCAACTCCGGTGACCCCCTGCCCGAACTGATCCTGGTGACTCTCGGCCGGCTGGCGTGGCGCTACCGCTCGGAACTTGCGCCCGTGGCGGTTACGGCGGGGCTGGCCGGCGCCGGCTGGTGGCTCCATGCCGCCTATCCGACCGCCGCGCCACCGGCAGTGCTGGCCGGCTCCCTGGTGGCGGCGGGCGCGGTCGGGGCGTTCGGCAGGCGGGCGGGCCTCGGCCCAGTTGCCGAGCGCGCCTATGCCGGGGCGGTACTGCTGGCGGGCGGCGCGTGGCTGGCCCTGGCCGCCGCGCTCGGCCCGCTTGCCCGACCGCTTCCGCTGTCCCTGGGAATCGGCGCGCTGGTGCTGGCGGTGCCGTGGTGGGCGCACCGCCGCCGGCGGGCGAGGGTGCGGGTTGAGCGGACGCTGGCCGCGTGGCCGGACATCGCCCGCGCGGTCGGGCTGGCCGGGTCAGCGGTCATGTCCGCCACGGTGGACGTGTGGGGGTGGCGGGCACGGTTCCGGCTGGCACGCGGGCAGACCATTACCGACGTGCTGGCCCGGGTGCCCGCGATCGAGTCAGGTCTTGGCACCTACCGGGGTGCGGTCCGCGTCTACCCGACTCCCGATGACCGGGCGAACAGGTTCGAGTTGCGCGTACTGGACAGCGACCCGCACGCCGACGCGGTCCCGTGGCCCGGACCATCCATCACGTCTGTGACTGAGCCGGCCGACCTCGGTCCGTTCGAGGACGCGACACCATGCCGGGTGCTGTTCCTGCGCCGGCACGCGATCTTCGGCGGGTCAACCGGGTCGGGCAAGAGCGGCGGGCTGAACGTCCTGATGGGGAACCTGACCGCCTGCGAAGACGTGATCATCTGGGCTGTCGACCTCAAGCGCGGCATGGAACTCGGCCCCTGGGCCGCATGCATCGACCGCCTGGCCACCACCCCCGAACAGGCAACCACCCTGCTGCGCGATGCGGTCGCCGTCGTGCACGGCCGCGCCGAACACCTCGCGGCGGCCGGCCGCCGAACCTGGGAACCTACGGCACAGATGCCCGCCTTGGTGATCGTCATCGACGAGTACGCAGAGCTAGCCGAGGAAGCACCCGACGCGCTGCACTACGCCGACCAGGTCGCCCGGCTCGGCCGGGCGCTGGCAGTCACCCTCATAGCTGCAACCCAGCGGCCAACCCAGAAGGTCATGGGACAGGGCGCGGTCCGCTCGCAGATGGACACCCGGATCTGCTTCCGTGTCCGCGAGCAGCGCGACGTGGACCTAGTCCTCGGCCAGGGCATGCTCAAGGCCGGATGGAACGCCCACAAGCTCAACGCGCCCGGCAAGTTCCTCGTGTCCGCGCCCGAGCACGACACACCCCGCCGCGCCCGCGCCTACCTCCTCACCGACGAAATGGTCGCCCAGACCGCCGCATGGCATTCCCAGATATCACGCCGGCTGGACGACATATCACGCGCCGCCATCCTGAATTCCTCCGCATTCCCCGCCCCGGTATTCCAACCGGAACAAGACACCACGCAGTCTCCCCAAGAAACGCTCTACGCGGCACTCAGCAACGCACCCGAGGACGGATGGGAAATCGGTGAGCTGATCTCCATTACCGGAATGACCCGCACCACGCTTTACCGCTACCTGCAAGACCTCGTTAAAGCGGGCCGCGCCTACCAGGTCAGCCGGGGCCGCTGGCACGCTCGCCCAACCGAAGGCGGCCACGATGAGTGATCGTCCCATCGTCCCACCCTCGCGCGTGTCTGCACGTAACGGGCGGGACGGGACGATGGGACGAGACAACGGGACGAACGCCCGGACCCCAACCGAGACAGAGGGAAGGTGATCACGTGGCAGCCAGCCCCCGTCCCCCGAAAAGTACGCTAGGTGGCTCTAACCGGATGCTCTCGTCCCGCGAAGTCGCCGCGATCCTCTCCGTTCCCGAGCGAACCGTACGCGACAAATGGCGCGAATGGGGACTGCCCGCCTACCGGATAGGGAAGCACCTGCGATGGCGCGAACGCGACCTATACGCCTGGATCGAAACCCAGGAAGCATGAAAAACAGACGGGCCCCGCCTCAACCTGGGCGGGGCCCATTGCATAGAGCTGATTTCGCCGCCTGCTAGACAAACGCAACTCGGGTAGGATGACCTTCTCTGGACTATGGACCCGCCACGCTGAGGTAAACTATCCGAGAAGGATTTATTTTCAGGGCATTGACAAAATAAGACCTTCGACAGAAGGGCACGAAAGGATGCTAACATGGCTGTCACTAAGCCTTATTATCGTACGGTCCGACAATTCGCCGACGGAAGCTATAAGGAAGGCGGGCGCAGCGTCTATGTCGTTCACGACGCTTACGCGGATAGGGCGTCAGACTACATTCGGGCATTTCTGATCATCCAAAAAGATCTTCAAACTATTTTCGAGTTTATCGAGCCCTCTGACCAGAATCTAAGCACGTATTCATTTCGGACCTACGAACTGCTGTTGCGTACGTGTACAGAGATCGAAGCAAATTTTAAGGCAATATTTCGCGCGAATACCTATTCCCGTGCAAGCGCTAACCTGAACATGCGCGACTATATAAAGATAGACAAATCTCACAATTTGTCAGACTATGAGGTTCAGATGCCGTACTGGACGGGCGCGAGTCGAATTCGCAAGCCTTTTGCGGACTGGAAGAACGGGCATAGCCTGACCTGGTATCAGGCTTACAACAGCTCGAAACACGATCGAGCACAGGAGCTAAAAGAGGCTACTTTTTCTCATCTGATAGACGCGTTCTGCGGACTATCTTCAGTTTTGGCCGCACAGTTTCTCAATTATGATTTTGGACCTGCTGACGACGTACTGGCCACAGGCTCCTTCTACGGTAACTACGACTACGAAGAGGCAATAGGGCAATACGTTAGAATCAAGTTTCCCACGAACCTTCCGGCCGCTGAACGCTACGACTTTAAGTGGCCAGACCTCCGAGGATCAAGTGATCCGTTCCAAAGGTTTAACTACGATGCAGCCTAAGCAGCCAGGGTGAGAACTTCACGCGTTAATCGCAATTTGGGTCAAATTCGTTTGGTTGAATATTTTCGGAGACCCAAAGCGCGTCAGCCGTGACCGTTAAGCTCGATCATTCGTTCTACGGTCTACATTCGGCAACTCGCGTCTCCTGGCTCTATCCCTATCCCTTGGACGGACTTTTCTGAGCCGCGCGATTTCGCTCAGCAAGGTGGTTATCTAGCCATTCCTGAAAAAACTCTTCGTCTGTTGGCTGCCCGTAGTGAGCGATCATCCACTCAGGATCATAAAGATGAATATGTTTCGTCACCGAGTCGCGAAGGCTTTTGAAAATCTTAGCGATCTTCGCGTCTAGATACTCGCCCCACCCCTTAAATGAAACCACGTCAGCCCAAAAATGGCCCTTCAGGTCGTTTGAACTAAATGAACGCCTAATGTTAGCCCATTTTGCCGGGCTTATCTTGAGATCGTCATCCGTCGCGTCGACGGTATAAAGTTGGCCGGATGTCACTACGATAGGAATGATGTATCTGATGGTGGGCAGGGCCCAAGACTCGTATTCGTGCGTTTGGTTTTCTCGCTTGAAAGCTTCTACTTTGTACTGTCGAGCCTTAGCCAGCGGATAAAGAATACTGTCGTAGATAGAACTATTGTCTGCCCTCCAACCTCCTGCCTGACGATTAAGGCGCAGCAACTGACGACCCGTAAAATCATGACGTGTCGGAAATCCTGACAGTTGGGACAGTTGGAGCTTGCTCTCTAGTGACTCATACTTAGCTTCTGTAAAGCCAAGTGAAAAGGGATCAAAGGAAGTAAACGCGAAATCGCGCACGTAAGGAGACTCTGCGCCGTGATCCCCTATAAGAACGAAGGGTCCAGAGCTGTTCTTGCACTCAACTATCAGGGTGACGCAGATATGCACACTTATCTCTGGATCCCTTTTGACGAAATCATAGAATTCCGCATACACGTCAATCTCGCGCGACTTCCCGCTTTCAGAGTCTGGGTACGCATCTCCTACAGTTACCTCCGGCGTTACTCTCGGAGCGAGTCGGTAGTCTCTCAGCGACTTGGCGACTCGATGCTCCAGCAGGAAGCCAGTCCGGTTAAGGGCAGACTCGATCTCCTCAGAACTCGGCCCCTGAGATGTCTGGTCCGTGCCATCAGTCATTAGGTTCCCGGATTTCAGAACGTTCTCGAATGAGGATTATTGTTGGTTTGCTCAGCTAGGTCTAGTGGTAGATGAGCCAACGTCAAACAAGCCGCGCGGTTAGTGGCACCACTCCGAAGAGCGTCAATCAGGGTACTACGTAGTCACACTGCTCCACCGCGTGAACTCGGCATCAAGCGCGGCTATGGCGCGCTCGTCGGCGTTCGGGAGCAGGTGCCCGTAGATGGCGTACGTGACGTTGATCGAGCGGTGCCCCAGCCACCGGGCCACCTCGGTGATGTCCACGCTGCCCTCAACCAGCATCACCGACGCGTACACGTGCCGCAGGCTGTGCGCGGTGAACCGCCCCGTGATGCCAGCGAGCGGCACGTGCTTGCGGAACGCGTCGTTGACCGTGGCGTAGATGGCGTAGCGGCGGTCACGGCGGCCGGGGCACAGCGGCCCCTCGGGAAGGTCCTTGACCTTCTCCCACAGCCACGCCGGAACGGGAACGTCCCGGTACTCGCCCGCCTTGCGGTGCTTCAGCGCGACCTTCCGCCGGCCGTCACGGGTCGCCTGCCCAGACACCCGCAGCGACTTGCCGCCGTTACGGAAGTCAGCCTTCTCCACCGCCAGCGCTTCGGCGATACGCAGCCCGCACCCGCGCATCAGCCAGATCACGATCCCCATATGCTTCGCGAGATAGTCAACCTGCTTGAACGTCGGGAACACGAAGTCATCGTGGCGGGCGGTGCCGTTGTCCTCGACCTGGATGTCGGTGATCTTGTGGCCGGCGATCTTGTCCTGACGGACCGCCTTGTCCAGCACGTCGGTAATCAGCCGGCGGGCCATCCGGCGGCGCGACGGGTCAAGGTGCCGCATCGTGACAGTAACCAGCGTTTCCACCGTCTCATGCGCCCGCGCCGCCTGCGCCAGCGTCATGTGACCCATCACAGGAGCGATCCACTTGGAAAGCACCGTGCGGTAGGACGTGCGGGTGGCGTCCGCGCATGCCATCGCCTCAATGAACGCCGTGCACGCCTCACCGAAGTTCGCCTTGCCCGCCTTCGGGTCAGCGAAGGTCCGCCCCTCGGCCCGCTTGTCGTGCGCGAGCTTGAGCTGAGCGTCCTGCGCCAGCTTCCGGCCGCTGCCGTAGCTCACCCGCCCCGTGACCGGGTGGACCTGGTCCGCGAACGACTCCTCCCGCTGCTTGCCGCCAACGGAGTAGCGCAGGGTCCACTTGTGGGAGCAGCGCTCGATATTCGCGCACGTATGCTGGCACGTGCCGGCCACACACGCCTTGTTGCCGCCCGGGTTGTGCGCGGCCATGTCGCACTTCTTGAAGATCGTGCCCTGAAGCTTGCCCGCCATGACCATGACTCCTGACTTTCGCCGGACTTTAGCCTACCTCGCAAGTCTTTGACCTGCTATGTCTGCTATCTTCCGACGGATCATCAGTTTTGATGGGATATACCGCGTTAAAACGGACACAATTCCAGCCGAATTGATGGGAAGTGGGGCGGCGAGGGCGGCGGTGGACGGCCTGCTTGCCCGGGCACGGGCCTTCGGGCTGCCCGAGCTGCGGCGGCCGGCTCAGGCGGGGTGACGCTGGCGGACGGGGTGGCCCGGCTGTGGGGCGGGTCGGTACTGCCGAGAGCACGCGGGCAGGGCATCTACCGGCACGTGCTGGCCACCCGGCTGAGCTGCCCGGCCGCCCACGGCGCCACCATGGCGCTGGTCCGGGGCAGGACCGACACGTCCGGGCCGATCCTGCGGCGGGCCGGGTTCACTGCCTTCGGCCAGGAGACCCTGTACAGCCTCCCGCTGTCAGGCCCAGCCGGTCGCGGCGGCTGACCGGGCGGAGGCACCAGCGCAGCGCCCAGCGGTGGACGGCAAGGGTGCTCTCCGTCGCCTCCCTCGACCCGCCGCCGGCGACCATGATGACCAGGAAGACGGCCGCCGCCCCGGGCCACAGCAGCACGCTCAGGGTGAAGGTCAGCCTGGGCCGGAGCTGCTCCCAGGGGGGCAGCCGGTCAGCCGCGTTGATCCGGGCGAAGATCGACAGCATCAATGCCAGGTCGGGATCGGATCGGCAGAGCGCACGGTCAGCCGCTCGCAGGACCCTTTCTTGCCGGTAGGGCAGTGTCATCGGATGTCTCCGGTACGGCGCCATGGGCCATCCCCGCCCATGCGCTGGCGCAGCCGCGGTTACTGCGGCTGCTGGCCTTCGTGGCGCTGCGCGGCCTGCTGCACGGCCTGCCGCAGCCGGTCCTGGTCAGGCACCGACAGGTCGCTGCGGACGAGCTCCATCGGCTGGCCCTGGAACGCCGCCACGATGGCGTCGATCTCGCCATCCGAGCTGAGCA
>Ga0265338_10008754_pt1 | contig 12232 bp, 13 predicted proteins | sample 42126metaG_FD_193579 | JGI IMG/M metagenome (GOLD analysis project Ga0265338, IMG submission 193579) | Rhizosphere microbial communities from Carex aquatilis grown in University of Washington, Seatle, WA, United States - 4-21-26 metaG | ecosystem: Host-associated > Plants > Roots > Rhizosphere... | reverse complement strand
TGAAGGCGGAGGACCCGGGGTTGAGCGTGGTGGTCAAGGGCGCCGACGAGGTGGATTACCAGAACATGATCAACGTGCTGGACGTCCTCCAGCAACTCGACATCACCAAGGTCGGACTCGCAACGGAAAACGGCACGGCTCCCTGAACCGACTCCGGATGATTTTCTCAGGGCATGACGGCCCGATAGAACCGGGAGGTCAGGTTTGCCGGTGGGGAATCGCCGATGGTGATGTTCCCGTTGGCATCCGCCGTGGCTCCGCTCAGGGTCTGCCATTGGGGTGGGTTGAGGGTGGATGTGTATTCGACATGACAAACGGCGCCCGTGGTTGCCAGGAAATGAAGACTGGCGGCACCATTTGCCAATTTGGTGAGTTTCAACACCGACAATGCCTCAGGAGTGTAGGTCATTGCGCTGGTGTGAGGGCTTTCGATGCCGCTGCTGTTATAGGCGACCACATAGAAAAAATAGTTGGAGGTTGCCGACAGGCTTTTGAGGGTGACCTGGTTGGTGTTTCCCACATCCACGCGATTGGTTGTGGTTGATCCCTGTATCCCATAGTAAAGGGTATAACCGCTGGCGGTGGACGCCGGGCATTGGTTCCAAGCCAGTGTGCAGGGACTGGCATTGACCGCTGCCGCCTCCACCCGTGCAAATTGCGTGGCGAAAACCAGCGAACTTATGAGCAGCATTCTGCCAATCGAAATATTGTCTGACCAGACCGAAATAATCTTGCTACATGTAAAAATTTTCATACGACTGACCTCAGATTAAGCATCGCCTGTGCTAATTTCCTACAGTTGGCGAATTAGCCAAAATCGGGTACATAAATACCAAGAACCGGTGCAACAGCATTGCGGGAAGGCGGGGAATGTTGGAAATCACCGCGGCGCAGGCTTCCAGCCGGTGACCAAGCATTTGCGCATCAAAAATTGCCGGGCCTTGAAGTGTCGGAAAAAATGGCCGGCCCGAATCGAGCTGACGGATTTTCCGACATCCGTGCGGTAATTCCTCCGTTTCCGTTTGGACTTGCCGTCCTGAAAACCAATGTCAAACCGGACTGCGGCCCGATTTGAATTGAGTGGGCAAACCGTGCCGGTTAGGGATTGAAAATGAAGGCTAAATTTGCCGACTTTCAATTGGACATGACGTCTTCGTCAAGGTGCGGAATAGGACGTTTGCTCAAGCACGAACGCCGTGTGCAGGCACCCCACGCCGTTTGCGTGCCGTCCATTTCGGCGAACGCTCACTTTGTCCGGAATGCGTGGAATCCTTGTCCGATCCCCAATACTCTCGGCGTGGACCTGGCTTTCCCCCGGCGTCGTGACCATCCCTTGATCCTGGCTCCGGGTGTCGTCGGAATTTTCGTGTTTGCGGTTCTATTCGGAAAACTCTCCGGCCGCTGGCAATCCTCAGTGATACCGCAACAAACGGCTCAACAGATCAATATCTTCAACATTCGAAGTGCAAAAAATGTGGATAATCTGTTCCTTGCTGACGCCGCTGACGGGGTGGATGTTTACTGCACCGCGTTGCACGACATAAAATACTTGTGCCGGATCGCCTTCGTGAAACAGATAATCGTCTGCAAAGGCGTTTTTGAGTTGCACAATTGGCCTCTTGGGGAAGGTTAAACATTGAACATATTCCGCGTGGTCCGTCTCGGCGAGGAGATTTATTCATCTCCCCCTGGGGTGAACACCCCATGGTTCCCGCCAGTTGTTCTCGTGCATTATTGAGATTTGAAATTGATAGTTTTCGAAATACGAAAGTCAACCAAACCCTGAATTTCGCCGATCATGAATCACAATCATAACCACGACAACGCCCGACGTATCGGCCCACAACTGGTTCCAGTCCGTTTTGAATTCAATGACCCAACCGCCACCACTGCCTGCGTCGCGGGAACATTCAACCGTTGGCAGCCTGAAGCCAAGACTCCGCATTCTTCAGGCGCCGGCAATTGGTGGAAGGAAATGGCGTTGGAACCCGGCGGCTACGAACACTGTTTGGTAGTGGATAGTCGCTGGATGCCCATCCCATTGGCCAGGGAAACCGTGCCTAATCCGTTCGGTGGACGAAACTCGATCTTGAATGTGGCAAGTTCCCCGGAAACAGCTCAACCGGGCGACACGGAAAGCTTGCCGGCTGAAAATGACCGACTTAGCGACACTAACGTTGGAGACCACCTCGTCGCCGAGGGAAATTTACCGTTTACTAGTGCAAACAGACAAAAAGATGAACAAAGAGTCGGAACCAGTCAGGGTCGTTTATGTCAAAAATCATAAGCCGGGAGATCCGGCTGGCCTCCCGCCCTGCGGGGATTCCAACCGCCGCTAATTTTTCGCACGAGCAGACCGAATTGGAGCCGTTGCCGGACCAGCAGGTGCTGGTTCGTAATCTCTTTATGTCGGTGGATCCTTACATGCGCGGTCGCATGAACGACAAGAAATCGTATGTGCCACCGTTCGTGTTGGGGAAACCGCTCGAAGGTGGCGCCGTCGGCGAGGTCATCGAATCGCGCGCCAGGGAGTTCAAGCCGGGCGATGTCGTTACCTCCAACTTTGGCTGGCGGGAATACTTCGTGGCTTCACCGAAAGAACTGCATCCGGTGAGCCGCGAAATGGAGCCGCTTTCGGTTTATCTGGGTGCCCTCGGCATGATGGGCATGACTGCCTGGGCCGGTTTGAACTTGGTGGAGGTCAAAGCTGGGGAGGTCATTTTTATTTCCGGGGCCGCCGGTGCGGTCGGGAATGTGGCCGGACAACTTGCGAAGTTGCGCGGGTGCCAGGTCCTCGGATCAGCCGGTTCGATGGAAAAGGTCAGGTTCCTGCGCGACGACTGTGGATTTGACATCGCCTTTGATTACAAGACCGGCCCCGTCCTTGAGCAACTGAACCTGGAAGCGCCGGACGGCATCGATGTTTATTTTGACAACGTCGGGGGTGAAACGCTGGAAGCGGCGCTGTCGGCGTTGCGGGTGCATGGCCGGATCATCGCCTGCGGCAGCATCTCCGGTTACAACGACGAAAAGCCAAGACCCGGTCCCTCCAACTTATTCAACATGACCACCAAACGGTTGACGATGAAAGGAATGATCGTTCGCGACTGGCTGGATCGCCAGGGCGAATTTGAAAAGGAAGTGGGCGGCCATCTGCGAACCGGCAAACTGAAGAACCAAGAGACGGTGGTGGAAGGTCTTGACCAGGCCGAGGGCGCTTTCATCGGCCTCTTCGAAGGGAAAAATTTTGGCAAGATGGTGGTGAAGTTGAGTTGAACCTTCTCGCGTGATGTGCTGTTTATTTCATCCGCTGTAGTTCGTCGAGCCGTCCATGACGCGGAGGGGCACGCCATAACAGCAGACCTAGATGCCGCCCGGTCGCAATCTGTAGCAAAAAATTCTGTGAAAAAGATCACCTTTCCCCTGTCGGAAGTCTATCGCCTGCTTGAGCCTGGCCCGGTCGTGCTGATCACCACGGCCCGCGCCGGACGGTCGAACGTCATGCCCATGTCGTGGCATCTGATGATGGAGTTTACGCCGCCACTGGTGGGCTGCGTCGTCAGCAACGGCAATTACTCGTTTGCAACTTTGAAGACGACCAAGGAATGTGTGATTAACATTCCCACTGAAGAGTTGGCGAAGACCGTGGTGGCTTGCGGGAACACTTCAGGTAGCAATACGGACAAGTTCAAGAAATTTGGACTCACGTCCGTGGCTGCCAAACTCGTCAAGGCTCCGCTCATTGCCGACTGTTATGCCAGCCTGGAATGCAAGGTCAGGGATACGAAACTCGTCGCCCAATACAATTTCTTCGTCCTCGAAGTCGTCCAAGCGTGGATTGACCCGGCGCGGAAAAATCCGCGCACGATTCATCATCAAGGTGAAGGTAAATTCATGGTGTCGGGCCGGACGCTCCATCTGCCTTCGCCAAAAACTTCACTCGGCGGAAAATAAAAGAACGCGCCGAAAGGTGTCCGGCGCGCTCGGTTGGTGAAAGGCTCGGGAGCTTCGTTTAGTCGGCAGTCAGGCTGCCCGGATTGCTCCAATCGCTTGGACCGGCAGCACCCAGCGCGTTGACCTCAATTTTGTAATTTACCCCCGCCGTCAGGCCGCTGAACGTGTGGGTGGATGCCGTGTCCTGCTCGGTCACTGGCGTCGCTCCTGCCGTGCCCGGTGTCAGCCGGTAGTTGTAATTGGCCGCGCCAAAAACCGGATTGACCTTGGCGACAAGCTGGCCGAGCTGCGAGCCGTGGTTGACCGTCAGGCCCTGCGGCTGTGGCAGCGGGCCGACGGGCGTGCGCACCGGCTTTTGCGGGGGAAACCCGCTCAAGATCAGGTTTGGCATGCTGCCCTTGCACGCCACGGTGACATAAGCCGCCAGTTGGCGCATCAGGTTGGCTGCCACCAGGCGCAGGTTGTTCTTGTTAATCGTGGCCGCCTGGCCGCCGTTCACGGTGGCCGCGATGCCATCGGAAAGGTTGTCCAGTGCGGTTTGTATCTCCGGCAAGGGCGGTACGGGTGTTGAGTAGATGGCCACGTTGTCGGCCAGTGCCGTCAGCACCACGCTGGAATTATTTATGAACAGCGCGTCCGTGTCGGTATTAATCCATTGAATTGCAGGTTTAACGATCATGATTTTGATCTCCAGTTGTGTATATAATATTTTTATCTACATTTTTTTAGTTGTTTGTTTTTGCCTCTCAAACCGATCGGCGGTCAATAAGCAGGTGGCTTGCAAAGCATAACACAAAGGACTCTATGTATTTGTATAAAATATACTAACTAATATCATGCAATATGTTTCTGCCTCGTAAAACCACTGTCTTTTCTGGGTGAAATCGCGTTTTTGGGTGGAATAACCGGCTGACCCGGAGATGGCGGTGGCAGTTTTTTGGCGTTTCCCCATATCAGCCGGACATTTCTTGAGACATGGCGGGCATTTTTCCATATTACAAAACTATTTCGTGATATAAAGAAATGGTTTCCTCATATCACGAAACCGGTTTTTGGATGAAACCGGCGTTTCCTCATATCACGGAACAACTTACCCATAACGGCCCGGCATTTTTTTATATCACGAAACCATTTCCCCATATCACGGACGCATTACCGCGACAATTCTTTCGAGAATCTTGTCCTTGCGCTTTTGTATTTTTCCGAACGCTCCCTCGCCATGATTTTCATCAATGAGTTCGAATCTAGTGGTTGGCATATATTTATAGTTGTTTAGTTTGTTGGAAATTATTCTCCCCGAAAATCTGGTCGAGCATGACCTTGACGTAGTGGCTGGCGGTTACGGGCGAATTCAGAAGGATGAATGAAGAATGCAGAATTGCAGGAAGCATCAGTTTCATCATTCTGCCTTCTTCCTTCTGTATTCGTCCCGGCTGTTCCAGATTGTCGCCGCAATAAATGCCGCGGGTGTCGAGGAGGGCGGAGGGTTTCAATTTGGTGGTAGGGCGCGCAGTCCCTTGCGCGCCGGTGGCAGTGCCACTTCCCAATTCGGCTGGCAGCGGAGTGCCAGCCCTACCTTTGGCTTCTGATTTCTTTGCCATGCGCGAAGTTTGCGCCGCAAATTTGCCAGCGTCAATCCGTGTTCAGCAGCGGCTAAAATTTCATGGGGTGTTCACCCCATTGTTCGCGCCGGGCAAAAGCGACATTTTTGGATTATGGCCGAAATTGTTCTCGAAATCAGAAATCTGACCCGCCGCTTTGGCAACTTCACGGCGGTGGACGCGCTGACGCTTTCGGTCAACGCTGGTGAAGTCTTCGGCCTGCTCGGTTCCAACGGCGCAGGCAAAACCACCACCATCAAGATGCTCACCACACTGCTGCCGCCCTCGTCGGGCGAGGCACGCGTGGCCGGTTTCTCCATCACCACCCAGGCGGTCGGCGTGCGTCGCGCCATCGGTTATGTGCCCCAGGCGGTGTCCGTGGACGGTTCGCTCACCGGTTACGAGAATCTGCTCATCTTCGCCAAACTCTACGACCTGCCGCACCGCGAACAACCGGCGCGCATTGCGGAGGCTTTGGAATTTATGAACCTGACAGCGGACGGCGGACGCATGGTGGGGCAATACTCTGGCGGCATGGTCCGTCGCCTGGAAATTGCGCAGTCCACGCTGCATCGGCCCAAGGTGCTCTTCCTCGACGAGCCGACGGTCGGGCTGGATCCGATTGCGCGCGACGCGGTTTGGAAACATCTCGTGGATATGCGGGCCAACTATGGCACGACGCTGTTTTTCACCACCCATTATCTGGAGGAGGCGGAGAGCCATTGCGATCGCATCGCCATCATGCACCTGGGCAAGTTGGATGCGTTGGGAACCTGCAAAGAACTCGAGTCTTCGCTGGGCAGCGGTCACACATTGAATGATGTTTTCATTCACTATGCCGGCAGCACGCCTGACTCCGGCAACAACTTCCGCGCCGTCTCTGCCGAACGCGCCACGGCAGAGCGGCTTGGCTGACTTATGACTTCCACATTCATTCATCCTTTGACTGGTTTCATCGAGAAGACCTTCGTCATCACGGAATTTGAATTGCGCAAGCTGCGCCACGATTTCACGGAACTCGTCACCCGGGCCCTTCAGCCCGCCCTCTGGCTGCTCATCTTCGGCCAGGTGTTTTCCCGCAGCGGGATGATGCACACGGGAAACATTCCTTATCTGGACTTCATTGCTCCCGGCATCCTGGCGCAAAGCGTTCTTTTCGTGGCCATTTTTTACGGCATCAACGTCATTTGGGAGCGTGACCTCGGCATTGTGCAAAAATTCCTGGCCAGCCCGACACCGCGCGCGGCGCTCGTGCTCGGCAAGGGCTTCTCTGCCGGTTTCCGCACGCTCTCGCAGGCGGCCATCGTTTACGCCCTCTCGTCGCTGCTTGGGGTAAAGCTGACTTGGAGTCCGCTCGCGCTTCTCAACGTGTTGATCATCGTGATCCTGGCCGCAACACTGTTCTCGACGTTTTCACTCGTCATCGCGTGCATTGTGAAGACGCGCGAACGCTTCATGGGAGTCGGCCAGGTGCTGACCATGCCGCTATTCTTTGCGAGTAACGCGATTTATCCAACCGACATCATGCCCGGCTGGCTCAAGGCGATTTCTCATTTAAATCCATTGACCTACGTCGTCGATGCCTTGCGCACTTGCATGCTGGCCGGCAGCCCAAGCAGCTTCGGTTTGAGTCTCGACTATGCGGTCCTCCTCTTGACAACGACCATCTTGGTCTTGATCGGTGCCCGGTTATATCCCCGCTTGGCATCATAAAATCCGATTTTGAAATCGCTGCCCTGATTATGAACATTCCAACTCTTTCGACTCCTGTTTGTCTGGGGGCGATTAAAACACCGTATCGCATCGTGATGGCTCCGCTTACACGAATGCGCGCGGGATCAACGCACGTCTGCGGCCCACCCATCATCAAATGATGAGGTGCAAGAAATGCAACACCTTTGACGCCATTGCGATCCCGTTGGAAGACGTAGGAATTTTATGGCAGCTTTGACCCGGTCGAAGGAAGAAAGACGGTGAAATACGCGACTCAAATAACGTGCCTGTTTTTGGACATCGGCGGGGTCCTGCTCACCGACGGTTGGGATCATCATGGCCGCCGGCGGGCGGCGAAGGCCTTCAAATTGAATTGGTCTAAAATGGAAGAGCAGCATCGCCTGAACTTCGATACCTATGAGGAGGGAAAGCTCACATTGGAGGAATATTTGGGCCGGGTGGTCTTCTACCAAAAACGCCCATTCACCCGGGCTCAGTTCCGGTGTTTCATGTTTGCGCAGTCCAAACCTTATCCGCAGATGATCGAGCTGGTTCGCAAGCTTAAGGTAAAATACAGATTAAAGATCGCCGTGGTCAGCAACGAAGCGCGGGAATTAAACGCGCATCGCATTAAAAAATTCAAGTTAGACGGGTTTGTGGATGCTTTTATTTCCTCGTGTTTTGTCCACCTTCGCAAGCCGGATGCGGACATCTTTCGACTTGCCTTGGACGTCGCCCAAACGCCGGCTCGGCAGGTGGTGTATATCGAAAACACCCCGATGTTTGTTCAGATTGCGGAAGGATTGGGGATTCGCAGCATTCGACACACGGACTACCGATCCACGTGTGCAAATCTGGCTTCGTTGGGATTGGAGAATAACGAAGGAGTCATCCATGAAACGATCTGACCCAATTATCCTGACCATCAACGGCGGCTCGTCGAGCATCAAGTTCGCGCTGTATCAGGTCGGCGAACCGCTGAAACGCGGGCTTTATGGCAAGGTGGACCGGATCGGCCTGAGCGGGACGAGTCTGTCGTTCAATGACTCGGCCGGGAAAAAGCACGACCGCAGCCTGACCGCCGCCGATCACAAATCGGCCGCTAATTGCCTGATTGATTGGCTCGAAGAGCAGAAGGGGTTTGAATCGGTCCAGGCAGTGGGACACCGCGTGGTACATGGGATGAAACACACCGAGCCTGAACTGGTCACCCAGGAATTGCTGGATGAACTGCATCGGATCAGGCCGTACGACCCGGATCATCTGCCTCGCGAGATCGAACTGATTGAGGCATTTCGCCGGCGTCATCCGAAACTGCAGCAGGTGGCTTGTTTCGACACGGCTTTTCACCAAACCATGCCGCGGGTGGCCAAGCTGCTTCCGATTCCGCGACGCTTCGACACCAAAGGAGTTCAACGTTACGGTTTCCACGGCTTGTCCTATGCCTATCTAATGGAAGAACTCGCGCGCCTCGGCGATCCGGCGGCATCAAAGGGCCGCATCATCCTCGCGCACCTTGGGAACGGCGCCAGTCTGGCCGCCGTTCGCGACGGCAAAAGCATTGATACCAGCATGGGCTTCACGCCGACGGCGGGCTTGGTGATGAGCACCCGCTCCGGTGATTTGGATCCCGGCCTGGCACCGTATCTGGCGCGGACCGAACAGGTCACCACAAAGCAGTTTTACGAAATGGTCAACCATGAGTCCGGGTTGCTGGGGGTGTCGGAAACCAGTTCTGACATGCGTGACTTGTGCGCTAGTGAAGCCACAGATGTCCGGGCGGCGGAAGCGGTCGAGCTGTTTTGTTATCAGGCGAAAAAGTGGATCGGCTCCTTTGCCGCGGCGCTCGGTGGATTGGACACGTTCGTTTTCGCCGGAGGCATCGGCGAAAATGCTCCACTGGTCCGCGCCCGCATCTGTGCCGGGCTGAACTTCCTCGGCCTTGAACTGAGCGAGTCGCGCAACACGCAGATTGCCGGGGTGATTTCCACGGACGCCAGCCGGGTGACAGTTCGGGTGATCCGCACGGACGAAGAACTGATGATCGCGCGGTCGGTAAGCCGAATTCTTGGACCAAGCGTGGTGAATAAATAGGATTCAACCATGAAAACCAACACACTCACACCGGAATTGCTCCGCCAAATGGACGCCTATTGGCGTGCCGCCAACTATTTGTCGGTCGGGCAGATTTATCTCTACGACAATCCGTTGCTGAAACGCCCGCTGACACTCGCGGATGTCAAGCACATGCTTTTGGGTCACTGGGGCACAACTCCCGGCCAAAACTTCATTTACGTGCACCTGAATCGGGTCATCAAAAAAAATGACCTCGACATGATCTATGTATCCGGCCCCGGACACGGCGGCCCGGCAGTCGTGGGCAACACCTATCTCGAAGGCACCTACAGCGAGATTTATCCGAACATCAGCCAGGATGAGGCTGGGCTGCGGAAGCTCTTCATCCAATTTTCATTTCCCGGCGGCATTCCCAGCCATGCCTCGCCGGAGACGCCCGGGTCCATCCATGAAGGTGGAGAATTGGGCTATTCGCTCAGCCATTCATTCGGGGCGGTGTTCGACAATCCCGATCTGGTCGTTGCGTGCGTTGTCGGCGATGGCGAGGCGGAAACCGGTCCATTGGCCACGGCATGGCATTCCAACAAGTTTCTCGATCCGGCCACCGACGGTGCGGTGCTGCCGATTTTGCATCTCAACGGCTACAAGATTTCCAACCCGACCCTGCTGGCCCGCATCACCCGCGAGGAATTGGAGCAACTGCTCCGCGGCTACGGCTGGACCCCGCACTTCGTCGAAGGCCACGAGCCGGCGCTGATGCATGAGGCCATGGCTGCGGCACTCGACATCGCGGTGGAAGAGATCAAACGAATTCAGCATGAAGCTCGTGAGCACGGCAACTTGACGCGTCCGCGTTGGCCAATGATCGTCCTTAATTCCCCCAAAGGTTGGACCGGGCCGAAGGTGGTTGATGGTCTGCAAGTGGAGGGAACGTTTCGCGCGCACCAAGTGCCGCTCTCCGACCCGGCCACGCATCCTGAACATCTCAAGCTGTTGGAAGACTGGCTGCGAAGCTATCGGCCGGAGGAACTTTTCGACGGCCAAGGCCGATTGAAACCAGAACTGGCTGAACTGGCGCCCCAGGGCGAACGACGCATGGGCGCGAATCCCCACGCCAACGGCGGCATTCTGCTCCGCGACCTGCGGATGCCCGATTTCCGTGATTACGCGGCAGCCGTGCCCAACCCGGGGATACGCGGTATCGGCGACACGCATGTGCTCGGGCCGTTTCTGCGCGACGTGGCGAAGCTGAACGGTGAGCAGCGGAATTTCCGGGTCTTCGGCCCGGACGAAACGCTTTCGAATGGCTTGGAAGCCCTCTTCCAGGCGACCCAGCGCCAGTGGGACGCCGCGACTGTGCCGAACGACGAATTTCTTGCGCCAGCCGGGCGCGTGATGGAAATGCTCAGCGAACATCAATGCGAAGGCTGGCTCGAAGGCTACCTGCTCACCGGCCGGCATGGCCTCTTCAACTGCTACGAGGCGTTCATCCACATCGTTGATTCGATGTTCAACCAGCACGCCAAGTGGCTGAAGGTGACGTCCCACCTGCCGTGGCGGCGTCCAATCGCTTCTTTGAACTACCTGCTGGCCTCGCATGTCTGGCGGCAGGATCACAACGGCTTCACGCACCAGGATCCCGGTTTTCTTGATCACGTCGTGAACAAGAAAGCCAGCATTGTGCGGGTCTATCTTCCGCCGGATGCGAATTGTCTGCTGTCGGTGATGGATCACTGCCTGCGCAGCCGCCATTACGTCAACGTCGTGATCGCCGGCAAACATCCGGCGCCGCAGTGGCTGACGATGGACGCCGCGATCAAGCATTGCACCGAGGGCATTGGCATCTGGCAGTGGGCCAGCAACGACCAGGGGCTTGCCCCTGACGTGGTCATGGCCTGCTGCGGCGACGTGCCCACGCTGGAGACGCTCGCCGCCGTTTCCATTCTGCACGAGCATCTGCCCAGCCTGAAAATCCGGGTGGTCAATGTCGTAGACCTGATGCGGCTGCAGCCGCAAACCGAGCATCCGCACGGTTTAAGCGACACGGATTTCGACGAACTCTTCACCCGGGACAAGCCGGTCATCTTCGCTTTCCATGCCTACCCGTGGTTAATCCACCGGCTGACCTACCGCCGCACCAATCACAAAAACCTGCATGTCCGCGGGTACAAGGAGGAGGGCACCATCACCACGCCTTTTGACATGACCGTGCTGAACGAACTGGACCGTTTTCACCTCGTGATGGACACCATTGACCGCCTGCCCCAGACCGGCGACAAAGGCATCTACCTGAAGCAACAGCTCAAGGACAAGCTGATCGAGCACAAGCAATACATTGATAAGAACGGCGAGGACTTGCCGGAAATTCGCAACTGGAAATGGACTGTAAAATGAAAAGGCTGACTTGAGCCGCTTGGAAAATAGAGAAAGTAATTCCGCTAGAGGGGAAGGCCCGCGAGGGCCAAGCGAGCGGGCGCAAGCGAGTCCAAGCCCGAAGATAATAACCCAGGGCAGAGCAGGGTTATACCCTATGGAACAGCGCCAGTCTTGGACGTAGGCTGAATTAAATGAATGTGCTGAAGCACGATCACCACCGGTTTGAAAATCCAAATGGCGAAGAACTACATCATCGCCATCCTCCTTATTGGAAATTTGCCCATCGCGACTGGCGCATCTGGCTCTGCGTGATTTTGATGCTGGCAGTCATGCTGATCTATTTGATGACCGGTGATTTGCGATGGCGGATTCATGTTCCGCCACCGCAACCGCCTTCAAGCACCGTGGCGAATTAGCCGGTATCCGGCAGAACTCCACAGACAGTTCCTGTGGGGTGTTCACCTGATTCGGCTTTCCCCGTCCAAAAGGTACACTTTCCATGGTGGGTCAGT
>Ga0265338_10008752_pt1 | contig 12233 bp, 8 predicted proteins | sample 42126metaG_FD_193579 | JGI IMG/M metagenome (GOLD analysis project Ga0265338, IMG submission 193579) | Rhizosphere microbial communities from Carex aquatilis grown in University of Washington, Seatle, WA, United States - 4-21-26 metaG | ecosystem: Host-associated > Plants > Roots > Rhizosphere >... | reverse complement strand
CTGGGAAAGCTACAACAGAAAATCGGCGAGACCAACGGAGAGCTTCGCAAACTGATAAGGAAGTTGTAAGAATTGTCATTCTTCCCTCCTGAGTCCTTGCCGGTTTATCGATTGGCCCTGCTGTTCTGTCCCGCTCTTGCCAAAGTCTTGGGATGAACTTTACTCCGAAGGCTCCGTGAGACATTAAGAAAACACAGGTAAAATAATGGAATCAACACCCCTCGACCCGAAAGTCACACTCACGACAACCGCTGGTCATCCATCTTCAGTGCCTTCTGCGAAAGCTCACAAGAAACAATGGGCGCGTGTGCGGCGGGGAAGTCTCTGGCTGATCGGCCTGCTTCTCGTTCTTATTGCCGGAGTCGTTGGGTATCAATGGATGTTCGGCAAAGCCAAGGTCACGTATGCCACTGCCGTTGTCGAACGCGGCAATGTTGAAAGCACTGTCGTGGCAGCGGGCATTACGCAGCCTGTTAAATACGTCGATGTCGGTGCTCAGACCTCCGGCATGCTTCAGTCGTTGAAAGTGAATCGCGGCGACCATGTCGAAAAGAACCAGCTGCTTGCGGTGATTGATCCGGTTCTGGCAAAGACGGCTCTCACGGCGGCCAACGCCGCTCTCGAGAGCATGACCTCACAACGCTCGCTGAAGCAGGCGACACTCGTACTCGCCAAATTGCAGAGGGACCGGAATAACGACCTCTTCGCACGCCAACTAGCTTCAGCCAGCGAGCGCGACATCACCCGGGCAGCATACGATGTCGCATTTGCCGATGTCGCATCGCTTTCGGCGCAGATGAAGGAAGCTTCGGCGGCCGTGAACACGGCAAAGGCAAATCTGGGCTATACGAACATCACGGCGCCGATGGGGGGCGAAATTGTCTCCATCAGCCTTCTGGAAGGTCAAACACTCAACGCCAATCAGAGCGCGCCGAACATTCTCCGCATTGCCGATATCGACACGGTGACCGTATGGGCGCAGGTCTCCGAAGCCGACATTGTGCGTGTGAAACCTGGGCAGGATGTCTACTTTACCATCCTCGGCGATTCCCTCCGCTGGACCGGGAAAATCAGGCAGGTGCTGCCGACGCCGGAACTCATCAACAATGTGGTTTTCTATGACGTCCTTTTTGATATTCCGAACCCGAAGCGTGAGCTGAAGATCCAGATGACAGCGCAAGTCTTTATTGTGTTGGCAGCGGCGAAAGATGTTCTGTTAATACCGGCTGCCGTCATTGGAAATGCCGATGAAGGATCAGCGATAAATGTAAAGGTGATGAACCCGGATGGGAGCGTGGAGCCGCGGATGGTGAAGATCGGAATTAAAAGCGAAATCTCGGCAGAGGTAACGGACGGACTAAAGGAAAATGAAGAAGTCGTAACCGGACAAATTGCGGTACGCGGCACTGCATCGAAAAGCGCATTGAGCGCCCGGAAAGGTCCGTGATGCCGTCTCCTTTGCTTGAATTGAAAGGCGTCACCCGAACGTATACGTCTGGCGGCGAGCCGCTGACTGTGCTGAAAGACGTGAGCCTTACGATTCAGAGCGGCGAATTCGTCGCCATTATGGGTGCATCGGGCTCGGGCAAGTCGACGCTCATGAATATTATCGGATGTCTTGACAAACCGACGAGCGGCACTTACTCCATCCGCGGCCTCGAAGTTGCGAGTCTGAGCAGCGACGCGCTGGCAGCATTGCGGCGCGATACCTTCGGCTTCATCTTCCAGCGCTACAACCTGATGTCCGATCTGAACGCTGTTGAGAACGCGGAGATTCCAGCGGTGTACCGCGGGATGCCAAAAACAGAGCGGCAGGATCACGCGAGTGATTTGCTGCGGGAACTCGGTCTTGCCGACAGGATGCAGCATCACCCAGGTCAGCTTTCAGGCGGCCAGCAGCAGCGCGTGAGCATTGCCCGCGCACTGATGAACGGCGGACCCGTCATCCTTGCCGACGAACCAACGGGAGCGCTCGACAGCCAGGGGGGCAAAGAAGTAATGGCGATCCTCGAGAAACTCCACGAGGAAGGCCACACGATCATTGTCGTTACCCATGATAGCGACATTTCAGCTTACGCCCACAGGCTCGTGCGCATCGCGGACGGACGAATCACTTCCGATGAGTTACAGCAAAAAGGGGGGACAGGTAAGCCAGTACAACATTCGGAACAAGAGGAAATTAATAAACAGGGAGGAGCGGTCCTTGGAGAGTCGTTGAAAATGGGGCTGCGATCGCTGATGCACAATCGAATGCGAACTATGCTGACCATGCTCGGCATCATCATCGGTGTCGCTTCGGTCGTCGCGTTGATGGCAATCGGCAACGGCGCGGAACAGGATGTCGTTGAACGCATTCAGGCTATGGGGACCGACCTTTTGACCATTATGAGAGGGCCTCCCGCTGTCCGCGCATCGGCCGACATGGTGACGAGTTTTCTGCCTGAAGACCTTCCTTTCATCGGCGAAGTCCCGGGCGTCGCGATGGCAATTCCAGAAACGAACATGTCTTCGCTCCTGCGATTTGGCAATCAGGATCTGACGATCCTGGCCGTGGGCACCGGCGAATACTTCCCCCAGGTACACGATTGGCCCGCACGAATCGGCATCTTCTTCTCCGCCGAGCATGTCAAACGTTATTCTCAGGTCGTCGTACTGGGACAGACTGTCGTCAACAACCTGTTCCCTGCCGGCACGAATCCCCTTGGACAATATGTGCTCATCGGCAGTGCGCCGTTTCTTGTTATAGGTGTTTTAAGCACCAAAGGCCTGACCCCGCGTGGAGACGATATGGATAATTCCGTTTGGCTCCCCTACACGACGGCCGGAGCTCGAATTTTCGGGCAGCGATTCTTCAATGATATCGTCGTCCGAGTGCAGACGGGTGCGGATATGAGTGCGGTACAATCAGGACTCCACGCCCTTCTGATGAAACGGCATGGGAAGGAAGATTTCAACATCCGCAACATGGCCGACACAATAGCTGCGGCTGACGAAACGCAAAACACGCTCACGTATCTTTTGGCGGCGATTGCCGTGATCTCCCTCGTTGTCGGCGGAATTGGCGTGATGAACATCATGCTCGTTTCCGTCACCGAGCGGACGCGCGAGATTGGCATCCGCATGGCGATCGGTGCACGAGGGTTCGACGTGTTGTTTCAATTCCTCACCGAGGCGGTGATGGTCTGCTTTATTGGCGGCCTGGTGGGTATCCTTGTCGGCATCGGCGGAGGTTTAGCCACCACGGCAATTGCCGGCTGGCGGGTGATCTTCACAGTCTCGCCGATCGTCGTCGCGTTTGCGTGCGCCTTTCTTACAGGAATCGTGTTTGGATACCTTCCGGCGAGAAAAGCTGCACAGCTCGATCCGATCGAAGCGCTGGCCCGGGACTGAGTAGAAGCATTTGCCGATGCTTGAAAAAGAAAACCGCATAGACGTGAAGTACGCCAAGAGAAAGTTAGAGTCTCTGGTTCTCTAAGTTCTCTACAATTCCTCTTCGCGTTTTTGGCGTCTTAGGGGTTCATTTCGCGTGCAATTTTTTTGGGTTGAAAATTGTTCATATCAGTAGGCAGGTGCTGAATTTCCGGATGCAGTACTCGGCAGTCCGGATTATGGGCGGAGAAGCTAACCAAGGAGGCGATATTGTGAGAGAGAATCCATTGAAACAACTTGAAGCATGCGGCCAGTCCATCTGGCTGGATTACATCCGACGCGATCTTATTTCGAGCGGGCAGCTTCAACATATGATCCAGGAGGATGGAGTACGGGGGATGACATCCAACCCATCCATCTTTGAAAAGTCGATTGCAGAAAGCCGCGACTATGACGAAGACATTCACGCCATGTTGCATCAGGGGAAGGATGCAATGGAAGTTTATGAGTGGCTCAGCAAGCGCGATGTTCAGAGCGCAGCGTACGAATTCTGGTCCCTCTATGGGGCGACGGGAGGTAAAGACGGCTACGTAAGTCTTGAGGTTAATCCTCATCTGGCGCGCGACACAAAGGGGACAATTGAAGAAGCCCGGCGGTTATGGGAAACGCTGAATCGGCCGAACGTATTTATCAAAGTTCCGGCAACGTCCGAAGGCCTGCCCGCTATTCAACAGCTTATCAGTGAAGGAATCAATGTCAACGTGACACTGTTGTTCGGATTACCAAGATATCGCGAAGTGGCAGACGCCTTTATCGCGGGTCTCGAGTCGCGTGATGCCGCGGGAAAGCCCGTGGATCATATCGCTTCCGTCGCCAGCTTTTTTGTGAGCCGAATAGACTCTATGGTTGATCCGCTGCTGGAAAAATCCAGTACGCGGGATGGCCCGCAGGCAGAAGCTGCAAAGAAGACTCGCGGAGAAGTGGCGGTCGCCAGCGCAAAGTTGGCATATCAGATCTATAAAGAGAAATTCACAGGAGACCGCTTCAAGAAGCTTTCCGAAAAAGGGGCTTTTCCTCAGCGTTTGTTGTGGGCCAGCACAGGCACCAAGAACCCTGACTACAGCGACATAAAATACGTCGAATCGCTCATCGGACCCGAGACCGTGAACACGCTTCCGGTGGAAACCCTCGAAGCATACCGTGATCACGGCAATCCTCAATCGCGCATCGAACAGAATTCCATCGAAGCCAAAGCACTATTGGCCCGGCTTCCCGGCCTCGGGATCAACATCGACACGATAACTCAGCAGCTTGAAGACGAGGGTGTCCAAAAATTTATTAAAGCGTTCGACGAGTTGATGTACAGATTGAAAGAAAAACAAAACGAGCTTCTTAGCAAGCCGAAGTTGGAACGTGCTGGAGGATGAAGTGAATTCACACCAATATGAAATTGGCATGGTCGGCCTGGGGGTGATGGGGCGCAACTTGCTGCTGAACATGGCCGACCACGGACATTCTGTAGCCGGCTTCGATAAAGATACCTCGAAAGTTGCAGCGCTGCGGCAGGAGGCGGAGAACCGGGATATCCGGGGAGCAGAAGATATCAAAGAGTTCGTTGCACTTCTACGCACACCCCGCGCCATCATGCTGCTCGTCCCTGCCGGCGCGCCAGTCGATTCAGTCATCAACGATTTGCTCGGGCATTTGCAGCCGGGCGATCTCATTATCGATGCCGGCAACTCGTACTTCAAAGACACAGATGTACGCGCCCGAACTCTGGCGGCAAAAAATATACAGTTTCTCGGTCTTGGAGTTTCGGGAGGGGAAGAAGGGGCCCGCCGCGGTCCGAGCATTATGCCCGGAGGGCCGGTCGAGGCGTACGAGCGAGTTCGTCCGATCCTGGAATCCGTTGCAGCAAGAGTGAACGGCGATCCTTGCGTGGCCTATCTCGGTCCCGGATCCGCCGGGCATTTCGTAAAAATGGTCCATAACGGCATCGAGTACGGAATGATGCAGCTTATTGCCGAATCCTACGACCTGATGAAACGGGGTTTGGGGTTGAACGATGAAGAAATACGTACTATGTTCAGCGAATGGAACAGAAGTGAGTTAAGCGGATATCTGCTGGAGATTACAGGCAACATCTTCAGCGAGGTGGACAAGACGACGGGCAAACGTCTTATCGACGAGATCCTGGATGTCGCGAAACAAAAGGGAACGGGGATGTGGACATCGCAAAGCGCGATGGAACTCCAGGTGCCTATACCGACGATAGACCTCGCGGTTGCCATGCGTGATTTATCTGTCTTCGCCGCAGAGCGCGAGCAGGCGAGCTCAATTTATAGGGGGATGATGAAACGCATTCCCGGCGACCGCGCTCCTTTTCTCAAACACTTGTCCCGCGCGCTTTATGCCGGCATGATTGCCGTGTATGCTCAGGGGATGGCGCTGTTGACGGCGGCATCGGAGAAATATGAATACCACCTTGACCTTCAAGCGATAGCGCGCATTTGGCGGGGCGGCTGCATCATTCGAGCCGCGCTGCTGGATGATGTGCGCGCTGCATATCACGCCACGAATAATTTGCGAAACATACTCCTCGACCCGATTATCTCGCAGAAGGTTCTGGACCATCAGGAGGATCTGCGGCTGGTGGTTTGCCGCGGGGCGGAAGCTGGCGTGCCGATACCGGCGCTGATGGTTTCGTTGGGATATCTTGACTCCTATCGGAGCGCCTGGCTGCCGGCAAATCTCATTCAGGCTCAGCGCGATTATTTTGGCGCTCACACGTACGAACGGAATGATGCCAAGGGGACGTTTCACACGGAGTGGGAAAGATCGTAGAATTGCTGCATTGTCTGAAGATTCATTGGCCAAAAAAGAGAGCCTCAATATTCTGGCAGTGATACAGCCTGGATGCCCGCCAGGTGCATGCGGGCATGACGCATCTCGGGGTTCGTGATTCCCGAACGTTTCTATCGGGAATCCGGGCGTTCCGAAAATTGCGCGATTGAAACTATTGCAGCACCAATTTTCTCTCATTGATCTGTTGCCGGTTATGAATATCCCTCACATAAGCATTTTTCCCACACTTCAGGCTTTCGAGGTTGCCGCTGCAAACTGGATCGCCGGCAAAATGACGGCGGCGATTGAAACCCGCGGAGAATGCCTCATGGCTTTGTGCGGGGGTAACACACCTCGAGGCGCTTACCGGCGTTTGGCGGAATTAATCGTGGGCCGCTCAATAGACCAGAACCGAGTCCATATTATTTTCAGCGATGAACGGATGGTGCCTCCGGATAATCCGGAAAGCAACTACGGAATGATCCGGCAGGAATTCATTTCTCACATTCCCGATTCATCTTTGCATGTTCATCGGATAAGCGGCGAGGTGAGGCCGGATCTCGCAGCTACCGGATATGATCATGAATTGCAGGCGTTGTTTCCCCAGTTCGGGGGTCGATGCGACCTGGTTCTTCTCGGTGTGGGAGAAGACGGCCATACCGCATCCCTTTTCCCCGGGACGGAAATTCTTTTGGAACGAGCGAAGCTGGCGAGCGAAGTCTTTGTCCCGCACCTTGATCGCTGGCGCGTCACCCTCACACTGCCGGTGATTAATAATGCACGAGCAGTGTTATTCCTTGCAACCGGCAAAAAGAAGGCAGGCATCGTCAGCGAGGTATGTTCAAACGCGGCTCCGCGCACGGATCTTCCGGCCAGTCTGGTGCGCCCCCACCCAGGAACTCTTACCTGGATGCTGGATGCTGAAGCCGCGTCTAAGCTTGCCTCGGAGAAGTCGTCGCAAGCCGGCAGAGCGATGCAATAAGCGACATCTCTCAAATTTTCCCAGAATGGAAAGTGCGAGCCGGAATGGCGCCGCGAAGTCATTAGAGTTGTCCTCGTTCCCAAACAGAGTTTGGGAACGAGGTAAAAGCAAATTGAGTTACTGCCAGAATCTCACATCGATTGAGGGAAGGAGTCAGGCGCATGTCAGCAAACGATCAACTTGAGCCCACCGTGTTTGTTATTTTTGGAGGGGCCGGAGACCTGACATGGCGGAAGCTGGTGCCGGCCATGTTCGATCTTTCGCAGGACCGGAGTCTGCCGGATCAGTTTTCGATTATTGCAGTGGACCGGGCTCACCTCAGTGATGAAGCAATCCGCCGCCGCTTGCACGATGGGGTCAATCAATTCTCCCGATACGGGAAAGTCCGTCCGGCAGCGTGGAATCAGTTCGCGCAGCACATTTGCTACCAGCAAGGCGACTTCAAAAAAATTTCCACCTATAAGGCCTTATCGGCACATTGTACACTGCTCGAAAAGGAATGGGGGGCCAAATCCCACCGGATCTTTTACATGGCAACACCGCCGAGCATGTTCGGTGAAATTCCGAAATATCTCGGCAAGGCCGGCATGACTCATGACCGGAAGTGGTCGCGGATTGTCGTTGAAAAACCGATTGGTTATGACCTTGACTCTGCCCGTGTGCTGAATTCTATCCTCGCCGCCAATTTCGACGAATGCCAAATCTACCGAATTGACCACTACCTGGGCAAAGAAACAGTGCAGAACATTCTGGCTTTCCGGTTTGCCAATCCGTTGTTCGAGCCGATCTGGAACCGGCGCTATGTGGATTGTGTCACCATCACCGCCGTCGAAGATGTCGGTGTCGAACATCGCGGAGGATATTATGATCATGCCGGAGCGTTGCGCGATATGGTGCAGAATCATCTGATGCAATTGCTTTGTCTTGTTGCGATGGAACCGATGGTCTCCTTCGAAGCGGATGAGATCCGGAATAAGAAAGTCGATGTGCTTCACGCGGTCCGCCCCATTCTCAAAGACGCAGTTCATCAAAGCGTGGTGCGCGGTCAGTACGGAAAGGGCTGGATCGGCGGAAAGAAGGTTCCCGGCTATCGCGAAGAAGGGGGCGTGGCGCCCGATTCTCAAACAGAGACTTTTGTCGCGTTAAGACTTTTCATCGACAACTGGCGCTGGCAAGGAGTCCCATTCTACCTTCGAACCGGGAAACGTCTCACGCACCAGGCATCAGAAATCTCCATTCAGTTCCGCGGTGTGCCTCATCAGTCTTTCCCGGCGGAAGCCACGCTCGACTGGCAGTCGTCCCGGCTCATCATGTCAATCCAGCCGGACGAGGGAATCGTCCTAAGGTTTCAGGCAAAACATCCGGGGGCGAAAATTCAGCTCCGCTCGGTGGAGATGCAGTTCAATTATCATGATGCGTTCGCCGTCCGGTCGCCCGATGCATATGAAACGCTCCTCTGGGACGTCATGAAGAATGATGCAACGCTCTTCATGCGCGCCGATCAGGTAGAGGCTGCCTGGAAGCTGCTCATGCCTGTGCTGGAAGTCTGGTCGGAAGCTCCGCCCAGCGATTTCCCGAACTACGCAGCCGGTACGTGGGGACCGGAAGATGCACAGGGGCTGCTGGCCGAAGGACATAATTGGCCGCTGCCGATAGAATTGGAAGGCAGGCGCCGGAAAAGGGAAAAGAGCAGGTGAATTGAAAGAAGGACACGAACGGCTTGCCGAAATCCCCCTATTGAATGAGCGATAACCGCAAAGACGCTAAGAACGCGAATAAGGAAACAATAAAATGGGAAAGAAAAGGAAGAGCTGTATTCATCTTGGCGCTCTTTGCGCCTTCGCGGTTTTCTTTTTCAGCAACCTGCTAATGTAATTATATGAAAATTCTTGTCATCGATGTCGGCGGAACTCACGTAAAAATTCTTGCCACCGGCCACAAAAATCGGCTCGAAATTTTATCCGGCCCGAACATGACTCCCGTGAAAATGGTTGCTGCCGTTCGGGAAGCAACGGCCGGTTGGAATTACGATGCGGTCTCGATCGGCTACCCCGGTCCGGTGGTGCACGGCCGGCCGATCATGGAACCCCGTCATCTTGGACCCGGCTGGATAGCGTTTAACTTCAGCAAGGCATTCGGCCGGCCGACAAAGATTGTCAATGACGCGGCGATGCAGGCGCTGGGAAGCTATCAAGGCGGACGAATGCTCTTTCTCGGTCTCGGCACGGGGCTCGGTTCAGCAATGATCGTCGAGAATGTGCTCGAGCCAATGGAGCTTGCCCATCTCCCCTACAAAAAAGGGAAGAGCTACGAATATTATCTGGGGATCGCCGGCTTGAAGCGGCTGGGAAAAAAGAAATGGCGCCGCCAGGTCAATGAAGTCGTCCGCCGGCTTAAAGCCGCGCTTCAGGCAGAGTATGTCGTTCTCGGGGGAGGCAACGCGAAACTTCTCAAGAAGCTTCCGGCCGGTGCGCGGCTGGGCGACAACTCCCATGCTTTCCAGGGGGGATATCGGCTCTGGTCAAAGCTCTACTGCGGTCTCAGCCGCAAACGCTTCGTTCACTGATATGCAGGGCCGTACCTAGAAAGTTTTCTTGTGTTTTGATTCCGCAGGCTTTCTTTTGAGCCGAAGGCTCATCCGCCTCTGGCGGAGCTTCTTTCTTTTGCCTCAAAGAAAGAACGGAAAATACCTCAAACAGAGCCACACTGAGCGATTCCGTTCCGCCTCTGGCGGGACGGGAGAGTCGAAGTGTCGAGTGAATAACACAAGACGGTTTCTTAGAAACGGAAGTAGAGATGATAATGACCGATCCCTCCAAAATAGTATTCCTCTTCGATGCGGACAATACGCTCCTCGATAACGACCGGATCATTGCAGACTTCAACGCATATCTCGAGCGGGAGGTTGGTCCCGCGCTGGCCCAATCTTACTGGACAATCTTCGACGATCTGTGGAACAGGGTCGGCTATCCGGACTATTTTGGAGCCCTGCAGCAATTTCGAACGGAACACCCATACGGCTTCAATTTGATCGAAGCCTCTAGCTTCCTCATAGACTATCCCTTCGCTGACCGCGTCTATCCTGATGCGTTCGCCGTCATCGAGCACGTAAGGCGATGGGGCCCGTCAGTGATACTTTCAGACGGAGATGCGGTTCTTCAGCCGCGCAAGGTGGAGCGGGCAGGGCTTTCCGGAGCGGTGGACGGCAGGGTGCTGATCTCCGTGCACAAGGAACTGGAGCTTGATTTTGTTTTGGAGCGATTCCCCGCAGAGCACTATGTCATGGTGGATGACAAGCTCCGCCTGCTAGCTGCCATCAAAAGAATCTGGGACCGGCGGGTGACTACCGTTTTTGTCCTGCAGGGACATTATGCCCTCGATCCCGGGATCGTACGCGAATACCCGAATGCGGACGTCACGATTCAGCAGATCGGCGATCTCTTGAAATACGACTTTCAATCGATCCATGCGTTCAAGGAAACATCTTCACAGACAGAGGCAAAAATCCACAAATGAATATCCCGGAAAATTCGGATGCGTTCGGCGCGCCCGGAATCGCACCCCGATGGACATCCAGCGCAAAAGAAGGGCTCGGCACGGCATACCACACAAGCTGCCGCGTCTGGTTCACGCTCAGCCATGGCATCGTCAACGAAATCTACTATCCCAATGTAGACCAGCCGAACACGCGGGATTTTCAGTACTTGATAAGCGACGGAGAGACTTTTTGTCACGAGGAGAAGCGGGACCTTGATCACATCATCGAGTATCCGGAGCGCGATTGCGTTTTCTACCGTCTTATAAATTCGGAACCTAACGGTCGCTACCGGCTCATCAAATACGTTCTCGCCGATCCGCATCGGTCTGTGTTCCTGATGCAAACAAAACTCGAAATCGTTGATCAGTCTCTGCGCGGCAAGCTGCATCTCTATGCGCTGCTCGCACCGCATCTGGCGCGCCAGGGGGCGGGCAACTCCGGGTGGTGTTCGGAGATTGGAGGCAACAACTTGCTTCACGCGGAGCGGGCAGGGGATCATCTTGTCATGGGATGCAGCGCTGGGTTCTCCCGGCGGTCCGTCGGGTATGTAGGTACGAGCGACGGCTGGACCGATCTGATGAAGAACTTCAGGATGGAATGGGAATACCGCCGGGCCCCAAACGGGAACATCGCTTTGATGGGTGAGATCGATCTTACTCAGGGAGACTCATTCACTGCGGCGATTGCATTCGGACAAAGTTCTCAGAGCACCGTAACGAAGCTGCTTCAGTCGCTCGCGGAACCGTTCGATGTCCATCGGGAAGCATACGTCCGCCAGTGGCAGAGAACCGTCGTTAAACCGAACTCCGATCTCAGCGCGTATACGTCAGACGGCGGCCACATGTATCGGCTGAGCCGGTGCATCTTATTGGCTCATGAAGACAAAATATTCCAGGGAGCGCTCGTCGCATCGATGAGTATTCCGTGGGGTGAGACGAAAGGCGACGATGACCTGGGCGGATACCATCTCGTTTGGATCCGCGATCTGGTGCAGAGTTCGAGCGCTCTTTTGGCGTCTGGTCAAACCGGAACTCCGCTGCGTGCTTTAATTTGGCTTGCCGCCATCCAAAACAGCGACGGCAGATTCCCCCAAAACAGCTGGATAGACGGAAACGCCTTCTGGCCGGGAGTGCAGCTCGATGAAGTTGCAGATCCGATCATCCTGGCGTGGCGGCTGGTTCGCGAAGGAGTTTCGCTTGGCCGTTTCGATCCTCGAGTCATGATCTTGCGTGCCGCATCATATCTCATCAGGCAAGGACCGGTGACCGGTCAGGAACGCTGGGAGGAGAATGCTGGCTATTCGCCGTCAACGCTTGCAACAGTAATAGCCGGTTTGATCTGCGCTTCGGAGCTGACGAAGAATCGGGACGATTCGGCCGCACACGATTTTATCCTGCAGTATGCTGATTGGATGTCATCACATGTCGAGGAGTGGACCGTAACGACCGCCGGTGAAGCGGTTGAAGGGATTCGCCGCCATTATGTTCGGATCAATCCCAC
>Ga0265338_10008751_pt1 | contig 12235 bp, 11 predicted proteins | sample 42126metaG_FD_193579 | JGI IMG/M metagenome (GOLD analysis project Ga0265338, IMG submission 193579) | Rhizosphere microbial communities from Carex aquatilis grown in University of Washington, Seatle, WA, United States - 4-21-26 metaG | ecosystem: Host-associated > Plants > Roots > Rhizosphere... | reverse complement strand
CCGGAAGCTTCGGTACAACAAAAAAGCCGGTTTGATCCGGCTCTTCTGACACACGTTCCACACCTGAGAACGAAGACAGCATACCAGAGCATTTCTTTTCTGCATGTCACCAGTTGTGGGGACAAGAGCAAAGTCCCCTTCCTGGAAATCTCGCCGGACAAAAGAGACGTTTGACAGATTCCCGACAGCGATGCTTTTGGGTCACCATTGCTCAGAAACGTGCTTAAATGCCAGGGTTTAAGACCTCAAAGCCACGCTTAAAATCAGCAAGGATGGTCTGAGTTCGGTCAATTCCCCACCGCATCGCAGTCAAGATAGAATCCTCCAGCGATCACAGCGGCGTGAACTCGAAATCGTGGATGATGACTTCGACCTCCAGGCTGTTCTTCGGTGCCAGTCCTTTGAAAAGCCACAGGTTGATGTGCACCGGCATTGGCGTTTGCGAAACGTGCACAGAGGCCTCACTGGGGCTGTAAACCCAGGCCTTGATCTCCTCGCTGTCAGCATCCGGGTAGCCCTGCAATGATCGAAATCTCACCTGGTCGCGGCTCCAGATGAACCGGTGCGTTGTCTGGTCACCGGCCAATGTGAACGGGAATGATTTAGAAATCTGCTTCAGAGGCTTCTCCACAGGCCACACGGTAAAGTTGCCCATCGGATTGTTCGCATTCCCCCATCGTGAGAATTCGATGTCAATCTCGTGGGTTCCATCGGGTCCCACATCTCTGGTTGGGTAATTGAAAAGTCCCAGCACCACGTTGTCATCAAAACGGTCAATCCGGCCAGTGACTTGGAATTGATACCGGCCAAAACTTAGACGTTTTCGCATTGTGATTTCGGCACAGGACCATTTTCCATCTCGTTGAATAATTTTCAAATGCAGGTTGGTTGAAGAATCCAGCCATGCGTTGTTCTCGTCCCAGTCATTAGGTCCAGGTCCACCCCTGCCAGACCTTACGGCCCAAGTGTAGCCTCCGAATTCAATGTCCTTCGCTTGCGTGGATAAACCCAAAGCCAGGAGCAGACCCGCTAATTGTTTCATTTTCAGGTTCATCTTCAGAGCCCAAGCCGGTTTCACCCGCTCACAGTCGCACACTACAACTTTTCCACCAGCACCTCTCACCCAGCCTGTGACACTTTGAGGTCAGATTCGGAAGGACCCCCTTTGAAAGCTGCAATTTGGCTCCGATCGCTCACAACTTTGTCTCCGACTGCTTCCGAAGAATCACCACGCCAACTACCGTCAGCGCTACAAATGCCAGCGGCCAGTAATAGGGCGATCCAAATCTCCACATCTGGGAAGCGTTGATGCCCTCGGAAAGCCCAATCAATATCAGGAGAGCCCAGGAAGCCCACTTCTCACCTCGCTTGAGAGGGCCGTTGATGATCAGAAGAGCAGTAATGCCAATGGCGATCAAACAACCACCAAGAGCGCGCAGCAGACCCAATAACAACGATGATAGGTGAGGCGACATATCTGCTTTGGCGACCTCCAAGTAACCCAAAAGATTGGAGGGGACTGCTGGTATCAGCATTATCGAAACACCCGCCGAGCATCACCAACGCAGCGGCTCAGTTCAGAATTGTCAGGGCGATGTTTCGTTTCATGGCGCCACTTCGGGTCCGCGCTGGGCCTGGCGGACAACTTAACCTTGATTGATTGAGCTTCGCGCGTCAACTCATCCGCTTCTTCCATTCTTCCCCGATTGTTGAGAACACCAGCGAGATTGATGAGCGACCAGACGGTGTTGGGATCGTCACTTCTTAAAAGTTTTCTGCGCATCATCAGCGACTCGCGAACGATCGGTTCGGCTTCGCTAAATTTGCGTTGACCATCGAGGGCTAGACAGCGGAGCGAGCCGAGTATTCGCCGCCGGGCTGCGGAGTCCGAAGGGGCATTGCACGTGGATCATTGTCAATGACGCGTCACGCTCCTCGCCAGCTTATCTGCGACTTTCGGGCGGAAACTCCTCGCGGCTCTTCCAGTACCAGGTTTCCTCTCAACAGAAAGATAATCCTAACCTGAAGATCGCTCCAGTGCTCAAGGTGCGGTTGAAGAAGGGCGAAGCCGCGATTGTGGATGATGTGCCCCCTAGTAGCCTCACGATCTTTTCCACATATGATCTCGGAATCAGGGACAAAGGCATCATCGCCGAGTGACGCAGCAATTGAGCAATCGTCCTGGCTTACTCGATTATCCTTTCGGGCGGTAATGGACCACGACCATGCGACTATCGAGCTCGATAACCGAATATCCCCAAGGCAAGTATCGATCGGGGCCCTTTCGTTCCGGGTGTTCAATTCGCCAGGCAATGACTTCCCAGCCATCTTCGGATTTTTGAACTTCCCATTCGACGCGGTCCGACCATTGTTCTTTTTGTTCTAAAAGCCGTTTAGCAACCGCGATTTGGTCGCGATAACGGCCCTCAGGGTCCTCGGGTTGCGCCATGCGACTGATGGTTCCGCCGCACCCGCATAGCAAGGAAAGCAATAGGAAAACGATCCAACGCCCGAACATCTTTAGTATATCGGCAGATTGGAGGCAGGCTTTAAGGAGAAAGTTTGAAGCGCAACCAAGGACAGTCGCTGGACGAATGGCGGCGTTTGACATGAAATTCCGACCGCCTGAAAGGCCGCCCGCATCGACTAATGACTCTTTTCCGATAACTTGGACCCGGCGCCAACAGCTTCGCGAAGTTCACGCATACCGGCTTGTTCGAGAAGTCTTGAAAGTCCAGTGACGATTGAGCGGGCAACACCTGGTCCTTCGTAGACCAAGCCTGTGTAGATCTGCACCAAGGAGGCGCCGGCGGTGATTTTTTCCCAGGCATCCGCGGCGTCGAAAATTCCTCCAACACCGATGATGTGAAGCTTGCCGGCGCTTTGACGATAGATATGACGGATGATCTCGGTGCTGCGGGCTTTCAGTGGTCGGCCACTCAATCCGCCGGTTTCAGAATAAACGCGCTGCACTGCAGGGCTGCTGGCCTGCGGACGTGAGACAGTCGTGTTGGTCGCCACGATGCCGGCAATGCGGCGGGCAGTGGTGAGCTCAAGAATTTCGTCCAGGGCTTCAAAAGAAAGATCCGGAGCGACTTTTACGAGAATGGGTTTGGAAGAGGGCCATGTCGTTCGATTTGGATTGGGCACGCCGGAATTAACCTCGGCGTTGGAACCGACTTCAAGCACGGCCGCGAGGATTTCATCCAACGCGGCCTTGTCCTGAAGTTGGCGGAGGTTAGGCGTGTTAGGCGAGCTGACATTGATCACGAAGAAATCGAGGTAAGGCAACAAAACCTTAAGTGACTTTGCATAATCCTCGGCTGCCTGGGGCAGGGGGGTGATCTTGGATTTTCCCAGATTCATGCCCACGGGGTGCCCAGGCCAGCGACCGCGCTTTCGCCAACCGGCGAGAATTTGCGCGACTTGTTCAGCGCCGGCGTTGTTGAAGCCCATTCGATTGACGATGGCCGCCTCCGGGATTGCTCGGAACACGCGAGGCAGCGGGTTGCCGAGTTGTGCATGCCAGGTTACCGCTCCCAGTTCGGTGAAGCCAAACCCGAGCGAGGGCCAGGTGGGCAAGGCCTCGGCATTTTTGTCCATACCGGCGGCCAGTCCGACGGGATTGGGGAAGTCGATACCGAAAACCTGGATGGGAAGCTGAGGGGCACCAAGGAAGGACTGCATTGCATCACAGACCCATTCGCGCCGCCCGGCCCATGCTAAAGCGCGCATGGTGCGATTGTGGATCTGTTCGGCGTTCTGGGTGAAGAGCGCCGGGCGGATGAGGTTGCGATAGAGCCAGGTCACGACAGAGCGGCTATCTCAACGGTAGCCATGAACACAGGACTGGAAAGTCCTGTGAACCGGCGGGCTGGAAAGCCTGCCCTACACTGGTGGGCCGCGGCGCTAAACGCATACTGAATTCGGCGATACTAACGGCGCTCTGGGTTGGCCTCGGTGATGCCCATCATTATAGCGGCAGGGCATTCGCCGTTCGGAGTTTCTTTGCCGTTTAACACGCCGTGGACGTTGGTTTGTTTGGCGGCCAGAATCTTCTGAAAGGTGGCCAGCGCAAGCAGTGGCCAGCTATTCCGATACATGTCGTATTTAAGGTAAAAGACCTTGGGAAAGCCGGTTCCGGTGGTTTCGTGTTCCGTCCAGGAGCCGTCCTGGTTTTGTTTGTGAATCAGGTATTGGATTCCGCGTTCGATACTTGTTCGGGACGGATCGTCGAAAGCGCATAGGCCCATGACGGCCCAAGCGGTTTGGGACGCAGTGCTGGGGCCCTGGCCTTTGAAGACAGGATCGTCGTAGGTGTTACAACGCTCGCCCCAACCGCCATCCTCATGTTGGACGCTCTCGAGCCAGTCTCGCGCTTTCACGATCCACGCTTGGCTCATATCGATATTCATGGCGCGCAGACCGCGCAAGACCTGCCAGGTGCCGTAAATATAATTCACTCCCCAGCGTCCGTACCATGAGCCATCCTCTTCCTGCTGGTCCTGGATATAGCGCAAGGCTTTTTGCACTTGCGGATGCTCGACGCTGTAGCCCTCATAGCCGAGTAACTCCAAAATGCGCGCGGTGATGTCGGCGCATTCCGGGTCCAACATCGCGTTGTGATCTGCAAACGGCACTTTCTCGAGGACGCCTTTCGTGCAGTCCTTGTCGAAAGCGGCCCAGCCGCCGTCTCGGCATTGGAAGGCCAGCATCCAGTTTAACCCGCGCTGGAAACATTCGTCCCGCTTCTGCCGATCATCGGTCGGAACTTTGCGTAACGCCAACAAAACCATCGCGGTATCGTCGACATCGGGATTCCATTTGTTTTCGAACTCGAAAACCCAGCCGCTGGGTTCCACTTTGGCGGGATTCTTATATTGCCAGTCGCCCCGAAAGCGGATCTCTTTGGACATCAGCCACTCGGTCGCCTGTTTTAAGGCGGGGTGCCCGCTCGGAATGCCGGATTCGTGCAGGCAAATGGCCACAATTGCCGTGTCCCAAACCGGGGAAAAACAAGGCTCGATCCGGACGCTATCCGCGGTCTCGTGCTCAAGCTCTTTTAGTCTTTTTTCCGCGCGCATGATTTGGGGATGGTCGTCGGGGTAACCGAGCGCCTTCAAGGCGATGAGTGAATTGAGCATGGCCGGGAAAATGGCGGCCAGTCCATCGGTTCCTTCGAATCTCTCGAGCATCCACTGCTCGGCTTTTTTGAGCGCCCTCTTGCGAAAAGGGTGAATGTTGTTTTCGGCAAACCATTCGGCGAATTTGTGAAGCCGGTCCAGCCAGAGAAAGAAATTTCGCCAGGTGACGCGCTCGGGATCGGGCGCCAACGCAAGGTCGCGTTGATGAATGCCTTCAGGAAAAAGCTCGTGGAGGTTGATCTTATTTTTGAGCGGCCGGGTAGGCTTGAAATGATTGATGATGGCCAGAGGAACGAGCATCGAGCGGCTCCACGAACTCATTTCATTGAAATTCACGTAGAACCATTTGCCGATCAGAATGACTTCGCAGGGAATTGTGGGCACATAATCCCAGGGAAACAACCCCAACAGGGCGAGATATAGTTTTGAGAAAGTATTCATGCGCGGCACGCCGCCGAGGCTCAAGCCCACTTCGCGCGCGCGCAGCATGCGCGGATCGGTAACCGGAACGCCGGCCAGCTTGAGGCCCATGTAACACTTAATCGTGGCGTTGATTTCGGCGGGACCGCCGTAATAAATGTTCCATCCGCCGTCGAGCAACTGCTTGGAGAAAATGTGGTTGATAGCCTTCTTTTGCCAGGCGGGATCGACTTTCCCGTTCCAGTGGTGGTAGGCAATCATGTCGGCCACCAGCGTTGCATCCACAATCAGCTCACCGACCCAGTAACCCTCTGATTTTTGCTCTTTAAGCAAAAAGTTCTGGGACCGCTTAATAGCGGTTTCGAGCTGATTCAGGGGGGAAGCAGCCGGGGCATTGTGTCGTGGCGTGTCCCCTAGGCTGCTCTCACGCACAGATATGACATCCACAGCTATTAATCTGCGAACTGAATGCTACACTGTAAAGTAATTATTCAGGCGGAGGCCTAACCCCGGCAGAGATAAGAACCTGCAGAGGGGCGCTGGAAAGCGCCCCAAACCGGCAGCATGGAAAGGCTACCCTACGTCTTTGGGAATTGTCCCTTGAAGTTTAGGTTTTCGGCGATACTTTTTCACCCCATGTTAGTGGACTTTGCAAAAATGAACGGCGCCGGCAATGACTTCGTGCTCATGGATAACCGGGCGTGGAAAGTCAAGCTTAGCCGCGAGCAGATAGTCCGCCTGTGCGACCGCCACCGCGGCGTAGGGGCCGATGGCCTCATTTTGCTTGTCCCGTCAAGTTCGGGCAAGGCGGATTGGGCTTGGGAATTCTTCAACAGCGATGGCAGCATCGGGGAAATGTGCGGCAACGGCGCCCGTTGTTTTGGCGGATTCGTGAAGAAAGTCACCGGGCAGGATCGGGATTTTACTTTTGAAACGGAGGCAGGAATCATCAGGGCGCGTTTTCAGGGTGACCGCGTGACGGTCAATCTGACCGCGCCGACCGGATTGCGGCTGAATGAAAAGTTGCCTTTGCGGGATGGCCCGCAACTGATGCATTCGCTCAACACAGGAGTTCCTCACGCTGTGTTGTTTGTTCCCGATGCTGACAAAGCTATGGTTTTGCAGTTGGGACCTGAGATCCGGCGCCACCCGCATTTCGCCCCGAAGGGCACGAATGTCAATTTTGTGCAAGTTCTGGCTCCGAACCATATTCGCGTTCGCACGTTTGAACGCGGAGTTGAAGGCGAAACGCTCGCGTGCGGGACCGGAGTAACCGCTGCGGCGCTTATTTCGGCTCGAGTTCATCAGTTCGTTTCTCCGGTTCGCGTCCAGGTGCAAGGCGGCGATCAACTTGAAGTAAGCTTTCGAGAGAGCAATGGAGAATTTGCGGAGGTGTGCTTAACGGGGCCGGCCGAATTCGTTTTTGAAGGAAAGATTGTAATTTAACCGGCGGCTGAAGCAGGGCGCATAAGCACCGTCGGATTCAAATCCTGCTCGCCAAAAGAACGTTCATTCTGCATTTTTCAAAACAGGGCATCATGTTTACTGGAACCTACACAGCAATTGTCACTCCGTTCAGAGATGGGAATATCGATGAAGCGGCGATCGGGAAGTTGATCCAGCGGCAAGTGCGCGGCGGGGTCGACGGGATCGTGCCGGTCGGCACGACCGGGGAGTCGCCAACCGTTTCTTACGAGGAACATATCGAGCTGATCGCTTTGTCGGTTAAATTCGCTGCCGGGCGCATCAAGGTCGTTGCTGGGACGGGCGGCAACTCCACACGCGAAGCGATTTACCTGACCGAGGAAGCCGAAAAAGCCGGCGCGGATGCCTCACTGCAAGTAGCGCCATACTACAACAAGCCAACTCAGGAAGGGCTCTTCCAGCATTTCCGAGAGGTGGCACGAAGCACTAAACTACCGATCCTGCTTTACAGCATTCCCGGCCGATGCGGCATCGAGATCGGGGTAGACACCATCAAACGCCTCGTGAAAGAGTGCCGAAATATTGTCGGTATAAAAGAAGCTGGCGGCAATCCGGACCGCGTCAGCCAGTTGCGAGCGGCGCTGGGTCCGCGGTTTGTCATCCTTAGCGGGGACGATAGCCTGACGCTCTCGTTTATGGCGGTGGGCGCGCAGGGAGTTATCAGCGTCGCTTCCAACATCATCCCGCGTCAACTCGTGCAGATGGTGAAACTCTTCGCCGCCGGCAAAGCTCAAGCCGCCCTCAAGGTGCACGAGCGATATTATCCGGTGTTCAAAGACTTATTCGTCGAGACAAATCCTGTGCCGGTGAAAGCGGCCATGGCAATGCTCGGGCAAATCGAGGAAGAGTACCGACTCCCTCTAGTGCCCATGTCTTCCCGCAACCGTGAAATCCTAGCGGCAACTTTGAAAGCCTGCGGAGTTTTGAAGTAGGTTTTCTGGCGTGCCAGTGGTCGACGCTGATTGCCGAGCCTCAGGCGTACGTTCCATACAATATAAATCTGAGCTATGACACGCATCATCATTACCGGAGCCAAAGGGCGCATGGGCAAGGTTCTGCTGGACTGTCTCCCGCAACACCCCAAACTGCAACTTGCCGGGCAAGTCGATCAAGGCGATGACTTCGCGGCTTTAGCAGGGCAGGGGGATGTTGTGATCGATTTCAGTTCACACAGCGCCACTGCTGGAATTGTGGCTTTATGCGCGAAAAATCGTACGGCAGTGGTCATTGGCACCACCGGCCATTCGGCCGAAGACCATTCTCAAATCACAGGCTTTAGTTCACAAATTCCGATGGTTCTATCCGCCAATTACTCGACCGGAGTAAATGCGCTGTTTTGGCTGACGCGCAAAGCGGCCGAAATCCTGGGTCCCGGATTCGATTTGGAGGTAATTGAGATGCATCACCGGCACAAGCGCGATGCGCCCAGCGGCACGGCTCGCACCCTGTGCGAAATCCTTGCGAAAGTTCGGAAGCAACAGCTAGAGGCCGTCATTCGTCATGGGCGCTCGGGCATAGTTGGGGAGCGGACCTCGGAAGAGATTGGCTTGCATTCCCTGCGTGGCGGGGACGTAATTGGGGATCATACGGTTATGTTCGCCGGGGCTGGAGAGCGGGTGGAGTTGACTCATAAAGCATCGAGTCGCGAAACGTTCGCCCATGGGGCCTTGCGCGCCGCCCAATGGGTAGTTTCTCAAAAGCCTGGGCTGTACGATATGCAGGACGTTCTAGGCCTGAAATAAGGTGTGTCAACTCCATCATGTGGGTAGGGATGGCGCGCTGCGCCGTCCCAGCCCACGTTCAGCGGGCTGAACGAATGACCGATGACGATCGAATCAATGTTGCGCCGCTGAACGCGGCGCTGGACGACGGTGCAGCGCGCCGTCCCTACCACGATATTGCATTCGTGGCATTGGGTTCAAATATTGGCGACCCACACCGGCACGTGCGCGGCGCCATCGCGCGGATGCGTGAACTCTCGGCGGCTCCTTTGCTCGAATCTTCACTTTGGGAAACCTCGCCGGTTGATTGCCCGCCGGGATCGCCTGTGTTTATCAATGCGGTTGTGGGGCTGGTGCCATGCCAAGGTGAAAGTCCTGAGTCGCTTTTGGCCAAGTTGCAGGCTTTGGAAAAGGAGTTCGGCCGGCAACTCAAGAAGGTGCTAAACGAGCCGCGCCCGCTCGACCTCGATTTGATTGCGTTCGGAGACGAGAGCCGCAATAGCAAGGAGCTAGTCCTCCCGCATCCCAGGGCGCATCAACGGCGTTTTGTAATGGAACCACTCAGGGAGATTGCACCGGATTTTATCTTGCCCGGACAAACAGAAAACGTGAGCGAACTTTTGAGAGATCTGCCGCCGGATAGCGGTATGCGCAGAATCGCCGACGAATAGAACATTTCGCATTCACCACGGACACGGATAAATACCCGGCCGGCCGAAAATCCAAAACCCGAACCGACTCGGTGAAGAACCGCTTCGGCGCGGCGAGCAGAAATCTGAAAACCAATTCGGGGTAGTTGGAAAAACTCATTGCTTGGGCTGCGGTGGCAACGGAACCGGACTTTATGGGGTGTTCGACCAAGTGAAAGATCCGAACCCGTCGTTCAGTTTAAGTAAACCAGGCCTTTGCTCGGACCGGGCGAGTCGATGGGCGAGCGAGCCTGCAGAAAGGTTTGACGAGTGGCGAATGGAAATCGTTCTAATGGACAAGCGGGCAGCTCGACGCTGCTGATCGTCCTGGTAGTGGTCGCGGTCCTGTACTTTGCGCGGACGGTTTTCATTCCGCTGGCCCTGGCAATGCTTCTGAGTTTCATGCTGGCGCCTTTGGTGATTCGGCTGCGGCATTGGGGTCTGGGGCGAACCCCTTCCGCAACACTGGTAGTACTCACCGCGTTTGCCATTCTTGGGATAATCGGCGCGGTCATGGCCTCCCAGTTGGCGGACCTGGCCCACAAACTCCCTGAGTATCAGCACAACGTTCAAAAGAAAGTAGAATCTATCCGCGATTCCGGCGGCGGTCTCATCAAGCGGGTTTCGGCTTCACTGCAGAAAGTTACCGATGAGCTGACGTCTTCCTCGGCTACATCCGCTAGTAATCAGCGGCCGGAAGAACGCCCCGTTCCAGTCGAGATCCGGCGGACAAATCTCTCTCCCATGGAGTTGATCCAAAAAGTGCTGGGATCGGTGGTAAACGTGGTACTGACGGCGGTCATTGTCATCGTGTTTGTTATTTTCATGTTAATCCAGCAGGAGGATTTACGGGATCGGCTCATCCGGCTTGCTGGTTTACGGAAGGTGAATCTGACCACTAACATGTTGGATGACGCAGCCTATCGTGTCAGCCGTTACCTTTTGGCACAGTTCGTCATTAACTCCGGCTATGGGGTCGTCACGGGAACGGTCCTGTACTTTATCCATGTTCCGAACCCATTGCTGTGGGGGATGCTGGCGGCTTTGTTTCGATATATCCCATATTTGGGCATCTGGATTGCCGCGCTCATGCCGGCGGCAGTTGGGTTCGCTGTTGAGCCCGGGTGGCTCGACGTTCCGATCATCCTGGGCACATATCTTGGCGTCGACATCCTCATGTACAATTTCGCTGAGCCGCTTCTCTACGGGAGTTCGACCGGGCTATCTCCGTTGGCCATCCTGGTTGCGGCCGTGTTCTGGACCTGGCTTTGGGGACCAGCCGGCCTGTTACTGGCAACTCCGTTGACCGTTTGCGTTGTGGTCATTGGCCACCACGTGCCGAGCCTGACGTTTTTGCAAGTGTTGCTGAGCGATGAGCCGGTGCTGCCGCCGGAAACGCGTTTTTACCAGCGCATGCTCTCGATGGATTTGGAGGAGGCCACCCAGGTCTGTGAAGATTTCCTCAAGGACAAGCCGTTGGACGAGCTATACGATAAGGTGCTGATACCAGCGCTTAGCTTAGCCGAGGAAGACCGGCATCGTGGAAAGCTTGACGAGCAAAAGGAGCAATTCATTCTTCAAAACACGCGAGTCCTGGTCGAGGACATGGCCGAGACGTTTGACGATATCGTCCAGGCGAATGGCACGGGCAACAACGAAAGTGAAGCCACCGAGAAGATCCGGGTCGAGCCGGTGGGCCCGGCGGAAGTGGTTTGTGTTCCGGCACGGGATGAGGCAGATGAAATTGCGGCCTACATGTTGAAGCAACTGCTGCAGAAACGTGGGATCTCGGCTAAAACGTTACCCGCGGGAATGACCCCTTCCGGGGTCCTCGAGGAAGTGGGCGGTGAAAATCCAAAGGTAGTTTGCATCCTGGCGGTTCCGCCCTTCGCGTATATGCATACGCGATATCTCTGCAGGCGTTTGCGCAGCCAATTCAAGTCCTTGAAATTGGTCTCTGGAATCCTCACCGAAAATGGCGCTGCCGGGCCCAGGCAGCCGCAAAGTGCGCCGATTGTCGACGAGACGGCTTCCAGCCTAAAACTAACAGTTGCCAATATAGTTTCTCTGCGGCAGGCGCAGCAGCCCGGTCCTACCCAGGCGTTCGTTTCCGAGGCTCAACATTGAAATCGGCGAAAGCTTCAAGATCCAAACCGGATCGAGCCTCAAGTCGAATGATTCTAGCGTGACGCAGGGTTCATCGGAGTCAACGCGTCGTTAAAGTGTGTTATCTCGCGCACGGCCACAATTAATAGGGTTGGGCGTTCAAGCCGGTACGCTGCCGACTTTACATTCGCCAAAACATCACGCATTGTAGGCCGACATGACGAAACTAGGGATCGTTACATTTCCGACGATTTTGCTGGTGGTTTTGCTGGGATCCTTTCCCCTGCGAGCTGCTGCGCCATCCGTAGCGCCGGATTTCAAGGAAGTTTACGATCTGATCCACGAACACCTGTCGGACGTGAACGAAACCGAGCTAAACCGGCTTGCGGTTCAAGGGCTGGTGTCCGCGTTGAGTCCGAAAGTTTCGCTGGTAGACGGCTCGGCAGCGGAGCCCGCCACGGAAAGCTCGCTGGTCACTCAATCCGCTCTGTTTGAGGGGCCCATTGCCTATATCCGAGTCAAACGGGTCGGCGAAGCTCTAGACAAAGCAATTAGGCAAGCCTTCCAAGAGCTGGGGACGAGCAATAAACTAAACGGAATAGTGATTGATTTGCGGTATGCGGGAGGCATGGACTATGCCGCCGTAGTTGCCTCCGCAGACCTTTTTGTG
>Ga0265338_10008749_pt1 | contig 12236 bp, 14 predicted proteins | sample 42126metaG_FD_193579 | JGI IMG/M metagenome (GOLD analysis project Ga0265338, IMG submission 193579) | Rhizosphere microbial communities from Carex aquatilis grown in University of Washington, Seatle, WA, United States - 4-21-26 metaG | ecosystem: Host-associated > Plants > Roots > Rhizosphere... | reverse complement strand
GCGTGGCGGGAGTGACACGCAATTGGCCGCGCGCCTTGCTTGTGGTGACGAACGTAATCGGCTCGTAAATGTTGGCCGTGCGGATCGCGGTTTCCATTGCAATGCACTTCGCATACGCAGTGGATGCGGCGCCGCCGAAAAACACGGAACCGATGCCCGGCTGATTCATGATGCCCAAGGGTTGATTTCCGCCCTGGCCGTTCAAAATCAGTTCGTCAATGGAGAGCGCGATTTGCGAAAGGTGATCGTTCATCACCATCGCCTCAAAGTCGGGCGAGACCTGAAGCAGAGCCAACCGCGAATAATGCTGCTTGGAACCAATACGGTTTGGCTCCATTTTGATTTGGCCCAAAACCTGATCGTAGGCAGCAAGCTGGGCGCCTTCCGCAACGGATTGGACGGTCGTAGCCGCTTCCTGCCGGGGGAGAACCAGATTGCCCATCACGCCGGTAAGCGTCGTAATGCCGGCGTCCTTCAACGCCAGCTTGTTGCGAAGCAGTTCGATCATCGGCCAAATGTACTCGGGTGCGATCAAAGCGCCGGCAGAGGCAAAGTCGCCAGCCAGAGCGTCGCGGGTCATGCGCCCAACTTGCGAGCGGGAGGCGCGCACGCCGGAAGGCATGTTAATGGGGAAGATCATCCCTTCGCCAATGGCGACTTGGCCGCCCGGATAATCCTTGGCGCGTTTGCGGATTTCATCGTTCGCTTCCCTCTCGGCGCCATCGTTCAGCATGAACATTTGCGAACGGTTGCCTTTGTCGGCTTCCTCCATCGCCTTGTTGTAGAACCGGCGCAGCGAACAGCGGTGGGCAACTTCGCCCGGAAGGCTGGCAACATCGGTCTGGGGCTTCGGCGGGCGGGAACTGCGGCAAAGCTCGTCGGATTTGCGCGTGAATTCCATACGGACCTCGGCATCGGAAGCATCGGCTGGAGCCATGAGCGCCTCGGACTCGAAAGCGCGAATGCGTTCACCGACTACCACAACTTCGCCCGGCGCGCCAGCCCAGTTCTGCCCGAATTTCTTCACAAACTCGTCGGCGCGGGCGCGGATTTCTTTGTTGCGGGCATCCACTTTCGAGGAGCGCGTCTTTTGTTCCTCGACGATGATGGCGCGCTCGGCAGAGCGGATTTGTTTCTCGTCAATGGTTGCGGTAGATGTATCAGCCATAAAATTTTCAGTTTTCGGTGTATGTCCGTTCGGTAATTTCTGCGAGTCAACTTGTGAGCGGGCGTTTCCAGCGTCGGCGGCGCGTTCGGCGCCATCGTCGGATACCGGCGCATAAACCAGTTTGCCAGCCACTTCAATTGATTTGCCGAGCTCGATTGCACCATCAGTGAATGTGAAGCCGACCTCGTAGGTTTTGCCATCGGTGCCGCAGTAAACCACGGCGGACCATTTCTTTTTAGCCGCGTCAAATTTGATGTCCCGGATTGAAGTCCACCCCATTTGCTCGCCGTCAGTTCCCTTGCCGTGAAAGCGTTCGTCCCTGTCCACAGCGGCGTCAACTTTCATCGCCAAATCGGAAATCGTAACCGTGTCCGCAGCATCGCGGGTCATCTTGGATTTGTTGTCCAGCAAATGGCGGGCGACCGGGCCGCAGTCTTCGCAGCGGAAATCATCATCCAGATCGGATCGTTCAAAGATGTCTCCGCAGCGGGTGCAATGGCAGTAGGTGTCGCCAGATGCGCGACTTACGCCGGCGGTCGGGTCTGCCGGCTCAGCGACCGAGCTTATCTCCCCAAGCGACTTCCAAGCCATTCGCTTTGCAACCCGGCCATCAGTCAAAGGCTGGTCGCCGATAAATCGCGTGACCTTGTAATCGAATGATATGTTTCCCCTGCTGCCGGAACGCATTTGGGCAAAACGTTCTTTGGAAAGTTCGCTGATGCCGTCCAATTCCAGGACCGCACGCCCTTTTTTGTCGGATGAAACTTCCGCGTGAGTGACCTTGCCCAAATGGCGAGTAGTGTCGTGCTCGTCAACCACGGCGCCTGGAGCATTCAGCGCAGAAAGGTCGAAGTCTCCGTCATTGTGTGACAAAAGTTCAAGGTAGTCCTCCCCGCGTTTCGCAATCCCCAGCTTTTCGTCGCGAGCGCTGGCGGTTCGTTCGACTGGAAATTCCGATGAAAATGCAACTTGAAGCGTGCGCTTTTGTTCGTCGGCGGTCGCGGCATCAACTTGTGCATAACGATAGCGCGGCTGTTCACGCGGGATGAATTTGACTGCTTTTGCCATACGCAATGGCCAACAGTCAAAATCAGAACAGGTCTGGCGCGGCTTGGGGCGCAATGCGTGTGATTGCAAGCCTGACGCCGTTGGCCAGACCCAAAATCGTCAGAAATTAAAAGCCGCGTCCACCAGCTCAAACCGATAAATGAGGCCGCCCTCTTGCGGGCCTCCACGCCAAATCCGCATGGGATAAGCCAATCCGCTTGCGTTCAATGTCAGCGTGACAAACATTCCCTTGGTGGGGATAAACGAAACGTCGGATGCCAGAATTTCGCACCGTTCGACAAAGGTTTTAGCGGACAAGCCGAATGTCACTTGGAAATCATAGACGACGCCGGTATGCGTGACCGGCACAATCGGCTGGGGTTGCGGAAACGAAGTGAACGTGAGCGTCCCAAGCCCAGTGCGCTTCCCGCCGCCGATGAAAGCCTGATATTGGCCCATCAATTCGGCGTGCGCTTGGAAGGGGGTTAGCATTTTCAGTGATGCCCATTTCCGTTCCTGCCGTCGCCTTGTGATTCGATCAAGGCCATCACCTCGGGCGCAATCCGCGCGCGGCGGCGAACCGGGTTAGCGGGCTTGGTTTTCGGCGTGGCTTGCGCCGGGCTTCCCTCTTGCTCGCCGGGCGGCAGCGGCGCAACCTCGCCGGGCTCACCCTTGGAGATCGTCGGGCGCGTCACGTCGTAGGTGTCGGCGGCAACTCCGCGCTTCTGCGCTTCCGCCTTAGCCTCAGCAATCTGGGTGTAAAGGTCCTCAACGGAAATGCCGTCAGGCAATTGGTCTTGCACCTGTTGCGGGCTCATAACATTGGCTTCCATGAGGATGATAAGCGTTTGCGCCTGCACCAGCGGGTTGACGAACTGCCACCGTTTGCCCTTGAAGCGTGCCCCCTGAACATAATCCTCCAATTTCAAAAACGATGGCGACAAACCGTATTTCTTTTCAAACACGCCAGAAAGAATCGAATAGCGCAACCATTCGCGAAAAGTCTTTCGCACAGGATGGTCAATGAAGTTCTGCTGACGCACCTTGCATTGGTCCTGCTTTGGTGTTTGCGACATCAGCGCGGCGGCGAATCCAAGGTTTTGAAAATCGCCTGAAATGTCCTGATACGAAGCTCCAGAACCGACAGCAATGTCCCGCTGGTTGTCCTGCCGGAATTCATGCGCGGCCTCGATTGGAAATCGAGGGTCGGTTTGCATCAGTTCCATTCCGTAGTCCAAATCCAGTGTGCTGCCGGGAACGTCGGTGGACACCCGTTGCGTGATGCCTTGCTGCCGCGCCACCACGCCAGCATCGGGGCGTGGGTCGCCGTCAACCGCAGCGCCGGCGCCGCCCAAAGTGCCAGGCGATAATCGGTCCATGAAACCCGCGAAATCATCGGACGTGAATTGCATCCCGGTCGGAAAATTCTTCTTGATCCAATACGGCTTCATGCAGGACGAAATGGCCGCGTAAGTCAGCGCTTTTTCATATTGGAACAATCGCCATAAGGATTGAACGCAAGCATCAAGCTCGGTGAATCCGATGTCTTGCTCGGCGCGCGTGCGCAGATTGTTGAACAAGATGATTTGGTCCATCGAAATGCGCTGCCGGAAAATCTTGTCGGTCGCCAGCGCGTCGGCGCCAATCAAATCCGACTGACCAAAAATATCTCCTGGATGCCTGGTCAGGAGATAAAGCGCAACCGGGCGATTCCATCGCTTGTCGTACTCAATGGAGAATCGGATTGGATTCCCATTTTCCGCCCGCCCCATGTACTGCGATTGCAGGCGGTCGCATTCCAGAAGCTCGATCGCATAGCCATATGGATTGTACGGGAATCCGTTTTGATGGCGCAGAATGACAAAGCCATCCCGAAACGCGCTCGCCTCAGCAATCTGCCATGCCTCCATGCGCGACATTTGCCCAGTGATCGTGAAGTTTTCCGGCTGACCAAAGATTTCCCATTCATCCTCGATGGCTCGGTTTAGCCTTGTGTCCTCCTCGAAAGTTTCCTGGAGCTCGCCGGTTTCCGTGTTTGGTTTGGTGACAAACTGACCGAAGCGCATGTCCAGCTTGAATGGGTCATGCCCCACCACGTTATTGACATCGGCGCGCAGCGCAGCCCGGCCCTGCGGGGTGTCCTTGCAGATGGTGCGGGCGCGGGCGCGGACGGTGTAATCACTCGTCATCATCTCGCCGTTTGCGCTGGCATAGGTGCCCCGAAAATCGGCGTTGAACTTGGTGGAAATGGCAGCATCGTAGCTGCGCGTCATGTTGCCATTCAGCCGCGTCAATTCAGCAACCTGACGGTGCATCCGGCCAAAGCGATGGATTTGACGCTGCGCGGCGAACAGTTCCAACGGCGACACGTCAGGCCGCAAATCCGCCCGCCAGCTTTTGCCGACGGTCGGCGCGCCTCGGTGGTAAAGGGAGATTTTCATTTAATGCCGTCAAAAATCTCTGAAATCAAAGCCTTTAAAGGCTTGGCTTCCGGGTCTTGGTCCTTTACGTCCTCATCGTTGACCTCGACGGTGGCGCTGATCTCAGTTTTCTTGCCTTGGAATTCGGTCGTTTTGGAGCAGGTTATTTTCATTTTTGGTTTTGGGTAGAGTCACCATCCGCCCGCATACATCGGCGGAATCAAGCTTGGGTCGCGCCCAGTGTTGGCTATTGCGCGCATTTTGTTGTCGTTTTGAACGCGGGCCTCCCAGTAGCCAAGCTCAAGCCTGGCCTTGTCTCGCTGTTGCAGAACGAACCGCGTTCGCTGAACGTCTGTTTCGTCAATGTCAATCTCGGCCAGCCGCTCGCATTTGTGCTGGTATTTTTCAACCATGCGCTCATTGAACGTCTTGAGATTTCCGGTTGACTGTCCGGCGGGAAGATTGGGGGTCAGTTTGAGTTCTTCGTAGTAAAGCTGGCGGCGTTCGGTGCCGTTGACCAGATACCCCGAAAGAACGTAATCGCCGGGATTTTGACCGGCGGCAAAATTATCAATCGAAACTGTGTGAAATGTGTTGGTGGCGTCTGGCGCGGTCGCGAAAGTCAATGTGGCGGCAGAGCCTTCGGGATATTCCGGGGTCAGAACATATTCGATTGACCAGCCATCGGATGGAAGATAATCCGGCAGCCGTCGCTGGAAACGGAGGCTGTCCCCAATTGTGAAAATTGCGGGCTCGCGCCAAATTGTCGGCTCGGTCATCGCAAAAGCCGGCAAGTCAAAATCTCAAGACCCCCTCAGCTTATCCCAAAACAAAATCGTTGCGCGGTCGATTAATTCCGACATTTCCTTAGCTGAAAATGACCGCTCCCGAATTTCACCGCCGTCGAATCGAACCGCAATATGAAGCTTGCCGTCGTCATTAAGGCTGCAAGCCATCATCGTTCCCGGCGGCAATCCAGCACATTCGCTGACGCGGAAACCCATTATGCTCATCTCAGTTCTTCCCCGGCAGTTTCACTGCCGGCACAATCTGGCTGGCCATATCTTTGATCGCCTCGCGGCGTTCTTCTGCCAGAAGCAAGGCCATTGCGCGCGAATGAGCCAAATCAAGCTCATATACCACGCGCGGCAGCGGTTTTGGTTTCTGCGACAGCACTCGCGTCAGCAGGTTGTCTAGTTCAATGGCGAAGTTTTCGGGATTCATAGGTTTTCAAATTCAGTGGTCAGGGCCGCGATTCGTTCAAGCGCGGACTCTTTTGTTTGTTTGGCGAGCGTGTCAATGGATTGCGCATCGGTCATAAATCATTGCGGTATCGCTGCCCCATATAAGTTATCCATCGCCCCGCGAACAAGCCCGGCAATTTCGCACCAGGAATAGTGATCGTCTGGACGGAGTTCAATGTAATCATTTTTGTCCTTGTCGTAAATTCTCGCCGACAACTGTTGCGAATATGTCCTATCCCCAGTCTCCATTGCCTTGCTTTGCTCATCCAGAAATTCACGCGAAAGGATTTCAAACTTTGGCATACCCGGAGCGCCGCCCCAAATCGCGTCAAGCTGCTGGTTGAACGTGTTGCGGTCAAACCGGATTTTGTTCAAGAAGATGGTTCGCCGCTTTCCTTCCGCATCAATCAGCGGCACGGGCACCCGTTGCGGCGTGCTCCACATGCGGAAATGGTTGTCAGGATGCGGATACCCCTTGCGCGTTTTTTCCGCTGAAAACAAATACCACGTCAGGTCTTTATGCGTCAGCTTGAATATGCCTTGCGGCTTGTCCAGCTTCACCATCTCCCGGCACTCAACCGCTTTCTGCATGATCTGCGTGCCCCATTGCCCAACATCAATGCACATCCGATCCGTAGGCACCGCCCATTTCGTCTTGTGCTTTAAAAGTTCGTCCCATGATTTGCAGAATCCGCGCCCAAGCTGCTTGGAGTTTCCAAATTTATCCGTGGCCCGAATAATGAACCAGAACCAGCCGGTTATGCTCTTGCCAGTCTTGTCCATGACATCTTGATCCTGCTGGCAGTCCACCATCATGTTCACTGAATGGAAATCCGGTCCCATGAGTTCGCGGTACATCGCCGGATTGTAGCTGCCGGGGGCGACATCAATCGTTTTGAATTCCCTTGCCGGGTCAAAGAAATGGGCGCGGTCGGACAAATACCAATCCTCCAGAGCCTTTTTGCTGCCAAAGTCATCGGCGGATTTCGCGGATAGAAATGTCGAAACCGTCTTGGCAAATCGGTTGCCTGTGTTCGACTCAAATGGCAGCGTAAAGCAAACCTCTTTCGGGGTGAACAGCTTCCCGTTCTCGTTGATTCTGTATTCCTGACGGTAGGTTTCCGCGATGGCTTGGCGCTCGGTCTTGGTATCCCTGATTCGGTGATCGCACCAGATACATCGCCAGTGAGCGAATCGGGCCTTTTCCTCTATGGTGCGATTGTCCTCCTTGCCTTCTTTGTCTAGGCTCCAAATCATGCCCGCGTATGTGCCTGGTTTCGGTTGCTCCCATACCAATGCCGTTCCGCCGCCGATGTCCACGGATGCCACTCGCTTTGGATCGCGTGGCTTGAAGTCATCAGGACGCTTGTGCGACCAGTGGCGCAACTCCCAAGTCTGGACGCCGCCGCACGACGGGCAGGTCCATTCAAGCGGAACCTGGTGAACATCCTTGACCGCTGTGTGCAAGTCAGTGCCAACAATGGACGCTTGCGACTCGTTTAGAATCTTGTGCGTATCAGGAAATCGGTCGGTGCGCTTGAACGCCTTGAAAAGCAACCCGTCATTTCCATGCTGCCACGCTTCCGACACCCAAAGAACCGGCCAGCTAAAGGTTGAGACATTGCCATCATTCAACCCCTCGACGAACAGCGATGCGCCCGGCAGCTTGATTTTCGTCTGTGTGATCTTGAAACGGTTGTCCTTCTGTTGCTCAATAATGGCGCCGGACATGCCGGGGTGGTCCATGACGGTTGAAATCAACCGCTCGCCAGCAAACTTGCGGGCCTTGTCGTCATCCTCGAAAAGAACCAGCGTCGGAAGCCGGAAATGTTCAAAATGATAAATTATCCAGCATTCGCCGGCCATTGATTTAAGGACTTGAGTTGCGCCTATCAGGTGGACGGAGCGGACGAACGGATCTTCAAGTGCGTAGAAAATTCCTGATAAATGGAGGGCAGAACGAATGTCGAAATGGCCGTTCTGCTCCTTGGGCATGGACTGGTATCCAGAACCGGAGAACCTAAACCGTTCGCAGTTGGCTATGATGCCGCCACGGAAAACAGGTTGTGAAAACGAGTTTACCAGACGGCGAACGCATGTGGCGGTGGGAGTCATTATTTCACTGTGACATAAAGTCAATGCCATTTCGATTCCAGCGCGGCTTCATTGGTGGCATCGCGGTAAGAATCCCAGGCCAGCCGGATTACGGTTTCCTTGTCGTTTCCATGGACGAGCGTGGCACCATCAATCGCGCGAACATACCGCCATTCAACGCCATCGGTTTGCAGAAAGTAGCCCGGAGGCATGTCGTTCCTTGGAGGCTCCCGGCATGGCTCGCAACCTAAAAACATTGCGGCTGGCGCGCAGATAATCAAGAGAAGGCAAACATCCAGCAATGTGGTTTTCATAAATTATTTAGCCTCAAAGCATTTCTTGCACACGTCCAGCACCGGCACGCCATCGGACACACGCTGGCGCAAAGTTTTCCAAGGCTCCGCCCGCCAAGCCTGCCTGATGCTCAATTTAGCGACATTCCCGAGCAGGTTCACCTTGTTGTAATCGCAACAGCACCAGACGTAATCCCCGTCAATGGAGATGTGCATACACCGCGACGGCGCGCGGCACCCATCGCGCCGGATGCGCGCCACTTCGGTTTTCGGCCCCGCGTTGACCATGCCGCCCCGGTTGGACAGTTCAAGTTGCGAGACGTCAGTCACATGGACAACGGTTGGATACTTCGCTGCCAGCGCAGCCATGCGTTCTTTCCATCGCTCAGTGCATCCCTCGTGCTGGCTGACCAGGATGGCGAACACGCCGCAGTTCATCAGCGATTTCGCGCGATCATCATTCAACATGTCGCCATTGGTCAGCACACGCGGCAGGCATTTTGGCACGATGGATTTCAGGACGCCAATTTTGTGCTCCAATCCTCGATCCAGAAGCGGCTCGTTGAAAAAGTGGAAATCCACCGGGCCGCGCCATTTCAGTTCCGCCAGACGGTCACAGATGGTGACGAGCATCGCGGGCTTGATGAACGAAACCGCCGTCGCATCCACTGATTGCGGACAGTATGAACACCGCCGGTTGCAATGCGTGGTGACTTCAATCGCAAACGCGCGCGGGAAGGTTGCGTCGCCATACCGCAGCCAGTTGTAAGCACGCTGGCCATCCGTGGTTAGGCGGTTGACAATGCGATAGGGCAGCAGCTTCTGCATCAGGCGATAGGCGGGTACGATCATGCGTTGGAATAGGTTTTACCGGCGTAAAATTTCAGCCTTGATTTGCGAGACGTGTCCAAGGGCGGCATCTGGTTCAATTCGTCGCCCCACATCCATCTGACCGAACACGGCGACAGCAGCCAGACCGCAACCCAGATCGTGGCGACGGCTAGGAGAACCGCATATTCTATGAATCGGCGAATCATTTCCTGTTTGGCTTCGGCGATTCCGGTGGCACGACGTGCTTGTACCTGTCCTCGTCAACCGGCATCGGCGCGACAATGGCAAAAAGCAAGGCGCCAATTGCGACGGCAGCGAGAACTATGAGGATGAGAATGGCAATTGTCATTTCATTTCCTCTTTCTGTTGTTTGTTCATTTCTTCCGCCTCCCGCGTGAGTTCGTCCAGCTTGTTCGCCATGTCGGCTTGCAGCGAATCAAACTTCGCCGGGAAGATTGGACGCATTCGCTCCAAAATGTTCTGTCGCAAAACTTCATCGAAAATCATTTCGTTCACCACCACTTCAATCTCGCCGCAAAGCTGCCGCTCGATTGCGTCGCGCAATGCGTTCTTCAAGGTCACGCCCCAAGAGTCCATGATGAAAAATGCCGCCGCGGTAAGCATCCAAGCGGAATCAAATTTTCGTTGCTCTTGTTCGTCGCGCCGCTCCTCGCGTTTGGCTCTTGCGAGCGCAAGCCGGTTCTTTGCCTCATCGCCGCTCGGACCGCTATATTCGCCACCATTGCTGACGCCATTCCATCGTCGTTTCAATTCCGCGTAATCAATGCGCCCATCGTGATAAACCACCTTGCGATAGAAGTCCAAGTTGCGCCAGGACGAAAGCATTTTGGAAACATCGCGCTGGTATATCCGTTTTCCAAGATCAACCGAGAGGCGTTCTGCGGCTTCGATTTGACGGCAAAGGCGATTCCCAGTCCCCGCGTTAGCAACGTCGGGAATGAGCCCAGCCAAAAGCAACTCGCGGATTTCAAACTGTTTTGCCTCACCGGCAAGCCATCGGTTGTAAAGTTCGCGCATTCGTGTGGCTAAATCCGGTGGCATAGCAGCAAGCTTGGCCTCGACTATGGCTCGATCATAGGCTACGGCAGGTTGCGGTGTTTCGGTCACACAACCTCCCATTTCATCCGGCGCGCCATCTTTCGGGCGAGAGATTTCAGCGAGTATCGCCCGCTCATCTGGACAATCTCGCGGATTTTTTGATGCGTGCTGCCGGAAGCTTTTGAAAATCGTTTGTGGGATTTCATATTTTAGCAATAGCCTTTCTCTCCCGGTCATGTTTCCTCTGCGCTACTTTCAATTCGCGGCTGAACTTGTGCCGTGATTCTCCACAATGCTCACAGTGGCCCATGACCCACCAGTGGCGACCGTTGGGTGTTAACGGGCAGGGGAGAAGGTTTGTTTTCATGCCTCAATAGGCGCCAGCGCCTTTTCAATCGCGTGAACCTTTTCAAAAAACGGATTCAGTTGGATGTAAGCCCGATGCCGGGTATCCGAATCCCATTCCTCAATCGGTCCAAACTTCTCGTCAGATTCCAAGCCAGTTATCACCGCCTCAAGCTTATTGATGTTGAGCACAGTGAAAAGCTGGTTGTAGTAGGCGATTTTGTGCGCGGTGGTCCCCGGCGCTTCGCCGACGAGTTCATATCCGCCAACGCCCAACATTTGCTGCCGGTATCCAAACACATCGCCGATTTCCTTGAATCCATCAGGGTTGGCGCGGGCAATTTTGGCCGCCCACTCCAACTGGTCCTGCTTGATTTGCGTACCGTTCTTGTCAACGAACATCGGCGCATATTGCCTCCAAAAATCCACCGTCATTTTCTTGCCTGGCAGCGAGTCGCACAGTTCCAGATAGAACGTGCCGATTTCGACGATGTTGTTTGCGAGGTCAATGCCTTCTTTTATCCACTGGGAAATGCGTTTGGCGATTGCGTCGAATTCGGTGGTGATCTTGCGGACGGTGGCGACGGCTACTTTCTTTTCCTCGGGGTGAGCGTCGAGGAAATCTTTGCGCGGGCCTGGGTTGAGTTGTTTGGTCATTTGCATCCTTCCTTTCGTTTGTTCGACATTCGCTGTCTGGCTTCCATTGTTCGCTGATCTTTGCGCGGCGGCAGATTCAATTCGGTCTGAATATCGCGGCAGGTCTTTTGCACGTTGGCCTTGGTGCAACCGCATTGCCGGGCGATTTCCGTTAGCGTTGGCCGGCCAAGGGCATTATCCAATTCCGGCGCACCCATCGCCCAGAACGCCACGCGCAAAGGCATGTACGGCTTTTTATATTTTAGCAGGCAGCGGGCGAACATTTCCATTGAAACCTGCGAGTGAGTTGCGCTTAAAGTTCTTATCGGCACGCCGAATTTCTCTTGCGACCATTCACATATCGCAATGGCAATCGGCTCGCTGACGCCGAGCTCCTGACAACATTCTGTGAGCAGACTTTCGCCGTCGCGGCCATCGGGTTGTCGGGTGTCGTCGGTCATGGATTCTATGCTTTTCCTTTTCTATTCGCCAACCTCCAAGCCTTGAACCGGCAATAAGCGGAGCATCGCTTTTGCCACCAGCGCGTAGGGGTGAATGATTTTTGGCAGACCGAGCATTTTATTTTCGGCAGGCTCACAAAGGGAGTTTAGCATAAGAGCAATGCGTTTCAATGAAAATCTTTAGGCGTCATTTCTTCGATTGCGCTCGTCGCCGCCTCGATGAACTGCGCCGCGAGTTCGGGCAGGATGCAATTTCCGGCGCCTTTCAACAACCCCACCCGGCCAGGCACCTTGCCAGCCAGCGGCCAGCCGCTCAAGGCTTGCGTGATTTCTTCGATCTCGCTTTCAGTTGCGCCAGAATCCCGCAGAGCGTCCAGCAGGGCGGCAGACCCATCAACCACGCGCTGAATAGCGGATTGAGACTGCGACGGGACTCGGCGGAACTTCCCGTCTCGGGTTTGGATGACTGTGAAGTCAGACCAGAAACCTGCTGGCTCAACGGCACTCCCGTGTCCTGCGGTCGCGGCGGCAGGCTGCCCCGCGTGCCGTCCTGGGCTGTCGGTGAGCACCACGGCACCAATTGCGCCTGACGCGGCAACTGGTCCAGCCTCTCTCGCTCGCTGCCGTCCGGGTTGGTC
>Ga0265338_10008748_pt1 | contig 12237 bp, 13 predicted proteins | sample 42126metaG_FD_193579 | JGI IMG/M metagenome (GOLD analysis project Ga0265338, IMG submission 193579) | Rhizosphere microbial communities from Carex aquatilis grown in University of Washington, Seatle, WA, United States - 4-21-26 metaG | ecosystem: Host-associated > Plants > Roots > Rhizosphere... | reverse complement strand
GGTGATGCCGTCTTCACCATGCAAGGCAAGTCCATCACTTTGCCGCTTTATGGCGAGGAGAACGTGCCTGCCAAGCTCACGGGCATGACCTCCTTCTTCACGGATCAATTGACTGGCAAAGGCGCCTATCGCGCCGGGCGCTATGTCGATGTCGAGAAGTTTGCCAAATTCCCGCCCGCGAACGTCACCATCGATTTCAACTACGCCTACAACCCCAACTGTGCGCGCTCGGTCTATTACAATTGCCCCTTCGCGATCGATTTCATTCCCCTCGCCATGAAGACCGGCGAGAAGGACCCGCACATCGCGCATTAGGCGAGCGTGATACGCAGTGGTACCGGTGGCTTATGGCGGCAATGCCTGCGCATCCGCGGTATTTGCGCAAAGCCTTGGTAATACCTTTGCGACACAGTGATACAATGGATTTTCAGCCTCTTTTAGCGCGCACCATCCACCCCGGTATCGAGTCCGCCGCACGTTATTGCCGCGAGATCGCTGACGGCCGCGAAATGCCAAGACGGCAAGATTTCCGGCCGACCAAGGTTCGCTCCATCCTCGGCTACATCTTCCTGCTCGATGTGCTGCCTGGCGATTACCGCTTCAGCCTCTGCGGCGTGCATATGTCCGTTCTCTACGGAGCCAATGTTACGGACATATGCCTCAGCGAATTTCCCGACCGCGAATTGGCTGGGCGGCTCACAAAAACCTATGACGAGGTCGTAGCCGCGCGCACCTACCAATACATACGTGGGCAATATAGCTGGCCGGACCGTGCCCTGAACATCGAACGCTTGTTGGTTCCCATGACGGGTGCGGACGGGCGATTGAACGCGATATTGGGCGTCACCATGGCGGAATGTCCGGCCGACATGCTCGTCATCCATGCCGGGGTTGGTGTCGCCAAACTTGTCATCGACGAAGAGATCACAGGCAAGGTTCTCGCGCTCTAAGCGGGCACCGCTTCAGACCCATAATTCCATGTCGGGCTTTGCCAGCACATCGCCCCAAGGCAGCCGCCACATGCCACTCGGTTCGGAACAGGTCGGCGCAATGGCCGGGCCGCTTAAGAACTGAATGCGCGCATCTTGGGCAAATTTCAGTGTCGCTTTATCACGAACCGAATACAAAAACGTTCCTAGATTGGCGCGGCGGGCAAAATGGGCGAGCTGCTCGGCATCGTTTTGACAGAATTTTGACGCCCCGCCGAATTCATCGAGATTGAATCCCACCGCCTTTAGCCCGATGCCTTGATAGGCCCCATAGGCGCGCACCGACGGCGAAACCGTTGCGACCGTGCCGCGCCCGAACGGCGCCAATGCCCCGACCATATTGGCTAGGCGCGTCTGCGCAACGCCGGGCGGGACATCGTAAATCATAAAGGTGATCAGCGAGCGGAAATTGTGGGAGAGGTCGCGGCAGGCCGACAAGACTTCCATCCGTCCCACCGGAGCACCAAAAAACTCAAAGGTGAACGGCATAATCAGCAGAAACTTGTTGCCCGCCGCATATGATTTCTCAAGTTGTGCGATGCCGGCTTGAAATACCGTCATTTCGACAACATGGCGCTCTTGGGTGGACAATTGTTTGAGGGGTACAGGTTGGCCCCGCCCCAAAAAAACGACGGATTTGGCTTCACAGGCGTAAGTCGTCACCGCCGCATGCGGAACGGACCAGATCGGCACAAAATGATGATCCACTTGGGGCGGTGCGGCCGGCTGCGACATACCCCAATGGGAGGTGGGCTTCGCGCGGTGTGCGATCGGTGTCGCTTCGTAGCCCGGCATACCCGGTAGTTGCGCCAGCTCTTCCGGCTGAGCGCGCCGCCCAACGCGATGTTGAATGCCGGCCTTTTCGGCGAGGGTCTTGATCTTTTCCAGCGGCACACGTTTCAGCGTCAGCGTGTCGTCGTCCCCGCTGAGTACGATATTGAGCGCAATTGAATCGAGATCGCACTGTCCCAGAAAACTCGTGTAAAGCTCGAAAGCCACGCTGAGACACACTGCGCTGACATCTTCGGCATCGGTGGTGGGCATGGTGATGAGATAGGCGGTGTCGGCCAAGCGGACGAAAAGATCGTTAGGCCCGAGCTTGGCGCGCAACAACGCTTCGATACGGGCAAACACACCTTCGCGAATGCGCCCCCAACGCTCGCCCGCCTGCTCTTTCAAGCTGTCGAGTTCGATGACGTTGACGCAACCCTTCGCCAGGAAACTTGGCGCGGCGGCAGCAGCCAGTATTGGGGCGGAGCGTTGCAGCATCGGTGCACTCTTAGAATGCACCCCAAACTATAGCGAACCTATGACCAGAGCGTTAGCAGAGGTTGTATGTGTTAACATCTGTAAACGATCACGATACGGTTTCAATCACCCCATACCAGCCAAGACCCTTATAGGTCTCATAGCCAGGTGTCAGCGCATAGGCGACCAGCTTGCCATTCTTATGGTAATGCCCGCGCGGCCCCGCGGAATGGTCCAACGGATATGTTTCACTGAGCAATCCCACCTCGTCTGAGGCGGCAATGACCCGTCCTGTACCGTCCACGATCAAAACGCGCGATTGGCGCTTTTCCTCTTCCGAGAGACCAACACCCGTCACCACAGTCTTGGCTTGCGGCGCCCAATCGAAGAAAATACCCAGCGCTCCCACCACGCTGCCATTGCTGTCGCCGCCGCGCCGGATCGCCGTCGCGTAGCTTGCGACCGCCGCACCCCCTAGCCCGCCATTGGCCGCGATGTCGGAAACAGCGAAATCATCGCCAGACGCGGTGCGCATGGCATCGCGAAACCATGGCGTTTGCGATACATCCCGGCCGACAACATTGTATTTGTCTGGCTTGCCGGTTGCCACCACACGGCCATGCGCATCTGTGATCCAAATATCAAGATAGACCGTATAGGAGCGCAAGATCGTTGCGAGCCGCAGGCTGGCATAGCGGCAACGCTGCTCCGTGGGATCTTCGGCGGCTTCGACCACCGCACTATCCGTCGCCCACCAGCGCACATCGCAAGACCGTTCGTAGAGATTGCGGTCAATAATCTCGATGATATTGAGCGCCAGATCCTGGCATCGCACGCCGCGAAACCGACCTACGATCTCGCCCATCACTGCGATATTGGCCGCGATAGCGGTTCGCAGTTGTTGCGAAGCCGAGCCGATATCCTTGGCAACACCGCTCATTTCCGAGGCCACCACAGCAAACGCATTGCCGCTGGAACCGGCGCGCGCTGCTTCGATCCGTGCGTTCAGAGATAAAAGATGCGTCTGACGCGTGATGGAGTCGATCAGCTCGATCTTCTCGTCGGTGACCCGCGCCACTTCTGCGGTCAACTTTATGATGTCGTCCTGCATGCGCGTACCCCGCGAATTGTGGCGAAGTCTGCAATGCGACCTTTTAACGAGTGCTTTCTAAACCATACGAATTATACGCAAAACTACCGACGACCGGCGCAAAAGGCACCTCGGGGAGCCGTCCCCGCTGCCACAACTCTTGCAATTTGGTTAAGCGTTCAGCCGCGGCCGCGATAGGGCGCAACCTCTAGCGCAGGCAAATAGACGGTCTTCGGCAACTGGCCGGTCTGCCAAAAAACATCAATCGGAATACCACCGCGCGGATACCAGTAACCGGCGATGCGCAGATATTTCGGCTTCAAAATGGCAACCAAACGCTTAGCGATGACCAGCGTGGTGTCTTCGTGAAAGGCCGGATTGTTGCGGAAGCTGGAGAGGAAGAGCTTGAACGATTTGGACTCTACCAGCGTTTTGCCCGGGCAATAGTCGATCACGAAATGCGCAAAATCCGGCTGTCCGGTCACCGGGCAAAGGCAGGTGAACTCCGGCGCCGTGAAGCGCACGACGTAGTCACTGCCGGGATGCGGATTGGGCACCGCTTCAAGGACCGCCTCATCCGGCGTCTGCGGAAGCACGACGCGACGGCCAAGCTGGGTGAGCTTCGTCTTGTTCTTTGCGGGCATGCTCTTCTCATTTCGTCATAGCCGGGCTTTACCCAGCCATCCCGGCGTCACGCCAGGGGCTCCAATGGCCACAGGAAATGAGCGTAATGGATGGCCGGGTCAAGCCCGGCCATCACGGTCCATATCAGGGATGCGCCGCTTTCCACTTCTGCACCGCGGTCAGCGTCTGGCTCACATGCTGGCTGTAATCCATGGCGGTATAGCTGTGCGCGATCTTGTGGTCCGGCGTGATCACATAGGAAACCCGGTTCGACATCGGTGCGATCGGCATTTTGGCATCATAGGCAGCGATGACCTTGCCCTCGGGATCCGCGAGCACGGCGAATTTGTTCCGGCATTCCTCGGAGGAGAACTTCTCCTGCGTGGCCAGATCATCGTGGCTGACCCCAATCACCGTGGCGCCATAGGTAGCGAATTTCTCGCTCGCCTCGGCGAAATCATGGGCCTCCAGCGTGCAGCCTTTGGTGAAGGATTTGGGGTAGAAATAGAGCACCACCGGTCCGTGGCTCAGCGCCTCGTTCAGTTTGAAGGTGAACTCCTTGCCGCCAAGGGCACCTTGCGCCGTGAAATCGGGCGCCGACGCCCCCACCGCCAATTCCGCCTCAGCGGGACCCGCAGCCATCACGGCCAGAGCACAAGCAAACAAGAGCTTCATGAAATACTCCCTTTCAGACTGCCTCAGAGATGGGTAAGACAAGGTGCACTATGCTGTGCTTAGACCTAGCGCCGCAACCGAACTTACAATTATTCTAAGAAAGCACGAAATCGTGATGGAAATTTGGGCGTGCGCCAGATGACAGACCAAACCTCCAACTGGCTTGCTCGCCAAATGCCCGCGCCTGTAACAGCCTTTTTGGCCCGCAAAGACGTGAAAGCGGCAATCGAATGGGTCAAAGAGCCAGTCTATGCAGTGGCCTTGATGTTCGCCCTGACGACGATCATCGCCCAGCCCTTTTACGTGCCGTCGGGCTCGATGGAGCCAAGTTTGGCCATAGGCGATGCCGTGTTGGCCGCCAAATTTCCGTATGGCTATAGCCGCTATTCCATCCCCTTCGTGAACGGCCCCTCGCCCGAGCACAAGCTTTTTGCCCGTCTTCCCACGGTCGGCGATGTGGTGGTGTTCCGCCTGCCCCGCGACACCAAGGTGACCTACGTCAAACGCCTGATCGGGCTTCCGGGCGACCGCATTCAAATGAAAGAGGGCCGGCTCTGGATCAATGGCAAAGAGCTGCCTTTGCGCCCGGACGGCGTGGGGGAAAACGAAGATTCCTTCGGTGGTTTTCAGCAATCCCAGCGCTTTATTGAGACCCTGCCCAATGGCCGTGAACATGTCGTGTTCAAGGAGCGCGACGACAATATCGCCGACAATCGCGGGCTTGTGGCAGCCAACAACACCGGCGTTTACGTCGTTCCGGCTGGCCATGTCTTCATGATGGGCGACAACCGCGACAACTCCCTCGATAGCCGTTTTTCGCAGGATGGCCGTGTGCTCGGTACCGATTACGTTTCGTCCAGCGAGGGTGGCGTCGGTTATGTGCCGCTCGGCAATCTGGTGGGCCGCGCCTTTGTCGTCATCGGCTCGGTCGACTTCTTGAATGCGTCCGGTTTTTGGGAATGGCCGCTGCAGTTCCGCTTCTCCCGGGTTCTGAACTGGGTGCGCTAGCCCCCTTGAATTTATCGGCCATAGCCTCCAGTTAAGGCGGCTGGGGGAGGTATCCATGGATAACTCATGGTTTAAGCGCGGATTTGCCCTGCGCGACGTGAAAACGGCGGCGGGGGAGCTGTTCACCGTGAAAACGATCCGTGAGATTGCCGATTGGTTGTGGGAACCTTTCCTTGTCTTTGCCGGATTCTATCTGGTGGCGGCGGCAGTGGCACAACCCTTCTATGTCCCTTCCGGCTCAATGCAGCCCACCATCGCCATCGGCGATCTGCTGCTGGCGACCAAATACTCCTACGGCTACAATCGTTATTCCCTGCCTTTTGCGGGCGGCGACACCCCGAAACAACGCCTTTTTGCCAGCCTGCCACAGCAAGGTGATGTCGTGGTGTTCCGCAAACCCGGCAATACCGCCGCAACCCTGGTCAAGCGGGTGATTGGCCTGCCCGGCGACCGGGTCCAGATGCGCGGTGGCAGGGTTTGGATCAATGGCAAGGAGCTGCCTTTGCGCGAAGACGGTATCGGCCGGGCCGAGGATGGCCCCACAGAAGCCGCCCCCGGCAGCTATTTTAGGACCGCGCGGTTTATCGAAACCCTGCCCAATGGCCGCGAGCACCCCATCTTCAAGAAGGCTTGGGGGACCGAAAAAAGCGATACTGCCGAATATGTCGTTCCACCCGACCACCTCTTTGTCATGGGCGACAACCGCGACGATTCGCTGGATAGCCGCTATCCCCTGGAGGAAAGCGGCGTCGGTTATCTGCCTGTCGCCAATGTTATGGGCCGGGCCCAGGTGGTGGTTGCATCGGTCGATTTCGTCAACGCCAGCGGCTTTTGGGCCTGGCCGCTCGAATTTCGCGTCAGACGCCTGTTGAACCGTATCCACTAGGCCTTTGCGCCGGTTCATCAGCCTCATTGTTATCCCCCCGCGACACCACGGTTCGTGGCCCTTGTTGCACCCCGTTCCCGGTCCATGCTAAGGCCAAGCCCCGCGGGGAAACGGATTCGCCCGCGTCGCTGAATTTCTCATTGCCCTCAGGGATTTACTGGTACTTCGGAGCTCTCCCCGGTACCGCTGAAACGGAAAAAGCGTGGCAGACGAAGCTCATCTTTCTGGGATCGCAGGGCGCTACGCGCTGGCCGTCTTCGAACTCGCCCAAGAAACCCAAGCCGTCGAAGCCTTGGGCCAGGACCTTCAAACCCTCAAACAGATGCTTGCCGAGAGCGCCGATCTGCGCCGCTTGGTGGAAGCGCCGGTGTTCGCGCGCGAAGAGCAGGCCAAGGCCTTGCGGGCGCTGCTCGCGGCCATGAACGCCAACAAGCTGACGCTGCGCTTTGTACTGCTGCTTTGCTCCAAGCGCCGCCTCTTCCTGCTTGCCGATGCCATTCGCGATTACGAGGCGCTGGTTGCCAAGCTCAAGGGCGAGATTGAAGCCGACGTCACCTCGGCCCATCCGCTGAGCGATGCCCAAACCGCGGCGTTAAAGGCCGCGCTGAAGGAAAAATTCGGCCGCGATCCGCTGCTGAGCGCCACGGTCGATCCCACCCTTCTCGGCGGTCTCGTGGTCAAGGTCGGCTCGCAGATGATCGATTCCTCGCTGCGCGCCAAACTCAATGGTTTGCGCACCGCCATGCGGGGCACCAGCCACTAACGTCTCACGACAAAACCCAGGTACACCCCAGGTTCCGACCAAAGCCAAGGCCCGACTAAAGCCCAGGTTCTGACTAAAGGAAATAATACGATGAAGATCCAACCGGCCGAAATCTCGTCCATTCTGAAACGCGAGATCCAGAATTTCGGCGCCGAAGCGGAAGTGAGCGAAGTCGGCCAAGTTCTTTCGGTCGGTGACGGTATCGCCCGCGTCTATGGTCTCGACAATGTTCAGGCCGGCGAGATGGTGGAGTTCACGGGCGGCATTAAGGGCATGGCCCTGAACCTCGAGAGCGACAATGTCGGCGTCGTGATTTTCGGTTCCGACGTCACCATCAAAGAAGGTGACACCGTCAAGCGCACCGGCGCCATTGTGGACGTGCCCGTCGGTAAGGGCCTTCTCGGCCGCGTTGTGGACGGCTTGGGCGAGCCGATCGATGGCAAGGGGCCGCTGACCAATGTCGCCGAGCGCCGCCGCGTGGACGTCAAAGCCCCCGGCATCATTCCACGCCACTCCGTGCACGAGCCGATGCAGACCGGTATCAAAGCCGTCGACGCCTTGATCCCGATCGGCCGCGGCCAGCGCGAGCTCATCATCGGTGACCGTCAGACTGGCAAAACCGCGATCATCCTCGACACCATTCTGAACCAGAAAGCGATCAACGCCTCTGGCGATGAGTCCAAGAAGCTCTATTGCATCTACGTCGCCATCGGCCAGAAGCGCTCGACCGTCGCCCAGATCGTCAAGACGCTCGAAGATGCCGGCGCCATGGATTACACCATCGTCGTCGCCGCCACGGCCTCCGAGCCGGCGCCGCTGCAGTTCCTCTCGCCCTTCTCTGGCTGCGCCATGGGTGAATGGTTCCGCGACAACGGAATGCATGCCCTCATCATCTATGATGATCTGTCCAAGCAGGCCGTCGCTTATCGCCAGATGTCGCTGCTCCTGCGCCGTCCGCCGGGCCGCGAAGCCTATCCGGGCGACGTCTTCTATCTGCATTCTCGTTTGCTCGAACGCGCCGCCAAGATGAACAAAGACAATGGCAGCGGCTCGCTGACGGCTTTGCCGGTGATTGAAACCCAGGCCGCCGACGTTTCGGCCTATATTCCGACCAACGTGATCTCAATCACCGACGGTCAGATCTTCCTCGAAACCGAACTCTTCTATCAGGGCATTCGCCCCGCCGTGAACGTTGGTATCTCGGTGTCACGCGTGGGCTCTTCGGCTCAGGTGAAGGCAATGAAGCAGGTGTCTGGCTCAATCAAGCTGGAACTCGCCCAGTATCGTGAAATGGCGGCCTTCGCCCAGTTCGGTTCGGATCTGGATGCCTCCACCCAGCGCCTTCTCAATCGCGGCGCCCGCCTGACGGAACTTCTGAAGCAGCCGCAATACTCGCCGATGCCGGTCGAAGAAGAAGTCGTCGTGCTCTATGCCGGTATGCGCGGCTATCTCGACAAGCTCGCCGTGACCGCCGTTGGCCGCTTCGAGCAGGAGATGCTCCGCCTCTTCCACGCCAAGCATCAGGACCTCTTGGACGCGATCCGCACCACGGGCGTGCTGTCCCCGGACCTTGAAGCCAAGATCAAAGCCGTCCTCGACGAGTTCACGAAGGCATTTGTCTGATGGCTTCGCTCAAGTCCCTTCGCAATCGCATCGCTTCGGTTAAGGCGACGCGCAAAATCACCAAAGCCCAGCAGATGGTCGCGGCGGCGCGTTTCCGCCGCGCCCAGGAAGCGGCCCTTGCGGCGCGCCCCTATGCGGAAAAGATGGGTCAAGTGATTGCGAGCCTTGCCGGAGGGATGAAGGCAAACCCAGGTGCCTCGCCGCTTCTTATCGGCACTGGCAAAGACAACGTGCATTTGCTGATCGTGGCGACCGCCGACCGCGGTCTCTGCGGCGCCTTCAACACCAACATCGTGCGTCTGGCCAAGCAGAAAATCGAAGAGCTGCAGGCCGCGGGCAAGAAGGTGCTGATCCTCACCATCGGCCGCAAAGGCCGTGAACAGCTTCGCCGTCTCTATGGCAAACAGATCATCGAAAGCGTTGAGTTCACTTCGGTCAAGCGCATCGGCTTTGCCAATGCCGCCAGCATCGGCCAGCGCGTGCTGGAACTTTATGCCGAAGGCAAATTCGACGTCGCCACCATCATCTATTCGCGTTTCCGCTCCGTGATCAGCCAGATCCCGACTGCCCAGCAGCTCATCCCCGCCCCGATCGAGGAAAAAGCCGAAGGCACAACGGGCGTGGTCTATGATTACGAGCCGGACGAAGGCGAAATTCTCGCCGACCTTCTGCCGCGCAATGTCAGTGTGCAGATCTTCCGCGCCCTCTTGGAAAATGTCGCCGGTGAATTCGGCTCCAAGATGACGGCGATGGATGGTGCCACACGCAATGCCGGTGAAGTCATCGACAAGCTGACGCTGCTTTATAACCGCACACGTCAGGCGCAGATCACCAAGGAACTGATCGAAATTATTTCGGGCGCAGAAGCGCTGTAACCTGGGAGAACTGATCATGGCCTATACTGCAAAAGCGATCAGCAAAGGTGGCCGCGCCGGCCGCTCCGCCATCGAAGGCGGCACTCTGGCTCTGGCGATGAGCTTCCCCAAAGAATTGGGCGGCGATGGCGATGCCCACAATCCTGAGCAGCTTTTTGCCATCGGCTGGGCGGCTTGTTTCAATCAGGCCGTCATCGTGCTGGCCAAGAAGCACGGCATCGATCCGGCCTCTGCGCAGGTTGGTGTCGCCGTGACGCTGAACATCAATGACGGCGCTTTCTCGCTGGCTGGCGACATCACCCTCAAGGTCCCTGGCGCCGACAAGGCCGCCGTGCAGGCCTTGCTCACCGATGCCCACTCGATCTGCCCCTATTCCAAAGCGACAAACGGCAACGTCCCAGTCACTTTGACAGTGCTTTGAACCACTTAACGCGTACAGTTTAAAAACGGAGGCAAGTAGGATAAGATAAGGTTATGACCGAAGAGACCGAAAACCTCGTTCTTGAGATATTGCGCAAGGTGCGCAGCTCCCAGGAGCGTATGGAGCAAGACATCTCGGATTTAAAAATCCGCATGTCCTCGGTTGAGACGATGTTGGGCCAGCAACTCATTCAGTTTGCCACGCTCAACACGCGCATGGATCGGTTCGACGAGCGGCTTGGCCGCATCGAACGGCGTCTCGATTTGGTCAACGTCTGAATTATCCGAACGCGTCTGCCAACGACTTTCTCCCGGTCAGAAACGGCCGGAATGGTTTCGAGAGGACGCTACTATGAACGACGTGACGAGCAAGATTGAAGGCCGCGTGACCCAAGTTACGGGCGCCGTGGTGGACGTGCAGTTCGACGGCCACCTGCCGGCCATCTGGAACGCCCTTGTAACCGAGAACAATGGCCATCAGCTCGTGCTCGAAGTGGCGCAGCATCTGGGCGAGTCCACGGTGCGTACCATCGCCATGGACACCACCGACGGTCTGGTCCGCGGTCAAGCGGTGCAAGATACCGGCAACGCCATCTCCGTTCCGGTCGGTGCCGGCACGCTCGGGCGCATCATGAATGTCATCGGCCTGCCGGTCGACGAAGCGGGCGACATCCAATACGCCGAACGCCGTCCGATCCACGCCGAAGCCCCCTCCTTCGTGGACCAATCCACGGAAGCCCAGGTGCTCGTCACGGGCATTAAAGTCGTCGACCTTCTGGCCCCGTATTCGCGCGGCGGCAAGATCGGCCTCTTCGGCGGCGCCGGCGTCGGCAAGACGGTGCTGATCCAGGAGTTGATCAACAACATCGCCAAGAAGCACGGTGGCTATTCGGTCTTCGCCGGCGTCGGCGAACGTACCCGCGAGGGCAACGATCTTTATCACGAGATGATCGAATCCGGCGTCAACAAAGACCCCAAGAAGGGCTCGACCGAAGGCTCCAAATGCGCCCTCGTCTTCGGCCAGATGAATGAGCCGCCGGGTGCCCGCGCCCGCGTCGCCCTGTCGGGCCTCACGGTTGCCGAATACTTCCGCGATCAGGGCCAGGACGTGCTCTTCTTCGTGGACAACATTTTCCGCTTCACCCAAGCCGGTTCCGAAGTTTCGGCCCTCTTGGGTCGCATTCCTTCCGCCGTGGGTTATCAGCCGACGCTCGCCACCGACATGGGCGAACTGCAGGAACGCATCACCACCACCACCAAGGGTTCGATCACCTCGGTGCAGGCCATTTACGTTCCCGCCGACGATTTGACCGATCCGGCACCTGCCACCTCCTTCGCCCATTTGGACGCCACCACGGTGTTGTCGCGCTCGATCGCCGAAAAGGGCATCTATCCGGCCGTCGATCCGCTCGACTCCACCTCGCGCATCTTGGATCCGCGCGTCGTCGGTGAAGAGCATTACCAGGTCGCCCGTCAGGTCCAGCAGACTCTGCAGCGCTATAAGAGCCTGCAGGACATCATTGCCATTCTGGGCATGGATGAGCTCTCGGAAGAAGACAAGATCGCGGTCGCCCGTGCCCGTAAGATCGAACGCTTCCTCAGCCAGCCGTTCCACGTTGCCGAAGTCTTCACGGGCTTCCCGGGCGTCTTCGTTGACCTCAAAGACACCGTGCGCAGCTTCAAGGCCCTGGTGAACGGCGAATACGATCACCTGCCGGAAGCGGCCTTCTACATGGTCGGCACCATCGAAGATGCGGTGGCCAAGGCCGAAAAATTGGCTGCCGAAGCGGCGTAAGTCTCTTGCCGTCATGGCCGGGCTTGACCCGGCCATCCAGCTCAAGAGCGGCCATGACGAAATAAGTAGAACAAAGACTGCCTAGGACCCGACATCATGGCTGACAAGATTTCCTTCGACCTCGTCTCTCCCGAAAGGCTCCTCCTCTCCGAGGAGGCCGAGATGGTCACCATTCCGGGTACCGAAGGCGAGATGGGCGTCATGGCTGGCCATGCTCCTATGATCACCACCTTGCGCCCGG
>Ga0265338_10008747_pt1 | contig 12237 bp, 9 predicted proteins | sample 42126metaG_FD_193579 | JGI IMG/M metagenome (GOLD analysis project Ga0265338, IMG submission 193579) | Rhizosphere microbial communities from Carex aquatilis grown in University of Washington, Seatle, WA, United States - 4-21-26 metaG | ecosystem: Host-associated > Plants > Roots > Rhizosphere >... | reverse complement strand
AGTTTCTTCCCCTGGTAGTGAAGGTAGCTCTCAATCTGGAAAAGGTTCGAGGGCTCAAACCTCGTCGGCGAACCGCGGCCATTTGTTCTAATTCGATCTCGCTGAAAACGGTTCGAGAAAGAGACGTCGCTCCTGTACGACATCATCGCAACCTGCCGGGCGAGAGACAAGCCCCGTTCTGGCTGTCCATAATCATGGTAATCTCCATCCCGCCACGCCGGGTCATTCATGATTGCCTGACGGGCAATCTCGTTCAAACCGATGCACCAGGGAGAGTGCTGACTTGCCGTCGCGATCGGAATGATAGAACGGACAACCTCGGGGAACGATACTCCCCACTCCAGCGCCTGCATCCCGCCTAACGAGCCGCCGATCACCGTCTTCAATTCTCGAATTCCAAGATAATCGATCAATGCCTTTTGAAGACGCACCATATCGCGAACGGTCATCTGCGGAAAATTCATGCCAAATGGTTTTCCGGTTGCCAGGTTGAGAGACACAGGGCCGGTGGTCCCATAGCATCCACCCAGAAAATTGGAACAGACGACGAAATATTTCTTCGTATCGAGAGCTTTTCCCTCGCCGATAAACGAATCCCACCATCCTGCGCTTTTCGGATCTTCGCTCAGCAAGCCTGAAGCGTGGGCGCTTCCAGTCAGAGCGTGACAGACGAGGATGGCATTGTCGCGAGCGGAATTCAGCTCTCCGTACGTTTCGTACGCCACCGTTACGGAGTTCAGCGTTGATCCGCAATCCATTCGAAAAGGATCGGACTCCGAAAACAGCTGGACGCTTTTTGTCTCGACTATGTTTTCAATCAGTGCAGCCATAGGCTCCTCCACCGCCTCCCGTCTCCTCCTCGTTATGGAGGAGGCGGGAATTGGGGACAATTAATTGATGTCAGGCATGCACGGCAGTCTTCACCGCACGAAGCGCTTCATCAAAGTCTTCGAGGATGTCGTCGATATGTTCAATCCCGACTGACACACGGATCAACTCGGGCGTCACACCGGAATCGTGCTGCTCTTTTTCGGAGAGTTGTTGGTGTGTCGTCGAGGCCGGATGGATGACAAGCGTCTTCGCATCGCCGACGTTGGCCAGCAGACTCGAGAGCTTCACATTGTTGATGAACGCTTTGCCGGCTTCGATGCCTCCTCTAATTCCGAAAACGATAATCGAGCCGAATAAACCGGCGCGGAGGTACTTCTTTGCATTCGCGTGGTACGGGTGATTCGGCAATCCAGGATACGACACCCATTCAACCTGGGGATGACGCTCGAGCCATTGTGCGACTTTCAGCGCGTTCTCATTGTGACGCTCAACCCTAAGGGAAAGAGTTTCTAATCCCTGGAGGAAGAGAAACGAGTTGAACGGACTGAGGCAGGGTCCGATGTCCCGCAATCCCTCAACACGGGCACGAATGGCGAACGCGATATTTCCAAATGGGCCGGCTGAACCGAAAACGTCCCAGAACTTCAAGCCGTGGTATCCCGGACTTGGCTCGGTAAATACCGGAAACTTGCCGTTGCCCCAATTGAATTTGCCGGAGTCGACGATGACCCCTCCGATCGACGTGCCATGGCCGCCGATCCACTTTGTCGCCGAATGGACAACGATGTCTGCACCAAACTTGATAGGCTGCGCAAGGTAACCGCCGGCGCCAAAAGTGTTATCGACGATCAGGGGAATATTGTTTTCGTGCGCGACTTTTGCTATCGCTTCAAAGTCCGGGATGTTCAATCTCGGGTTTCCGACAGTCTCGATATAGAGCGCTTTCGTATTTTTGTCGATCAGCTTTCGGAAATCCTCCGGCTTATCTCCTTCCACAAATTTCACGTTGATGCCTAACCTCGGGAAGGTGACTTTGAACTGATTGTACGTGCCGCCATACAGGTTGCTGGTCGAGACAATATTATCGCCCGCCTGTGCAATGGTTGTGATAGTCAAAAACTGCGCGGCCTGACCCGAAGAAGTCGCGACTGCTGCGACTCCCCCTTCGAGAGCTGCGATACGTTCTTCAAAGACCGCTGTTGTCGGATTCATGATGCGGGTGTAAATATTCCCGAATTCCTGCAGCCCGAATAAGGCCGCGGCGTGCCCGGCATCGTTGAAGTTATACGACGTGGTTTGGTAAATCGGAACTGCCCGCGACTTCGTGGTCGGGTCGGGCGCTTGTCCCGCATGCAGCTGTAACGTTTCAAAACGGTAATGTCTAGCTTTTCCGTTGGTAGCCATGTTGCTCCTCCAGTGATAATGTATACGATGATGTGCACGAGAGTCGTGTAACCTCGTGTGCACGTTATAATTGAGATTGAATGTTCAGGGTAAGAACTAGACTACTGAGGGGCGACAACAGAGAAAATTGCCAACGAAGTACGCCGACAGATGCTCCAGCACCCGCCTGCATGCGTAGAAGAGATGTAGGTTGAAAACGTTCATTATAGGGGATAAAATGAAAAAACCTCTTTGGAAGACGCCCAAAAGAGGTTGTTGACTGAAAGACTCTTGAGTTCATCTTCTTCCGGGCTCAAAGCCCGGAACAGAAATTAGCACCTGTCGTTCCGATGTGAGCGGAACCGGTTGCTGTGGCTTCGTAGGGTCTGTCCCTCCACCACTCGCGATGAAATATTATGTCAAAGATACAACTGTTAATAATATAACATAATCCTAAATTTTGTCAAGTCCCCGCGGGGATTTTCTTACAGCTCGTTCCTCAGGTCGATTTTGCGCATTTTTTTGACCTCTCCGCGCCCTTTCTTATGAACAAGCCGGGATTCAATTGAACTCCGCGTCACCCTCGTGGGGACCCGTGATTTCTCGGGGCGCAGAGCCCGTTTGAGCACATCGACGAATCTCTCGATCGCAGTCTGCTTATTCTTCCACTGACTTCGCGATTCCTGGGAGACGATGCGAAGTGTTCCGTCATAGCTCAGCCGGGATCCGAGCTTCTTCCTCGCTATTCCTTTCGAGTCCGGGTCCATGGAAGAATGGACCAGATCGAATAGCAGCTCAACCCGGGTGGAGACACGATTGACATTCTGTCCCCCCGGACCGCCGCTCCGTGAAAACCGGAACCGGAGTTCGGTGATGGGAATCTGAACACGGCTGTTGATGTAAAGAGTTTCCATGCTCTGGCATCACCTCGAAGTCTGCGGAGATCCCACGGGCTTCAGCCGAAGCCATCGACTGCCACCACCCGGAGTGTTCGGTGGAATCATCTCGCCGCACGACCTACTCGAGGTGCAGCGCGTCCTTCTGGCCGATGTAGCTCACGACGTCCTCGCCTCCGTCAACTCCTATCACGTTGCCGGAGATAAAATATGCATCTTCATGCGAGAGAAGGACAATAGCTTTTGCAACATCTTCGGGTGTCGTGTTTCGCATAGCCGGACTTTTTGCCTGGGCAACTTTGAGCATCATCGTTGCACCCGGTATTTTTCTCAGCGCAGCCGTATCGGTTACGCCAGCCATAATGGCATTGCAGGTAATACCGTACGGTCCTAGGTCGAGAGTAAGCTGGCGGATGTAGGACTCGAGCGCGGCCTTTGCCGCCGAGACAGCGCCATAGTTGGGGAGCTGGGAGTGCCCGCCTGAACTGGTCATTGCGTAGACTCGTCCCCCCTTTTTCATCAGCCCCGCATTGAACGCTGCCTGCGTCCAATAGACAAGCGAATTGGCCATCACATCCATCGTCATTTCGACCTGCGCCTGGGTCATCTGTTCTTTCGGATCCTTGGCGACCAGCGGACGCAGCGTTCCAAAAGCAAGCGTGTGCATCAACACCTTCAGGTTCGACTCCGCGCTGGATTGGAATTCTTTTGCGAGGCCGTCGACGACTTCTTTTCGTTTTTCCGGGTCTGAAGCGTTCACGTTGAAAAATAGCGATCGCACGCCAAGGGCATCGACTTCTTTCTTTACACGCTCAGCATTGGGCAGTGTGAGAGCTCTGTCGAAATGGACGCCGCAGATATTCATTCCATGGCGCGCCAGTTCGATCGCAGCCGCACCGCCGAAGCCGCTCGACGCCCCCAGGATGAGCGCCCAATCGGTTTTCTTGAATTTGAAATCGCTTGCCACGTTGAATCCCTCAGATATTGTTGATGAAAGTTGTCATTCAATGCACGTACGATTGAAACAAGGCGGGGCCATCCCCTCCCGTTCACTCGACTGTAACGCTCTTTGCAAGGTTTCTAGGTTGATCGACATTGCATCCGCGCTTGACCGCTATGTAGTAAGCCAGCAGCTGCAAAGGTATAATGTTCAGTATCGGAGATAGAAAATCGACAGTCTGAGGCACGCGGATGACGTGTTCCGCAAATCCCTGGATTGCCGTATCGTTTTCGTTGACAACCGCGATGATCCTTCCCCGCCGCGCTTTCACTTCCTGAATATTCGAGATAATCTTTTCGTAGGTATTGTCCTTCGATGCGATGACCAGCACCGGCATGTTCTCGTCGATCAGTGCAATCGGGCCGTGTTTCATCTCTGCCGCGGGGTATCCCTCAGCGTGGATATAGGATATCTCTTTCAACTTCAGAGCCCCTTCGAGTGCAACCGGGAAGTTATATCCTCTTCCAAGATAAAGAACGTTCACTTTGTCCTTCAGCTCTTCGGCAATCATTTCAATGCCGCTGGTGTCGCTGAGTATCGTCTCTACTTTCGCCGGCAGTTCGAGAAGAGCTTCGCCGATTTTCCGCCCCTCCTCCACAGACAAACCGCGCTGCCGTGCGATCATCAGTGTGATGAGGGAAAGAACGACGAGTTGAGAGGTAAAAGCTTTTGTCGATGCAACTCCGATTTCGGGACCGGCGTGGATATAGACGCCGGCCTGGCTCTCGCGTGCGATCGTGCTTCCTACGACATTACAGATACCGAAGACTGCCGCTCCTTTTTGCATCGCTTCCCGAAGCGCTGCGAGCGTGTCTGCCGTTTCGCCGCTCTGGCTGATAAGAAATACGACGTCCCCTTTTTGGATGATTGGATTGCGGTATCTGAATTCGGAGGCATACTCGACTTCAACGGGGATCTTTCCATACTGTTCAAGCATGTATTCGCCGACGAGCCCCGCGTGCCACGAAGTCCCGCACGCGCTGATGATGATGCGCCGGGCGCTCTCGAGCGCCGGCATAACATCGCGCAGACCGCTGAGCTTGGCGTTGCCTTCTTCAAGCAGGACCCGCCCCCTCATGGAGTTCCGGATCGTCTCCGGCTGCTCCATGATCTCTTTGAGCATGAAATGGTCGTAGCCCCCTTTTTCAATCTCTTCGAGCTCGATCGTTACCTCGTGAACTTCCTTTTCGATGTCTACATTGTCTATCGTTTTTGTTTCGAAGGAGTCCTTGGTAAGAATTGCAATTTCACCATCTTCTAAATAGACCACATTGCGCGTGTGAGCAACGATTGCAGCCGCATCCGACGCAACGTAATGCTCTCCATTGCCAATGCCAAGAAGCAACGGACTTCCTTTGCGGGCCACGATAATCTTGTCCGGTTCGGTGGATGAGACGACGGCAATCCCGTATGTCCCTTCTACTTGGCGCAGCGCAAGCCGTACTGCGGTAGCGAGATCCCCGCTGAAGTTCTTCATCTCCTCAACGAGGTGAACGAGAACTTCAGTGTCAGTTTCCGACACGAAGCGATGTCCCGAACTCTCTAACTTCGTTCGTATGGAAAGGTAGTTCTCAATAATCCCATTATGAATGAGAGCAATTTCATTCTTGCAGTCCGTGTGGGGATGGGCGTTAATATCGCTTGGCGCACCGTGAGTCGCCCATCGCGTGTGTCCTATCCCCGCGGTGGTATTGAGCCGGAGATCGGGAATCACCCGTTCCAACTCCGATACCTTGCCTACTTTTTTGTAGACATGCAATTTCTTATCGGCGATGAGGGCGATTCCCGCCGAATCATATCCACGGTACTCCAAACGCTTCAATCCGTCAATAAGGATCGGAATTGGATTTGCAGGACCGATGTAGCCAATTATACCGCACATAGTGTTCTCGCTACTTATCGAACAATACCGATCACACCCATCATACGTCCGGAATTGATGCCGTCGCGTCGATGAGAGTGGTAACGTTCGTTTTCATGAATCGTGCAGCCTTTGTGTTGTTCGATGTTCTCCGGCGATATTCCGGCACTCTGGAATGCACTCGTTAACGATCCCTTCAAATCTACCTTCAATTTGCCTTCGCTTGCTTCAGTGACAAACCTGGGATCAAAAAGACTTGCCACTTCCCTCCCTACTTCATAGCAGCACTTACCGGCTGCCGGACCAATGAACGCAACAAGGTCCCGGGGATTCGTTCCAAATTCCGATTTCATCAGCGAAACAGCGTTTGCCGCGATCCCGGAACTCGCCCCTCGCCATCCCGCATGTACTCCCGCCGCAGCCCGCATCACCGGGTCAAACAAAAAAATCGGAACACAGTCCGCAACACTGATTGCTATAAACACGCCAAGTTCCGCAGTGGCCAACCCGTCACAATTCTCGTAGCCGCCCCATGTCGCAATCGATTTTACTGCGGCGGAATGACATTGCATTGGAAATGCCAATTCGTCCAGTCCGATATGCAGAGCGTCAAAGAAACGACGTCGGTTCTCGATCACGTTGACTTTGTCGTCTCCGACGTTGAAACTAAGGTTCAACCCAAGGCCGCCGGGGCTCACGCCGCCGTTGCGGGTGCTCATCCCAAAGACAATTTGACGATACCGGGAAAGGATTTCGGAGCGAATAATCTCCATGGACGAATCAGTATCGTCAAAAATGGACTGAAAATCAAATTCCAGCTCAACCTACAGGATACATCCGGCAAGCAGCAGGAGCCGATACCTGTGAACGCTGAAGCGTTACTCCAGCTTCGACCGAGTGTTGCGGCAATTCCATCGAACAAGGCGATAAATCAGACAAAGAGTGCTTTACCGTGGTTATAGATGCCAATTGCCTTCCCCTTCAACTCTCTGCCGTGAAATGGAGAATTCTTGGACTTGGATTTGAACACGCCGGTATCAACCCTCCATCGGGCTTCGGGGTCTATGAACGTAAAATTGGCCGGATTTCCTTCCCGAATATCGAGGTTTCTGCCGATGATTCTCCGCGGATTGGTGGAAAATTTCTCGATCAGCTGGTTCATCGAGATGATGCCGGGAGCCACCAGTTCAGTTATTGCCAGGCCGATGGCTGTCTCCAATCCAACAATGCCGAACGGAGCCTGAAGGTAATCGACTTCCTTTTCATCCAGGGAATGCGGCGCATGATCCGAAGCGATCACATCGATCGTCCCGTCCCTCAGACCATCCTTGATCGCATCGACATCCGCCTGAGTTCTTAGCGGCGGATTCATCTTGGAATTGGTGTCGTACGAGCGGACCAGATCATCCGTCAACGTAAAGTGGTGAGGCGTCACCTCGCACGAGATTGCCACATGTTTCATCTTTGCTTCGCGGACCAGTTTCACCGATCCCTGAGTGCTCAGATGGGCCACATGGTAGCGCGACTTGGTATATTCGGTGAGGAGGATGTCTCTGGCGATCATGATCTCTTCCGCAACGGAGGGTATTCCGGGCAGACCCAATTCCGTCGCTACGAATCCCTCGTTCATCACGCCTCCATGAAAGAGCGAGGGCTCTTCACAATGCTGAATCACCGGCACCCCGTACATCCCTGCGTACTCAAGAGCGCGCCGCATGATCTCTGCATCGTACACCGGAGCCCCGTCATCGCTCAGTCCGACGGCGCCAGCCTGCACAAGTTCCGCAATCGACGACAATTCTTTACCGGCTCTCCCTTTCGTGACGGCGCCGATAGGATGCACGTCGACGATACCGCCATTCACGCTCGCACCCTGCGATTGCACAAATCGAACAATCGACTCGTCGTCGATTGCAGGATTCGTATTCGGCATGCAGCAGACGGCGGTGAAACCCCCGTGCGCAGCAGATAAAGTGCCGGTCGCGATCGTTTCCTTGTGCTCGAAGCCGGGCTCGCGTAAATGGACATGGATGTCGATAAATCCCGGTGTAACGATTCTTCCCTTCAGATCCGCCGTCTCGCAGCCGGATGGCGCCGGTATCGTAGCGCGCATCGAATCGACAATCCCGTCAACGATGAGGATATCCCGAACGTCGTCTGTTTTTGTGGAGGGATCGATATACCGGCCTCCTTGGAGTAAGAGTTTTTTTGACATGATGCCGTAGGATATTATGCGTTTTCGATTGAAGAATTAGTTAACTGCGCCAAGGAGATACAACACAGACATTCTCACCGCCACCCCGTTCAGCACCTGATCGAGGATCACGGAATGCGGGCCATCCGCAACATCTGCAGAGAGTTCCACGTCGCGATTGATCGGCCCCGGATGCATGATGGTAATAGGGTGATCGACCCGGTCAAGCCGCTCTTTTGTCACTCCGAAAAAGCGGTGGTACTCTCGCAACGACGGGAACAAACCCCCGGACTGCCGCTCCATCTGAATGCGCAAGACATTCAATGCATCCACATTGGGAAGAACATCATCGATGCGATGGTACACCTTCACTCCCAGCCTTTCAATTTCCTTTGGTATAAGCGTTGCCGGTCCGCAAACGGAGATCGAGGCGCCCATCGTTCTCAAACCGTAAATGTTGGATCGCGCTACCCGGCTGTGCGTGATGTCCCCGACGATGCAGACACGCAAACCTTCCAGGGATCCGAATTTTTCTTTGAGCGTATACATGTCCAACAGCGCTTGCGTCGGATGCTCGTGGCACCCGTCTCCCGCGTTGAGGATCGCCGCTTGCACGACCCGGGTAAGAAATTGCGGAGTCCCCGCCGCAGCGTGGCGGATGACAACCATATCGATCTTCATCGCTTCAATGTTCCGAGCCGTGTCTTTCAGCGTTTCGCCTTTGCTGACGCTTGATCCGGATGCCGAAAAATTTACAACGTCGGCAGATAACCGTCGCTCGGCAAGCTCGAAGGAGATTCTGGTGCGTGTTGAGTTCTCGAAAAAAAGATTGACGATTGTTTTTCCCTGCAGTGTAGGTACTTTCTTGATCGGCCTGCCGAGAATTTCCTTAAACGAAACAGCCGCGTCGAGAATTTTCTCGATATCTTGTTTCGGCATTCCGTCAAGTCCGAGGAGGTGACGCGATGAGAGACCCATGAACTGCCCTCTTACGTTTTTAGGGGTTGATTGGAAGCAGAAACACGGCATCTACGCCGTCGACTTCTGTCATCTGAACTTTAATTTCCTCCGCCAGAGAGGTTGGAACATTCTTTCCGACAAAATCCGCCTTGATCGGCAGTTCCCGGTGCCCGCGGTCAATGAGCACGGCAAGCTGGATGGATGCCGGTCTTCCGATATCCATTAAGGCGTTGAGAGCTGCCCGCACCGTTCGGCCGGTGAAAAGGACATCATCGACGAGGACAATATCTTTCCCGGCGACGTCGTAAAGGATATCCGTTGTGTTCAGCCGCGGCTGCTCCAGCTTGCCTCTCAAATCATCGCGGTAGAGCGTGATGTCGAGCGTCCCCATCGGGACGGCGATTCCTTCCATCTGGAGAATGGCGGCGGCGATGCGACGGGCAAGATACTGACCCCTCGTCCGGATGCCGACCATTCCGATCGAGTTCGCTCCTCGATTCCGTTCAACGATTTCGTGGGAGAGACGGCTCACCGTGCGGGTGAAGTTTTGAGCATCGAGTATTGGCTTAGGATCATTCATGTTGAGCAAGCCCTTCAATGGGGTACAAAGAAAAACCTCTATCCCTGGAGGAATAGAGGTTCGCTGATATTGTAAATCCGGTTCGGCTTTTTGATGTCGTCATTTCCTTTCCTATCTCACAGGATAGAATTAAAGGATCAAATTTCTACTTAGACGGTACGCATATTTTGGATGAAAAGCAACGCGACGGCCGAGGAGTCTCGGCTTCACAAAAACGATACGATCCCAGACGGCATTGTCTTTTATTGTGTCCTCAGTTGATTCATCCAGTTCTCGTCGTGAAGTTCATCACGATGAGTCGAATGGAGCAACACGTAATCAGAGAATCCGGACCGGTCCCCGAACACGAAAATCACCCCTCCCTGAATCGAATTGTACGTCCAGATTTCATATGGTTTGATATCCGCCTCATCGGCGTGACGCTCAACTTCGTCGGGAGGTCCATACACGACAAAGACGCGCCCTCGATCGGACTTCCACCCATCCCGGAACGAATTCTTGAAATGCTCATTCGCATAGTCAATCCGCTTGAAATACTCCGTCTTCATCGGATTGTCGAGAGTGGCAGGGTCGTCATCTCTCCTGTTCCAGAACTCGAAGAGCAGCTTTCGCTTGGCTTCAACGCCCGTGACGCTCTTGAACCGAACGCTCTCGTCTTTTGTCGCCAAGTAGCGCACTTCGGCTATCTGCAGGTCCAGTTCCGCCTCCGTCATCGTCGCATATTCACTCGCAAGCACCGATCCTTGAGTGCCGGCGGTCATCGAATCGATGGGAAGCGACGGATTGTAGACGAAGAATTTTTTCGACGAGGAGTACGAAGTATTGTCGACTGAGTCGATCACGGTAAATTTGAATGTATAGGAACCGGTTCGCAGCGTGTTAACCTTTACCACTCCCACCTCGACACTCGATTCGTTGATCCGGCTTCTCGGCTTTTCGCGCGTCAGGACATCCGCTCCCACCGAGTTTGCCACCGATATCTTTGTGTAGTAGAAAGGCGATGTCTTCTTCAGAAGGTTATAGACTTCGAGGTAGTAGAAAAGCACCGGATCGCCCGTCCCAAAAACTCTGGTAGGATTTGGTTTTGCCTCGTAGGTATTCTTGATAAACCTGCCCGCCGAGTCTTTGCCCACCGAAGAAATCGAACTGCACAGCTCAATGTCGCTCAGAGCGATCTGATTGCGGTCAAGCGCTTTAAGGTCCAGCGCAGCCGAAAAGCTGTCACGCTGAGCCGGGAAGGCGCGGTTCGTTCCCACCAGGTACATTCGATAGATGTCGGGCCTCAGGAAGAACCCCTGCACGTCCACATACATTCGAGAAGTGCTCAGCAATGTCGAATCATCCGTTGTGAACGGAATTCTCCACTTGTTGCGCGCAACGATCGAGTCGTTCGCCGATCGTTTGAAATAAACGTCCATGATGACTTCGCTCCCCCACTCGTTGCCCGAGTGCACAAACGTCAACTTGGAGACGTCGAACGAATAATATACCTCCAAATAGAGCGACGTCGAATCGCCGCGGAACCTGGCCAAATCCGCACCGATATGAAACCGATTTTGTGCTCCGGATGTTTGGGCGACGACCAGCACCATACATGCTGCAATGACGCTCAAAACCGGGTAATTTCTTTGACTCATCTTTTTGCCTTTCGAATGCTTGATGAATATAAATAAGCACGGGCTCTTATTCAATCAAAACCGAAATTATCTTGATCTCTTCTGGCGTGCCTGGCCGTGTTCTTTCGTGAGTCTCTCCCCGAATGCAATGCCCTAGACTTTTCGAACGAAAGGAATTGCCAATACCGGCGGGGATACCTTTGTCGCAGAGTCGAGACGCGAGGGAATTACTGGATTTCTTCGATGATGAAGAAAACCTCCTCTCTCTGGATCACGCGTCGACATCCTTTACCCAGAGGACCAGAATCCCGCCGAGAATCATTGAAGCGCCTCCGAGGACGAGCGCATAGATAGCCTCATTTCCCAGAAGCGTCTTCATCACATACCCGAGAATTCCTGCGGCAGTGATCTGGGGAATAACAATGAAGAAATTGAATATCCCCATATAGACCCCCATTCTCGCCGGAGGCAGAGACCCGGCAAGAATCGCATACGGCATTGAAAGAATGCTTGCCCACGCCAGGCCAATTCCCACCATTGGAAGGAGCAGCACAATGGGGTTATGAATAATCAAGAAGGAGATGAGGCTCGCTCCTCCGCAGAAAAGACTCGCCATATGAACGGTCTTTCTGCTCGTCTTCCTCGCGATGACCGGCAGCAAGAATGCCGCCAGCGCCGCAAACCCATTGTAGGCAGCAAAGAGAACTCCGACCCAATCCGCTCCCTGATTGAAGAGCGATGTCGTCGGATCGGACGTGCCATAAATATGGCTCGTTACCGCCGATGTTGTGTAGATCCACATCGCAAAGAGCGCAAACCACGAAAAAAACTGTACCACGGCAAGTTGGATCATCGTTCTCGGCATTTCCTTCATGCTCAGAAATATGCCTTTGACGAGCTCCATCCAGCCGTGATG
>Ga0265338_10008746_pt1 | contig 12239 bp, 17 predicted proteins | sample 42126metaG_FD_193579 | JGI IMG/M metagenome (GOLD analysis project Ga0265338, IMG submission 193579) | Rhizosphere microbial communities from Carex aquatilis grown in University of Washington, Seatle, WA, United States - 4-21-26 metaG | ecosystem: Host-associated > Plants > Roots > Rhizosphere... | reverse complement strand
TATTCGGAAGATTTCACCGCAGAGGAAAAGAGGAAGATCACCAGTTCGCTAAAACAAGCGCTCGCAGCAACGGGCTTCAAGGACGAAAAGGTCTGGGGAGAAACAATTGAAGACCGGGGAAGCCAGATTACGTTCTCGGCATTAGGACAACAGGCTCCCCTTGAGGAAAAGAAACTATGGGACCCTGATTTCACCAAGCGAAAGAAGATCAAGTTGGTCCTGGATAAACTTATTCCCGAATTTTCCGTGCGTCTCGGTGGCACGACCTCCGTGGACGTGACCAAGCCGGGCATTGATAAGGCTTACGGGATTCGAAAACTCCGGGACCTTCTTGGCATTGCCATTAAGGAAATGATTTTTGTCGGCGATGCGATATTCCCCGGCGGGAACGACTATCCAGCCAAGCAAGCATGTGTTATCACCATCGAGGTCAGAGATCCCAATGAGACGAAGCGGGTGATTGAAGCAATAATCGCCTGTTTGGCAGGTGCTCAATAAATGAAAGAATATGTAACAAATGCAACTGAAGCGACGACGATTACGCCGCCATCGGTATGCAGCATAAGGTGCGGCAAAGGGGGGATTCCCCAATTGCGGGTGCGCCTTAGCAGTCTCAGTGTGTATTAATGAAACACGACAGAGCCTCCTCAACTCAGAGCCCAAACCAGTCAGACGCATCGCAGTTGGCCGAAAGCAAGAAACCAAGTCTAAGCAACGCTGATTTTACGCCATCGCAGGATGCAGTGGCCAAAAAAGCATACTTTAATTACCTGAATGGAGGCTCGCAATCCGGACAAGAGGAGAAGCACTGGCTGGAAGCTGAGGCGCAATTGTTCGCGGAAATTAATCATGAGATGCAAATTCACCCGCATTGACGTTCCTGATGGATGGCGGGAACTGCCCATAGCTACGACGGCGTTGCCGGAAACATGTTTCCCTGCAGAGCCAGAATGGATTCCACACTTTGCCCTTATGAAGAGTTGCCAAGCAGACAACCAAATGCGTGGCGCATATTAAAATGGGCCATGAATACCATTCTTCCTCAACAGCAGGGAGTCAGGCTGTCAGTCAGTGGGCTTAACAAGAGCTACAACGGAATCGCAGTGCTCAAGGGTATAGATTTCGAAGTTGGCGCTGGAGAAATTTTCGTCATCATGGGGCCGAGCGGCTGTGGCAAGTCTGTTTTGCTCAGGCAAATCATCGGGCTCGAGGAGCCGGACGAGGGAAAGATTCTGATAGAGGGCGAGCCAATACAATCACCAGACATCGCCACCCGCTATCGGGTCGCTATGGTTTTCCAATCAGGCGCGTTGCTAACCTCAATGACCGTCGGAGAGAATGTCGGTTTCTACCTGACCCAGCATCATTTGAAAACACCAGGAGAAATTTCGGAGATTGTTTCGAAAGACCTCGCACAGGTCGGCCTGAAAGGCACCGAAGATAAAATGCCCGACGAACTCTCTGGCGGCATGCGCAAGCGCGTAGCCATCGCCCGGGCCTTGGTCATCGAACCACAGCTGATTCTCTACGACGAGCCGACCAGCGAACTCGATCCAGTTTCAGCTGTGAACATTGCAGCGGAGATCGTAAAGCTTAATGAGCGGATTCACGTCACCACCCTGGTGGTCTCACATGATCGCGACCTGGCATTCGGGATTGCCCATCGGATCGCGATGCTTGATGAGGGCCGTATCGTCGCCATCGGCGCTCCGGACGAGATCAGACGCAACCTGGATCCGCGCGTTCAACAGTTTTTGAATGCCAGTATTGTCAAAAGGCCCGCTACATCCCCGCCTTCGCAACCGGTAGTTTCCATTTTGGCCACGTAAAAGTAGAAACTCGAGACTTCAATATATGTTTCAGGTTCAATTCTATTTTAGGGATCTCGATCCCAAAACTCCGGAACATTCTTGGCATTGCCATCGAGGAAATGATTTTGTCGGAGATGCTTTGATACTTGGCGTGAACCACCATCCAGCCAAGGAACCAAAACGCGTGATTAAAGTGATTCTCGCCTGTTTGGATGACGTTCAACATGAAGCAAACTAACGCAAACTCCCGGAATGTCGGCCAAGTCACTTCGGTGCGCGGCAGCGTCGTAGATATTCGGTTCGATGCGTTTTTACCACCGATCTATTCGCTGGTGCGCGCAGGGGCGGAGAAACAGATCGCAATCGAAGTCCTGGCTCAGCGAGATGCGCGTCACGTGCGGGGGATCGCATTGACGCCTACACAAGGCCTCGCTCGCGGCATGGTGGTTGAAGACACGGGCGGCCCGCTGAAAGCACCGGTCGGCAAAGCGATTCTTTCCCGAATGTTTGACGTGTTTGGCAACGCCATTGATCGCGGGCCGGCATTGTCGGATGTCCAGTGGCGTTCGGTGCATCGCGACCCGCCACCATTGGCACGACGTTCCACCAAGTCGGAGATTTTTGAGACAGGCATCAAAGTCATCGACGTGCTGGTGCCGCTAGAACGTGGCGGCAAGGCGGGACTTTTCGGTGGGGCAGGCGTGGGCAAGACGGTGCTACTCACCGAAATGATCCACAACATGATCGGGCATCAACAGGGCGTCAGCATTTTTTGTGGCATTGGCGAACGTTGTCGGGAGGGCGAGGAGCTTTACCGCGAAATGAAGAAAGCTGGCGTGTTGCCGAACATGGTGATGATCTTCGGTCAGATGAACGAACCGCCGGGCAGTCGCTTTCGCGTAGGGCACGCGGCGCTGACGATGGCGGAATATTTCCGGGACGACGAACACCGGGACGTGCTGCTGCTCGTCGACAATATATTTCGCTTCATTCAAGCGGGCATGGAAGTGTCCGGCTTGATGGGCCAGATGCCGTCGCGGCTTGGTTATCAACCGACCATGGGCACCGAACTTTCCGGATTGGAGGAGCGCATCGCCAACACCGATACGGGTGCGATCACATCCATCCAGGCGGTCTATGTGCCGGCGGATGATTTCACCGATCCGGCGGCGGTGCATACCTTCTCGCATCTTTCTGCCTCCATCGTGCTTTCGCGCAAGCGCGCCAGCGAAGGGCTATTCCCGGCCATCGACCCGCTCCAATCCAGTTCCAAGATGGCCACGCCGGGCATCGTCGGCGAACGGCATTACGCCCTGGCGCAGGAAATTCGTCGGACGCTCGCGCAATACGGCCAGCTCAAGGACATAATTGCCATGCTTGGTCTAGAGCAACTTTCGCCGGAGGACCGCCAGGTGGTAACGCGAGCCCGCCTGCTGGAACGGTTTCTCACACAACCTTTTTTCACGACGGAACAATTCACTGGCCTGACCGGAAAGCTCGTGAGCCTCAAGGATGCGCTGGACGGGTGCGAACGAATTTTGCACGACGAATTCAAGGACTATCCGGAGCGCGGCCTCTACATGATCGGGCCAATCAGCGAAGCGAAAGGAAAACCGAAAGCCGCCGCGCCCGTTGCTGCGTCCGCGGGCAAAGCCGTGGGGGTGTCACCACAACCCGAGGCAAAACCACCGCCAAAAGTCGAACCCACCCTCGCTACTCATGAATCTTAAAGTGCTTCTGCCGTTCCAGATTTTCGCCGAAAAAACGGATGTCTCGCGAATTGTGGTGGAGACGCGCGAAGGCTCGTTTGGGCTTCTGCCGCATCGGCTGGATTGTGTAGCGGCGCTCGTGCCTGGGATTTTAATTTTTCACACCGAATCCGGCGGGGAAGTTTTGGTGGCTGTGGATGAAGGCGTGCTGGTCAAGACCAGAGCGGACGTGCTGGTGTCCGTGCGCCGCGCGATTGGCGGAACGGATCTTGGCCGATTACACGCGGCGGTGGAAAAAGAGTTTCTGACTTTGGACGAAAACGAGCAAAGCGTGCGCCGAGCCACGGCGAAATTGGAAACTGGATTTCTGCGGCGTTTCGCAAACTTGCAACATGAGTGAGAAGCCAAACAAAACGCCGAATTACGAACCGACCTTCGCCGGAGAGATCGGTGCGAAGGCAGCGCGCAAAATAAAAGCGCGCAAGTCCACGGAGGGCGTTTGGTTAGGCCTGGGAATGATGGGACTGGTCGGCTGGTCGGTAGTCGTGCCGACGCTGCTAGGTGCGGCGCTTGGCACCTGGCTGGACAAACATCATCCGGGCAAACACGCCTGGACGCTGGCGCTCTTGGTGAGCGGACTGGCGATGGGCTGTTTGAATGCGTGGTTTTGGGTGGCCAAGGAAGAAAAAGCGATGCAGGACGAACCGGAGGAAGACGATGAATAATTTTTTAATACTGGCGCTTGCGTTGATCGCGGGTCTTTTATTAGGTACAATTTTCTTTGGAGGTCTTTGGTGGGCGGTTCAAAAGGGCGTTTCCTCCAAACGTCCGGCGCTTTGGTTTCTCGGCAGTCGGCTGTTGCGGATGAGTCTCGCTCTCGTTGGATTCTATTTTGTCGGGCGAGGAGATTGGCGGCGTCTTGTGGTTTGCCTAATCGGTTTTATCGGTGCGCGATTAATTGTGCTACGACTGACGCGCCCCTCCATTGAACAACCTCACACCACAGCAAAGGAGGCCGGCCATGCACCTTAGTCCCGACCAGATGATTTTCTGGCAACACGGATTTATCAAAGTCAACGCGACCATTGTGTTTACCTGGGGGTTGATACTTGTGCTGGCTGTGGGCTCGAAGCTTATCACGCGCAAACTTTCCACGGGACTAGAACGTTCACGCTGGCAGAACCTTTTGGAAATCGTCGTCACCGGCATCGAAAAGCAAATCGGAGAAGTCGGCCTGAAACATCCGGAGAAATATATCGGTTTCCTCGGCACACTATTCCTGTTCGTCGCCCTGGCCGCGTTCTGCACTATCATTCCCGGCTATGAACCACCTACGGCTTCGCTCTCCACGACCGCCGCTTTGGCGCTGTCCGTATTGGTAGCGGTGCCGCTGTTCGGTATTGAGGAAAAGGGTTTGGGTGGTTACTTGAAGTCCTACACGGAGCCGACATTTATCATGCTGCCATTTAACATCATCAGCGAATTGTCGCGCACCCTCGCACTGGCCGTCCGCTTGTTCGGCAATATGATGAGCGGAGCGATGATTATCGGGATACTGCTGACCATCACCCCATTCATTTTCCCGGCGGTCATGACAGCGCTCGGTTTGCTTACGGGAATGGTGCAAGCCTATATCTTCTTCATTCTGGCCACTGTTTATATCGCGGCCGCCACCCACGAGCCCAAACCGGCTTCGGCGCCAAAAACTTGAAACAACGAAATAACCAAAGAAAAAATATGGATAGCATGACAATTATTGCAGTGGCTTCAATCGTCACAGCCGGCATAACTACCGGCATCGGCTGCATGGCCCCGGCCTTGGGCGAAGGGCGCTCAGTCGCCACGGCGCTCACTGCGCTGGCTCAACAACCCGACGCTTCCGCCACCATCACCCGGACATTATTCGTGGGACTGGCAATGATCGAATCCACAGCCATCTACTGCTTCGTGGTCTCGATGATTTTAATCTTCGCCAACCCATTTTGGAATCACGTCATTGCGGGGGCCACGCAAGCGGCGGGAAAATAATGCTATGTTGATTGACTGGTTTACCGTCGGGGCGCAGGCGCTGAATTTTCTCATCCTCGTGTGGTTGTTAAAGCATTTCCTCTACAAACCGATTCTGCATGCCATTGATGCGCGGGAAAAACTCGTTGCCGGGGAACTTGCGGACGCCAACGCGAAAAAAACCGAAGCTCATAGGGAGCGCGATGAGTTTCAGAAGAAGAACGAAGAGTTTGATCAGCAACGCGCAGAACTTCTTACCAGGGCGACGTCCGAGGCGAAAACCGAACGCCAGCATCTCTTTGATGAAGCGAATAAAGCGGCTGACGCCTTGAGTTCTAAGCGACAGGAATCGCTGGTCAATGAGGCCCGTAACCTGAATCAAGCGGTCAGCCGATTAATGCAGAAAGAAGTGTTTGCTATCACGCGCAAGGCGTTGACGGATCTGGCCACCACGAGTTTGGAAGAACGAATGGGCGAGGTGTTCACCCGCCGATTGCGCGGACTGGACGACAAGGCTAAAGCTGTGTTGGGGGATGCACTCAAGAAAAATTCCGAACCCGCTCTTGTCCGCAGCACCTTCGATTTACCTCCCGCACAATGTGCGGTAATTCAAAATGCGCTCAACGAAACTTTTTCCGCAGAAATTCATCTCCGATTCGAGACCACGCCTGACCTTGTCAGCGGGATTGAACTTACCGCGAACGGACAAAAAGTTGGTTGGAGCATCGCGGAGTATCTTGTTTCGTTGGAAAAAGGCGTGGGCGAACTTCTGAAAGAAAAGGTGAAACCTGCGCCTGCAATAAAGAGCCAATGAACGCTCCGCCTGAAAATTTGCAGGACGTCTTATCCCAGACATTCGCCGAAATCAGCCGGGGAGTGGGAGATTTTGCGCCACAACTGATTCCCCGCGAGGTAGGCAGGATTAATAGTGTCGCCACCGGCATTGCAATGGTGTCCGGCCTTCCGGGGGTGGGTTTTGAGGAGTTGGTAAAGTTTCCCGGCGATGTGCTCGGCATCGCTTTCAACGTGGACGAGAACGAAATCGGCGTCGTGCTGCTCGGCGCCTATCAAGACCTACACGCGGGTGACGAAGTCGAGCGCACCGGGCGGGTCATGGATGTGGCGGTCGGCGAGGAATTGCTGGGACGCGTCATTGATCCGCTGGGCCGTCCACTGGATGGGAACGGTTATTTGACGACCAGCAGCCGCTTGCCCATTGAGCGCCCCGCTGTGGCGATCATGGATCGCGCACCGGTTTCCATTCCGCTTCAGACCGGCCTCATGGTCATTGATGCTTTGATTCCAATCGGGCGCGGCCAACGCGAATTAATTCTGGGAGACCGCCAGACGGGCAAGACCGCCATTGCCCTCGATAGTATTTTGAACCAGCGCGGGAAGAACGTGATTTGCGTTTATTGCGCCATCGGCCAGCGCGCATCCGCCGTCGCCAAAGTCGTGGCGAACCTCCGTGAAAAAGGCGCGATGGATTACACCGTGGTCGTCGTCGCCGAAGGCAACGACGCACCAGGACTCACTTACATCACACCTTATGCCGCCACGAGCATCGCGGAATATTTCATGGAAAAGGGCCGTGACGTGCTGATCGTTTACGACAATCTGACGAAGCATGCCGAAGCTTATCGTGAATTATCGCTTTTGCTGCGCCGACCGCCTGGCCGCGAAGCCTTTCCCGGGGACATTTTCTACATTCATTCGCGGATGCTGGAACGGGCGACGCATCTAAGCAAGGAACGCGGCGGCGGCTCACTGACCGCGCTGCCGATCATCGAGACCGAAGCGCAAGACATTTCCGCCTACATTCCGACGAATCTGATTTCGATCACGGACGGACAAATATACCTCTCGCCATCGCTGTTCGAATTGGGAGTGTTGCCGGCAGTAGATGTCGGCAAATCCGTTTCGCGCGTTGGCGGCGAGGCTCAATGGGCAGCCTATCGCGCCGTTGCGGGCGACCTCAAACTCGGCTATGCGCAGTTCGAGGAACTCGAGACCTTTGCGCGGTTCGGTGCGCGCCTGGACGACGACACCCGCAAGATCATCGAACATGGACGGCGAATTCGTGCCTGCCTTCAACAGCCGGAATTCGCTCCGGTGGACGTGCGCGCACAGATCACAGTCCTGCTGGCGTTGACCGCAAACCTGTTTGACCGCGTGCCGTTGGACCAGATGACGAAGGCCGGGCAGGCCGTGCGCGAGGCGGCGGTTAGCATTCCTGCGGACGCGAGTGCGCGATTTGAAACCGCCGCGCAATTGAATGACGAGGATAAAAAGACGATTATTGAAATCGCCCGAAAAGCGCTCGCAACTTTCCAGCTTGAGCCAGAAGCAAAACCCGAAGTGAAATCGAAGGTTATACCTCCAGTGAAGATCGAGCCCAAAACCGAGACCGCAGGCAAAGTTGAATCCAAACCAGAGCCTCCAACGGAAGTTAAATCTCCGGCGAAGCCTGAATCCTCGAAGCCATGAGCGATAGCACGGCGAGTTTGAGCCGAAAAATCAGCAGCGCCGGCGATCTCCAATCCGTCGTTCGCACGATGAAAGCTTTGGCTGCCGCGAGCATCGGACAATACGATAAATCAGTGCGTGCGCTGGACGACTACTATCGGACGGTGGAACTGGGATTGAGCGCGTGTTTTCGGGAAAGTCGGCCGGTGGCCCAGGTAGTAAAACAGAAAGGCCAAATCGAGGCGATTGGCGCAGTCGTATTTGGGTCGGATCAAGGATTGGTCGGCCAGTTTAATGACGTGGTGGCCGACTATGCGGTCAAGACCCTCGCCGCATTGCCCGGCAAACCGGAAGTCTGGGCCGTTGGCGAACGCGTCCATGCGCGTCTGGTGGACGCGGGCGTTCCGTTGCTTGGCCTCTTTGCTGTGCCAAATTCGGTTCAATCCATCACGCCACTCGTTGGACAGATTCAAATCGAAAGCGAAGCGCGCCGAGCCAAAGGCGAATATGCGCGTCTTTACATTTTCCACAACCGCCCCAAGTCTGGTTCACTCTACGAACCAGTCGGCCAGCGGTTGTTGCCGCTCGATACCCAGTGGCAGGAAGGTTTGGCCAAAGTTCCGTGGCCGACGAAGATATTGCCCGAGGTCGTGGGTGGAGGCATCAGCACCCTGCGTGCGCTTATCCGCGAATACCTTTTCATTTCGCTTTTCCGCGCCTGCGCCGAATCTCTCGCGAGCGAGAATGCCAGCCGTCTGGCCGCGATGGAACGCGCTGATAAAAACATCGATGAACTGCTGGAGGCACTCCACGGCACTTTCCACCGAATACGTCAGGCGGGCATCGACGAGGAACTGTTCGACGTCATCTCTGGCTTTGAAGCGCTATCAAAAGGAAAGGCGCATCGGAGTCAGGACCGACCTAGTTGTGTCAAATCATGAAAATTAATTCCAATACGCAGCTCAACCGCAGGGGTGGAATATCGTTTCATTGCGGTAAGTGACCCAACGCCCCAAGATATGCAACACTGCGAAACTCTGATAAGGGAGCGGCCTGTTGGAAGACACATATTGCCACTCATTCTTGGTATTCGGTAGCGGATTTCAACAGCAAAACTATTCCCCGTACGAGTGAGGCGAGGGTCGGTTCGCAACTTTCGCAGATTCATGTAAATGCCGAAAGATCAAGGCTCTCTGGAATGTTCCTAAAATGCAATTTGGAGGCGGAGATCGGAATCGGACCCATGGTTTCCTGGCAGTTCATAACTTTATTATTTGTCCGGTGGAATTGTTGGTCAAATTTGGACAATCAGTTCACAACTTTATTTTCGGAGGCAAAAAAAGGCGCCTTGAAAATCAGCGACTTGCGGGCGGCTCAGTTCACAACTTTATTTTAAGCCTACAACTGTGTGTCCCCTACCAATTAAGCTCACTACATACATTTAAAGTACCCGACATACATTTAAAGTTCGCTACAAAACTCGAATTTAAAGTTGCCGACGATCGGAGACGTCCGCGGACAATTAAGCCTGTCACAGATAATTAAGGTGCGTCACAAAGGTCTGTATGCTCAGCGTGCTTGAAATCTTGAATCGGCTCGCAGGCGATTGTTATATCCCGGTTCCTCAAAAGTAAACAGGGTTTATCTCAACGAACACTGCAAGTTTCCCTTGGCCTTTGCGGAGCACAGTGGGAAATCAGTCTTGGTTCACGCCACCGAATGGAATCGCCTGGACGTTACGGAACTCCCATCCGGAAGGCTGCTTACCACACGCGAGCCAACCTCGTATCGCCAAGGTCAGGACCGACCGGCCCACTATCTTGACTATTTCCAATGCAGCTTGGCGGTTTCGCCAGATGACAAAGGGATCGTCAGCAACGGATGGGTTTGGCACCCGGTTGGCGTCGTGGCCACTTGGAGCCTGGAAAAATGGCTCACGGAAAATGTTTGGGAATCTGAAGATGGCTCGTCCAAGAAACGCCTTTGTTGGCGAGACTACTATTGGGATGGCCCGATCTGCTGGATTGACGAACGCACGATCGCTGTCTGGGGATTGGGCGAGGACGACATTCTCTTGATTCCCGGGGTGCGTCTGTTCGACGCTGAATCCGGAGAAGAGAAATTCTCATTTCCGGGACCCGTTGGCGGTTCACTGAAAGAGAAGCTGCAAGTTGCAGGAAAGGAACAGGCTTTCATTCACGGGGCCGGCACTCTGATTTTCGACGGCTGGTTGTTTGCATGGGCGGCCGGAAAGCCATTTTCGGCGTGGGACATCAGCGACGGAGAGCAGGTTTTGGAGGAACGTGATTTTTCTCCGTTGGGATACCACCGAGGCTCCCAAGAGTTTCTCAGCTTAGTGCCGGATGGGAAAATGCGGATCAGTCGCGTGAACCTATCAACTGGCGGTTGATTTGCGCCTAATCGATCGGGGTCGCCTCAAGCCGCTTGAGCAACGCAGCGACGTCTTCGGTCAGTTCGATTACTGGCAACCAAATGCTCGTCTCGCCTTCCGCCTGGATTTTGATCTCCATACCGGTCTGACGAAAATGGAACGCAACGTGGGGCTGTCCCTGCTTCAAGCCGTGGCGTCGGGAGCGCGAGAGCATCAGCGTATACATGGATTGGCCGGCGCGCAGCGAGCGGTCATATCCTTTTTTCCGGAGAGCTGCGACGAGAGTCTGGATAGCCTCGGCTGGCGGAAAATTCATTTCTGCATAAAACGTCTCAATACGATCCCAACTTTCAATGAATTCACCTTCGATGCCGCGCCCCTCCTCGTGATATCGCGCGGCTTTGCCCATTTCAATCCATGGAAAAACCTTCTGCAATTTGGATGGCGCCGCGTGGTCGCAGATCCAAAGTTTCAGGATCAACGCCAACTGGCCCAGATCGGTGGCCTGAAACGCGAATAAACGGGCTTCGTCCCAATTGAAGATGGCCTCCGGATGGGCGTTCTTGCCGTAATAGTAAATTCGACACGAGCGATCCCCGTGGCGAATCCAGAGTTCATAAAGATCACATGCTTTGTTCTGAAGCTCATGCTCTGTCCGCGTTAGTTCCGGAAAATCCCTGATGGCCCGAGCCGCGATGGATTCAAGCGATCGCTTCTGTTGATCAACAAAGACAAAGCGCTCGTGTAGTTGAGCAACCTCGTGCCCCGCGATCCAATTACTGACCGCCGCAATGGTGTCCGCTCTTGATGATGTGCGGCCCATCGCGCGTTGTTCCGTTTCGTGTTCGAACGCAGTCAAATATTCCGGCCCCTTCGAATCAAAACAGTGAACCAAACATTGTCGCGCGCCGTGCGCTATCGTGCAGTGCCAATGCACGCCCGCTCCCGCCAGACCGACCGTAGTCCCAGGAACGACGCTGCCGATGACTTTCGTCAGGTCATGATGTAAATCCCGCGCGTAGCTCTCTTCTGGAAATTTCATGATCTCAACGGCGCCTGAAAGAGCGCAGGATGGCCTTGTCTTCAGGATCGGGCAACCTTTGAATCAGTTCCCGAAGACTTTGCAGGGCTTTCTCATGTTGCTTGGCCAGCTTGTAGAATTGGGCGAGTTCCCAGAGCGCCTTCCTCGGGTCCTCCTTGGAGTCCGCCAGCTTCTCCAAAAGAATCTTCTCCGCTTGCTCATTGGAGAGCTCCACGACCGGTCCAACTGGTGGTCGTGGAATCTCAAAGCGAAAGTCCAATCGCTTACCCGCTTCGAATTGCCGATGGCCAGGCCCATATCGCCGCGGTTTCCAAAGCGTTGTCCACCTTCGGGCATGAAGCCAGAAATTCCATCGTCCTGGCCGAGGATTTGGAGGATGCCGACACGGCAGACATCTTCACGGAGATTTCGCGTGGCATTGATAAATGGCTTTGGTTTGTGGAAGCGCATTCACAGGCCACCAAATAGCGCGCCTATCTTGATGGACAATGGAGGTGGAAGAGAAAGGTCAATTCATGAATGAAACGATGATGGATGTAATTTTCGTTGTCATTGCAGCAGCTTTTGTTCTTGGCGCAGCATGGCATGATTACGAATAATCGGATTCACGTGCTAATTTCCCTCAGCCTAACTTTGCCTTGTACCCGGTCTCGCCGGACAAGGAGGGTCGTCGGAGTGTGACAAACCTCAATTATCGTAATTTTTTGGCACGGGTACCCGGGAAAGCTTTTGTGACAGACCTTAATTGAAAAACGAGCCTTGGGGCCAAGCACGATTTGTGTCGATCCTTGATTGAAAACGGACATGTCTTT
>Ga0265338_10008744_pt1 | contig 12242 bp, 13 predicted proteins | sample 42126metaG_FD_193579 | JGI IMG/M metagenome (GOLD analysis project Ga0265338, IMG submission 193579) | Rhizosphere microbial communities from Carex aquatilis grown in University of Washington, Seatle, WA, United States - 4-21-26 metaG | ecosystem: Host-associated > Plants > Roots > Rhizosphere... | reverse complement strand
CGCCACCCTCAAGATGCATGCCGGTGCGGTCGTCTGCTTCGGAGGCGATCCCTGGTCGGTTCCGTACACGCCTGGCACGAGCAAGAGTCCCGAGATCGGTCTCTCAGCGAGAAGCCGAGCGCGATTCGCATGGTTGGCGGGCGAGTTCCACGCCAGAAGGCACGCGCGATCCTATGGTTGTGCTCGTGATGCCGCGAGCGTCGTTCCAGCGACGACGAGCGCCAACGACGCGAGAGTTGCAACGACCGACAGCCGCCTCATGCACGCAAAGTAGCGCGGAAACGAGGCGTTCCCCTCGCCCGGAACTACTGACCCGTCCTCGGTCTACGGCGGGGATGCCGTCGCCTGGACAGCGCCGGGGTGTCACGCGCGTGGGTTCATGAGCGGCGGGCGTCGGACGGATTGGGAAGGCGCCGCGATGGCCGACTCGTGCCCGACGCCATCGCGCTAGCCAGTCGGTTGTGGCTGTTGTTCGGCCGTTCGCCGTTGCCGCTTCCAGTCGGTCAGCATCTGCGAGCCCAAGATGAGCAGGATCAGGCCGGGGATGAGGAAGCATCCGGCGAAGATGAACACGCTCAGCTTCGGATACAAGATCATCGCGAACGCCGTCCCGGCCGCGAGCGTTGCACCCCATGCCGCCGGTCGGGCCACGTAGAGCCAGCCCGCGACGATCTCGTCTCTGCTGGTGCTTGCCACGCTGAAGGATCCGGCGCGGTAGAGGGTCACAGTCGATGCGAGCCGGAAGAGAAAGAAGACGGCCAGGAGCGCGGCGATGACACTGCCTCTGGCCCAGTCCGCCGTTCGCCAGATCATGACCGCGACCCCGGCAGCGTAGACCCCAACCTCAAACAGGAACCAGACGCCATCTCTTCGCCTATGCACCACGAAGCCGTCCCTTCGCTGGCTGTATGTGACGGTGCATCGGCGCCTTCATGACTCAACTTAAGCTGGTGCAGGCGTCAGGGGTGAACGAGTCGCCTGGGCCAGCGTCCGGGCACAGTCATGAAGGGCAGTCGGAGTGGCTCACGCGGGGCCGCGACCTAACGGAGTAAACAAAGCGCCGCCCTTGCGTGATCGTATTGTCATGAGAGTGACGGGAGCCTCGCTTGACGATCTGGAGTCGGTCTACCGGCAGGGCTATTGCGGGTTTCTTCGCGTCGCTTCGGCCGTGACCGGCGAGGAGGCACGCGGCGCGGACGCTGTACAAGATGCGTTCGCCCGAGCCATCGAGCAGCGGACGGGGTTCCGAGGCGACGGGCCGCTTGAGGCTTGGGTGTGGCGGATCGTCGTCAACGCTGCCCGCGCGGCTCGGCCGCGACACCAGGAGACAGACGTGACGGCGGTGCCTGCGTCCGGCGCGGCGGACGACGACCCCGACCCGTACGGCGTCGATACCTGGCTGACAGCGTTGCCCGAGCGGGAGCGTCTGGCCGTGTTCCTGCGCTATTTCGCCGATCTCGACTACCGCAGTATTGCGACCGCACTTGATGTCGAGGTCGGAACGATCTCGGCCACGCTGCACGCCGCACACGAGGCACTGCGGCGCTCGCTAGAGGAGGCACAACAGACATGACCGAGATCGAGACCATCGTCCGTTCGGAACTTGATCGCCGCTACCCGACCCCCACACAAGAGCCGGACTGGGAGGGCGTCCTCCAGCGAGTCGGCAAGATCGAGGAGCCTATTGCTGAAAGGCGCGCGCATCTTCCGATGTCACGCTCGGGACGGCGGCGTACAGCATTCGCACTCGCGGCCGCTGTGCTCGCTGCAACCGCTGCGACGCTCACGCTGGTAGCGCCCTGGAACGGTAGCCCGAGCTTTGTCGAGCAGGCGCGTGCAGCACTCGGCGGTGGGCGCTACGTCCACGCCGTCTTTGCAGGGATACAGCACGGAGGCGAGATCGTCACGCTGGCGAGCGGTCGGGCACGACCGGTGACGCAGAGGATCGAGTGGATCTACGACACCAAGACCGGCACGATCCAGGATGTCTTCTCGCTCAGCGGCGTCGCCATGTTCAGCGAACAGAACGGCGCACCCGATCCGGCCGTCACCGGCTTCGCGACCGGTTACCAGAAGGCGCTTGCCAACGGAACAGCGCGAGTGGTCGGCGAGACGAGCGTCAACGGCCAGAAAGTCAAGATCATCCGTTTCCCGATTCCCCTCAACGGCACGATCTCACTCTACGAGGACGTGCTCGTGGCGACCGACTCGCACCGTCCGCTTGTCATCCGGTACCACGCTGCCGCCCCCGTGCGCGGAGCGCGCACGCTCACATACCGCGTCGTCTCGATTGACTCTTCGAACACGGCGCCGACGCTCGCAGTTCCGCGCCCCCAACCGTTGCTCACCGGCACCGCCACCGACATCCGCCAACTCAATCCAAACGAGGCAACGGCCGCCCTCGGCCACACCGCCCTCTGGCCGGGACAGACCGTCTCGGGAGCGACCTTCAAGAAGCTGCGCCTCCAGCGGGTAACGACGAGCGTCCTCCACAGCTACCCGCCCGGAAAAAGCGTGCGCGGCCTCAGACTCGACTACCAAACAGGCAACCGCCTGCTAGTGATCCAAGAAGCTGCAACGCCCCAGTACAGCTACGGCTTCTTCAGCGCCCAGACAGCAATCGGCGGCCCGGTGCCACCGGCTGGGGAAGCACTTCTCACCCATCTCCACAACGGGTGGCAAGCACAACTTCGCAAAGGCGGACTCTTCATCACCATCCGCACCCGTGACAGAAACCTCGCCATCGCAACAGCACGCGCACTCGCCCCCACCCCATAGCCATCGAGAGGAGGCGAACAAGGCGGATGACGGTCGCCTGGGCCAGCGTCCGGGGATGACACACGAGCGCGACGGCTGGATAGCGTCGGAACTACTGCCCCGCCACGTGGACGATCACGAGGTCAGCGCCGCCTCGATACCCCGCTTGAACTCGGCGGCGAGTTTCGAGTCGGTGATCGGCCCCTTGATGTGGAACCCAACGAGACGCCCCTCCCGGTTGACGAAGAACGTCTCCGGGACGGCGAAGAGGCCGTAGCGGTCGGCGACCATTCCCGAGCCGTCCTCAAGCGTCGTGTACGTCACCCCGTGGTGGTTGAGGAATGTGCGGGCGTCGCCGCTTACGTCGTGGTAGTCGATGCCGAGGAAGACGACGCCCTGCCGCTTGTAGCGCCGATAGGCAGCCTCAAGTGCAGTCGCCTCCGACTTGCACGGCGGGCACCACGACGCCCAGAAGTTCAGCACGACCGGCTTCCCGCGCAGCGACGCGAGGTCGACACTGCCGCCGCCGTCGATCCGCTTCAGGGAGAACACCGGCGCTGGCCCGCCTATCTTCGGCGCGTGCGATTCGTGCGTAAGCCGCCAAACGAGCAACGCGAGCATCCCGGCGACGACGGCGAGCGCGACCCCTTGCCCCGACAGTTTCAGCGCGCGGGTCATCTACCAGGCATCCGTTGCGACGACAACTCCGTGAGAACGTCCATATCGCCACGGCGAAGCATACGAGGCTCGCCTGGGCCTAGCTTCGGGGATCACCCGACTGGACACCGTAGGGTCGGACGTTAAAGCCTGAGCGAGCATCCGCCGACAAAACCAGTGTCAACAGTAGGGTGAGGGAGAGATCGCGTGAGTGCCGGACAACGTAAGTACTGGCCATATGTTCTTGGCGGCAGCTCGCTGATGATTCTGAGCCTGCTGCCTCGGCTCAATCATTCAAGTACTGTCCTGCTGGTTTCCGGCGCAGCCCTAGCGTCCGTCGGGCTTCTACGAGTTCGGCCTCGCCGAGCTAGTGCGACAGCGTCGAGGGCAGGTCTCGCGTTCGTTGGGATCATCCTTGCAGCACTCGGAATCTGCACGGCGGCAGCGTTCTTTGTATTCCTTGCGTTCGGGCAGTACGAGAATGCGACGATTGCCGGTTTCGCGTTTCTCGCGTCCCCATACTTCCTGTACATGGCCTATCTGGTGCTGTGGCAGGCCGCGTTCCGCACAGACGCACCTTTCGCATCAATGCTCCGCCGCATTAGTGCGCAGATGGCGAAAAAGCTCCTACGTCCTCTGTAGAAGCCCAGTCAGCTTCAGCGCACGACGCTCTCCCGGCTTTCGGCAACCGGCACCGCCCTGCCGTCGCCGGTGCTTTGATCGGCGCTCGGAGGAACGTCGCCCGCACTCTGGCTTGGGCCAGCGTCCTCTCGCCTGATGTCGGGCCCGTCTGGCTCCTAACGTCCACCTCGGGTCACGGATCAGCGCATTTCCGTGATCGCATAGCACCATTCGATGCGCTCAATGCAAGGCCGTGACTGGATCGCGTGCGTCGTCTACGCCCACAAGGCCAGCTTCAGGTCAACCACGGCCGACTGTTCTGACCTCTTTCGTCACGTCAGCACGTAGCGCCGCCTTTGCACGTTCTTGCTCTTCTTCATGGCGCTGGCGGAAGCGTGCGAACGTTGCCTTCCGCACGGCATCGTCGAGCATGATTGTGCTGATCTCATCCGCCGTGAGCGTGCCCTGGTGAAGTAGCGCAGCGGCGACGGCTTCGATACATGGCCACGATGCCTCGATCATGTCTTGTGCCGCCGCCTCGCAATACGCGAGCCAGGCGTTGCGCGACCGCTCCCAAGGAATGAGAGTCATCGCGCGCTCGGTGATGAAGTTGTAATCGTCCCCAGCTGTCACACGATTTCGGCGCCCTCGGTACTTCGTCTCCGCGACTAGGCCCGCGAAGCTGACGATCACGAAGTGCTCGAAGTCAACCTGTTGTTTGGGTGAAAGCATCCCTAGCTCAGCGTTCTCGTATGCCCGCCGGGGCAGGTTCCGATGCTGAACCTGGCCCAGGAAGGAAACACCGGGCTCGATGGTCGCTGACTTGATCTCGATCCTGAACGTCCACGCAGCGAGAACGTGCCCGGCCTCGTGGTAGGCCGTCGCTTCGCGTTTGCTCCTGCGCCCGCGATGCGTAGCCTGAGTAGACACCGGCTGGGTCTCAGGGGCGAAGATGCTCTTGGGCGCCGACATCGTTACGACCGATTAGCACTCTGTCGGCCGTAAGAGCGGTTGCGGCCCAGCGAAAGGCCGTACCCGATGTGCACAGACGCGCGGTGTCCACGCGGTTACGTCAACGTCTGTCGTCGTGTTCACGCTCCAAGGGTAGACGGGTCAGCCGCCGGACGCTATTCGTACTTCCCCGTTTACAGTCTGTCCCAAGCGTTGTTTCTCCTCGCGCAGAGAAGCTCCCCTATGTCGGAGGAGAAGCACGCGAGAAGAAGACGCCTAGCTCTTCTCCTTCTTCACTTCATTTCTTCTCCATGCGGGCCTTTAAAGAGCGACACGGAATGACCCGTGTCCTCGACAGAAGGCTGACATGGAACACGACGAGAAGAACGTCTCGGAAGAAGGGCTTCGCTTGCTTGAGCGGCTGCTCGCACGTATGGCGAAGGATGACAATGGTTGTTGGGTTTGGAGTGGTGCGCGTTCCGCTGACGGGTACGGCGCGATCTCCGTGCACGGGAAGGTGATGTACGTCCACCGTGTTGCTGCCGCGCTCTTCCATGTACTCGATGGCCAAGACGGGCTGTGCGTGCTTCATACCTGCGACAACCCTTCATGCTTCAACCCCGACCATCTCTGGCTCGGCACGCGGGGGGACAACGTGCGCGATTGCGCGCGCAAGGGACGCATCAAGAGGAAGCTGGACGAGGCGGACGTGATCGAGATCAGACGCCTAGTCAAGGACGGGGGTCGGACGCACAAGAGCATCGGTGAGCAGTTCGGAGTATCGAAGGAGACAGTCGGTCAGATCTCGCGAGGCGAGACCTGGAAGCACCTCCTCGACCACGAGTCAGAGGCAGCAGCCCCTGTCTTCACCAACGAGGAAGACCTCGCCTCGGCCGCGTGACGAAGCACACATGCGCGAACAGAACTTCCCTCTGCGGGGGTTGTCCGAGTTGGCAATGAGGCGTGTCTACCGTACGCGAGAACATGAAACGCTTGCAAGTTGCGCGACCATTTTCGGGGAAGACCGCTTAAGGGAACCCACTATTTCCACGGGACTCGGTCGGGGTACCTGCGGAGGTGATTCGGTGCGCTGTGTCGATAGAAGCTCTCGCCGACGCTTCTCAACACATTCCTCGCAGGCATCCAGGATTAGGCGTCCCTGTGCGTCCGTATTCTGGAGCCATGCAGGCGCACATCGTTCCCCGGTTTCATCTTGGACGCTTCGCAACTCCTCCCGGTCGTCGCGGCTTCATCTACGTGATCGACAAACGGTCAGGGAGGACAGCAAAGGAACCAGTCGCGAAGACCTGCACAGCGGAGGACTTCTACGCGCTGGAGAACGACGCAGGTGAGAAAGACATGATCCTGGAGGACATGCTTCAGAAGGTCGAGAGCTACTCAGCGCAGCGCATTGAGCGGCTCGTCAGGAATTCGGGTGTGACACCGCCGGATGACGAACGACACACTCTGGCGTTGTATCTAGTTCTGGCCAATATGCGGACGCCCAGGATGCGCGAGCACCTTCGCTGGCTCACGAATACCGCAACGTTGCAGCAACTCCGATCAACGCTTGATGCCGATCCCCCCTGGCAACGGATGCGCGCCGCCGTCTACCCCGAGCTTTCGGACGAAGAGGCCGAACAGCTGCGTCGATCCATGATTCGTTCCATAGACGCCGGTGACTTCGAGATCGAGTTCCCCGACCGCAAGTACGTGATTGACACGATGCAGTTCCTCGTTGATCAGTCGTACATGGCCGTTGCGATGTCCTGGAGTGTGCTCCGTGCTCCTCTCGGCACTGAATTCGTCATCGGTGATCACGCCGTCTCGATGTACGACCCGACAGTGGGGAGGCGCGGCGGCCCCGTAGGAAACGCGCTGATGTCATCACCGCTCGCGCAGACGGTGCTACCGCTCGACCGCTCCGTTGCCGTTCGCCTGACTGTCGGCGAGGAACATGAGTGGCGAGACATAGAAGCCGATCCAGCGCTCGTCCAAGAAATCAACCTTCGAACATACGCCTGGGCAGAGACAGAGGTCTACGGATCGTCACAGGCACGTGTTGTCGCAGTTCGTGAGTACGCGCGCATGCATCCCGCCGAGATGCTGATGTTCAAGCCCCATCGCGGCAGCCTCCTCATGGAGAACGACTACCCGCTCGTCACCGGTGGACATCGCCGAGATGTGCAGATCTTTAAGCCGACGTGAGTAAGCGCTCAGGACTTAGCTCTCGTGTGCCGCTCGTGTGCCCGTCGTCCATCCGGGGAAAGGAGGCAACACAAGGATCCCACGGAGTTCCGAGGGCAGTTTTCAAGCCCTGCCCTCTTAGGGAACCCTCTGTCTCGACGGGACTCCCGGTCGGGGTACCTCACCGCACGCCGCCACTCACGACGTGGCGCCTGTCCCAGAATCTGCGGAAGCGTTCAACTACACGTGTGACCTCGGCCTCGTCTGTGACCCCCCACAGGCGGCCCCTGAACCTCTCCGCGAATAGCTGCGCACGGCCGAGACTGACACCGCACGCGCGGATGATCGCCCGGCGGCTGAAGCGGTAGAGCGTGTCGTTGCCGTGCATCCCAGCTCGGATCATGTGAAGCATCGTCTGCCACACGACGAACATGCGGACGGCGTAGAGGTAGGGGAGGAAGCAGGACGTGAGGATCAGCGGGAGCACGAAGTCCTTGGCCCTCTCGAAGGTCACGACCTCCTCGAAATGCGAGACCACGTAGTCGAGTGAGAACGACAGCGAGGCGAGACCGAGCAGCGCCAAGATTGCCGCGACCACTCTTCCGGCAGATCGGTATTCGGCGCTGGAATCGGATACCGCTTGAATGCCGACAAGCAGGAATAGGAGCGGCGCTAGCACCAACTCCACCGGCAGCGCGAAGGTGTGGAGGTTGACGACGAACTCGACAACGGCGACGACCGCGAGGTTGTCGAGGAGAAGATGTCGGAAGTAGCCCGCGCCTGTGCGTTTCGTATTGAAGACGGCGACAACGCCGACGCCGAGAAACCAGATCGCCGCCACCACAACCATGGTGTTCTGCCAGTAGCCGAAGTCCTTGAGCAGGAGCACGATTCCGACCACGTATGCAACCGCCGATGCGATCACGCCGCTGAGCGAGGTTGAGCCGAGAATCAGTTTCAGCAGCGAGCCGAAGCTGTTCCACACATCGCGCTTCGTCAGCACGAAGACGAGAAGGGCGGCGAGCCACAGAGCAAGCGCCGCCTCGCGAGTGTTTAGCCCAAGTATCAAAGCCACGCCATCGGCGGACACGTTCGGTCGAGTCATCTAGTTAACGGGACGCGCCGGTCGTAACCTCGGGCCCGAGCCAGGCCGCGTTGCAGCGCTTGGGCGTTCGGCTCGCCGCCTGGCTCGCCTTGACTTCCAGCAGGCGTCACCGATAGTGGTCGTCATGCGTCGAACGATCCTCACCGCTGTAGCTGCGCTTGCTCTTGCAATTTCGGTAGCTGCTGCCAGCGGCGCGCCGACTTCCGGCGCGACGGCCCGCTGCAACGACGGTACTTACAGCTACTCGCAACATCGCTCGGGCACCTGCTCCCATCACGGCGGGGTGGCGATCTGGCTCACCGGCAGCACCTCAACCGTTAGCGGTGCGACTTCATCGACCACGAATTCCTTGTCCGGCTCCCCGCCTGTCGGTGTCGGCAAGACAGTGCTGCTCGCTCCTCGGACGAACACGAGCGGTTGCAAGCTCGGCGCGAATCCCGACCGACGCTGCTCGCCTGGCGCCTACTACTCGAAACTCACGACGACAGTCATCTGCGCGTCCTCTTTCCGAACGGGCCCCATCCGCAACGTCCCCGACTCCGAGAAGCACTCAGTCGAGATCGAGTACGGGCTCGCGCCGAAAGGCTACGGCTCAACGATGGAAATCGACCACATCGTTAGCCTCGAACTCGGCGGCTCCAACGACATCGCCAACCTATACCCAGAGAAGGCGAACGCCCACCCCGGCTACCACGTCAAAGACAGACTGGAGAACCGACTACACGACCTCGTATGCGACGGGACGATGACCCTCCGCAACGTCCAACGACAGATCGCTGCGAACTGGCAGGCGCTCTACAAGAAGGTGTTCGGCGTTGCGCCAGCCGGTTGAGGTTCAGCAACCCCTACTAGGGCGGGTCGCCGAGCACGCTCGTTGCTGTGGGGTCTTGTAGTTCCCGGATAACTCGATCAACGGCCTGTGGGCCGAGAAACCTTTCGTCCGGAAGTTCGAGCCTTGCCCATTCGGCGCGCACCCACCTGACGTAGTCATCTCCTGAGTGCCCCTGGCGATCCGAGACGATCCAGAACTTTCGCCATTCCAGCGCAGCGTCGAAAGGCGTTCCGTCGCGCGCCGCACGCCCCACTTGTTTGAGATGGAAGGCCCTGTTGGTGATCGCGACGCCTTCAAGGAGTTTCTCTGAGGAGATGTCCTTGACCTCAGACGCAGGAAATGGAAGCGCCGTACCTCCAAGGACGTGGATGGGGTGTTGTTTCCCTACCGAGTCTTCGCAAAGTCCCTCGATGATGACCTCTTCCCATGTTGGGGGGTCGAGCTTGGGCCATAACAGCGCGTAGAGGATGCGGTCACTGCTCTCCATTGGCGCGAGCCCTGGGTCGATCCGCGCCGAGATCACCTTCCCCTCTAGATCCTTTACCTGGAGCACTACGACGCGAGCCGGGCCTAGACCGAGATTCTTTAGTGGGATGGTGAGCGCGTCATTCTGGTAGTCCTGGCGTGGAACGCCCATTGCTACGTAAGGCAGAGTCCGTGCGTGCGCCTCCTTACCAGCTGTCGCGGCTGCGCGCCACGCTGCCAACGCAGCAAGCGCTGTGAACAGCGCGGCAGCTGCCGCGACGATGAGGGTCGCTGTTGCCACAGCGTCGAGATTAACCCGGCAGTCCAGACATCAGCTTCATTCTGACCGCACACATTCGGCTGCGCCCTCGCGCCAATCCTCGGCGCTATCCGATGCTTTGAACCAACGTGGGTCGTACCCGCCGCAGCAGCCTACGAAGAATCTCTACGGATTCCCGCTCTCCCGCACAGAGACTCGCCAGCGCCGCAAGGGCCAGCTGCGACTCGGCAAGCGTCATCAGCGAAGCTTCAAGCTCAAGCCGTCCGTGCCACCGGAGTGCAGCCTGCTCCAGCTTCTCGGGCTTGACCTCCGCGAGAAGGTCGAGGTAGTCGAGCGCATCGACCAGCGAGAGGTTGCGCATCTCGCGGATGGCCATCTCCGCGCCGAAGAGGTTGCGCTGCTTGACCGCTCGCGTGAATCGTCCGTGCGCTGAGCCCTGGCTCGTCATCGGCCTCCAGTGGGGCCGGACGGCGAGGTCATCTTCGCATGGACATCTGCGGGGCGGATCCCGGAGCGAGTCGCATTCGCCGCTCGGACGGATCGCTTGTAGCTACCGTGATGTCCGACAGGGAACTTGTAATTTCCCTCGGAGGCATGGGAATATCCCCCTCACGGGATGGCTCGGCGAGGCCGATGGGGGAAGGAGCGGGATAGTGCCAAGCACTAGTTTCCGTCCGGTACAGACGACAGCAAGCAGGACGCGATGAGCACGACGACGTTCACAACGAAGACACACGGCGCAAACGGCGCGACTGGCCCCAGCGTCAGTGTGGTTCCGGAGCGTTTCCGCTCCGTCACGGACGTGCAGCCGGGTCGTTCCGCCGTTCCTGATCGCTTTAGATCTGTGACCCAACCGCCGACTGCGCGCTCTAACAGCGCCAAGACGACAGCTTCACTCTGACGTAGCAGCGTCGTACGTCTCTTCTTCCCAACCGCTCCGGGTGGAGATCAGGGTGAACTGGAGCTTGCCGAGCACGTCGCGTTGTGCCGTAACTTCCAGCTCGGCTTTCGAGACATCACTTCGTTCCGTTGATTCGATGTATGCGAGGTGATATTCGCCAAGCTCGACCGTATCGATTGTCGGCGGGTTGCCGGTCTGAGGGCTGAGTGGCGGAACAGCCGGAAGGCTGTCTCGTGCTGCAAGTTCGTGAACCAGGTCGAACGGCTGGCGCATCTGCATTTCGTCGCGGTAAGCGGAGTAGAGCGCCCACATCGCCTTTTCCTCTTCAGGCGTCGCATCTACAACGAAGCTCAGCCTCACGTCCTCGCGCGCCTCCGTTCGATTGATCGGATGGCCGTGGAAATACAGCTGAGAGGTGAGCTTCTGGATGATCTCCGCAACGTCGTGCGAGCCGAAGTCCTCCCCTGGCCGAAGACTCAGCAATTTCTCGCCCATCATGCGTGACTGCGAGGTCGCACGCTTGACGTTGCCGAGTGCGAGTGGATGCACCTTCCGCGCCAGCACATTGAACGCCTGCACCAACTCGTCCTCGTGTTGAATCCCGACATCCTCCTTCACGAGGTCGATGTACGACGCAACATCTTCCACACTGATGCCAAGCACCTGGCCTGGGTTGTTGGGGTCGGGCGGGTTGAACGGATGCGTTGCAGTCGGATCGGTCGGGCCGAGCATCCCCATCGGATGCATAACCACTTTGTCAGCGCCGAGCGCGGTCAGTGTCGCCGCGCTGAATGCGTTGTGCGGAACGAGCACGTTGAACTCGGAGCAATACTCGCGGATCAATGTCACGAGTCGCCACGGCACGGTGCCTTCTCCACCGTTCGAGTGCAGGAAGAGGTCGATCCTCGTCTCGGCCTTCGGTGAGGTGATCGTCCGCAGATGTTCGTGTACGACAGGGATGGCGTCCATCGCCATCTGTGATTCCAGATTCGGCCGAGTCGAGTTGAGGAAGGTGATGACCTTCCTGCCGTCGCGGACACTTTCAAGTGCTCGAATCAGATCTAGGCGCTCGTCACGAGTGGGCACTACTTCTCCCTTCCGTGTTCCGCAGCAGCACGCTTTCGAGCACAGGTAGTGAGGCCCGAAATGTGCCGAGACAGAGCTGGAGTTCCGGCCGCACGAGCGACCAAGCGGAACCTCCGGTATCAACGCGACGAAGTCGGCCGCGTCGCGCGACGGCCCCCTCGGCACCTCGGGACGACAACAGCCCCAACGAACTCCAGGCACGCGGAATCGTAAAACTAGGGTCGGATGTCTCCAGCACAGGCAAGCTCATTGACGCACATGAGCGTCGGCGGCCCTTTCGCCGCCTGCCGCGCTAATCGCCGATGAGAGTCCGGGCTAGAAGGGCATCGACAGCCGCCCACCGAGGCTGACGACTTCCCCGGAAGCGACCACACCATCTGACTACGACCCGGCCGACACC
>Ga0265338_10008743_pt1 | contig 12242 bp, 17 predicted proteins | sample 42126metaG_FD_193579 | JGI IMG/M metagenome (GOLD analysis project Ga0265338, IMG submission 193579) | Rhizosphere microbial communities from Carex aquatilis grown in University of Washington, Seatle, WA, United States - 4-21-26 metaG | ecosystem: Host-associated > Plants > Roots > Rhizosphere... | reverse complement strand
AGGCCTCGAACGAGCGCCAGGCGTAGACGACCTCGTCGCCCGGGTCGCTGACCGCCTCCATGATCTGCTTGAGCACCCCGACCGAGCCGCAGCCGACCGCGACGTGCGCGGCCGGCACCGCGAACCGTTCGGCCAGCGCACTGGTCAGCGCCGCGGCGGTGGTGTCGGGGTAGCGGTGGATCTCCCCGCTCGCGTCCGCCAGCACCCCGAGGACCGACGGCAGCGGGCCGTAGGGCGACTCGTTGGAGGACAGCTTGTGCGCAGCCTGGCCCCCGACGGCGACCGGCGCCTTGCCTGGCTTGTAGGCGGGCACGGTGTCGAGCACCGGACGGAACCGGGGCGTTAGGTCACTCATGCCCATTAGATTAGGACAGGTTGGATCAGGACAGTGTTTTGGCCGCGAAGGCGTAGGCCTGCTGACCGAGCTCCTTGACCGCCTTCTCGGACGCGTTCGGCCCGATCACCGTCACCGTGCCGACGAAGCCCTTGCCCCGGTAGATCAGCGACCACGAGTCGTCGCCGGCGCCCACCGCGTGCACGCTCAGCTCCTTGGCCTGCTGACCGATGCCCGCGACCGGCTTCTGGGTGACGGTGTACTTGAAGGTCTTGCCGTCGACCTTCTCCGCATAGGTCGCGCACTTGGCGGGCACCCGGCCGGCCAGCGCGGCCGACGCGGACTTGGCGGCGGAGCCGATCACGACCTCCGACACCCCGTTGCCCGCCACCTTGAAGTTGACCGCGGCGGCCTGCGACCCAGCCAGTGCGGCCGGGTCGAACCCCTGGGTGGCGGCGCCCGCGCAGCCCTTCGGCGTCACCTTGACGGTGCCGCTGGCGGCCGCCTTGCCGGTGCTGGCCCCCGGCATCGACGCGTACCGGCCCACGCTCGCGGGCGTGGCCGCCGCGACCCCGTTGACCTTGGTCAGCAGCGCGCCGCGAAGCTCGGCGGCGCTGAACCCGCCCGACACCGCCTTGGCGGCCGAGGCCGAGGCGGTAGCCCCGGCCGAGCCCGCGCCCCCGCCACTGCACCCGGTTAGCCCCGCCAGCCCTGCCAGCCCCGCCAGGGCCGCGGGTACCAGCACCCGCGGAGCACGCCGCAACCAGCCGTCGCCCATCCCCCACCCCCAAGAAAGCTCACCCCACGTCAATCCGTGAGCGTAGCGCGCGGGCGCCCCCTAATCAACGCTCAGCAATCGGAGACTTACTTTAAGTGACGAGAGTCGCCGCACTCGTTCGGCTGGCGACTCGGCAGGTCACGCCTTCCCGGTGATCCCCGAGTAGTCGGCCACGATGCTGGGCGTGCCCGCGCCGGCCGGCGGGTCGTAGGCGGCGAACTGGTCCAGGTAGCTGAGGCCGGCGCTCGGCACCGGCAGGGCGGATGAGTAGAGGCCGGGGACCGTCAGGCGCAGCGCCGATCCGGCCGGCGGGGTGATCGTCAAGGTGGCCGCGTCGGTGTAGAAGACGAGCGCGCCGCCGCTCGTGGTGCGCAGCGCGAACGTTTCCCCCTCGTCCCCGGTCACCGGCGCGTGCGTGTCGGTGACGGTCGCGGTGGGGAGCTCGCCCTGCCAGAACCGCTGGTCGGCGCTCTCCGCGAGGTTGCCGGGGTCGGTGACGGGGCCGCTGCCGTTGAGCGAGGCGGCGGTGAGCGCGGCGAGCTGGCCGGGGGAGGTTGCCAGCGCAGGCGTGGCCGCGGTGACGGCCGTCGCGAGGCCGTCGGCGCCGATCGCCGGCTGCGGAACGTTCGCGCCGGACAACGCGAAGGGCTCGATCGCGTTCTTCCACCGGCCGCCCGGGGTGGCCTGGGTGAACAGGAGGTACTCGGCCGATGTGACCTTCTTCGGATTGCTCAGGAACGCGTTGCTGACCCGGACGACGAACCACCGCGGCCCGGTGGCCGGCTCGTTCGCGGGGAGGTAATAGGTCGAGCTGACCGCTGCGAACGCGGGGTAAGGAGCTGCGCCCTCCGCCGCCTGCGTCCGGTACAGGCCCGCGTCGATCGCGTCGCTGCTGCCGGTCTCGATCGTGGCGAGCTGGGCGTCGTCGCGCGCGGCGTTCGCGCTGTTGTTCGCGGCCGTGTAGTTGGCGAGGACGCCCTGAGCCTGCGCCGGCGACAGCGGCGCCGCCGCCGCCACCGCCGCGGGTGACGGGGCCGTCGACGGCACGAGGGTCGCCGCCTGGGACGGCGCCGCCTTCGGCGCGGCCGGCTGGCTCGCGGCCCGGGCGGACGCCGGCGGCGTGACCGTGCGGATCATGGTGCCCGCGGCCTGATTGCCCGGGTGACCGCCGTGCAGCAGCACGGCGGCCCCGCCGACGGCGGCGGCCACGGCCGCCCCCGCGAACATCAGCCAGCGTCGGCCCGGGCCGGCGCCGCCGGCCTGACGGCCCGGCCACTGCGGGCCGCCCCGCCACTCTTCGCCGGCGAGCTGGTCGCCGGCAGCACCCGGCCCGGCGGGGAAGAAATCGGCCAGGTACGGGTCGGCCGCCAACTGGGCGGTCGCCGCGGACCGGCCGGGGTCGGGCTTGACGTCGGGGTCGGGCTTGACGTCAGAGGCGAACAGGTCGTCAGGGGCGAACCGGTCGTCGGGGACTTTCGCGGGCAGCCAGGGTGCGTGGGGCTCGTACTGAGTGGCGGGAGGGCGGGGCGGGGCGTCCAGATCGTCTAGGTCTTCCTCCCCGTCGGAAGCAACGAAGCTCGCGTCCGTCCAGTCCCAGTTGCCGGTCCACTGGACGCCGCCCATGGGGTAGGCGGGGTTTCCGCCCAGGGAGAAACCCGCATCGTGGTGGCCGGCCGGCTGGCGGCCGAAGTCCCCCTGGCGGCCGAAGTCCCCGTTGCTCATGGCGCTCCCCAGGTACGGGCTATCACGGCTGACAAGCTGGTCCGATTGACGTCACCGGCCACAAGCACCGGTTACCAGGACACGGTAACGCCGTAGCGGCCGCCCGTGCGAGGCCCGCGCTCATTGGTCACAGTGACGTAAGGGAACCGCTGGGACTCAGCTCCGGGTGCCTTGATTGACCGCGACGAGTGCGTGCGCGAGGGCCAAGGGCACGGCTTACCACACTGGCCCGTGCGTATTCTCCGGATGGGAGAACGCACCGCCGCGTGTTCAAGCGGTTGCCGAACCGGGGGGGAATGCGCGGACCTGGACGGTGGAGGCGGGATCTGAACCCACGGAGAGGTGAAATATCCCCTATTACGGACATGAACCCGAAAACCAGTGAGAAATCCCCGGATTGGGGATCTCATGTGCCCACCGTAGCGGGCGCCCCACGGCCCGCGTCAAGCGGGTTCCGTCGGCTGCGGTCTCCGAGAGCCACGCGGCTCTGCGGGCTCGGCGCTGGTGTTTCCGAAGATGTGCGCGGTGTCCCGCGGGACCGGCACGAACCCCTCGCGGCCGACCGTGAGCTCCTCGCCCTCGACGATGATCGATTCCAGCCCGTCGAGCACGAAGTACGCCTCCCAGCAGTTCGTGCGGCGGCGGGCGGCGGCGGGCGGCAGGGTGCGCTCCATCAGCGACAGGTCGCCGCCGTCGAGCCCGGCGGTGGCCTCGAAGAACATCTCGCTGCCGCGAGCGGAGTAATGCGCGTGACCTTCGCCGGGACCGAGAATAACCGTGGCCGCCTCCTCACGTTAACGAGACCGGCTCTCGCCCTCGCGCTCAGGCGGTGATCGCGACGGCCGTGGGAACGCGCCGACCGTGGTCGGGGGAAGACGTAGCCGGCCGGGAGGGGCCGACCCGGATAGGCCGGCCCGGCTGCCGGTGCCGGGCGTGATCGCCTCCAGGGTCCGCTCTGGCGGCTGGTGGTGCGGATGGCGTGGCGGCCGGCCGATGCCGAGGACGCGACTCAGGAGATCCTGATCGGGGTCGTGGCCGGGCCGGCCTCCTGGCGCTGCGGGGCGGAAGCGACCCGGCCTCCGTCGACCGCGAGGGTGACGCCGTGCACGAAGCTGGCATCGTCGCTGGCGAGGTAGGCGATCGCGGCGGCCATCTCCTCGGGCTTGGCGGGGCGGCCGGCCGGCGCCTGCGCGGCGAACATCTCCATCATGTCGGGGTGTGCGTCGCTCGTCGGGGTACGGGTCGGGCCGGGAGCGATTGCGTTGACGCGGACGCCGCGCGGGCCGTACTCGGCCGCCCACGCCTTGGTCAGCAGTTCGATGGCGGCTCGGCTCGCGCCGTACATGGCCAGCCCCGGCTGCCCGAAGCTGGCGACCATGGTGGAGGTGCTGACGATGGCGCCCCAGCCTCGCTCGGCCATCGCCGGCGCCAGGTCCGCGACGAGGAAGAACGGGACCTTGACGTTGACCGTGAACGTCTCGTCGAACTCGGCCTCGGTGGCCGAGTCCGATGGCCCGCCCAGTGCCACGCCGGCGTTGTTGACCAGGATGTCGACGTGGCCGTCGCCCGCCGCGACGGCCCACCGGGCCAGGTCGTGAACCGACGCCACGTCGGTCAGCGCCGTCAGGTGGTAGGCGGCGCTGCCGCCGGCCTTCTCGATCTCGGCGGTGAGATCGGCGGCCCGCTGCTCGTTGCGCCCGGTGACGAGCACGTGCGCGCCGCGGGCGGCGAGTGCCAGGGCCGTGGCCCTGCCGATCCCGCTGGTCGCGCCGGTGATGAGGGCTGTCTTGCCCTCGAGGTCTGTCATGTCGTTGCCTGGTCCTTCTCTGTGTCGGTCTAGGAGAACGCGGGGGCGAAGTCGTGGGCGAACTGCTGGTAGGAGCGGGCCGGGCGGCGGATCGACGGGACGTCGTCGCTGAGCCATGCGGCGTCGCCGCCCGCGATCAGGGTGAAGGCCTGGGCGTTCATCTCCGCGACCGGCGCCGGGACGCCGGCCCTGACCATGGCGTCGCGGTCCTCGTTGAAGCTGAGGTGCCGGTAGGTGATGGTCCGGCCGAGCAGCTTCGACAGCACGGCGGCCACGTCGTCGTTGGTGATGAGCTCCGGGCCGGTGAGGTGGCGGGTCCTCCCGGCGTGCGGGCCGGGGGACGCGGCGATCTCGGCGGCCACCGCCGCGACATCGCGGGCGTCAACCATCCCGATGCGGCCCCGCCGGCCGAGGAGCCGAAGCTGTCCGTCTTGGCGATCACCGGCGCCAGCATCAGCGTGTTCTGCATGTAGCCGTTGGACCGCAGCAGCGTGTGCGGTACCCCGGAGGCGGCCAGGCCGGCCTCGATCTCGGTCTGCCAGCGCCGCCGGGCGATGGGCGAGTCGGCGGACGCCTTGCTGCTGGCCTTGACGATGTGCCCGACGCCGGCCCGGGCGGCGCTGGCCACGGCGGTGAGCTCCTGCGCGGGCACGGCCGGGCTGACCAGGATGACGGACGTGACGCCCTCCATCGCCGCGTCGATGGAGGCCCGCTCGTCCAGGTCGCCGACGGCGATCTGGACGCCGGCGTCCGCCAGTGCCGCCGCCTTCTCCGGGTGGCGGGTCAGCACCCGAACCGGCACGTCCCGCTGACTGAGCACGAGCGCGGCTTCGGCCCCGACTTTCCCGGCCGTCGTGACGAGAATCATGGCGTCTCTCTTATCGGGTCGGTTAATGGATTATGCAACCCACTATGGCGGGCGAGGAATGGATTGTCAAACCCAGAAAACGGGTTACCCTGGTGGCATGGAGAATGACGTGCAGGCCCGGTCGCGGCTGACTCCGAAGGGGGAGCGGACCCGGGCCCGCATCATCGACGCCGCCGCCCGGCTGATCTACGAGCGGGGCGTCGCGGGCACCACGCTCGATGACGTCCGGGCTGCCGCCGACGTCAGCGGCTCGCAGCTCTACCACTATTTCGCCGACAAGGACGACCTGGTGCAGGCGGTCATCAGCCGCCAGGCGGATGTCATCGTCGGCAACCAGGAGCAGGCCGATCTCGCCACCAACGAGGGGCTGCGGGCGTGGCGGGACATGGTCATCGCCGCGGCCCGTTCCGGCGACGCCAGGGGCGGGTGCCCGCTCGGGTCGCTCGGCAGCCAGCTCGCGGAGACCGGTCCCGAAGCCCGCGCCCTCGTCGCGGCCGGCTTCGGCCGGTGGTCGGCCGCCATCTCCGTCGGGTTGCGCGCCCTGCACGCTGCTGGGCCGCTGCCGGCCGGCATCGACCCCGACGACCTCGCCGTGACGCTGCTCGCCGCCCTGCAGGGCGGCCTCCTGCTGGCCCAGGTCGAGCGCGACACACGGCCGCTCGAGACCGCCGTCGACACCATCCTCGCCCTCGCATCCGCCAGTCAATCGGCCGGCCGGTGAGTAGCCCGAGGGTAACAGGCTCGCCGACTCGCCCTTCGTGTAGCCGGGGCTTGGAACCACCGCCGATCGACGGGCGGGCACTGCACCTCATGCTCAACCGGCGAGCTGCTAAGGCGTTGACTATCGGGGTGGACGTGTCGGCCGAGGAACGGGTCGTGCTGGAGGGGTGGCTGTAAGTGGGCCGCCAGGGACTTGAACCCTGAACCCGCTGATCAAAAGTCAGCCGCTCTGGCCAGTTGAGCTAGCGGCCCTAGGTAGCGGTAGCCGGACTTGAACCAGCGCCCCCCGGATTATGAGTCCGATGCTCTGCCAGCTGAGCTATATCGCCATGGCGGCGATGTCGTCGCCGAGCCAGGTGCCGCGGCAGTCGGCTAGTGCCGCGACGGCGTCGTCGATGAGGTCGTAGGTGTCGTCCGCTACCTGCGCGAGCACGCGCCGTCCGCGACGGCGTGACCTACGGCGAGGAGAGTCGGGCCGATAGCGGCCACCGCGGGTCAAAGGGGAGCATCTCAGGGGCCGTCGCTGGCGACGGCCGCGAGCAGCCCGGTGAAGTCATCGGCGCACGGCCCGCAGGCCGCGAGGTGGGCGGCGACGCCAGGGTAGCGGTCCGCCGGGTTCCCGCCCGTTGAGGTAAGGTCGGCGTAAATGTGCAGGACAGCCATCGCCTCGTCGCAGCCGACGTCGCGCGGGTCGGTCCGCAGGAACCTCTCTAGTCTCTCCCACTCGCTCATCGTCGCTCCAAGCCCGGGTCTTCCAGATAGCCGTTTGCAGCCAGCGCCCGGCGGATCTTACGCCTGGCGTCGAAAATCACCTTGTAGACCGTGTTGCGCTGCAGGTTCATCCTGGCGGCCAGCGCGTCGAGCGGTATCCCGTCAACCACAACCGCCACGAAGACCCGCCGCTGGTGCGCGGTCAGCTCGTGCTCGACGACGCGGCGCACCTCGGCGAGGATGCCCGCCGACTCCGCGTGCCGCTCCGGGTCGATCCCGAGCCGGTCGGGTAGCCGCTCCCACTGCGCGGCGTCGAGTGTGACCGGCGGATTCCGCCAGTAGTGCCGGCCGAGCTTGCTGGACACCTCGAGTATGACGAACCTGTACGCCCAGGTGGTGAAGCGGCTCTCGCCCCGGAAGCCGGTGAGCTTGGCGAGGATCGCGAGCATCGCGTCGTCGGCGGCCTGGTGCGCGACATCGGTGAGCTCGGGGCCGTTGACCGGGGTGCTGGCCGACCTCCTGCTCACCTCGGTCAGCGCGATCCGGACCAGGCGGGCGTGCAGCTCTCGCTCGGCTCGCTGCCGCAGTGCGCCTTCTCCGGCCGAAAGGCGGTGCAGCCAGTCCGCAGACTCGGCGTCGAGCTCCCGCTCCGTGGGTCCGGCAAGTTCCACGGGTGCCAGGCTACCCTCACCCAGTCGCCGTAATGGCGGCAATGGTCGGCGCGACCGGCAACGCATCAGGACTACAGGTCGTCGATCTCGGGCGCGTAGCGGTCGGTGATCAGCCGCCGCCGAGGTTTGAGAGTCGGCGTGAGCTGGCCGGCGCCTGCGGTCCACTCGGCGCTGAGCGGGCGGAACCGCCGGACCTGCTCGGGCCGCGCCAGGCGCGCGTTCGCCTCGGCCACACCCCCGTTCGACCTCCGCGAGCACGGCGGGCTGCGGGGCCGACCAGCGGATGCCGCTGCAGTTCACGCTCGACCAGCGCCGGGGAGATGGTCTTGCCCCCGAGGCGACAATCAGCTCCTCCTTCCGTTCGCTGATCGGCAGGAAGCCGCCGGCGTCGAGCGAGCCGACATCCCCGGTGTGCAGCCAGCCGTCCGGGTCAAGGGGCTCTTGGGTCAGGGCGGGGCGGGGTCCTTGTGGTAGCCCCGCATGACCGGCGGGCCGCGGGCCAGGATCTCGCCGTCTCCGGCGACCCGGATCTCCATGCCAGGGAACCTTTTCCCGACCGTGCCCGCATGGTAGGTGCCCGGCGGCGTCAGCGTCGCCGCGTTGGACAGCTCCGACATCCCCCAGGGGGATCGCGACCAGCGCGGTGCGGCGCGTCCGGGCAGTATGCGAGGATGGCCGGCCGTGTCATCGCCCCCAGTGGTCGATCGTCCTGCCGGTGACATGCGCCATCGGCATGTACGAGACCAGCCGCGTGATCCCGTCGCCGCCGCTGTGCTCCGCGAGCTGCACCGCAGCGAGCACCGCCGCCTGGTGGTAGCGCAGGTTCCGGTGGGTGAGCATGATGGCCTCGGGCTGGCCGGCGGTGCCTGCGGTGTAGATCAGGGCGGCCAGGTCGCCAGGGGCCGCCTGCCGCCAGCTTCCCTTGAGTAGCCGCCCGCCCAGTGCCGCCACGGAGCGGCCCTGGGCGAGGACCTGCGCCCAGCGGCTGATCCCGGCCGCCTCGCCGCCGATGAGGATGATCTCCCGGAGCCGGGGCAGCCGGTCCCGGACCGACAGCAGCAAGGGGAGGTACCGCGTTGCTCGACGATCGCCGTCGTCGCCTCGCAGCGCCCTCGATCGCGGCGCGCTCGGCTGCGATGTCACCAGGTGTCAGCATCCTTCCTCCTCGGTCCTTTGGGGATCCCCCCAGTAGTTGGGGGGAGCCGCCTCGTCAAACCAGGCGCAGGCCGGGGCCGCGGCGAGGTGACGGACCCTACTGGGGGCCACGTTCCTCATCTGCCTGCCATCGGCGGTACAGCCTGATGAACTCGCCTCGCATGCGCGGGGTCAGGTCATCGGGCGTGATGGTCCCCGCCAGCGCGATGACAGCGCGAATCTGGGCGAGGTATTCGGGGCAGTCAGGGCAGCCCGCGAGGTGCGCTTCGAACCGGCGGCGCTGCGCCTGTGACAGGGCGCCCTCGAGGTAGTCCGTGACAAGCTCGACCGCCTCCCGGCAGACCATGCCCCGACGGGGCCTGAACCACAGGCGGATCACCGGCTTCTCCCGAACTCGGAGCCGATGACCTGGCGCAGCTTGCTGCGGCCGCGGTGCAGGAGCACCCGCTGGTTGCCGTTACTGATACCGAGGACAGCGCAGACTTCCTCGCCGCTGAGCCCTTGTACGTCACGCAGGGTCACGACTTCTCTCTGCTGGAGCGGGAGCTCATCGATGGCAGCCAGGATCCGGGCGGCTATCTTCGCCGCGATCACCTGGTCGTCCACCTGGTCAGCCCAGGGCGCGGGCGGCACCTGCCAGGTGCCACCCGCGTCGAAGCAGGACGCGTCGACGACGGGCCCCATGTCGTCCACGGGTACGCTCCGGCGTTCCCGGGTACCGGCGCTGATGGCCCGGTTAACCAGGATACGGAATAGCCACGTGCGGAACGACGAGCGGCGCTCGAACCGGCCGATACCCCGCAGGACCCCGACCCAGGCGTCCTGGACCACTTCCTCTGCCACCGCGCCGCTCGGCACATAGACCCGGGCCATGGACAGCATGGCGCCCTGGTATTTCCCGGCAAGCTCGGCGAATGCGCTCTCATCGCCGGCGCGCAGCCGGCTGACCAGTCCTGAGTCCGGGTCTTCAGGCACGGCCAGGTCCCCGGCCATCGGGGCACAGGACGTACCCCGGCGCGGTTACCGCCGGGACGGTAGGCGTGGTGGGTGTCAGAGCCGGGAAACGAGTTCCTGGTCGCGGCAGCGCCATCATGAAGCTCCCTGAAAAGGGCTAGCTCCGCCCCGGGTGAGGCGGAGAGATGTCCATCGACCAGTCAGCGGCAGAAACATGCCGTCGTCTTACCTGCAAGCGGCAAGAGCAGCCGCGTGGTGCGGCCGGTCTCCATCGTCACCAGGGCGAATGGCCGGTGACCGGGTACCCGGTCACCGGCCATTCGCGCGAGCTCGGCAGGCTCCTGGCTAGCTCACCGCGATGCCCGCCGGCGAGGCCCCTGCGGGCAGGGGGGTGGGTGAGCCGGGCAGCTCGGTCAGGTTGCCGCCGCCGCTGACGGCGAAGGTGCCGACTGACGCGATCTTGCTCTCGTTGACGTACAGGAACCGGCCGTCCGGGCTCGGCGCCGGGTCGACGGCGCCGACGCCGCCGCTGGCCGAGACCTGGGTGCTGCCAAGCAGCGTGAGGGCGCCGCCTTGAGCGATCGAGTACCGCGAGATGGTGCCCGACCCGGTGTTCACCGCGAACAGGTAGCGGCCGTCCGGGCTGATCGTGACCCAGCACGGTGCCGTCTGCTGGTCAGCGACCGGGGAGCTCCCGATCGAGGTGAGCACCCCGGCGCCCGAGTCGGTGAATGCCGAGACCGTGCCCAGCCCGGCGCCGTTGTGGGCGTTAGACACGAACAGCTGGCTTGGGTTAGTCGGCCGGAACTGGCTGCCGAACGAGCCCAGTCCCTGGGCGGTGAACGGCGAGCCCGGGGCCGCGGTCAGCCGCCCGCTGAGCCCTACGGTGAAGCTGTCGATCTGCGAGGTGCCCACGCGCGTGCCGACCAGCTTGGTGCCGGTGCCGTTGAACAGCACGTCGCCGGGCTGGGCGGCGGCGGGCAGCGCTACCGCCGACCCGGGCACCGGCGTCAGGCTGCCTCCGGGAGTGAGCCGGAACCCGGTGTAGTTGCTGTCGGCCGGGCCGGCGTTGGCGACGTAGACCAGGCTGCCGTGCACCGCGATGCTGACCGGCAGGACGCCGCCTGAGGACACTACGCTCGCCAGGTGCAGCGACCCGTCCGGCTGGATGCGCAGCACCGAGACCTGGTTGCTGCCCGCGTCGGCGGCCAGCAGGAGCCGGCCGTCGTCGGCGACCTGGACCGCGCCCTGGGAAGCCAGGCCCGCCCCGGTGCCGGCGCCGCCGGCGGTGAAGGGGGAGCCAGGCACCGGGGTCAGCGTCCCGTTAGCGTGCCGGCTAAACGCCGCGATCGTGTTCGAGACTGCGGTGTTGTCGTCGAGGTAGACATGCCCGGTCACCGGAGACGGGTAGGGGGATGCCGAGGCCACCGCCGGAGCGGCCAGCACGGCTCCGGCCGCGAGCAGGCCGAACGCGACCGGGACCCGCCACCGGGACGCCGGCAGGCGCCTGGCGCCGAACGGGCGGGCGTCCGCCGCCGACGACCTCGGGCTGGCCGTCCGGGCACGGCGGCCATTCAGGATTCTCAATGTTCCTCCACTGTCGAGTAATGCGGAACCGCTCCCACACACTCAGTCCCGGCGAAAACCGGCCTGTTACGGTCAAGCGCTTCCGGGTCCGGCGTACCAGGATGGGCACGCAGGTAAGACGAGGCGCTCGCGTGACGCCCACCTTGTAGGGCGCGCCGTCCGCGGCGGCGCCTGCGTCCGACTACTGCTAGCGGCAGGAGCCCGGCAATGACCAGCCCGTCCACGATCACAGAGCGCGTCACCGAGATGCATGCCGCTGAAGAACCGTTGAAGACGAACCGGCTCGTCAGATCCGGCGGCTTGGGCAATGTCCTGCCCGTCCTGGTCGGGTGGTTGAGCGCGGCGAAGGCCTGGTAGGACGCGGCCGCGAAATCGGCATAGCCCGGGCTCGGGATGGCCAGCGCGCCGGGGTCGGTGCCCGGCCGCAGCCGGAACGCCGGCATGCTGGCCACGCCCTCCTGCAGGATGCGCGAACCGGTGTACTCCAGCTGCGGGTGCGCGGTGAGCATCGGCAGCTGGATGCCGATCCAGCCGGCGCGGTCGCCCGTCTCGCCATCGGGAATCCGGGTTACCCGGCTGCCCAGGCGATCTGCGGCGGCTCGGAAAACGGTGCCGGCGGACTCCAGCGGGACGCTGCCGACCAGGTGCGCGCCTAGCTGAGGGACTGGCGTGTCGCCCGCGGTCATGGCCGCATCTCCTCACGAAGGACCTGGCCTCAGAGCACGATGTCAGCGAGGCGGGCGATCTCGTCCTGGTCGCCGACGGCGGGGTTGAGGATGATGTCGGTGGCGCCGATGTCACCGAACGCCTTGACCGTCTCCCTGACCCCGTCCGGGCCGGTGGCGACGCCCCCGGTGATGAGGCCGGCCACTTCGCTGCCGGAAATGCTGTAGTAGTCCCAGACGTTGCCCCGGCCCTGCTCCGGGTCGCCGAGC
>Ga0265338_10008741_pt1 | contig 12243 bp, 10 predicted proteins | sample 42126metaG_FD_193579 | JGI IMG/M metagenome (GOLD analysis project Ga0265338, IMG submission 193579) | Rhizosphere microbial communities from Carex aquatilis grown in University of Washington, Seatle, WA, United States - 4-21-26 metaG | ecosystem: Host-associated > Plants > Roots > Rhizosphere... | reverse complement strand
CCTGGAATTTCCCTGAAGACGGAGGCGCTGGGCTGGGCGATCATGGCGGAAATGCCGCTGGTCATCGTGGACGTGCAGCGCGGCGGGCCTTCCACCGGCATGCCGACGAACATCGAGCAGTCCGACCTTAACATCGCCTGCTTCGGCGGCCACGGCGATTCGCCGCGCGTGGTGATTGCGCCCTCGGGTGTCGAGGATTGTTTTTATACGGCGATTGAAGCGGTCAACATCGCGCGCAAATTCAGCGTGCCGGTCATCATCCTGACCGACCAGGGCATCGCCACGCGCATCGAGGCGTTCATGGAGCCGAACCTCGAAAAAATTTGCCAGGACATCTCGCCCAATTTCACGCCGGTGCCCGACCACAAGCCCTACGATTTGTCCGCGCCCGATGGTGTCACGCGTCACGTCGCGCCGGGCACGCGGATCCAGAGCGGGATATATCCCATTGTCACCGGACTTGAGCACGACGAGCTTGGCCATCCGACGGGTTCGCCGAAGCTGCACATGCAAATGACGGCCAAGCGCCGGAAAAAATTGCAGGCGCTCGGCGCGACGCTGCCGGTGCCGAAAATTTACGGCCCGCCCGAAGGCAACGTGCTGCTCGTCGGCTGGGGTTCGACGCAGGGGCCGATCCGCGAGGCGGTGGACCGCGCCCGCGCCGCCGGCGACAGCGTTTCCGCGCTTCACATCAAGCACATCAACCCGCTGCCGCCGGGCTTGGAAAACATATTCTCCGGGTTCAACCACGTTCTCGTAGTCGAGATGAACGACGAGGGGCTTTACGGCTTCGGCCAGCTTGGCGCCCTGCTGCGTGCGCGTTACTGCGACCCGAAAATACACGGCATCAACAAGACCGACGGCCTGACCTGGAAGGTGAAGGAAATTCTCGAGCGCGCCAAAACCAGCGTGTCCGCCGGTTTGCGGAAGCTGTGAATTTGAACCATTGCCACGCCAAAACGTCTAATTATTAACATGAGCGAAACTTTGACAGAAACTCCCGTCCGCGCCGGCAACCCCGCCGCGGCCGCAACGCCGCCGACCGCGACGGAAGAGCGCAAGGGCCTCACGAAAAAGGAAATCGCCGCCGACCACCCGACGTGGTGTCCCGGCTGCGGCGATTTCTCCGTGCTCGCGCTTTATTTCAAGCTCATCGAGAAGCGCAAGATGTGGCATGAGAAAATCACGACCATTGCGGGCATCGGCTGTTCCAGCCGCTTCCCGTATTTCGTGCAGGCGCACGGGGCGCATTACATTCACGGCCGCGCCCTGCCGTTCGCCAGCGGCATTTCGCTGTCGCGGCCGGATCTGCACGTGTTCGTCTTTGGCGGCGACGGCGACGCCTTTTCGATCGGCGGCAACCATTTCACGCACACCGCGCGCAAGAACATCAAGATGACCTACTGCGTCATGGACAACTGGGTTTACGGCCTGACGAAAAAGCAGACCTCGCCCACGTCGCCGCTCGGCTTCAAGAGCAAGACCGACCAGTGGGGCGCGGTGGATTATCCGATCAATCCGATGAAACAGGCCATCGCCGCCGGGGCCACGTTCGTCGCGCGCACCACGTCCACGAATCCCAATCATGTTCTGGCGATGATGGAAGCCGCAATGGACCACGACGGCTTCAGCTTTATCGAATGCTTGAGCGAATGCGTTGAATTTTACGAGGGCGCGTTCGACGCCGCGAACCCGCGCAAGGGCGGCATGTTCAACGAAGTTCCGAAGAACCACGATGCGAGCGACGAATTGGAGGCTTACAAGCTCGCCGGCGCGGATTTCCCCGGCTACTTCGGGATTTTTTACAAGAACAACAAGGCGACCAAGAACGCAAAGGAAGCCGAAATCCAGCGCAACATGATGGAAAAGGTTAAGGGCCTGAAGGACTGGCAGATTCTCCAGAAGAATTTCGACCGGATGAAATAATCCTCCAACATTGTCACGAAGCCCCGGTTTGCGCCGGGGCTTTTTTGTTGTTAAGTTTTCCCGGCAACATGGCTCACATCCACGAAAAAATTGATTTCACCGTCGCGATTTTTGTCGTTCACGATGGCAAGATTCTGCTCATCCACCATCGCAAGCTGGACAAATGGCTGCCGCTCGGCGGGCACATTGAATTGGACGAAGACCCGGAGCAGGCCGCATTGCGCGAGGCGAAGGAGGAAAGCGGCCTCGATGTCGAGTTGCTCGGCGAGCGTCCGCCCACCACTTCGCCCGGCACCCGCGCGCTCATTGCGCCGCGCTTTCTCGACATCCATCGCATCAACGAAACGCACGAGCATATCGGCATGATTTACTGGGCGCGGCCGGCCGTAGCACGGCCGGGCCATGGCGGCGCGCATGGAATGACGCGCCCTACCTTATCGTTGGCGACGGAGGAGCACCACGGCATCCGCTGGTGTTCCGCCGATGAATTGGACAAACTGGAGCCGCCGATGTCCGGCGCGGTCAAATGGTATTGCCGCAGGGCCATCGAGGAAATTTCCAGCCGTCCATGACCGCGAAACAGAAATCCAGCTTCGTCTGCTACACGATCGGGGGACTCAACTCCTTCGCCACGATTCTTTATTTCAACTACCTCTACTTTTTCATGCGCGACCGGTTCGAGTTCGGCGACCGGCGCAATCTCCTTCTGGCGGCCTGGCTCGGCCTGACCTACACCTTTGCCGCGTGGCAGGCGGGGAAATTCGCGCACCGCTTTGGCTATTTCAACGCGCTCAAGATCGGTTTCGGCCTGATGGCCGCGGGACTGGCCGTGGGCTCGCAACTGGCCTCCGCATCCGGCCAGGTTCTCGCCGCGACGGTCACCAACATCGGCATGTGCTGCATCTGGCCCACGCTCGAGGCGCTCGTCAGCGAAAGCGAAACACCCGCACGCGTGCCGCGCGCCGTCGGCATCTATAACATCGTCTGGGCCGTGACGAACGCGGCGGCGTTTTTCATCGGCGGCACGCTCGTCGAAAAATTCGGCTTCAAGAGCATTTTTTACCTGCCGCTCGCGATGATGCTGGTGCAACTCGCGCTGACGTTCTGGCTGCAGAATCACGCAGACGAAACCGCCCGCGCCGCCGCCGGCGAGCCAACCGCCGTTTTGCCGACCGACCCGAACCGCCCGTCGCCTGCGCGGGCAAAATCGTTTCTGCGCATGGCATGGCTCGCGAACCCGTTCGCCTACATCGCCATCAACACGCTCATCGCCGTCACACCCGGCCTCGCCGCGAAATTCCACGTCTCGCCGATGTTCGCCGGATTTGTCTGGTCCTTGTGGTGTTTTGCCCGGCTCGGTGCGTTCGTCGTGCTGTGGCGTTGGACGGACTGGCATTATCGCTTCCGCTGGCTCGCCGCCTCGTTCGCCATCCTCATTTTGTCGTTCACGACCATTCTGCTGTCGCCGAATCTCCCAGTGCTCATCGTCGCGCAAATCTTTTTCGGCGGCGCCATCGGGCTGATTTATTACTCGTCGCTGTATTACTCGATGGACGGCGGCCCGGCGAAGAGCGAGCACGGCGGCATCCACGAGGCGGCGATTGGCCTGGGCAATTTCGTCGGCCCGGCGATCGGCGCGGCGGCGTTATGGCTCGCGCCGGAAAGCGCCAACGCCGGAGCGTGGGCAGTGTCGGGATTGCTCGCACTTGGCTTGGGAGGATTGCTGCGGCTGCGCCAGAATGGATCGGCAGGCACCGGCGGGAAATCTTAGCCAGCATGTTGAATTTCTTCCGTAGTTCACTTTTGACGTGACAAAGCGGACAAACTTGGGCATTGACACACGAATGGATGTTGCATTGCCGAGCAGCGGGCGCATTTCGGTGGTGGTGCCGGTTTTCAACAGCGAATCAATCCTTCCAGAGTTGATCCAGCGGCTGGAGCCGGCGCTGTCGGCGCTGGCCCCCCAGTTTGAGGTAGTGCTGGTAAATGACGGCAGCCGTGATCAGAGTTGGACGGTTATTGAAGAATTGTCCCGCACTTGTCCGTGGGTCCGTGGAATCAATCTGATGCGCAATTACGGGCAGCATAACGCGCTCCTTTGCGGCATTCGGGCGGCGCGGTTCGGCACGCTTGTAACAATGGACGACGATTTGCAGCATCCTCCGGAAGAAATCCACAAACTGCTGGCGAAGCTGGACGAAGGCTTCGAGGCGGCCTACGGCTATCCCGAACACGAACAACACGGATGGTTGCGGAACCTCGCGTCAGTCCTGACGAAACTCGCGCTGCAAAAATCCATGGGCGCGGAGACGGCCCGGCACGTGTCGGCCTTCCGCGCGTTTCGCACGCAGTTGCGCGACGCGTTTGCGGATTATCACAGCCCGTTTGTTTCGATTGACGTGGTGCTGACGTGGGGCACGACGCGGTTTGTGGCGATTCCCGTCCGGCATGACGCGCGCAAAGCCGGCGTGTCCAATTATACCTTCAGAATGTTGTTCCGGCACGCAATGAACATGATGACGGGCTTTTCGATTCTTCCGCTGCAAATGGCCAATTTGATGGGCTTTTTATGCACCGGGTTCGGCGGCCTGGTGCTGCTGTATGTCGTCGGCCGTTATTTGATTCAGGGAACCACCGTGGCAGGCTTTCCGTTTCTGGCGTCCATCATCGCGATTTTTTCCGGCGCGCAACTGCTGGCACTCGGGATCATCGGCGAATATCTGGCGCGGATGCACTTTCGGATGATGGAACAGCCAACTTACACTGTGCGCGAACGCGTCGGGCCGCACGACCCGCTTCTCAAATGAACACAGCGGAACCGGCGCCGTGTGAATTGTTGCCGTGGGACACGGAGTTCTTCGGCTGCCGCATCGCCCGGGTCTGCGGAAACAGTCTCTGTCCAGAAACGGCAACGCAAATTGAAGATTGGTGCCGGACGAACCAAATTCGCGCAGTTTATTTTCTGTCACGCGCGGACGATCCGGTAAGCGTCCGGACCGCCGAGCAATCTGGTTTTGGCCTGGTGGACGTGCGGGTGGCTTTCCAGCGGCCGCTTAACGCGAACGAACCGGAAATTCAATTTCAACCGGACAATATTCGCATCCGGCCCGTTCAGCCGGACGATGTGCCGTTGTTGCAAGCGATTGCCCGCGCCGCTCACCACGACACGCGATTTTTCAGCGACACGCATTTTTCTCCGCAACGCGCCGAGGACCTCTATGCCGTGTGGGTTGCCAAGGAAGCGCAAGGCCGCGCGCAAATGGTGCTGGTCGCCGCCATCACCGATGACCGGCCGGCCGGGTATGTTTCCTGCCATTTGGACGCGGCGCGCAGCGAGGCGCAGATTGGCCTGGTCGGTGTGGCTGCGGCGGCGCGCGACAAAGGCATCGGTGGCGCACTGGTTCGCGCCGCGATTCACTGGTGCCGGAACCAGGGCGCTGGAGAATTGACGGTCGTCACGCAGGGGAAAAATTTCGCGGCCCAACGGTTGTATCAGCGTTGCGGTTTTCAGACACGCGACCTGAAATTGTGGTATCACAAATGGTATCCGGCACCGAAGTGACGCTGGAAAAATCGCATGGAGCAAGATTATCAAATTCCGTTTAACCGGTCATCGCTGCTGGGCCGCGAGATGGAGCACATTCTTCAGACGATAACCGTCGGCCAGATCGCCGGCGATCAGACCTATTCCCGAAAATGCCATGCCTTCCTCGAGCAAACGCTGGGCGTGCCGCGCGCGATGGTGACCACCTCCTGCACGCACGCGCTGGAAATAGCGGCCTTGCTGCTCAACATCCAGCCGGGCGACGAGGTGATCGTGCCTTCGTTCACTTTCGTTTCCACGGCCAATGCCTTTGCGCTGCGCGGCGCCAAGATTGTTTTTGCCGACATCCGGCCCGACACACTGAATCTGGATGAACGGCAGTTGGAAAGTCTGATCACGCCGCGAACAAAGGTGGTGGTGCCGGTGCATTACGCCGGCGTCGGCTGCGAAATGGATGCCATCGGCGAAATCGCGCAGCGGCATGGTTTGGCCGTGGTGGAAGACAACGCGCACGGTTTGTTCGGCAAATACCGCGGCCGCTGGCTGGGCACGTTTGGCTGCCTGGCGGCGCAGAGTTTTCACGAAACCAAAAACGTCACCTGCGGCGAAGGCGGCGCGCTGCTCATCAACGACGCGCGGCTGATCGAACGCGCCGAAATCATCCGTGAAAAAGGGACCAACCGCAGCCTTTTTTTCCGCGGACAGGTGGACAAATACTCGTGGGTTGACATCGGCTCCAGTTACGTGATGAGCGACGTGCTCGCCGCGTTTCTGTTCGCGCAACTCGAAGTCTGGCAAACCATCCAGACACGCCGCCGGCGGATTTGGAGTTGCTACGACGAGCATCTGCGCTCATGGGCACAGAAACACGGCATTGGCTGCCCGGTGGTGCCACCGCATTGCGAGCAGTCGTTTCACATGTATTACCTGCTTCTGCCCAACCTGGGAATGCGGCAGGCGTTGATTTCATTTCTGAAATCCCGCGGCATCCTGAGCGTGTTTCATTATGTGCCGCTCCATCTTTCGCCGATGGGCCGGCAAATGGGCGGGCGCGAAGGAAATTGTCCGGTGTGCGAGGAAAAAAGCAATCAACTAGTCCGCCTGCCGTTTTACAATTCACTCACCACAGCGGATCAGGACAAGGTAATCGCCGCAGTCCGCGATTTTTCCGGCAAATGACGCGGACATTTTTGGGCCGACCATTTGGCTGCCGGCTGTTTCCACGGCTGGGGGCGGCGCAATTTGCCACCGGCGAACCACCATCCGGCAAGATTTGCCCCGGATTCCCTAAACGTATTTGATTATGCCCCGTTCAAATCAGTTGGCCGGCAAGTCATTTGTCCGCACGCCGGTGAAACCGGAAATTCGCACAACCGGAAGATTTTCCAAACTGCACACCGGTTCAGTAATCGGAATTTCCAGCAGTTGTTCCTGCGACGCATGGTCCAGGACAGTGGCCGAAACCTGCGCCGTCCAATAATACAAAAATGTTCCCAGCCATTTCGACGACGGCGGCGGGCGAACATCCTCCGGGCGCGCCCTGGTCAAGTTCCCCACCAACCAGACGTAGTGGCCGTCATGCAGGGTGTTGGTGATACTGGACAAAACAGGCGCCATCACTTCGGGACGCTTCATGCAGTCGGCCATCAAGTCGTTTCGATGAACCAAATGCGAATCCATTGGCGGCACCGTTACCCACGGTGTCGTCCCGTGATAATAGTGAAAGAAAGAAATTCCTTCCCAGGCGGTTCGGACAACGATGAAGTCGTTCGTCGAAGCGTTCGCTTCAAGAACGGCGGCGACGAGGTCGACGTTGGTGCGCCGGGTATGTGCTTCCTTCCAGCCCGATGCACCGCACCACGACATTATCACCACAAGCAAACCGACACGAAGCAATCCCCACGGCCGCAGCTCAGGCCAGTTTGCGCCCAACAATCCATCGAGCGAAATCGCACACAGGCAAAGCATCTCGACGCAATACCATTTTTGCACGAGAAATTGCAGCCAATACCAGAAGCCCAGCATTCCCAGCACACCCAACGTCATACTTACGGCGCAGAACAGCGCCAGGTCGGCGCGCTTGTTTTTGCGGAACGCCGCTTCCTGCGATGAACCGGAGAATGAGCGGGTCCACTGCGCCGCCACCGCCGCCGCCAATCCGCAGAGCGGCAGCGCAATCCAGAGCCAAATCTCGACACCGTTGGGGCCAAAATCGCTGCTGCTCCGCGCGGTCACGGCCTGGCAGAGGCAATTCCACAAAGTGGCGGCCGTGAAGTCCGGCCACCGGGTGGCCTCCACGTATGCGGAGCCACCTCGGATAATGGGGAGATAAATGAAAGTTGAAACCGTGCACACGGCGCCAATGACAGCCAGTGTTATCAACGTTTTCCACTGCCGCCGCCGCAACGTCACCAAACCCGCGCCCGCCATCATCGCCCCCAGAAAAATGGCGTCGTAGTAAACGCAGTGTGCGAAGATGAAACAGGAGACCGCCGCGATGAGAATTCGCGCGCGCGTCGGTGATTCCACCATCCGCCAAATGGCGCCGAAACTCAGCACCAGAAAACAGCTCGCCAGTCCATAAGCCCGGTTGGCCCCGACTATGAAAACAAACGCCGGCAAACTTCCCAATAATGCAATACTGAAAATCGGTGCGCGGCATCTCATCCAGCGGGCACACAACCACCAGGAACCGAGCATGAGAAAGCCGACAAATAATCCCAACAGCCGAATGCTTTCGTCGCTGCTGGTCAGACCCAGCCAGTCGCAGCCGCGCAACAACAGCGGCCATAACGGAGGAAACGATTCGCACGGCGAATATTGCCAAAGTTCTTGAAGCGTGGGCAGCCGGGCCAGATTGGCGGTGTTCAATTCATCGCGCCACAGCGGTCCGGCGCAGACAGCGGTAAAAACCAGCAGAATGGCCGAAAAGAGAGTGCCAACCACAGCCATCACAACCTCCGCGTCCATTCTGAATATTCGCGGTTGAGCTTGATTGGATCGATCAACGGCCATGCGTTATTAAATTCTGACGGCCATGGAATGTCGAGTCCGTTCAATTTAAACGGCCGGCAAATGAAAGCTGTGCCTCTGCCAACTGCGTTGTTCACGCCGAACCGCGAGGTGATTGCCACCGAGGCGCAGAGGTGCTTGCGCACGGCCACCATATTTTTCTCTGTGCCCCCGGTGTCTCTGTGGTTAAACTGATTTTATGTCCGCTGAACAAGAGAATTTGACCGAACGCAAGACGCTCGACGACCGGGCGAAGATGACCGAGCTGGAGCGCCTCCGGCATTCTGCCGCCCATGTCATGGCCACCGCCATCCTGCGGTTGTGGCCGGACGCGCAATTCGCCGCCGGGCCGCCGGTCGAAAATGGATTTTATTACGATGTGGACCTGAAGCACCGCATCTCGCCCGAGGATTTCGCCGCCATCGAGGCCGAGATGAAAAAGGAAATCAAGGCGAACAACGTCTTCGAGAAAATCACCGTCACGCGCGAACAGGCGCTGAAAGATTCCGAGAGCGGACGGCTCGGCGGCCTGACCGAGCGTCCGGGCAATCCGAGCAAGTTCAAGATTGGCAACCTCGAAGCCATTCCCGAAGGCGAGCAAATCACCTATTTCAAGAACGGCGATTTCGTTGATCTGTGCGCCGGACCGCACGTGATGCGCACTGGCAACATCGGCGCGTTCAAGCTCACCAGCGTGGCCAGCGCGTATTACAAGGGCGACGAGCGCAACCCGCAGCTCCAGCGCATCTACGGCACGGCGTTCAAGAACAAGACCGCGCTCGACGAGTATTTCAAGATGATCGAGGAGGCCAAGCGCCGCGACCATCGCAAGATCGGCGCGGAGATGGGGCTGTTCGCGATTGACACCGAATACGTCGGGCCGGGACTGCCGCTCTGGCTGCCCAAAGGCACGGCGATCGTGGAAGAACTGGAAAAGCTGGCGAAAGAAACGGAATTCGCCGCCGGTTACGTGCGCGTGAAAACGCCGCACATCGCCAAGGAAAAAATGTATCTGACGAGCGGGCATTTGCCGATTCTTTACGCGGAATCAATGTTTCCGCCGATGGAATTGCGCGAAAGTGCCTCGTCGCAAAATGAAAGACGACCGAATGCAAATGAAACGGGGAGCGCACGCGTCTCGCGTGCCGTTTCCGGCGTCGCGCCGGAAACATCGAGCGGCGTGAAATATTCCAAACGCAACCTGCCGCACTTCGAGCGTCCGTGGGCGAAATACATCGTGACTTTTTCAACGCAAGAACGTCAGCCACTTTCACCTCAAGCCCGCGATATTGTTCTGAAAAGCTTATTGTTCGTGCACGAGCAGCGACGTTACGAACTTTATGCTGCGTGCGTGATGCCCGACCACGTTCATATTCTTTTTGAGCCGCAAATCAAGGAACAGGACAAAGACGGTAAACCAGTTTTCTGGCCGCTTTCGGAAATTCTGCATTCGATAAAATCTTTCACCGCACATGAAATCAACAAAGCGCAGCAAACGAAAGGCAATCCGGTTTGGGAAAAGGAATCGTTCGACCGAATCATTCGTGGCGATTCGGACATGGAAGAAATATTTCATTACATTTGCCGAAATCCGTGGGATTCGGGAGTCGCAAAACAAGATGAAAATTATCCGTGGCTTTGGACGCCAAACGCTCCTCGGCGCGACGCCGAGGAGAGCACGCGAGACGCGTGCGCTCCCCAACCATTGCGCGTGATGCAGTCGCAATCTGAAAGTCCGGGCGTCGAGCGTTACTACCTCAAAGCCATGAACTGCCCGCATCATCACCGCATTTTTGCGGCTGAACCGCGCAGTTACCGCGATTTGCCGTTGCGGCTGGCCGAATACGGCACTTGTTATCGCTACGAGCAGTCGGGTGAATTGTTCGGCCTCATGCGCGTCCGTTCGTTGAACATGAACGATGCGCATATTTATTGCACGCCGGAACAGTTCGCCGCCGAGTTCAACGCGGTCAACGAAATGTATCTGAAGTATTTCAAAATTTTCGGCATCGAAAAATATGTGATGCGCTTCAGCACGCACGACCCGTCGCGGTTGACCGGCGACAACGCGAAGTTCGTCAACGAACCGGAATTGTGGAAGCAGACGGAAGATTTGGTCCGCAAAGTTTTGATTGATTCAAAAATTCCCTACGTCGAGGTGCCGAACGAGGCGGCGTTTTACGGGCCGAAGATTGACGTGCAGGTCTGGAGCGTCATCGGCCGCGAATTCACGCTGGCGACGAACCAGGTGGACTTCGCCGTGCCGCGAAAATTCGGCCTCGTCTATCGCGACAAGGACAATACGGACAAGACGCCGCTGTGCATCCATCGCGCGCCGCTGGGCACGCACGAGCGGTTCATCGGATTTCTCATCGAGCATTACGCCGGCAATTTCCCGCTCTGGCTCGCGCCCGAACAGGTGCGCGTGATGACGATTGGCGAGGAGGAGCCGCTGGTGAATTACGCCAAGGCCATCGTGAGCGAGCTGCGCGCCAGTTTCGTCCGCTGCGAATCGGATTTTTCATCGAACAAGATCAACGGCAAGATTCAGGAAGCCGAGCAGGCCAAAGTCCACACGATGCTGGTCATCGGCGGCCGCGACATGGAGGCGGGAAATGTTTCCGTCCGTCTGCACGGCAAAGGCAACGTCGGTGCGAAGCCGAAGGGCGAAGTGGTGGCGGATATTCTCGCCGCCATCAAAGAGCGGCGGCCAAACTAAACACATTATGAAAAAACTTTTCTGTTCCACAATCTTAGCCATCCTTTGTTTTAACCTTATGGCCCAAACCGTTGAAACCAATTCGCCCACTTCAACCAAATTGACGTCCGCCGTTTTTGACTGGGAGAAAATGCAGCCGATGACGGTCACGAATGGCGTCCGCCGCACCGTGTTCGACGGGCCCACCACGACTCTCGACAAGCTCCACTGCCACATCACCACTCTCAATCCCGGGCAAACGAGCGGCGACCCGCGCCTGCATCTGCAAGAGGAGGTGATCGTGGTCAAGGAAGGCACGATTGAGGCGACCTTCGACGGCCATGTCCAAACCGCCGGGCCTGGCTCGGTCATCTTTTTCGCCGCGCACGCCACCACGCGGCTGCGCAATCCCGGCAAAGTTCCGGCCACTTACACGGTCATCAATTATTTCACCCCGCTGACGCCAACAAAATAATGGCGCAAAGCCAGTTCTAAATTAATTGGCGGGAATAATTTCAGCCGTTCGCAATGTAACCGGGCCGAGCAGGCCCGACTCCAGCAACGGCGAATCCTTCGTCCAGTGATGCCACGTGGTGAAGGTCAGCCGTCCGGTGGGGCTGGGCTTGCCGTCGAGAAACCACTGCGGCCATTCCTTGAGTTGCTTGCCATTCCACTCGACGTCGGGCGGCAATTGTTCGTCGCCGATAAGCCGGTTCGGCCAGAGGTTCGTGACCTTGACGACCAGCTTGTTCGCACCCGGTCTTGCCGCGGCGGTGACGTTTACGCGGAACGGCGGTTTCCACAGCACGCCAAAATCCTGCCCGTTCAGGAAAACCTCGGCGAAATTTTTAACCGTGCCGAGGTCGAGCCAGAGTTCGCGCCCGGCAGCCAATCGGTCGGCGGAAATCTCGATGTTCTTCTCATAAGTAGCCGTGCCGGAAAAATATCGCACGCCGTCGTTCGTGTGGTCGGTCCAGGAAATCAGTTTATCCAGCGAGACCGACGGCGGCGCGCCCCAGTCCGGCGGGAAACTCAAGTCCCAAACGCCTGTCACTTCCTGCGG
>Ga0265338_10008740_pt1 | contig 12245 bp, 8 predicted proteins | sample 42126metaG_FD_193579 | JGI IMG/M metagenome (GOLD analysis project Ga0265338, IMG submission 193579) | Rhizosphere microbial communities from Carex aquatilis grown in University of Washington, Seatle, WA, United States - 4-21-26 metaG | ecosystem: Host-associated > Plants > Roots > Rhizosphere >... | reverse complement strand
AACGTAGGATGCGGGTGTTACCCTCGACTTCGAGGGAGTGGTCGGAAACGTACAGGTTTCCATGGTGGTCCAGCCTCACAGCCCCGGGCTTACAGAAGTTTGACGCGCTCGGGGACCCTCCCGGCTGGTTGCAGGCCGTCCCTACGGGGTTGGCCCCCCCGGGGTCCGGTTGGCCGAGGACAAAATCCACCACCGGAGAGGCGGAAAGCGGGCCGCGGATCCTGACGACCCGGTTGGCCTGCGCGTCGCTTAACCAAAGGTAGCTGGAATCCGGCGCGGGTGCGATCCCCCAAATCACGAACGGGCTGATCGACACCGAAGTTCGCCCCAAAACCGTAAAGGGCTGTGAAATCACCTTGAAGGGCGTCGCGAAGGGCGTGAGGGGAAGGTTATAGACCTCGAGCCAGGGGGTTCCATTGGCGCCCCGGACCACCCAAAGGTGGTTCGCGTTGTCCTCCCGGACGCTGATGAACTGTTCCCCGTTGTAGTTGGCGTAGGGCTCCCCCGCGTAACCGTCCGCGGGCTTGCCGTTGGCCAGTTGGGTTGGCCCGGCCGCGCCCGGGATGTTCCAGAACATCAAATCGCGGTTTTCCGCCGCGATCACCTGCCGGTAGGGGGTTCCCGTTCCGTCCGTTCCCGAAGGCACGGCTATGCCCCAGCAATAGTACATTCCAACCGGACCTCGGGTATTGAACCCGGCGGTCTTGAAGACCTGCACGTCCGCGGAATGGGCCAGGCCGGCCTGGGGGGTCGGCGTCCAGGCCGGAAAGCGCCAAATCGCCTGCTGGTCCTTGCTGACCACGAAAACGTTTCCCGCCGCGTCCACACCCGCGCCCCCCAGGATCGAGGAAAGGCTCCAGGATCCGAAGGTACTCCCGTTGGCGTTCGTAAAATTGGGCCCGTCCCCCGAGGAGGGCGCGCCCAGGGACGGGTCCTTGAGCAATACCCGGTCGATGGTCGAGTTGAATGGGGCGAAACTGACTCGGTACCGGAGCACTTGGAAGATGTCCGTGACCCAAAGGCCGCCCGACGGATCCCATTCCAAACCCGAGGGATTCAGCAGGTTTTGGTTGATCTGGTTTCCCGCGGACATGCCGTTGGTATAGGTCGGCGGGTTGCCGGGCGAAACACTCCCCGCGTTCGTCGGGCTGAAGACCAGGATCCTCCCGGCGGTCCCCCGGTCCACCACGTAGACGTTCCCTTGCGGGTCGACCCTCACGGCGGTTGGGTCGGACATCCCCGCCAAATTGGAATCCCCGGCGACGTTCTGGGTGTTCGTGGTAAAGCCGGCCTGGCCCAGGACCACATCTGCGACGGGCGCCGGAATCCCGCCTTGGGAAGGGAACCGGAGGACCCGGTTGTTCTCCTCATCCGCCACCCAAAGGGCCCCCCAGGTGTCGATGGCCACGCCTGCTTGGTAGAGGTTCGAGGGGGGGGTTCCGTTGGGGAATATATTGAAGTTGAAGCTGTTGTTCGACGGGGTCGACCCTCGGTTGGGTTGTTGCCCCGAAAAATCGGGCTGTCCCCAAACGTGGGAGGCGTGTTGGCCGGTTCCGGTCGGCCAATCGTACCGGAGCACCCGGTTGTTGTAGAGGTCGGGGACATAGAGGTTCCCCGAGGCGTCCACCGCCATGTTCGAGCCAGTCCCGGACTCGGCGGGAGTCCAGGTGTCGACGGGCAACCCGCAAAGGCAGGCGTCGTTGGGGACTGGACGGTCGGGATAGTTCTGGAAGTTGCCTTCCCCGTTGCAGCCCGTATGGAGAAAATCCGGTTGGCCCAGGACGAAATCAGCCTGGTAGCCCGGGTCGAATTGTCCGGGGTTCGGGGCCATGAGGTTGATGTTCCTGAAACCCAGGATGCGGCTGTTGCCGCTGTCATTCACGTAAAGGACGTTGTGGGCCTTGTCCACGGTGCAGCTGAAGGCGTTAAAAGAGGCCCCGTTGGAGGGCTGGTTGAAGGTTTGTTCCCCGAAGGCCGAGTCGGGGATACCGTTGTCCGCGTGGCCCAGGACGACATCAGCCCAAAGGTCCCCCGCCACTCGGCGGACAGGGGAAGCGGCAAGGACCGGAAGGGTGAGGTGAAACACCAGTACTGAAAGGAGGAACATGAAGCGGTAACGGAGCAGGCAATGGGTCACGGGGGTCTTCACGGGATGAGAACCTCGATAAATGGCGATTTACATCTAGATCCGACGAACTATTTTTAATTCGACAACGCCAAGAATATCACCTTTTCCCGGTTGTCCCGCCTCCAATTGCCCTTGTGGACCTTCACGCGGCGCATTTTGGGGCTGCCTTCCCGGTCGATGTTTTGATCGACATCGGTTTGTTGCCGCTTAATGCTGACCGTAATAGGCGGCGATCGGCTTTTTCAGGGTCGGCGGGCCGAACCGCCAAAAGAAATCCAACCCGAAGGCCGTCTGGTTTGACTTCACCGTCTGGGACACGTCGCCCAAGGACGTTTGGAGCGCGCCATAGTAGTAATACTGGTGTTCCTTGCCGGAGGCGGACAATGATTGGGTTTGGACGAAGGCCGAGGCGCCGAAACCCCGGTTGGACCGCCAATCGACCGAGAACTTGGCGCTGCCCCCGAAACCCGAGCCGGAGCCCTGCCCGATCTTGGACCTCAGGATGTGGTTGTCGAAGTCGTCGTAGGACAGCCTTCCACCTCTGGCTTCCCCGCTGAGGCTGAACCCCTTGGGCAGGTCGAGGGTGCCCGACAGGCCCAACTGGATGAGCTGGTAGGTGACCTCGTAACTCAGGATCGGCGTGGGAAAGGTCTGGTTGTAGGTTTCGACCGGTCCCCCGGTCAGCCAACCCCGGTAAAACCCGTTGATGTCGTAAACCAGGTAATCCCCGATCTTCTCGTGCCAATAGCCGCCCGACGCGTAGAGGCGGAAATTCTTCCCTTGGTAGACCCGGCCTTTGGCCTCCAAATCAAGGATGTGGACCGGGGATTGGGTGTCCGACAGCGTGTCGCCCCCCAGGGGGTCGTAACCCTCGACGTTGTTGATGTAGTCGTTCGTGACCCAATCCCGGTCCCGGAGCTTGCCGTTCCCCTTGGCGGCGCTGAATTCGTACTTGGCCGAGAGGAGCACAAGTCCCCGGTTGATGTCGGCCTCGAGCCCGACGTCGGTCATCCAGGCCTTCACGTCGTACTCCAGCTTGCTCTCGCCCTGGATCCACCCCATCGTGGGATCCAGGGTCGGGTCGTAGCCCCCGAAGGTGATGTCCATGGTGGTCCGGCCCGTGAGGTGGTAGAAGCTGGTGGAGGGCGTGAAGACCACCCCGGCGCGGGAAATGGACGACAAGAAGAGGAGGGTCAAGGCCCCAAGAAAGAGTCCGCGTTTCATATCCGCCTTTCAGGATCAGGATGCATAGGGACGCACAGGATAGTCCCGGTCCGGGGATCAGTCCACCCCTGCGCCCAGGGCCCCGGGTCTTCATCCCGGTCCGTCCCGGTCGATTCCCCCGGTACCGCCCACAAAAAAAGGGGCGGCCTCTCGGCCGCCCCTTCGTTCGATCCGCCTATTATTTCAGGACGCACACCTTCTCGGTGTAGCGCCGCACCTGGTTTTGGACCTGGGTCTCGATCACCGCGTAATAGATCCCGTTGCAGACCTGGGCCCGGTGGTCGTCGGTCAGGTCCCAGTCGATCTTGCATTCATCCTGCCCGGACCAGGGCAGGACCTTCCGGCGGATTTCCCGTCCCGACAGGGTGTGGAGGCTCAACACCACCCGGTCGTAGGGGCCGCCGTCCAGGCTGAAGCAGGCCCGGTCATGGCAGGGGTTCGGGTAGGGTTGGGGATGCCCGCACCGGTGGCTCGGGGTCATCGTGGGCGTCGGTGTCCGGTTGCAGGCGGGGTGCGTCGGGGTGGGGGTTGCGGTCGGCGGCACCGGGGTGACGGTGGTCGACACCCGCGGGGTCGGGGTCCAGGTCATCGTGACGATCCCAACGGACGGGGTGGGGGTCGGCGTGGAAGTCGAGGTCGGCGTAAAGGTGGAGGTCAACGTCGGCGTGGCGGTCCCCACCGGGGACTGGCCGGCCTCGCAGATCTCCACCATCTCGCTCCCGACGTTGTCCAGGCAGTAACCGCCGTAGATGTCGTCCGGCGTCAGGAAGAAGTACGACCCCGTGGCGGTCAGGACGGTCTCGTCGTGGCCCGCGCTTTGGGCGTTCGCCAGGTCGCAGGTGGCCTGGGTGCCCCCCATGGCGTAACTGGCGTACCCCACATAGCCCGTGAGCGTGATCCCCGTGCCGGCGGCGTCCTGGGCCGTGAAGATCCTCAGCCGGGTGCCGTACAGCGAAGTGGCCACCCCGTTGATGGGCAGTTGGCCGTAGCTGATGCAGCCCGACAGGCGGCGGACCCGGTAGGTGTGGCCCGCCGTCACCGGCACCTTCACCGCCACGGTCTTCTCGAGTTCCGGGCCCCCATGGGCGCAGTTCTCGAGGCCCTTCACTTCGACCTCTTGGCATCCGGTCGAGGGGAAGGAGGTCGGGGTCCAGGTGGCGGTCGGCGTGGAGGTCGGGGTCGGCGTGAAGGTGGCGGTGGCTTGCCCGCCGCCGCAATTGTTCACGCGGAAATACTGCAGGTTCACCCCGCCGCCCGTGGAACCGGTCAGGCCCCAGAGGACCTGGGTAGTGCCGCCGAAGATCGCGGACACCATGTCCCGGTCGTATTCCAGGATGAAGCGTCCGTCGAGGGACACCCTCATCACCTTCGAGGCGGCGGACCAGGCAACGTTCAGGTCGTGCTCATGGCCGTCCTTGATGGTGGCCTGGCCCGGCATGGCGGCCTGAACGCCCCCGACGTTGGCGTAGGGGTTTTCCTCGATGCCGTTCTCCACGACGCCCATGTGGTCGTAGGCGGGGTCGGGAAATTCCATGTTGGGGTGCGTGTCGATCTCCACGGCCACCGAGGGGTGGATCGCGGCGGCGTGGTTCAGCGGGGGGAACCCGTTCAGGTCGCCGTAGCCGAGGCCGCCGCCCAGGCCGCCCAGGGCGCCCGGACCCTGGCCCTGGAGCACGAAGGCGATTCCGTCGGAACCATTGGGGTCATAGCCGAGGAACACCGTGAAATCCATGTTGAAGTCCGCCGACAGGTCCACGGGGGTCTTGGCCCAGGCCGACCCCGCCACGCTCTGGACGGTGTTGCTGAACTGGATCTCGTTGCCGCCCACGAACTGCGCGCTGCCGTTCAGGGACCAGTCGCCGAGGCCGCAGCCCGCCATGGAAACCGGCGCCGTCGTGATGGGGGTGGCGGTCGGGATCGCGGGCGGCGTCCCGCTCGCTGTTGGGCTCGGGGACGGCGACGAAGTCGCGATCACACTCGGGGTCCAGGTCATCGTGACGATCCCCACGGACGAGGTGGGGGTCGGGGTGAAGGTGCGGGTCGGTGTGAAGGTCGCTGTCCGAATCGCGGTGAGGAAGATATCCACGGACGAGGTGGAGGTCGGCGTCGCCGTAAAGGTTCGGGTCGGCGTAGGGGTCTGGGTGGGCGTGAAGGTCTGGGCCAAGGCTGGACCGGTGAACCCGAGGACCCCCATGAGGAGGGTTGAGGCCAAGCTAAATTTCTTGAAGGACGGATAACGGCCCATGGTCTGACTCCCGATCCAAGATTGATGTTTCCGATTGAAGGGAGGCTTGGTTAAAGATTCCTCTCCTTCACCTTCTAGATACTTTTGGGAGCCATAAAATTCCATTTTTTTGGCTTGGACCGGGCGAGCAACCGATTTCCGGAAAACAATAATATGATTCGTGACAGGTTTTGGCCGTCGAGAGGCCCCTTGGGGACTTTTCGGCGGTCGAAGTCCCCCAAAGCCCGCACCCCTCCTTTATCCCTTTTACTTTCAAATATCCGTAGGTCCTTGATCTGGTCGACGGTGATCCATGCCCGCGAACCTCTTCTGATGTTCATGGATTCCAGGTCCTTCCCTCGCCTGATGGTTCCCCGGACCTTTAACGAACGGACGGCGGGCCCCACGCCTTATTCATTGTCCTAAACCCCGAACCTTCCGCCAGGAAAATGTTCCGGAATAATATTATTCGGCGTCAAACGAAGCCGATCCATTGGGTTTTTGGATCCTCCTCGCCCCAAAACTTGTGGGGATCCGCCGAAATATCACCTGGAACAAATTTCGCGCACCCGCCTCTAACCCAATGACGGGATTAAAACTCAAGGTTCGAGGTGGGGGGCATGAAAGTTACCGTAAGTTCGCTGGTGGCGCTAATGGTGTTGGCCGGGTCGAGCGCCCTGGCCGCCGAGATGAACTACGATGTGAGGGTGCGGAAGGCGATTTTGGAGGACGGCCGCCTGCGCCACGAGGTGGCGCGGGTCCCCATGGGCTTCCGGATGGAGGTCGTGGACGATTCCGAGGCCGCCAAGGCCGAGTCCTGGAAGCAGGGCCGCCCCTTCGTCACGGCCCACCCGCAGGAACGCTACTCGGTGCGGCTCACCAACCCCCTGCCGGTTCGGGTGGCGGTCAACCTGACGGTGGACGGCCTCAACTCCATCTCAGGCAAGCCCAGCGGCATCTCGGACGGCCAGAAGTGGGTCATCGAGCCCTACGGCACCGTCGTGATCCCTGGGTGGCAGGTCAGCGGCGGCGAGGCCCGGCGGTTCTTCTTCACGGACAAGCCCAAGAGCTACGCCCAATGGCGCGGCGAGGCCCTCGGGCGCGACCTGGCCGCCAACTGCGGGGTGATTGGCGCGGCTTATTTCTGGAACCAGGGCGAGCTCGATCGGTACTACGACGACCATCCGCAGGTCATCAACCGTCGGCCCATTTCCTATTCCCTCAACGGGGCCAAAACCTCGAACCGAGCGGCGGACGCCCCCGCCCCGGCCTCGATGGATTCCGCCTCGCGCGCGGAGGAGCCCGAACAGCAGGCCGGGACCGGCATGGGCGAGCGGCAGGACCACCCCACCTATGAGGTGGACTTCAAGTTCGACACCGGGATGTACCGCCTCTCGCAGGCCCTGGTGTTGTATTACGACTTCGGGAAGTCCCAAACCCCCAATCCTTTTCCGGCGTTAAGTTATGCGCCCGAGATGAATTGAGCCCGGGAAACCCCACCGGCGATTCAACCAGGAGTGGCCCAGGGGAGCGTGAAGCGCCTCGAAGGGCCGCCCTGAGTTACGCCCCGGAGATGAACTAAGCGCTTCTGTGGGGCTGAAGCGCCGGATCAATTGAAAACAGGGAATGGAAAATAGACTTCTGGTATCGGGCCCGGGATCCGAGGGATGGATCCCGGGTCCGCGGTTGTATACCCTTCAAACCAAGTCAAAAGGCCGTTTCATCCGGATCATTCTTGGTGAACTCGTTTACGCCCTCAGCCAAAGGCTGACGGGTTGTGATCTTAGTGGCTCATCGGGTTGGGTTGGCTGTTCTTAAGCGCCTTCACCGACCGGGCCTGGTAGGCCGTGAAGAAACGGGACTGGAAGGTCGGCGCCAGGCGCGCCTGGATCCCGTATTTTTCCCTCAAGTAGACCCCATAAACCTCGGCTTCCCAGGGTGTGCAGATCATCGTCACCCGGGGGTTGTCCACCATGTCGCGGAAGAGGTCCGGCACCCCGTGCCTTTCCAGCATGGCCTTGGTGGTGGGGTTGCGCTGGTACCAGGCGAGTGTCACCAGGTCCATCTTCCTGAAGAACCGGAAGTCCCCGAAGGGGTTGATCATTTCATAGGGGAAGGACGAGTCCCAAATCACGCAGAGCCCGCCGGGGGGAGGCGCGAAGCGGTCCATGTCCGCCTGGAAGGCCGGCCCGGCGGCCTCAATGTACCCCGCCACGTTCTTTTCCCAAGTCCCCAACCTCAGGCTGATGAGCGCCAGGGCCGCCGCCAACAGGATCACGGCCCGCCGCCCGTTCTTCCCCTCCCGGGGCGCCGCTTCCGAGAGGTTGAGGTTGAGTCCCAGGAGCAAAGCCGGAAAGACCAACCGCTCGGGGATCTTCAGGTAAAGCCACAGCCCGAACAGGACGCAGGCGATCCAGGCGCCCTGGACCAAGGCGAACCGAAGGCTCGACCGGGGGACCAGGAGGAGCGACAGGACCGCGCTCCAGAGGACGCACTCCACCGACGTCAGGCCGAAGATGATGGCGGCCGTCTCGTTCGGGATCTTATCGTGCTCGAACCGGGGAAGGCCCGCCCGAACCTTCGCCATCTTTCCGGGGGAATAGACCTCCTCGTCCAGGTAGTACCAGTTCGAGAACATGGACAGGTCCAGCTCGGACCAACCCGCCGCGTCGTACGTCCCACGGGTGGACGGTCCGTATTTCAAGGTGTACCCGTTGAGCAGGTCCGCCTGGAGATCCAGGAACCTCACCGCCTGGGCCCAGGCCGGGTCGCGGTCGTAGTAGAGCCGGTTGGCCCCCATGAGGTAGACCCCCACCAGGGCGGCGGTCCCCCACCAACGGAGGGTCGTTTTCCGGTGGGGTGTGAGGACGGCCCTCCATCCCTCCCGCGCCCACAGGGGTAGGGACAGGACAAGGACGTAAAAAAACGCGGCGGGACGGATCAAGAACGACAGGAGAACGAGCCCCGAGGCCAGCCCCAGGACGGCTCCAGTCGGCTTGCGGTCCTCGGTCTCCCAAAGGGCCTTCAGGAGGAGGACCGCGCCGATGGCCGCCAGCGACGAGACCTGCGTCCACTGGAGTAGCGTGAGGAGGTAGAGATAGAGGCCCAGGGTGGCGAGGTGAAGCAGGGTCCGTCGGGCCGGGTGGGTCCCCCAAAGCCCGGAAAGGAGCACCGCCCAGAGGCCCAACGCCTCGACGGCCACGAGGAGAAGGCTGTACCACTGGACGCCGGGAAAACGGGCGTAAAGCGCGTTCAAGCCCAGGGAGAGGTAGGCGTTCAGGAAGAGGTTGTAGGGCGTGGGGCCGGGCGACATGCCGGCGCCTTGGAGGAGCAGGGAGACAAAGACGTCGTCGCAGACTTGGAAGTAGAAGCGGAAGGTCGCGGCTGTGGCCGCCAGGATCAACCCCGCCAGAAGGAAGGACGCCAGGACCGGCCGCTCGACGGGGAAACGGGTCCACGATTCCGAAGGGGCTTGACCGCTGGGACGATGGACGGTTTTCACCGGGGGGTCTTTCTCCAGGCCGTCTGACCGGATGATCGGCTCGGATTTTACCCCAAATACCCGGTCACCACCCCGGCTCCCTCGCCTTGACCCGTCCTATCGCGCGGGCGCCTTCTCGGATCGGGCCTGGTAGGCCGTGAAGAAAGGGGACTGGAAGGTCGGCACCAGGCTCGCCTGGATGCCGTATTTGTCCCTCAGGTAAACCCCATAAACGTCGGCCTCCCAAGGCGTGCAGATCATCGTCACCTGGGGGTTGTCCACCATGTCGCGGAAGAGGTTTGGCACCTCGTGCTTCTCCAGCATCGCCTTCGTGGTGGGCGTGCGCTGGTACCAGGCCAGGGTCACCCAATCCATTTTCTTGAAGAACCTGAAATCCTCGAAGGCGTTTTGCCGCTCAGAAGGGAAGGCCGAATCCCAAATGACGCAAAGCCCGCCCGGCGGCGGGGTAAAGCGATCCATTTCCTCATGGAAGGCGTGGTCATCAACCAGGATGCGCCCCGTTTGGGCCATTTCCCAACGGAGCAGGCGCAGGTTGAGGGCAAAAACGACCGCGAGCGCCAAGACCCCCATCACCTTCCAACCCGGCAGAAGGTTCCCGAGCCGCTTGGGGGACTCTTCCCCCGAGACCGAGCCGAGGATGACGAGGTTCAGCATGAGCAGGACGGCCGGGAGAAAGACCCGTTCGGGGATCTTCAGGTAAAGCCAGAGGCCCGTGAGGACGGCCCCAACCCAAAGGGCCTGGACCGCGAGGACGCGCAGGCGTGACCTGGGGACGAAGAATAGGAAAAGGACCGCACTCCAGAAGACGCACTGGACCGAAGCCAATTTGAAGATCACGCCGGGGGATTCCACCAGATGCTTCCGCAGGTCCAACCGCGGCAGTCCCTTCCGGAGCATTTCCAATTTTTCGACGCTGTAGGCCTCTTCGCCCTGGTAATACCAATTGACGAACAGGCCTAAGTCGAGTTGGGACCACCCGACGAAATCGAAGACGGGTTTCGACCGGTCATCATATTCGAGGCTATAGCCATTGAGAAGATCCGCTTGGAGGTTGAAAAATTTCACCGCCCGGACCCAACCGGGATCGCGATCGATATAAAGGCGGTTCCCCCCCACTGCCAATCCCGCCACCAAAATGAGGGCCGCCATGAACTTGAGCAACAAGGATCGGGTGGGAGTCATCTCCGCTTTCCAGCCCGCCCAAACGATCATCGGAAGGCAAAGGATCAAGACCAGTAGGAACGAGTCGAACCGGATCAGGATGGAAAATAGGATGAGCGCCGCGACCAACCCCAGGGCGCCCCGGGGTACGGCCCGATGCTTCTCGGACCAGAGGGCCCCTAAAAGCAAAATCCCACCGATCGCCGCTAGGGCCGAGACGGTCGTCCATTGGAGGATGGTGATGAGGTAAACGTAGCCGCCGGCAGCCAGGAGGGTCAACCCGGTCCTCAAGGCTCGGTGGGGGCCCCATCGGGCGGCGAGGAGGATGGCCCAAAGCGAGAGGCCCCCGACCCCCACGAGGAACAGGCTGTACCACTGGACCGCGGGAAAGTGGTGATAAAGCCCGTTCAAACCCAAGGAGAGGAACACATTCAGTAAAAGATTGTATTCGGTGGGGCCCGGCGACAGGCCCCCACCCTGGAGGAGAAGGAGGACGAAGATATCGTCGCACAACTGGTAGAGGAACGTAAACGAGAGGGCCGTGACCAGCATGAAGGCGGCCGTCAGGAGAAACGAAGCCCAGAGGGGCCGGTCGGAAGCGAATCGGGCGAAGCCGCTTCCGTTGGCCGGGCTATTGGGAGGACTGGAACGTCGGGTGGATTTCAAATAGGGGATCTTTCACCAAGCATTCGACCTGACGATTCGCTTGGATTTTACCCCAAAACCCACGCCACGCCCCCTCCATCCCCCTCGGGGGACCTTGGCCCCCGGAGCGATGGGGTGTGGCTTTTAAGCCTTGAAGATCCCCTCGTACTTGTCCCAGTGGGCCCAGGCCAAAAAGACCGCCAGGGCGATCAGGACGGCGGCGAGGGGCAATCCCGACGGCTCCAGGAAGGCGTGGAACATCGTGATTTGGAGGATGATCGGCGCCAGGACGATCAACGCCAACGGGGTGGTTCGCTTGAAGAAGAGCAGGAAACCCATGACGGTCTCCGTGACCTTCAGGAACGGGAGGAAGTACCCGGTGGCCAGCATGGCGGCGAAGAACTTGCCCATGGGGGTGGTGAGGTCGACCCCCTTCATGTCCATGAAGAAATAGGACAGCCCGGCCCCGAAGAAGATGAACCCCAACAAGAGCCTCGCCCCGACCACGGTGTATCTCAAACCTTTACCCTGTTGCATCAGACGACTCCTTTTATTTTGTATGGGCGACCCGCCGGGTCGCCCATAGACCCTTGAGCCCAACCAGGGCGAGCCAACGGCTCGCCCCTTCAAAAGCCCAATGAAACCCTTCACCCCTGATGGACGGAGTTGCGGAGTTTGTGCTCGTCTTCGCGCAACTTACCTGAGGGGTCGCTGGGGGCGAAGTCCTCGGCATCGAAAAGAGGCCGGATCTCCAGTTCCTCATCCTCGAAGGGCGCCCGCTTGAGCCACTCAATGGCCTCGTCCATGGACTTCACCTTCCAGAGCCAGAACCCCGCCACCAGGTCCTGAGTCCCGCCGAAAGGCCCGTCGATCACGGTTTTGCCCGAAGCCGAGAACCGCACGCGCTTCCCCTTCGAGCTTGCCTGGAGCCCCTCGCCCGACTGCAGGATCCCAGCCTTGACTAGGGCTTCGTTGTACTTCCCCATGGCTTCCAGCATTTTCTCGCTCGGCAGGACACCCGCCTCGGAATCCTTGTTCGCCTTGACCAGCACCATAACGCGCATGGAGGTTTCTCCCATTCGTTTTTCTCAATTAATAAGCTTTTCTTTTTAACCTGGTTGAACTCGTTTACGCCCTCAGCCGAAGGCTGACGGGTGGTGGTGAAAATTTGTTGCTGTCGTTTTAGCTTTTCTGTTTCCATCACCCAAAAGCTTTTCTTTGTGATCTTGGCGGTTCAATCCTTTGGCTTATTCCTTCGGTTTTGGCATGGGCGGCATTTTCTTCATGCGTTCGCCCATCTCCTCCATCGTGACGTCCTCGATGTGGGTGGCGACGAACCACTTGTGGCCGAATGGGTCCTA
>Ga0265338_10008739_pt1 | contig 12245 bp, 7 predicted proteins | sample 42126metaG_FD_193579 | JGI IMG/M metagenome (GOLD analysis project Ga0265338, IMG submission 193579) | Rhizosphere microbial communities from Carex aquatilis grown in University of Washington, Seatle, WA, United States - 4-21-26 metaG | ecosystem: Host-associated > Plants > Roots > Rhizosphere >... | reverse complement strand
ACGTGGTGGTGTGGAAGCCGTCGCCCACCCAGCAGCTGGCCGCGCACTACACGATGGCGCTGCTCGAGGCGGCCGGGCTGCCGCCCGGCGTGATCAACATGGTGACCGGGGACGGCCAGGCGGTGTCGCGGGTGGCGCTGTCCGATCCGGGCCTGGCCGGTATCCACTTCACCGGGTCGACCGGCACTTTCCAGCACCTGTGGCGGACCGTTGGCCAGCGCATCGACCGGTTCCGCAACTACCCGCGGCTGGTGGGCGAGACCGGCGGCAAGGACTTCGTGATCGTGCACCCCTCGGCCGAGCGCGCGTCCATCGTCACCACGCTGGTCCGCGGCGCGTTCGAGTACCAGGGGCAGAAGTGCTCCGCCGCCTCCCGCGCGTACCTGCCCGCCTCGCTGTGGCCGGCGCTCAGGGACGAGCTGGTGGCGGCGACCGAGTCGGTGCGCTACGGCGACGTCGCCGAGGACCTGTCGCTGTTCGGCGGCGCGGTGATCGACGCCCGCGCGGCCGCCAAGCACCGCGGCGTGTTCGACCGGGCCAGGTCCAGGCCGTCGGTCAGCTTCCTGGCCGGCGGTCAGGTCGACGACCAGCACGGCTACTTCGTCCGGCCGACCGTCCTCGACTGCACCGACCCGGGCGACGAGGTGTTCACCACCGAGTACTTCGGCCCGATCCTGGCGGTCCACGTCTACCAGGACGCGGACTACCCGGCGATGCTGGCGCAGGCCGCCGACGCGGCGCCGTACGCGCTGACCGGCTCGGTCCTGGCCACCGACCGTGCCGCGATCGCGCAGGCGGCGGACCGGCTGCGCTACAGCGCGGGCAACTTCTACGTCAACGACAAGCCGACCGGGGCGGTCGTCGGCCAGCAGCCGTTCGGCGGCGCCCGCGCCAGCGGCACCGACGACAAGGCCGGCTCGGTCTTCAACCTGATCCGCTGGGTATCGGCCCGCGCGATCAAGGAGACGTTCGTCCCGCCCACCGACTACCGCTACCCTCACATGGGCTAAGGCTCAGACCGGAATCGTCCGGTGGCCCGCGCCGCGAGCCTGGTAGCGTCATCCGCATATGAGCTGAATCTCCCGGCTATGCGGAGGAAGCTATTCACCGGCTGGTGCTGTGGAACGTCGACCTGACGCTGCTTGACGTCACGAAGGTCACCCGGGCGGCCTACGCGGAGGCGTTCGCCAAGGTCACTGGCCGGCCGCTGGTGCAGCTGCCGCAGATGGTGGGCATGACCGAGCCGGAGATCTTCTTCGACGCGCTCGGCCGCAACGGGGTGAGCCTGCGCGCCGACGGGGAGTCCGAGCAACTGCTCGTCCCGTTCGGGGCCGAGTTCGCGACCTGCCTGGCGGCGCGCCGGGAGCAGCTGACCACCCAGGGCAGCCTGCTGCCGGGGGCGGCCGATGCGCTGGCGGCGGTGGCGGGCCTGGGCGGGGTGGTCCAGTCGGTGCTCACCGGGTCGAGCCGCCCCAATGCCGCGCTCAAGCTGCGCGCGTTCGGCCTGGACCGGAACCTGGACCTGGCCATCGGCGGCTTCGCCGGCTCGGACCCGTACCCGAAGGGCGCGCTGCTGCGCGCGACCAGGCTGCGGGCGGAGGAGAAATACCAGGTGAGCTTCGCCGACAAGCTGACGGTCTACGTGGCGGACTCGCCGCGCGACGTCGAGGCGGCGAAGATGGGCGGCGCGTTGCCGGTCGGGGTCGCCTCCGGCCGCGCGTCAGCCGGCGAGCTGCGGGACTGCGGCGCCGACCTGGTGCTGCCCGACCTGACCGGCATCGGGCCGCTCGTCGCCCGGCTGAGCGGCCCGGCCTGAGCGGTGGCGGACTGAGGCCCGGCGGGGCAACCGGGGCCGGCGTGGCCTGCTGTCCGGTACTGAAGTGCCCATGTGGCACCTTCCTGGGCCTAGTCTGTAGTTAGGAGGGCATCAGGGCGCGTCCCGTGCGCCAGGTCAAGCGATGCGACAGTGATCCGGACTTCACACTGAACGGCAAGGCCGCGGAGATCCCGTGGCTGCTGCCGCATGCCCGTGTGCACGGCTGGCACAGCGTGGTGCCAGCCGGATTCGGCGAAGGAGTGGACAGGCAATGCCGGAAACCGCGGCTGAGGCCAGGGCGGCCTCGGACGACACCAGGGACGAACTGCTCGCCAAGGCGGTGGCGCTATGGTCCGCGGGCGGTATCGCGCCGCCGGCGGAGCTAAGCCAGGCGGTGGGAGACCTGCCGGGCTTCCTCACCGCGTACTACCGGCTGGTTGCCATCGAGGACCTGATCGCGGCCGGCCCGGCCCGGCTGGCCGCCACGGCCGCCCGGCACGCCGCCCTCGGCGCGGCCCGCCCGCAGGCCCGGCCGGCCGTCGCGGTCCGGCCTGGCGCCGATGCCGCGCTGACCGGGGCGGGGGCAGTGGTCGATATCGTCACCGACGACATGCCCTACCTGGTCGACTCGGTAACGATGGAGCTCAACCGGCACAACGCCGATATCCGCCTCATCGTGCACCCGCTGCTCACGGCGCACCGGGACGTGGCCGGCGGCGCGCACGGCACCGGCGAGACGGTGGACGGCGCGGCGGGCGGGGCGGACGCGGACGAGGTGCGTGAGTCGTGGATCCATGTTGAGCTCGGCTTCGTTGACGACCCGGACCGGCTGGCCGGTGACCTGCGCCGGGTGCTCGATGACCTGCGGGGCGCGATGGAGGACCAGCGGCGGATGCGGTCGGAAGCCCGCGACCTGGTGGAGCGGCTGGCCGACGCCGGCGGGCCGGCCGAGGCGGAGGCCAGCGAGCTGCTCGCCTGGCTGTCGGCCGGGCACTTCACCTTCCTCGGCTACCGCGCCTACGACCTGGAGAGGGACGCGGGCGAGCCGGAGCTGAAGCCGGTCCCGGGGACCGGCCTCGGCATCCTGCGCCACGACGGCGCCGAGGACTCGTTCGCGGTCACCCCGCCAGGCGGCCGGGGGCACCGTCCCCGGCTGCTGGTGCTGGCCAAGTCGTCCACCAAGTCCACCGTCTACCGGCCCGCCTACCTGGATTACGTCGCGATCCGCCGGCTCAGCCCGCGGACCGGGGAGGTGGAGGGCGAGCACCGCTTCCTCGGCCTCTACGCGCAGGCGGCGTACACCGAGTCGGTGACCCGCATCCCGGTGCTGCGGCAGAAGGTCGACCGGACGCTGACCATCGCGGGCGTGCCCGCCGACAGCCACGACGGCAAGGCGCTCGTCGAGATCCTCGAGGGGTTCCCGCGCGAGGAGCTGTTCGAGATCAGCGCCGAGCGGCTGGCGCCGATCGCGCTGGCGGTGCTCGGCCTGGCCGAGCGCAGGCAGGTGCGCCTGTTCCTGCGCCCCGATCACTACGGCCGCTACGTGTCCTGCCTGGTGTACCTGCCGCGCGACCGCTACACCACGCAGGTGCGGCTGCGCGCCCAGGAGATCCTGCGCAGCGCCTTCGGCGGAGCAGCGGTCGACTACAGCGCGATGGTGGGCAACTCGGCGCTGGCCCGGTTGCACGTGGTGGTGCACGCCGAGCCGGGCCGCCCGCTGGCCGCGGTGGACCAGGCGGCCCTGCAGGCGGGCATCACCGCCGCGGTCCGCTCCTGGGACGACGACCTCGTCGCCGAGGCGGAGCGCCAGCTAGGCCGCGAGCACGCGCTGGCCGCCGTGGCGACCCGCGCCGACGGCATCCCGGAGAACTACAAGGCGGACACCGCGCCCGCCACCGCGGTCGCCGACCTGGCGGTGGTGCAGCGGCTGCGGGAGGAGTCGGCGCCGTTCGCCATCCGTCTTTCCATTAATCCGAACGAGTGCTGGCGGCTGCGGGTCTTCCGGCTGTCGCCGCTCACGCTGTCGGACGTGCTACCGCAGCTGCAGCACATGGGGCTGGAGGTGCTCGACGAGCACCCGTACGAGTTCGCAGGCGGCCCGCACCCGTTCTGGATCTACGACTTCGGTATCCGGGGCCGAGAGCGGCCGCTGACCGAGGCCGAGGCGGAGGCGGCGCGGGGCCGCTTCGAGTCGGCGCTGACCGCGCTGTGGCAGGGGCACACCGAGGACGACGACTTCAACGGGCTGGTGCTCGACGCCGAGCTGACCTGGCGGCAGGTCACGGTGCTGCGCGCGTACGCGCGGTACCTGCGGCAGGCGGGCATCCAGTTCAGCCAGAGCTACCTGCAGCGGGTGCTGCGGGCCAACCCGGCGATCACCCGGCTGCTTGTCCGGCTGTTCGAGTCACGGTTCGACCCGGGGCGGCAGCAGGGCGCCGAGGAGCGCTGCCCGGCGATCACCGAGGAGCTGCGGGGCGCGCTGGACGAGGTGGTCAGCCTCGACCACGACCGCATCCTGCGCTCCTACCTGGCCCTCATCGAGGCCACCCTGCGTACTAACTACTTCCAGGAGGCGGAAGACGGCCAGCAGCCCCCTTACCTGGTATTCAAGCTCGCCTCCGAGCGGGTGCCCGCGGTGCCCGCGCCGCGGCCGAAGTTCGAGATCTTCGTCTACTCGCCGCGGCTTGAGGCGGTGCACCTGCGGTTCGGCGCGGTGGCCCGCGGCGGGCTGCGCTGGTCGGAGCGGCCGGAGGACTTCCGCACCGAGGTGCTTGGCCTGGTCAAGGCGCAGGAGGTGAAGAACGCGGTCATCGTGCCGTCCGGCGCCAAGGGCGGTTTCGTCTGCAAGCGGCTGCCCGACCCGGCTGACCGGGATGCTTACCAGGCCGAGGTGCTCGCCTGCTACCGGACCTTCATCAGCGCGATGCTCGACGTCACCGACAACATCGCCGGCGACGACGTGGTGCCGCCGCCCCGGGTGGTCCGGCTCGACGACGACGACCCGTACCTGGTCGTCGCGGCGGACAAGGGCACCGCCAGCTTCTCCGACGTGGCTAACGAGATCGCCGGGCGGTACGGCTACTGGCTGGGCGACGCGTTCGCCTCGGGCGGCTCCGAGGGCTACGACCACAAGAAGATGGGCATCACCGCCCGCGGCGCCTGGGAGTCGGTCCGCTGGCACTTCGCGGCGCTGGGGCTGAACCCGGACACCGACGAGTTCACCGCCGTCGGCGTGGGCGACATGTCCGGCGACGTGTTCGGCAACGGGATGCTGCTGTCGCGGCAGCTGAAGCTGGTGGCCGCGTTCGACCACCGGCACGTGTTCGTCGACCCGGACCCTGACCCGGCCGCCAGCTTCGCCGAGCGGCAGCGGCTATTCGGGCTGCCGCGCTCGTCGTGGGCGGACTACGACACGGCGGTGATCTCCGCGGGCGGCGGCGCGTGGCCGCGGTCGGCCAAGTCCGTGCCGGTGTCCGCGCAGGCCCGGGCGGCCCTCGGGCTGGAGGCGGCGGTCACCGCGCTGTCACCGGACGAGCTGATCTCGGCCATCCTGCGCGCCCCGGTCGACCTGCTGTGGAACGGCGGCATCGGCACTTACGTGAAGGCGTCGGGCCAGGCGCACGCCGACGCGGGGGACCGGTCCAACGACGCGGTGCGGGTGGATGCCTCCGAGCTGCGTGCCCGGGTGGTGGCCGAGGGCGGCAACCTCGGGCTCACCCAGGCCGCGCGGAACGAGTACGCGCTCGGCGGCGGCCTGGTGAACACCGACTTCATCGACAACTCGGCGGGCGTCGACACCTCTGACCACGAGGTCAACATCAAGATCCTGCTGGCGGGAACCGAGACGCTGGACCGGAACCGGCTGCTGCACGCGATGACCGACGAGGTCGCCGCGCACGTGCTGCGGCACAACGACAGGCAGAACATGGCGCTGGCGGCCGCCCGCTACCAGGCGCCCCGCCTGCTCCACGTGCACGCCCGCTACCTGCGGCAGCTGCTGCGGGAGAACCGGGTGCAGCTGGACATCGACGGGCTGCCAGGCGACAAGGAGATCGCGGCCAGGCGCTCGGCCGGCACCGGCCTGACCACGCCCGAGCTGGCGGTGCTGCTCGCGCACACCAAGATCGCGGCGGGCCAGCAGGTCCTCGCGTCCGACCTGCCGGACGACCCGTACCTGCGGTCGGCGCTGGCCGGCTATTTCCCGGCGCCGCTGCGGGAGCGGTTCGCCGCCCAGCTCGGCGCGCACCGGCTGCGCCGGGAGATCATCACCACCTCGGTCATCAACGAGATGGTGGACACCGGCGGGTCGACGTTCCTGTTCCGGCTGGGCGAGGAGACCGGGATGGAGGTGCCCGACATCACCCGTGCCTGGCTGGTGGCGGGCGAGGTGTTCGGGATGCGGGCGTTCTGGCAGCAGGTGGAGGCGCTGGCGGGCGCGGCCGAGGTGGACGCGCGGATCGCCGTGGTCCTCGAGGCGCGCAAGCTGGTGGAGCGGGCGGCCCGCTGGCTGCTGGTGAACCGGCGGCCGCCGTTCGGCATCAGCGAGACCGTCAGCTTCCTGTCCTCCGGGGTCAGCACCGTGCGGTCGGCCATTCCCAAGCTGCTGTCCGGCCGTGACCTGGCGGGCTTCGAGGAGCGGCGGACCGCCTTCACCAGCCAGGGCATCCCGGCCGGGCTGGCCGACGAGGTGGCGGCGATGGTGCCCTCGTACTCCGCGTTCGACATCGTGACCAGCGCCGCCGCGGCCGAGCACGGCGTCGAGGAGACCACCGCGGTGTACTTCGCGCTGGCCGAGCGGCTGCAGCTCGGACGGCTACGCGACCTGATCACCGCGCTGCCGCGTGACGACCGCTGGTCGTCGGCCTCCCGGTCGGCCCTGCGCGACGACCTCTACGCCGCCCATGCCGCGCTGACCAGGGACGTCCTGGCGGGCGGCGGAGCGGCGGCGGGCGCCGCGGAGCGCGTGGCCACCTGGGAGGGGCGGAACGCGGCGGCCGTGTCCCGCGCGGCGGCGACGCTGGCCGAGATCTGGGAGAGCAACCGCTTCACCTTCACCACCATGTCGGTGGCCGTCCGAGTGATCAAGAGCCTGGTCGCCCCCGGCTCGTAGGACGCCAGCGCCCCCACCCTGCCCGCCCCAGCGCCCTCACCCTGCCCGAGCGCCCCACCAGCGTTCACCCACAACCCGTACTCCCGGCCACGGCGGCAATGGTTGGAGGAATGGGCCGGTCATAGGCGGCCCATTCCTCCAACCATCCAGTGGCGGCCTGGCTAGGAGAGCCGGGCCGGGCTGGGGGCCGCTGACCGGGCTGGTGCTGCCGGAGCGGCGAGAGGATCCTTAGCAGAGCTAATATGTTATCGTGTCGGCGACTAACGAGGGCAGGCGGTTGCATCCGGGGCAGGTCGTCTCGTCCCTGCGGCACCGGAACTACCGGCTGTTCTTCTTCGGCCAGCTGGTCTCGGTGATGGGCACCTGGATGCAGACGGTGGCCCAGTCCTTCCTCGTCCTCGACCTCACCCACAGCGGGACCGACCTGGGCCTCGCCACCGCCGCCAGGTTCCTGCCGATCCTGCTGTTCGGACCGATGGGCGGCCTGTTCGCGGACCGGCGGGACAAGCGGCGGATCCTTTACGTCACCCAGGCCTTGTCCGGGCTGCTGGCCGGGGTGTTCGCGCTGCTGACCGGCACCCACCTCATCCAGATGTGGTCGGTCTACCTGCTGGCGGTGGCGCTTGGACTGGTCAACGTGTTCGACAACCCGGCCCGGCAGAGCTTCATCGCCGAGATGGTTCCGCCGGAAGACCTGCCCAATGCCGTCACCCTCAACTCGGTGTCGATGAACCTGGCCCGGGTGTTCGGCGCGGCGGCGGGCGGAGTGCTGGTGGACGCGCTCGGCCTCGCCCTGTGCTTCGCGCTCAACGCGGTCTCCTACGCCGCGGTGCTGGCGTCGCTGGCCGCGATGAGCTCGGGCCTGCTCTACCCGGCCAAGCCGGTGCAGCGGATGCCGGGCCAGGTGCGGGCGGGCCTGCGCTACGTCAGGGACACGCCGCTGCTACTCGTCCCGCTGCTGATGATCTCGCTGATCGGCATGCTGGCCTGGGAGTTCAACGTGACGCTGCCGCTGATGGCGAGCAACGTGTTCGGCGGCGGGGCCGGCGCCTACGGCATCATGGCGTCGGTCATGGGCGCGGGCGCGGTGGCGGGCGGGCTGATCACCGCCGCCCGGTCCAGCCCGCGGGCGCGCTCGCTGTGCGTGGCCGCCATCGGCTGGGGCATCGCGATCATCGTCGCGGCGGTCGCCCCGACGATGCCGTTCGAGCTGGCCGCACTGGTCTTCGTCGGCTACGGCAGCATCACCTTCAACTCGTACGCCAAGACCACGCTGCAACTGGCAGCGGAGCCCGCGATGCGCGGGCGGGTGATGGCGCTGTGGTTCCTCGCCTGGCAGGGCTCGACGCCGATCGGCGGCCCGCTGGTCGGCTGGATCGCGCAGGAGGCGGGCGCCCGCTGGTCGCTGATCGCCGGCGGGGTGCCTACCCTGGCCTGCGGGCTGCTCGCGCTCCCGGTGCTGGCCGGCATCGACCGGAGGGGCGGCGGCGCCCGTCGGGCCGGCCCGCGGGCACCGGGAACTCCCGCCCCGTCCGCCGCTGAAGCATCTTAAATACGCTGACGGGCGCGTATTCGCGTAGGCTTTCCGGCATGGCAGCTACCGATCCCGCCGATGAGATATCGGAACTGTCGTCCAAGCTCGACACGATCGAGGCCGTCGTCGATCCTGAGGCGATGCGCACCGAGGTCACTGACCTGCGCGAGCAGGCAGCCGACCCGTCACTCTGGGAAGATCAGGCACGCGCGCAGGATGTCACCCGGCGGCTCTCCTTCCTTGAGGGGGAGCTGGGCCGGATGGACGGCCTGCGGCAGCGGCTCGCTGACATCAGCGTGCTGTTCGAGCTGGCCGACGACGAGCACGACCAGGACACCAGGAACGAGGCGGCCGCCGAGCTCGCCGGGGTCCGCAAGGACATGGACATCCTTGAGGTCCGCACCCTGCTGAACGGCGAGTACGACGCGCGCGAGGCGCTGATCTCGATCAACTCGCAGGCCGGCGGCGCCGACGCGGAGGACTTCGCCGGGAACCTGCAGCGGATGTACCTGCGCTGGGCGGAGCGGCACAAGTTCAACACCGAGGTCTACGACGTCTCCTACGGCGAGGCGGGCATCAAGTCGACCACGTTCGCGGTGAAGGCGCCCTACGCCTACGGGACGCTGCGCGGCGAGCAGGGCACGCACCGCATGGTCCGCATCTCCAAGTACGACAACCAGGGGCGCCGCCAGACCAGCTTCGCCGGGGTGGACGTGGTCCCGGTGGTGGCGCAGACCGACCACGTGGATATCCCCGACGACGAGATCCGGGTGGACGTGTTCCGCTCCTCCGGCCCCGGCGGCCAGGGCGTCAACACCACCGACTCGGCGGTGCGGATCACCCACCTGCCCACCGGCCTCGTGGTGTCCTGCCAGAACGAGCGGTCGCAGATCCAGAACAAGGCTTCCGCGATGGCGGTGCTGCAGGCCAAGCTGCTCGAGCGGCGTCGCGAGGAGGAGGCGAGCGAGCTGGCCGCGCTCAAGGGCGACGGCGGCCGGGCCTGGGGGTCGCAGATCCGCAACTACGTCCTCTACCCGTACCAGATGGTGAAGGACCAGCGGACCGGCTACGAGACCTCCCAGGCCGAGGCCGTCCTCGACGGTGAGATCGACGAGTTCATCGACGCCGAGGTCCGCTGGCTGCGGCGCTCCGAGCGGGAAGCTGACTAGCGCGCTACGTCAGTACGCGGGTGGCGATCAGCAGGCCCAGGAGCAGCATCAGGGCTGCCGCGAGGAGGAGCTGCGGGCTGATGACGGGGCCGTGGTGGTGCACCTCGGCCCGGGCCGCGCGGCAGACGGGGCAGCGGCCCTCGACTACCGGGCCGGCGCAGTGAGCGCAGATCAGGTGCTCGCAGCTCATCTCAATCCCTTCCGGTAGGTGCCCAGGCGCACTTGGCGTGATCTGGAGCCTTAGCAGTCAGTTTTCTCCTAGACTGTTCCCTGGCTAAGCCAGGTTACCCGCAAGTTGCCCAGCTAAGCCTGTTTTACCCCGTGCTGCAGCCGGGTAGGCGCGAACGCGTTTTCCGGCCAAGGCATGCCAGTCCTTGATTGAGGGCCGGTCCTTCATCGAGAGATCCTGTGATGGTCCCGTGATCGAGTTTCAGAACGTCTCCAAGGTCTACCCGAATCAGAATCGGGCCGCTCTAGAGAACGTCGACATGACGATCAACAAGGGAGAGTTCGTCTTCCTCGTCGGTCCGTCCGGGTCGGGCAAGTCCTCGTTCCTGCGGCTGATCCTCCGCGAGGAGCGGCCCAACGACGGCCGGATCCTCGTCGCGGGCAACGACCTGGCCCGGCTCACCAACTGGAAGGTCCCGGCCCTCCGGCGCAAGATCGGCTGCGTCTTCCAGGACTTCCGGCTGCTGCCGAACAAGACCGTCGAGCAGAACGTCGCGTTCGCCCTTGAGGTGATCGGCAAGCCGCGCCGGTTCACCAAGCGGGTGGTGCCCGAGGTGCTCGACCTGGTGGGCCTGGAAGGCAAGCACGACCGGATGCCGGACGAGCTGTCCGGCGGCGAGCAGCAGCGGGTCGCGATGGCCCGCGCGTTCGTCAACCGCCCGATGATCCTGCTGGCAGACGAGCCGACCGGGAACATCGACCCGGCCACCTCGATCGGCATCATGAAGGTCCTCGACCGGATCAACCGGACCGGGACGACGGTCGTCATGGCGACGCACGACGCCGCGATCGTCGACTCGATGCGCAAGCGCGTGATCGAGCTTGAGTACGGCAAGGTGGTACGCGACCAGAACCGCGGTGTCTACGGCCAGAACTACTAGCCGCGGCTTATTACCGCCTGCTTACCGGGTGCCTCGTTAGCGGGCACATGACTTACCAGGGATGAGATAAGGCCAGTATGCGTTCAAACTTCGTGTTCCAGGAGATCTGGGTCGGGCTGCGCCGTAACCTCACCATGACCGTCGCGCTCATCGTGGTGGTGGCGATCAGCCTGTCGCTGCTTGGCACGGGGCTGCTGTTCGTCAAGCAGGTGGACAGCACGCGCTCGTACTGGCAGAGCAAGGTGGAGATCTCGGTCTACCTGTGCTACTCGGCCAGCGCCAACCCGAACTGCCACGGGGCGGTGACCGCGGCGCAGTCGCAGACACTGGAGCAGCGGCTGCAGGCCATGCCGCAGGTGCAGAACGTCACCTACGTCACCCAGCAGCAGGCCTGGACCCTGTACAAGCAGGCGTTCTCCAACGACCAGTCCTACGTCTCGATGCTCAAGCAATCGGACATGCCGCCGTCCCTTGAGGTGAAGCTGAAAAACCCGTCGGCCGACTACAACATCGTGGCCAGCGCGGTGACCGGCGCGCAGGGCGTGGACTCGGTCATCGACGAGATGAACATCCTCGACAAGTTCTACCGGCTGCTCGACGGCCTGCGGAACGCGGTCGTCATCGTGGCGCTGATCTTGGTGGTGGCGGCCGTGCTGCTTGTCGCCAACACCATCCGGTTGTCGGCGTTCAACCGCCGCCGCGAGACTGGCATCATGCGCCTGGTCGGCGCGTCCAACTTTTACATTCAGCTGCCGTTCCTGCTCGAGGGCGTGATCGCCGGGCTGCTGGGCTGGGCGCTGGCGGCGGTCCTGCTCGTGGGGGTGAAGTCGCTGCTGCTGAATAACCTGCAGCAGTACTTCAACTACAACGTCGGCCTGTCGGCGACCGACCTGATCGAGGTCATCCTGCTCGCGATGGTTATCGGCGTGCTGCTGTGCGGGGTCACGTCGTTCCTGACACTCCGCCGGTACCTGCGGGTTTAACCGTCCTCGGCTGGGTGAGGCTGGGGCGCAGGCACGCGGGCGCACGCACGCGGTCGCGCGCCGGGGCGCCGCCCGGCCGCTGCATGAGCCGCAGGAAGGGCGCGACGGGAGAAACGTGGCACGCGAGCAGGGGAACAAGGTAATCGCCTCGAACCGGCGGGCCCGGCACGATTACGCGATCGAGGACACGATCGAAGCCGGGATCGCGCTCACCGGTACCGAGGTGAAATCACTGCGCGCCGGCCGGGCCTCACTGGCTGATGGGTTCGCGCTGGTCTCTGATGGGGAAGTCTGGCTGCATAACGTTCATATCCCGGAGTACACCCAGGGGACGTGGACGAACCATTTGCCCAGAAGGACCAGGAAGCTGCTGCTGCACCGGGGGGAGATCGAGCGACTGGTCCGTAAGGCGTCGGAGCAGGGCCTGACGCTGATCCCGCTGTCGTTGTACTTCAAGGACGGCAAAGTCAAGGTGGAGCTCGCACTTGCCCGCGGTAAACGGACTTACGATAAGAGACAGGACC
>Ga0265338_10008737_pt1 | contig 12246 bp, 7 predicted proteins | sample 42126metaG_FD_193579 | JGI IMG/M metagenome (GOLD analysis project Ga0265338, IMG submission 193579) | Rhizosphere microbial communities from Carex aquatilis grown in University of Washington, Seatle, WA, United States - 4-21-26 metaG | ecosystem: Host-associated > Plants > Roots > Rhizosphere >... | reverse complement strand
CTGCTGATGCTCAGGGCCACGTCCACGTGCGCATGGTCCGTTTGGAAATCGGCGCGGAAAAAACCTGAAACAAACAATCCCCAGCGTCATGGACTGCGCCGGCAGAGCGCAGCGGCCTCGGCGCCTTCGCCCGGACAATACGGCTGCGTATTGGTTCCGGCTTTCGCGCGCATTAGAACAGCGTGGCGCTCCGCTTCCCGCCGACCATGTAAAACTAACTGGTACCCGGGCAATTTTTGCCTCTTTTCCCAAAATGTTGCCGTTTGTTGCCGATCGCGTTGCCGATTTGTTGCCACTTTAGTTATTGATGCCCAACGATGTAGCCGATGTTGCCGATTTTCCAGCGTTTATATTCTTTGCACTACATCCTCGTCCTTCTCGTCTTCGCAGTGGCCCAACGCCCGATTCTCCATAAAGCCGTCAAGAACACTGCCGGGCTGCGCTCTGTTTCGTCCTGCGCCATTCCGCCCTCTGGCTCGGACTGAATCGCACCAAATCCAACCTCGTTTCTTGGCATTAGTATCTTCAGGAGACTAGAATCTTTGTCAGCGCCACGAACTGCTCCAAACTCAATTTCTCCGCGCGTTCCTGGACGGAAATATTCAATTCGCCAAAAGCCGCCGCCAGTCTTTCCTTGGGCCAATCCTGTTTGAGCAATTTCAACATCATCTTGCGCCGCTGGGAAAACGACAGCTTCACCAGGCGCACGAAATTTTTTCGCAGTTCTTCTGGCAACAGAGGCACCTCGCGGCGCACCAGCTGCACGCAGGCGGAATCCACGTCCGGCGATGGATAAAAACAGCCTGGCGGAATTTTAAACAACCCGCGCGGCTCGAAATCGAGCTGCACCAGCAACGTCAGCACGCCGTAGTCATCATCATCTGTCGCCGCCATGAGCCGCTGGGCCACTTCGAGTTGAAGCGTGACGACCAGCATTTTCGGAGCGCGCACACCGCACGCCAGCTCCACCAAAATGGGCGAGGCCACGGAATACGGCAGATTGGCAACCAGCTTCCAATCCCGCCAGTCCCGGGGCTCATGCTTGAGATATTCCAAAGCATCCGCGTGCATGAGTTCAAATTTTGGCGGCGCGAATGCCGTAAATCGCTCCTGCAATACTTCGACCAGCCGCCCATCTTTCTCAATGGCCAAAACCTTGCCTGCCTTGGCCAGCAACAGTTCCGTGAGCGGGCCAAGCCCCGGGCCGATTTCCAAAACTTTATCCGCCAGCACCAATTCGGCCGTGGCAACGATCTTTTCCAACTGATGCCCGTCGTGGAGAAAGTTCTGGCCGAGCGACCTGGTCAGTTGGATGTCGCGTCGCTCCAAGGTCTCGCGCATCTCGGAAAGTTTCATGGCAACACCTCCGCCAGCGCGGCCACGGCCCTGGCCAGTTGTGCTTGGGTGATGGTGAGCGGCGGGGTGAAACTGATCACGTTGGCGTGCTCCCCCTCCGGCAGAAAAATTAATCCACGTTGGAGCAGCGCCTTGATGGCCTTCAACGCGATTGCTGTTGCAGGCTTGCCGTTTGGCAATGTCAACTCCAAGCCCGCCATCAAGCCCAACCCGCGTGGCGCACAGACCATTCGCCGGCTTCGAATCCGGGACAGTGCAAGCATCAAATATTCTCCCAGCTGCGCGCTGCGCTCCGGCAGATGGCGGTTCGCGATCTCCTCAATTTGCGCCAGCGCCATCGCGCAGCCCACCGGGTGGCCCAGGAACGTGCTTGTATGGATCGCCTCACCGGTTGAAGCCGGCCAGGCGGCATCCATCAACTTCGCGCGACCCACACACGCCGAGAGCGGAAACCCGCCCGTAAGCGCCTTGCCGAGACAAATCAGGTCCGGGATAGTTTTTGTGTGCTCGGACGCGAACCATTTTCCCGTGCGACCGAACCCCGTGTAAATCTCATCAACGATGAGCAAGGCATGGAACTCATCACCCAGTCTTCGCAACAGCGGTAGGAATTCCGGCGGCGGCACGTGAATGCCGCCCCGCGCTTGCACAGGCTCAACGAGAATCGCCCCAGCTTCGTTGCGCCGCAAAATCTGTCGCAACCCTTTTTCAACTCCCGTCAGGGAATTCCGGCCGCCAGCCTGCGTCGGGTACGGCACAAATTTTCCGAACTTGGCGAGCTGCGCTTGGAAAGGCCCACGAAAATGTTCCCGATGCGTTGCATTGAGCGCTCCGTAGCCAAGGCCATGATAGCCCCCCTCAAACGCGATGATCTCGCTTTTCCCCGTGGCCAGCAGCGCCGTTTTCAGCGCCGCCTCCACCGCCTCAAAACCCGAGTTGCAAAAAATCGTCTTCCCCGTGGCCGAGCGCATGCGAGTCCGGTTTTTCGTCCAACGCTCAAATGTAATCCGGCTCAGCTCCCGTGCCAGCCGTGCCTTAAGCGCATGCGGATGCACATCGCCCATGGCGTGCAACAGCCGGCTCATCTGCCGCTGGCCGGCGCGAACCACCTTCGGGTTGGCATGGCCCGCTGCCGCAACTCCGAAAGCGGCGGTCAAATCCAGGTGCTTCTTCCCGGCCGCATCCCACACCTGAACGCCGCGAGCCCGTTCCCACACCATCGGCCACGAGCCGTCCGGCTCCATGAACGTGACATTGCGCGATTCAAAATCACTGAGCTGCTTTAGAATTTGTTTGGTGGTGGCCACAATTTATTGGCGAGCAGTCCCGGCGACGCGCCGCAAGCTTCAGGAATCGTAACCCGTAGACCGCACATCGTAAATTTCTAAACTCCGCGCTGTTCCACCGGCCAGATGATTTTGTGCTGCTGGATTTGAAACCGCACCGGCAGGGCATCGGCAATGATCCGTTCCGCAAGTTCGCGCCGCGTGAGCGGCGTTTGGCCGACGGGAACCTTTTTCAGGGCCGGGTTCTGCTGCTCCGGCGCCAGCGGATGCACCCAAGAGAACAACAGCGGACAGAGCAGCTCCAGCTTGTGCGCGGCAATTTGTGAACTGGCCCACTCGTAATCCTGCACCGTGCCGATGACAAATTTGATCTCGTCCGTCCCCTTCAAATGAGCCAGGTTCGACATCAAATTACGCTCCACCTCGCCGCTCGAAGGGCATTTCAAATCCATGATGCGGCGAACCCGCGGGTCGATCTTGGAAACGTCATGTGCCCCGCTGGTTTCGATCAAGACAGTAAAGCCCTCGTCACACAATGTCGTCATCAAGGGCAGTGTATTTTTCTGAAGCAAAGGCTCCCCACCGGTTAATTCCACCAAAGGCAGCCTGGGACTGATAATGCTTCCCCTGCCGGCAAATGGCGCTGCCAGTTCCCGCACCCGAGCCAGAATTCCATCGACCGGCATTTTCTTCCCCTCCGTAAACGCGTACGCCGTATCGCAATAGGAACAACGCAGATCACAGGCCGTCAGCCGGATAAAGACGCACGGCAGCCCAGCAAAGGTGCTTTCGCCCTGCAGGCTCAAATAGATTTCATTGATTACCAAGCTTTCAGACATCACCCCAAAGTAACCATAAAGTGACCTGGCCGACAAAAACTTCCTTTCCTTTTTTGATATTATGTTGCTTCTGCTTTATTTTCAAAAGTAACCGGATAAATGAACACGCCAATGCTGCGCACCGTTGGTTTGGCCTTGCTCGCGGCGGCCTTTACCCCGTTCCCCGCGCGGTCGCAAAGCCTTGACCTGATCGGCGTGACTCTGCTGCAAACCCTGACGACTAATTTGAATGGCAGCGGTATCCGGGTGGCGCAACCCGAGGCGCCAGTCGTTAGTACTCCTGACACATTTGAAATTAACCCGGCCAATGTCGGCCTGCCAGGGTCGCGATTTACCTATGTTAACACGTCCGGGATGAGCGCAACCACCTATCCCAACACTGTGGGCACCAACTCCTGGCATGCGGAAAGGGTGGGCAACAATTTCTACGGTCCCTCATACGGCGTGGCCACGAACCTCGCCCATGTGGACAATTACGATGCAAACTATTTTGTGAACAACGTCATCGGCGCGGCCTTCCCGGCCAGTATTAACGATGCCGTTGTCAACCAGAGTTTCGATACGGGTTCGGTATCGAACTCGGTTCAGGAGCAGATTGATTCCATCTTTGACAACTATGCCACGCGATTTAACACGTTATTTATCTCGGGAGCCGGCGACGGCGGGCCAATTTCACCGCCGTCAACCTGTTACAATGGCATTGCCGTGGCCTGCTGTGATGGCGGGTCCAGTTACGGGCCTACCCCCGACAACGGCCGGTCCAAACCGGACCTCACGGCGCCGGGGTCGGGCGCAGTGATTCCACCCGGGCAGGCGGCCACAAGTTATTCCACACCCTACGTGAGCGGTTCAGCCACGGTGCTCTTGCAAGCCGCCCTGCGCGGCGACGGCGGGAGCAACCCCACTGCGGCTGCCGACATGCGCACCCTGAAAGCACTGTTGCTCAACGGCGCCGTCAAACCCATTGGCTGGACCAATTCCAGTTCCGCGCCGTTGCATGCCGTGTACGGTGCCGGCATCGTGAATGTTTTCAACTCATACGAAGAAATGGCCGGCAGCAAACATCCATGGATTGTTTCCAACAGCGTTGTCAGCGGTGCGCTGCATCCCCCCGCCGGCGCCACCGGCACGATTGGCACCAACAGCGGCTGGGACTTCGATTCCCTGACCAGCGTCTCGAATCCAGCCAGGGACAGCGTCACCCATTATTACTTCAACCTCAGCAATGCCATCTATACCGCCACCGCCACCCTGGTGTGGAACCGGCAATACCATACCAACAACATCAACCACCTCGCTTTGTTCCTTTACAATGCAGCCAATAGCAATCTGGTCATGGAGAGCACGAGCATGGTTGACAACGTGCAGCACATCTATTTGCCGCGTTTGTCGCCGGGGCGATACGATTTGCAGGTGTGGAAGGCCGGTGGTTCGGGCATCGTCACGGCTTCGGAATCCTACGCCGTGGAGTGGGCATTCACGGCGCCGGCCTTCAAGGCAGCCAGGTCCGGCACCAACCTGATTTTCACCTGGCCGGTTTATCCCGCTGGTTATGCGCTGCAAGGCACCCCAAACCTGACGGCGCCGGTCTGGAGCACCAACAACATTCCGGGCCCGAACTTCGCCACCGGTACCAACGTTGTTACCCTGCCATACGGGAGCGGCCTGCATTTTTTCCGCCTGCAACAACCCGGCTCCTAACGGCCTCGCCTCCGCCAATACATCATATTGCCAACGCACGAAAGGGCTTTCGGTCTCCAGACTCGGGTACACCTCGTTGACGACCACACTGTCAGACACCGCTTTAAAGTTACCGAAAAAGGTAACCGCAATGCGACATCACCGGCAAAATTTTCTGCTCATTCCTTTGATTTGTTCCGGGAACGCTTTATGCTTTGCCATCCCTCGTTAATGAACATCCTACCGCTGTCCTGTGTTGTACTCGTCGTGCTCGTCGCCGCCCTATTTCCAGACGTTGCAGTGTCACAAAATCTTGATTTGACGGGAGTGACTTTATTCCGGGCGTTGACGACCAACCTGGACGGCACTGGCATTCGGGTGGCTCAAACTGAGGCGATGGTGGGCGCCAATGCTTGGGAAGTGGATTCCAGCCAATCCGGGTTGCCCGGAAGGTTCAGCTACTATTCCTCCGCCGGCTCCGCCACCGTCTATCCCAACAGCGTCGGCTCTTCTTCCTGGCACGCGCAATTGGTAGCCACAAATTTTTATGTTCCCCTGGGAGGCGTGGCGACAAACGTCCTGCACGTGGACAATTTTGGAGCGATGTATTTTTACAATTACATGGTCTCTCCCACCACTCCGCCCAACTGCAACGACTCAATTGTAAACCAAAGCTGGATTTTTAACGGGCTGGATGTGAGCACCCAGCGGCAGGTGGATTCCGGCTATGATAATTATGCGGCGCGCTACAATACGCTGTTTGTGTCCGGCGCCGGCAACGGCGGACCGGTCAGCGCGCCCAGCACCTGCTATAACGGCATCGCGGTCGCGGTCTGTGATGGCACCTCCAGCTATGGCCCCACGCCGGACAATGGCCGGTCCAAACCCGATCTTACCGCCCCCGGTTTCGGCACGAGCTATTCCACGCCTTACGTAAGCGGGTCTGCCGCCGTGCTCCTGCAGGCGGCGCTCCGTGGCGATGGCGGCAGCGACACTAATTCGGCCGCCGACATTCGCACCTTGAAAGCCCTGCTGCTCAATGGCGCCGTAAAACCCATCGGGTGGACCAATTCCAGTAGCGCGCCGCTCGATACGCGATATGGCGCCGGGATCCTGAATTTGTTCAATTCCTACAAGGAACTTTCCTTCGGAAAATATCCGTTCATCAATTCGGACCTGGTTGCCAGTGGCGGATCACATCCTCCCTCCGGGGCCACCGGCACCGTGAACGCCAACAACGGCTGGGATTTTAACTCCATCGTCAGCACCCAAGCGAGCAACTCCGTGGATGCCGTGAATCATTATTATTTCAACCTCACCGGCGCGGTGTACACCGCCACCGCCACGCTTGTTTGGAATCGCCAGGCCAATCAAAACAGCATCAACAATCTTGGCCTGTTTTTATACGACACCACCAACAGTAACCTGATCGCGCAGAGCACCAGCCCGGTGGACAATGTGCAGCACATCTTCCTGCCACGCCTGGCAGCGGGCCGCTATGATTTGCAGGTCTGGAAAGCGGGCGGAGCAAACATCGTCAGCACCAACGAGTCATATGCGCTGGTTTGGTCGTTCCCGGCACCGATGCTGACGGTGGGCAGAGCCGGCGCCAACGTCACCCTTTCCTGGGCGGTATACCCGGCGGGTTATGCCGTTGAGGCCACCACCAAATATCCCGCGACGGGCTGGGGTACCAACAATCTTCCCGGTCCGGTCTTCACCACCGGCACCAATACGGTAACCGTGCCAGCCACGGCAGCCAGGCAAGTGTTCCGGCTGCAACAGCCCGGTTCTTGAGGTTGAGCGCATCTTGAGAGGGCCGGGGTGGTGTTTCGTTTACCCATATGAAAATAAAGGACAGTATCGAGATGCGCCCCCTTTCGCACGGACAAATCGTTTTGCGAACACCCGAAAATGCTGTATTTTATACGTGTGCACCACCGCGCAACGATGTTAGTCATGTTGAGCGTCCTGTTGGCGGCGCACACGATCTGGGCCGGCGGTAGCGGTTTAAACGTAGTGGTGGTAGTCAATCAGAACAGCACCAATTCCGTACAATTGGGAAACGACTATTGCGAATTGCGTTCCGTCCCACCCCAAAACGTGTTGCGCATCACCAATTGGACCGGTGGTTCCGTGAACTGGAGTCCGTCCGATTTTCAGAACCAGTTGCTCAATCCATTGCTGGCGTTGCTTGCCAGCCGCAGCCTCACCCAGCAGGTCCAGTACGTGGTTCTTTCCATGGATATTCCGTACCGCGTGCAAGACGGCACCGGGCAGAACAGCACGACCGCGGCGCTTTTTTACGGGTTTAAGACCAATGGCCCGCCGGTCTCCGGGATCGCGTCCTGTTCCTTGCCAGACAATACTTCCAACAGCTACGCTTACTCCGAGTCTACCTTTTTCCTGGCACGTCCCAACACGGCCACGACCAATGCATTTCTGGCGATGATGCTGACCGACACAGATTTCATTAGCGCGGAGAAAATTCTCCGGCGCGGTGTAGCCGCTGATGCCACGTCTCCCACCCAGGCCGTTTATCTGGCCAAAACCAGCGACTGGGCACGCAATGTGCGATTCACCGAATTCGACAATGCTGTATTCGAGAACCAGGTGGCCGGCAATTTTGCCGTGAGCCGCACCAACACCGACTCCACCACCTTTACCAATCTGTTTGGCCTCCAAACCGGCCTGTACGGTTACGGACTCAATCCCAATACCTTCATCCCCGGAAGTCTGGCCGATACGCTGACCTCTTTTGGCGGCTTCATCCTGGAAAATAGCGGGCAGACTCCGGTGCTGGCATTTCTGGATGCCGGCGCCTCCGGCACTTACGGCACCATCGTGGAGCCCTGCAATTACACCCAAAAATTTCCCGACCCCGTTGATTATTTTTACCAAACGCGCGGCTTTTCGCTCGCGGAAGCGTATTACCAAAGCGTGCTTAACCCTTTTCAGGGCCTATTCGTTGGCGAACCGCTGGCGGCGCCGTTTGTCCGATATGGCACCGCGAACTGGACGTCCTTGACGAACGGCACCATGCTGGGCGGCACCGTCACCCTTGGTCCAATCTTTGCCGCCGCCGCCACGAATTTGCCGGTGGCTGCGGTGGACCTGTTCGTGGATGGCACCTACTTCCAAACTTTGACCAACCTTACGCCGTCCGCCGGCAATGTCGTCTCGGTGGTCATCAATGGATTTACGGTAAACTACACCGTGCCCGCCAACGCCACGGTTGCCAGTGTTGCCGCCGGACTGAGTGCGGCCCTGAATTTGCAAAGCGCTTCCACCCACGTGCTCACCGGCAACTTTGGCGACCGGATTGAACTCCAGTCATTGCCCGTATACACCCCGGGCGGCAATGTTACCCTTACGGCCGGCGCAGCCATTGGTTCCGCCGCCGCCCTGACCACTTCAATCACGACCGCCCGTCCCGCCTTTCTGGATACGGTGGCCACCGGCTATCAATTCGTGACTTTCTACAACGCTCCCAACATGGGCGACTGGATCCAGGTGACCGTTACCAAGACCAATGGCACAAGCATTACGCTGGGGGTGACCAATACAGTTTCCGGCACCACGATCGGTGCCATGTCTCAAAACCTCTTGAACCTCATCAACGGCAGCGCATCCTTGCAGTCGACCGATGGTTTATACGGGGCTGATTTCTTTGACTACGACCCGTACGGGAGCGCGGCTGCCCAATTCTTTCTCTACGCCCGCACATCCGGCTTTCCGGCGGCGCAAATTCTCACGTATTTTCATGTTACCACCAATTTGTTCGTCACCCCGGCCGGGATGAATCCAATGGCGGATAACGTGTGTGACCTGCGGCCGCGCAACCATCTCTATATCGCGGCCGGCACCAATGCGTTGACGGTGAACTATCCGTTCGACACCACTCAGGTTGCCGATGGCTATCATCAACTGACGGCAGTGGCGTACGACGGCAGCAGTGTTGCCGCACAGACGGCTGTCAGTCGCACGGTGCTCCTTCAAAATAACAGCCTGACCGCCACTTTGTCTTCTCTTCCGTCAGGCACGAATGCCGCGCTCAGCCAGCAATTGCAATTCACCGTCACCGCCAGTACCACGAATATTTCCCGCATCGAACTGTTCAGCACGGGCGGTTCCCTGGGCTTTGCCACCAATCAGGCTACGGCCAATTTTTCCCCGTCCTCGAGCTATCTGGGATTGGGCCTGCACCCATTTTACGCCGTCGTCACCGACCAATCCGGACACGTCTATCAGACCTCGAACTTTTGGTATCGCATCATACCGGACCTGCGACTCTCGCTGGCTCGCTCGCCCAGTGTACTGACTTGGGCTACGGCTCCATTCCACGCGTACGACCTTCAGTATTCCACGAATCTTACGGTGCCCTTCCAAACCATCACGACGATCACCGCCGCCGATTGGATTGTGCAATGGCCCGTCTCCCGGACAAACAGCGCCGCTTTTTATCGGGTACAATTTGACCGGTGAAATGTTTGGTTTGACAGGTTTGAACCCTTTCTGACGCCTTTCCTTTCCGCTGGGTGGCGGTGAGTTTGCGGGTGAAACAAAAAGGGGAAAATGTTAAACTGAGCCGAGGATTACTATGACCCCTGAATCATTGCCCAAGCCGCCACGACAGCTATGCGGAACGGCCGGCAATAATATTTGGCAGGGGCGCATGTTCTCCCTGCCATTTGTTTTGATCGGCCTTGGCGCTGCCGGTTTACTGTTGTTTCTTTTGCTCTGGCAGGTGCTGGGCCGCGATATTCCCGCAACCGTGATTGGGTCGAGACTGGCGCATACTTCCAAGAATACCCTGCACATTTTGGAATACCGGTTTCAATCCGGTGAGCAAACCATTTCGGGTTCAGCCTACGTCAGCACGGATCTCTATGAATCATACCAGTCTCCGAACAGCACGAACGTGCCGGTGACGATCCATTATTTCGGGATTGGGCCGCTGGCATTTTCCCGGGTGAACGAAGACGGTTCCGGGTCGTTATGGCTCATAATCTGTACTCTGGCGCCAGTGTCGGCTATTGCGAACCTGCTTGCCTGCTGTTTTGTATATCAGTTTTGGCTGTTACCACGACGCATGCGCCGGTTGTACAGGGATGGCGCAGCCGCCGTGGGAACCTTGACCGGCAGGGAGACGGTAACAGGGAAAAAATCGATCTGCTATGCGTCGTACTCGTTTATGGATCCATTCTCCGGAAAGACCTTCAAGGGGAAGATTCAGTTGGGGGACGCGCGTGACATGCGGATGGTGACGGATGGGCGTCCGGTTACGGTTTTGTATTTACGGGAGAATCCGAATTGCAGCACCGTTTATGAATTTGGCGGATATAGATTCGTGGAACAAAAGGAAGGGTGAAGGGCAAGAAACGCCAGCCTCAGCAAGTTTTGGCCAGCAATTGGCAAGAAACGCATCATCTTTGGAATCCACAGCATGCCCGGAATCGCCGATAAGTTTATGTGGATTGTGCCAACCCGTTTTCAATGCAAACGCGCTCGCGAATTAAGGCGGCAGCAACGCGGTGACTGGGCTAGCCATTTGTGAACCTTTTGCAGCCATCTATTTTGCCCAGTGCCCGCCCTGCGCGCTACAGGTTGCTCTGCCATGGCTGGCTGGTGGCGTGGCTGGTGCTGCTGCCGGTGACGCGGGCGCTGGCGCTGGATCCGGCACGCCAGGCGGATAGTTATTCGGTGCAAGGCTGGTCCAGCGAGCAGGGCCTGCCGTCCTCGAAGATCCGCGACATCACCGAAACCCGCGACGGCTATCTCTGGATCGCCACGGCGCAGGGTCTGGCGCGTTTCGATGGCAATCACTTTACGGTTTTTACGCGAACAACCAATCCGGAACTGGGCGGGGGCGGATTTTTCTCGGTGCTTGAAGGGCTCGATGGAACGCTTTGGTTCGGTGGCGACAACGGTCTCTTCTGCCGGCGCAACGGCCATTTCGAGCATTTCACGACCACGGACGGTTTGGCGGAGAATTATGTGCGGTCGCTTTTCCTCAAACGGGACGGAACAGTGGTGGCCTGCTCGCGGAACGGGTATTCATTCATCCGCGAAGGGCGCCTGGTTGCGCCTGAGGGCGTATGGGCGCAAGTTTCCAAAGGCGCCCGATCCTACCTGGAACAGCCCGACGGCAGTGCGCTGGTGGGTACCCTTGACGACGTGTGGTCGATTACCGGAGAACATATTGAACGGTTCCAGGGCACCGCGGATTTGTCGGGAAACGGGTACCGCTGCCTGGAGGAAAACCCAGACGGTTCGGTGTGGGTCAGCCACAGCCGCGGCCTGCGCCGCGTTTATCCGGACGGGAAAACTGAGGATTATGGCAAAGCGCAAGGGCTTCTGGATCCGGATGTGGTGGCGTTGCGGGTCGACCGGGATGGCAATCTGTGGATCGGCACCGCTGCCGGCGGACTTTACCGGCTGGCCCATGGCCGGATTGAGGCCGCCAACTACAGTGAACATTTTGGCACCACGCCGATCCGGCAACTATACGAGGACCGCGGAGGCGGACTGTGGATTGCCACCGCAACGGGCTTGTTTCGCCTGAAGGATAACGTCAGTTCCAACATCGGCATTGCCCAGGGGTTGAATCGGACATCCGTCACGGCGGCCCTTGAAACCCGTGATGGTACGTGGTGGATTGGTCTCATGAGCGGAGGCGTCTATCGTTATGATGGGATCCAAGCCCGGCCGTTGGCCGTGCTCGATCAAGTGGCTGCCCTGGCGGAAGAGCCCGCCGGCGCGCTTTGGATCGGAACCTTCGCTGGCCTTTATCGCTACGATGGCAACTTGAGCACCAACCTTTACGATCACAGCCAGGAAGCCGCCTGGTTGAAGCAACTCGCGGCCCGGCCTGACCAGCCGTTGCCAGGGCTGGCGCATCGCCGCGTCAATTCAATTTCAGCGGATGGCAGTGGCGGCATTTGGGTGGGGACGGAAGGCGCGCTCTATCATGAGCGCGAGGGAGGTTTTCGAGCTTATACCAAATCCGACGGCCTGCCCGGCAACACGATTCGCAACGTGATGCGTTCCAGCCAGGGAGACATCTGGGTGACCACCGCGGAAGG
>Ga0265338_10008735_pt1 | contig 12248 bp, 10 predicted proteins | sample 42126metaG_FD_193579 | JGI IMG/M metagenome (GOLD analysis project Ga0265338, IMG submission 193579) | Rhizosphere microbial communities from Carex aquatilis grown in University of Washington, Seatle, WA, United States - 4-21-26 metaG | ecosystem: Host-associated > Plants > Roots > Rhizosphere... | reverse complement strand
GCGCAACGCGTTCAGCGCGGCCAACCAGCGCGTCTTCGACGCCGCCCTGTCCGGCCAGGGGACGCGCAAGATGCAGACGACGCTGACCACCGTGCTCCTCAGCCCGGGCGAGATCCATATCGCCCACGTCGGGGATTGCCGGGCCTACCGGCTGCGGGGCGATGCACTCGAGCTGCTGACAACCGACCATACCCAGGTCATGGAGATGCTCCGCTTGAAGCTGATCAGCCCCGAGCAGGCCGCCGACCATCCCGCGCGCTACGCCCTGACCCGCTCCCTGGGCGCCGATCTGATCGTGCGCGCCGAGATCGGCCGGGAGACGCTGGCCGACGGCGACCGCTACCTGCTCTGCTCGGACGGCCTGTGGAGCAAGGTCGACGCGGGCGAGATTTCCCGCGCCCTGCGGGCCGGCGTCCAGGCGGCATGCGAAGAGCTGGTCGGGCTGGCCGTCGAGCGCGGTGGCGAGGACAACGCCAGCGCCCTGGCCCTCGAGGTTCGGATCGCCGGCCGGCCGCCGGCCGAGCTTCCCGGCTGGCGCCGGTTCTTCCGATCGTGACCACCGGCGAGCTCGTCGTCGGGGAGCAGCTCGACGACTTCAAGCTGCTCGAGGCGATCGGCCACGGCGCGTTCAGCGACGTCTTCCTGGCCGAGGGTCCCGATGGCCGGAAGGTGGTCCTGAAGTGCCCCCACGAGGCACTCCTGGGCGACGTCTCGGCGTTCGATCGGTTCAGGCGCGAGATGGAGATCGCCAAGCGCCTCGACCACCCTGGTATCCAACACTCCTACGACCTCGGTGGCGATCGCAGCCGGCCCTACCTGGTCATGGAATACGTCGACGGCGAGACGCTCCGGGCCCGCCTCGCCCGGACCGGCCGGCTGCCGGTCGATCGGGCCGTCGATTTCGCCCAGCAGCTGGCGGCGGCGATGGCCTACGCCCATGCCCAGGGGGTCTTCCATCGCGACCTCAAGCCCGAGAACATCCTGGTCACCGCCGACGATCGCCTGGTCGTCACCGACTTCGGGATCGCGCTCCTGGCCGGGGCCCGCCGGCTGACCTGGCGCTGGCTGACGTCGGCGGTCGGCACGCCCGACTACATGGCCCCGGAACAGATCCAGGGCAAGCGCGGCGATGCCCGGACCGACGTCTACGCGATGGGCGTGATCCTGTACGAGATGCTCGCCGGGCGGGTCCCCTGGGAGGGCGACAACCCGCTGGCCGTGATGAGCCAGCACCTCAATGCGCCCTTCCCCGCGATCCACGACATCGTGCCCGACGTGCCCGCCCCGGTCGAGGGCATCGTCCGCAAGTGCCTGCGCAAGGACCCCGACAGCCGCTACCAGGACGCCACGGCCCTGCTCCACGACCTCGACCACTGGCACGACCTGGACCTGGGCGCCTTCGTCTTCGCCGACGAGCAGCCGGTCAAGCCCGAATCGCAGCGGGGCCTGTGGTTGCTGATCGGCGGGATCAGCATCGGCTTCCTGGTCGCCAGCATCCTGCTCGTCGTGATCTACTACCTGTTCATCCATGCCGCCGGTTGACCGCCGGCGCGCAGGGCAGCCTGCCAGCCGTGAGCCACGCATGACTCGATCCCTGGGACGCCCCACGCCACCCGGCCAGGCCCATCCGGGCAAGGACCTGGCGCTGCGCTGCGCGGAGAGCGGAGCGGTCCAGGCCGAGCTCCAGTTCGCCGACATCACCGGCGCCCTGAAGAGCGTGTTCGTGCCCGTCCGGCGGCTGGCCGACGTCCTCGCCGGCGGCGAATGGTTCGATGGCTCGGCCATCGAGGGATCCGCCCGCGAGCTCGAATCGGACATGTACCTGCGACCCGACCCGTCGACCTTCAGCCTGAGCGAGCCGTCGATCGAGCCGGTCTGCGCCCGGCTGATCTGCGACGTGGTGACCCCCGACGGGCGGCCCTACCCCGGCGACAGCCGGTCGGTCCTGCGCGGGGTGATCGCCCAGGCCCGGGCCGGCGGCCTCGAGTACGAGGTCGCACCGGAGGTCGAGTTCTTCCTGTTCCCGGCCGATGCCGACCACCTCGAGCCCGTCCGCGACGACCCCAGCAGCTACTTCGAGCGCAGCCGGGGGCGGACTCGGCAGGTCGAGCTGAAGATCGTGGCGGCGATCGAGCAGATGGGCATCCAGGTCGAGTCGAGCCACCACGAAGTCGCCAGCGGCCAGTTCGAGGTTGACCTGCCGCTCCAGCCGGCGCTGGCCGCGGCCGATGCCCTGGCCACTCTCAAGCCGGCGATCAAGGAGCTGGCCCAGGGCTTCGGGTTGCAGGCCAGCTTCATGCCCAAGCCGCTGATGGAGGCGGCCGGCTCGGGCATGCACGTCCACCAGGTCGCCAGCCGCGAGGATGGGGTCAATGCCTTCCACGACCCGGCCGATCCGTACGGCCTGTCGCTGATCGGGCGCGCGTTCGCCGCTGGCCAGCTCGAGCATGCGCCGGGGATGTGCGCCCTCGTGGCGCCCCTGGTGAACTCCTACAAGCGCCTGGTCCCGGGCTACGAGGCGCCGATCGCGGGCAGCTGGGGCCGCCACAACCGGTCGGCCCTGATCCGGGTGCCCTCCCCCGCCGACGTGCCGCAGACCGACATGGATCGTCTCGGCACCCGGCTCGAGCTGCGCTTGCCGGACCCTAGCTGCAACGCCTACCTGGCGTTCGCGGCGATGCTCGCGGCCGGTCTCGACGGGCTCGAGCGCCAGCTCGAGCTGGGGCCGCCGATGGAAGAGTTCGAGCACGGCTACCAGGGTGGCTCGCGGCTCTCCGTCCGTCCTCTGCCCGGCTCGCTGGGCGAGGCGCTGGACGCCCTGGCCGAAGACGACGTCCTGGCCGAGGCCCTGGGCAGCGAGGTCCTGGGCCTCTTCCAGGCGGCCAAAACGCTCGAATGGGAGACCTATCGCCGGCAGGTCACGACCTGGGAGCTCGAGGCGTACCTCCGGCGCTACTGAGCACCCGGGGCCAGCTCCTGGCGGAGGGTTGCGAAGCCGGGCTTGATCAGCTCGGTGATCACCGCCAGCCGCTCATCGAACGGCAGGAACGCGCTCTTGATCGCGTTGAGGGTCAGCCACTCGACTTCGTCGATGCCCAGCCCGAAGGCCGCTTCCAGCGCCACGAACTCGCTCGACAGCGACACGTCGCTCATCAGCCGGTTGTCGGTGTTGACGGTGACCCGGAAGCGCAGCCGGCGGAGCAGGTCGAAGGGATGGGTCTCGATCGACGCCGCCGCGCCGGAGTGGACGTTCGAGGTCGGGCACAGCTCGAGCGGGATCCGCCGATCGCGGACATACGCCGCGAGCCGGCCGAGCACGGGCGCACCAGCCGCGTCCTGACCGATGTCGTCCACGATCCGGACGCCGTGGCCGAGGCGCTCCGCGCCCAGGTCGAGTGCCTCCCGGATCGAGGGCAGGCCATAGCCTTCGCCGGCGTGCAGGGTGAGATGGAAGCTGGCGTGGACGAGGCGCCCGAAGACCTCGGCGAAGCGGCCGGGCGGGTAACCCGCCTCGGGACCGGCGATGTCGAAGCCGACCACGCCGGCATCGCGGTGGCGGAGGGCCAGCTCGGCGATCTCGCCGGCTCGATCGGCCTGGCGCATCGCGGTGGCCAGGAAGCGGACCACGATCGGCCGTCCGGGCACGCTCGCCGACCCGATCCGGAAGCCTTCGATGATCGCGTCGACGACCGCGTCGAGGGACAGCCCACCGGCCGTCGACAGCTCGGGTGCGTAGCGCACCTCGGCGTAGACGACGCCGTCGGCAGCCAGGTCCTGGGCGCATTCGGCGGCGACCCGGATCAGGGCCGGGCGGGTCTGCATGACGGCGACGGTGTGCTCGAAGGTCTCCAGGTAGAGCTCCAGCGAGCCCTGGTCCGCCCCGCGCCGGAACCACTCCCCGAGGCGCCCGGGATCGTCGGCGGGCAAGCCGCGATAGCCCTGCTCGGCCGCCAGCTCGAGGATCGTCTGCGGGCGCAGGCCGCCGTCGAGGTGGTCGTGGAGGAGGACCTTCGGCGCACGGCGCAGGAGCGCCTGGTCGAGCCGGCCCTCGCTGTCGGGCCGCCGACCGGACGGCGCCGGGCTCACGCTTCCAGGCGCCGGCGAGCTTCGCCGATCGCGGCCGCGACCCGCGCCGGGGCGGTCCCCCCGATCACGTCGCACGAGGCCAGCGCCGAATCGACCGCGGCCGCCGCGCGCAGGTCCGCCGCCGTCCGCGGATCCCCGGCGAGGGCCTGGGCCGTCGGGTCGCCGGAGGCCGCCAGGGCGCCGTTCAGCGTCGCGTCATCGAGCTCGCCCAATCCGATCCCGGCGGAGTCGGCCGCGCCCACCAGCGTTCCGACGACGTGGTGGGCGGAGCGGAACGGGACTCCACGCCGGACCAGGGCATCGGCGACTGCGGTGGCGGTGATGAAGCCCTCGTCGGCGGCCGCGCGCATCCGGGCGCGATCGACCTCGATCGTGTCGAGCACGCCGGCCAGCACGCCCAGCGAAGCGGCGTAGATCGCGACACCCTCGAACAGCGGCGCCTTGGTCGCCTCGAGGTCGCGCTGATAGGCGAGGGGCAGCCCCTTGAGGATCGCCAGCATGCCCGTCAGCGAGCCGATCGCCAGGCCGGTCCGGCCGCGGACGAGCTCGGCGGGATCGGGGTTCTTCTTGTTGGGCATCATCGAGCTGCCGGTCGAGAAGGCATCCGCGAGGCGGACGAATCCGAAGCGCGGGTTCGACCACCAGGTCAGCTCCTCCGCCAGCCGGCTGAGGTGGACCATGCCCAGGGCGATCGCCGCCAGCAGGTCGACCACGAAGTCGCGGTCGCTGACCGCATCGAGCGAGTTGGCGGTCGGATGGTCGAAGCCCAGCTCGGCGGCAACCGCGGCCCGATCGAGGGGATAGCCGGCACCGGCCAGGGCACCCGAGCCGAGGGGCGATACGTTCAGCCGCCGCCGCGCATCCGCCAGCCGGTCACGGTCGCGCTCGAGCATCTCCACATAGGCCAGCAGGTGATGCCCGAACAGGATCGGCTGGGCCGGCTGGATGTGGGTCGTGCCCGGCAGGATCGCCCCGCCCTCGCGCTCGGCCAGGCCCAGCAGGGCGCGCTCCATCGTCACGATCGCCGCATCGAGCTCGGCCACCGCCCGGCGCGACCAGAGGCGCAGGTCGGTCGCCACCTGATCATTGCGCGAGCGGCCGGTGTGCAGGCGGGCGGCCAGCGGCCCAATCCGGGCGGCGAGGGCTGCCTCGAGGTTGAGGTGGACGTCTTCGAGCGCCGGGTCCCAGGGCAGCGTCCCGGCGACGACCTCGGCTCGCAGGCCTTCGAGGCCGGCGACCATCGTCTCGCCCTCGGCGGCCGTCAGCAGGCCGGCGGCGACGAGCCCATGGACGTGGGCGATCGAGCCGACCAGGTCGTCCTCGGCAAACGCCGAATCGACATCGATCGAGCGCGAGAAGTCGGCCAGGCGCTGGTCGTTCTCCTCGCTGAACCGGCCACCCCAGAGCTCCATCCGGCCTCCGTCGCACGCATTCCCGTCGTGGTGCCCTGCCATCGTAGCCGGGCAACGCACATGGCCTCGGCCCGTCGAGCGGGTCAGCCCTCTGCGGCGAGCAGGACGGCGCCGATCAGGACCAGCACGGCCAGCCCGATCCGGGCGCTCGCGTCGCGACGGTTGGTGGCTTCCTTCATCCGGAAGGAGCCCCAGCCGCTGATCAGGACGATCGCCGATTCGCGCAACGGCGCGACCGCGGTCAATGGCGCGAACCGATAGGCGATCAGCACGAACAGGTAGGCCGCGACGGTGATCAGGCCCCCGATCCCGGCCCGCACCCAGGTCCGCCGGAGCAGCCGCCCGAGCGGCCCCGGCTGGCCCGCGTCCTCCTCTCCGCTGGGCGGCTCGACCGCGGCCGCCGCGAGCGCGGCTGAAGGACCGCCCGCGGCGAGCCGTCGTCGGTCGCGGAGCACGGCCAGGCCGATCCAGGTCATCAGGAAGATCGTTGTGAACGTCCACAGCATCGCCGCGTAGAAGAGCGGATCGATCAGCCGCGCTCCGTCCCGGTCGACGGCCGAGTACGAGGCGATCGTCACCCCCGTCAACAGGGCGAACCCGGCCGCCTCGCGAACGTGGCGGGGCAGGGTGCTGCCGCGCCGCAGGATCGCCCACGGCTTCTGGAGGCCGAGGATCCCGGTCAGCAGCAACCCTACGCCGATCCAGCCGGCCAGCTCGAGGCGCTCCCCGAGGATGACCACGCCGACGCCCACCGCGAGGACCGGTGCGGTCCCCCGGGCGATCGGATAGACGAGCGACAGGTCGCCCCGCCGGTAGGCGGCGGACAAGAAGATGAAATAGGCCGCTTCGAGGAGCCCCGACAGCACGGCCAGCCGCCAGGCATCGGCCGGGATCGGCGGTTGGCCGCTGATCGACCAGCCGACGAGGGCCAGGGGGATCAGGGCGGCTGCGCCGACCAGCATCCCCCGGCCGGCCGTCCGGAGCGGGTCGCTGGCCGTCTTGAGGAGGACGTTCCAGGTCGCGTGCATCAGGGCTGCGATCAGCAGCAGGAGGAGGATCGCGGGCGGCACTCAGGACCGCCGGCTGGTCGCGCGGCGCGGTTCAGCGGGCGGCAGGCCACCTTCGGCCATCTCCTTGAGGATCCGCAGGTGGGTCTCGACGATGCCGGCGACCGAGCCGCGGCCCAGGGCGATCACCCGCCCTCGCCAGCGGCCGGACGTGCTCAGGGCGGCCGTGCCGGCGACCCGCGTTCCGCCGGCCACCTCCTCGAGGAACCAGCCGCGCTGGAGGCGGATCCCATCGCCGACCAGGATCACCTGGAACCGGGCACTCGGCCGGGCCTCGAGGCTCTCGAGCCGGACATTGGCCACCAACAATCCGATCCGGAGGCGGGCTGAGCGGGTCGCGCCGGCAGCCGGCCAGCTCGGCGCGGCGGGGCCGAGGCGGAGCTCCGGGAAGAGGGCGTCCTGGGCGGCCGGGTCATGGAGCGTCGCCCAGACCGTCCGAACCGGGACCTGGATGTAGGTGAGGCGTTCGAGCACGCCGGGCGGTGGCGCGGGGCGCGGAACCGGCATCTGGGACTGGCTACGCCCCGATCGGGTGCCAGACCGTCTTCATCTCGAGGAAGGCGGCAATCCACTCGGGGCGCTGGGCAGCACGATCGTCGGTCCAGTCGAAGGCGCCATCGCTGATCCCCTTCGGGCGACGGGCGATCCGCTTGATCGATTCGGCGGCCGAGACCTCGACCGCGACCTGCTGGTCGGCGGCCACGCCCCAGGTGTCCACGGCATCAACGTCGACGTGCGCGGCGAGGACCGGGACCAGCTCCTTCTTGAGGCCCGTCAGGAGGTTGATCACGCCGCCGGGCACGTCGCTGGTGGCCAGGACTTCGCCCAGGGTGACGCTCGGCAGCGGGCGGCTCTCCGAGGCCAGGACGACGACCGCGTTGCCCGACACGAGGATCGGTGCCAGCCGGCTGACGAGGCCCAGGAGCGAGCTCGACTCGGGCGCCACGAGGCCGACGACGCCGGTCGGCTCGGGGATCGTGGAGTTGAAGTACGGCGCGGCGACCGGGTTGGACGAGCCCAGGACCTGGGCGATCTTGTCGGCCCAGCCGGCATACCACACCCAGCGGTCGATGGCGTGATCGACGAGGGTCCCCGCCCGCCGGCTCGAGAGGCCCTCGGCCGCGGCCACTTCGGCCACGAACTGGTCGCGCCGGCCTTCCATCAGCTCGGCGACTCGGTACAGGACCTGGCCACGATTCATCGCCGTGCGCGCCGCCCACGGCTCGAACGCCTTGCGAGCCGCCCGGACCGCATCGCGGAGGTCCTTGCGCGACGCCCGGCTGGCGTTCGCGAGCTCTTCGCCCTTGGGATTGGTGACAAGGTACGTCCGGCCGGATTCCGAGCGCGGGAACGCGCCCCCGATGTACAGCTTGTACGTCTTCCGTACGTCGATCCGATCGGTCCCGCCGATACGCACGCTGGGCATCAGCGGTCCTCGAGCCGGAGATAGGCCTGCAGCCCGGGCAGGCCGCCCTCGCGCCCGTAACCCGACTCCTTGTAGCCCCCGAAGGGCGACGTCGGATCGAACTTGTTGAACGTGTTGGCCCAGACCACGCCGGCCTTCATCCGCTTGACCATCATCAGGATCCGCGAGCCCTTGTCGGTCCAGATCCCGGCCGACAGGCCGTATGGCGTGTTATTGGCCTTCTCGATCGCCTCCTCGGGCGTCCGGAACGTGATCGTCGAGAGGACCGGTCCGAAGATCTCCTCGCGGGCGATCCGGTAGCTCTGGGCGACGTTGGTGAACAGGGTCGGCCGGAAGAAGAAGCCCCGCCCGGGCAGCTCGCAGGCCGGCTGGTAGAGCTCGGCGCCCTCGGCCACGCCGGCCGCCACGAGCTCGGTGATCTTGTCCAGCTGGGCCCGGCTGTTGATCGCCCCGACGTCGGTGTTCTTGTCGAGCGGGTCACCCACCCGGATCGTCGACAGGCGGTCCTTCAGCTTGGCGATCAGCAGGTCGGCGATCGACTCCTGGACGAGGAGCCGGCTACCGGCGCAGCACACCTCGCCCTGGTTGAAGTAGATCCCGTTGACGATCCCTTCGACGGCCTGGTCGAGGGGCGCGTCGTCGAAGACGATGTTGGCCGCCTTGCCGCCCAGCTCGAGGGTCAGCGCCTTGCCCTGGCCGGCGATCCCCTGGGCGATCTTGCGACCGACGGCGGTCGAGCCGGTGAAGGCCACCTTGTCGACGTCGGGGTGGGTGACCAGGGCCATCCCGATCTCGCCCGGCCCGGTGATGATGTTGACCACCCCGGGCGGCAGGTCGGCCTGGCGGCACAGGTCGGCGAACAGGAGGGCGGTGAGCGGCGTGGTGCTGGCCGGCTTGAGGACGACCGTGTTGCCGGCAGCCAGGGCCGGGGCGATCTTCCAGGCCAGCATCAGCAGCGGGAAGTTCCAGGGGATGACCTGGGCGGCGACGCCAAGCGGTTTCGCGACCCGGCCCGGGAAGGCGTAATCGAGCTTGTCGGCCCAGCCGGCGTAGTACCAGAAGTGGGCCGCCGCGAGCGGCACGTCGACGTCGCGCGACTCCTTGATCGGCTTGCCCGAGTCGATCGATTCGAGGACCGCGAACTCGCGCGAGCGTTCCTGGAGCAGGCGGGCGATCCGGAACAGGTATTTCGCCCGTTCCCGGCCGGGCAGCTTGCCCCAGCTCTTCGACTGGGCCTGGCGAGCGGCGCGGACCGCGGTGTCGACGTCGGCCTCGGTCGCCCGGGCAATCTCGGCCAGTGGCTCCTCGGTCGAGGGATCGATCGTGGTGAACGTCAGTCCGTCCGAGGACGCCACATCCTTGCCACCGACGAACAGCCCGTAGCGCTCCCGGATCGTGACGATCTCGCGCGACTCGGGGGCCGGCGCGTACTCCCACGGGATTGCCTGGCCGTCGCCCAGGCCCCAGCTGTTGGGCGCTCCCCCGTTCTTCGGGACCGTTGCGGGAACCGCCGCGCCCGGTTTCGTCTCGGTGGCCATCGCGGTCATTATGGCATTCGCCTCGAGCCCGGCCGACGCAACGCGCGGCTTCGTTCCCGCGTGAGCAGGGCTCTCCCCGAACCGTTGTAAGATCCCGGCAATTGAATACGCCTCCGGGGAGCGCCAACGCGCTGAGAGTGTGGTCCGACCACAGACCCGCCGAACCTGATCCGGCTGACACCGGCGTAGGGAGCAGGCCAACCGTCGACTCGACGCCGTCCCGTTCAGACCCGGGGCGGAGTTCATCGTTTGGAACGAGGAGTCACGGTCAGGATGTCGCTCACTTCACGCCGAATCTGGTCCGTCGCCGCGGTAGCCGCGCTGCTGGTCGGCGCCTGCTCGAGCGGGGCGAGCCTTGTCCCGAGTGTCGCTCCAAGCCTTGCTCCGAGCGCTCCGGCGAGCTCGGCTAGTGCCTCGTTGGCGACATCTACCGCCCCATCGGCTACGCCGTTGCCGCCGACCGCGACCGTGACCCTGGCCCTGGACTGGACCCCGAACACGAACCACACGGGGTTCTACGTCGCCCAGTACAACGGCTGGTACGCCCAGGACGCGATCGACCTGCAGTTCATCCCCTACGCCAGCGCCAACCCCGAGACCCTCGTCGGCGCGGGCCAGGCCGACTGCGGGATCAGCACCGAGGAAGGCGCGACGTTCGCGATCGCGGCTGGCGAAAAGGAACAGTCGGTGATGGCGATCCTGCAGCACACCGCAAGCGAGATCGCCGTCCTGGCCAGCGGGCCGATCACCCGGCCGCGGGACATGGACGGCAAGGTCTACGCCGGCTTCGGATCGCCGCAGGAAGGTCCCCTGCTGACCGCCGTGATCAAGGCCGACGGCGGCAAGGGCGTCTTCACCACGGTCACCCTCGACACCGCGGCGTACGAAGCGCTGTACGCGGGCAAGGCCGACATGGCGATCACGTTCAGCGCCTGGGAGGCGATCGAGGCCGAGGAACGCGGCATCGCCCTGCGCACGTTCGCGTTCCCGGACTATGGGCTGCCCGACGAATACGCTGTCGTCCTGGTCTGCAACAACGCCTGGCTGGCGGCCAATGGCGACGTCGCCCGGCGTTTCCTGGCCCAGACCGTGCGCGGCTTCGAGCTCGCCGCGACCGATCCCGCGACCGCCTCGACGGAGCTGATCGCGGCGAATCCGGGCGTCTTCGACGCGAACCCGAAGCTGCCCGTCGACAGCGCGACCTACCTCGCCCAGCAGAAGCTCTACGTCGATCCCTCGGGCGCGGTCGGGCCCGAGACGCTGGCGACCTGGAATGCCTACTCGGGCTGGCTGTATGCCCAGGGCGTCCTGGCCGGCCCCGACGGCAAGCCGCTGACCGCGCCACCCGACTTCTCGACCTACTTCACGAACGCCTTCTTGCCATGACCGGGTCGGGGACGTGAGGGTCGTCCGCGCCGGCCTGCGCCAGGCGCTGCCGAGTCTCGTGGTTTTGGCCGTGATCCTGCTTGCCTGGGAGGGCCTGGTCCGGGCTCTCGCGATCAGCCCGGTGGTGCTCCCGGCGCCCAGCCGGATCCTGTCCGCGCTGTGGGACGCGCGGGCGACGGCCGCGGGCCACGCCGGCGCGACCCTGGCCGAGACGGTCGTCGGGTTCGCCGTCTCGGTCGCCTTCGCCGTGGTGACGGCCCTGGTGATGGATTCGGTTGGCTGGGTCCGTCGGGCGCTCTACCCGATCCTCGTCACCAGCCAGACGATCCCGATCGTCGCCGTGGCGCCCCTCCTCGTGATCTGGTTCGGACCGCTCGGTCTGCTGCCTAAGATCACAGTCGTGGTCCTGGTCACCTTCTTCCCGGTCACGGTGGCCCTCCTGGACGGACTGGCCGGGACCGATCGCGACGCCATGAGCCTGCTCCGGACGATGGGCGCCAGCCGTGCCCAGGTCCTGTTCAAGCTGCGCCTGCCCGGCGCCCTGCCGTCGTTCTTCACCGGGCTCCGGATCGCGGTCACGTACGCGGTGATCGGCGCGATCTTCGGTGAGCAGGTCGGGGCGGTGAACGGGCTCGGCATCTGGATGATCCTGAGCAAGAACCTGTTCCGGACCGACCTCGTCTTCGGGGCGATCCTGGTGACGGCGGTCCTGACCCTGGTCCTGTGGCTGCTCGTAGGCGTAGCAGAGCGGCTGACGATCCCCTGGTATCGCGAGGCCCGCCGAGCGTCGAGCTGAGGCTCCGTTCGGGCAGGGACGTCGCCCAGCGCGGCCTATGATCCGTGTGGCTGGGTCGGCTGGACGGAACTCCGTCGCGTGCCTGAGCGTCGAGGGGGACGATGGGGATCTCGGTCGAATGAAGGGCGGAGCACTCGTTCTTGTCGTCATGCTCGTCGCCGGCTGCGCTGGCGCGGTCAGTGACGCCTCCACCGCGGGTAAGGCCCCCACGGCGAGCGTGCCTTCGTCCAGCCAGGTGCCGGCGTCGGGCCCGACCGCGCTCACGACATCGGAGCCGACGGCAGTTGCATCGCTAGGCCCTGCCAGCAGCGCGGCCACCACGGATCGCTATCCCGACGGCCTGCCACGAACGATCGATGGCGCTCCGGTCCTGCGTGGTGCAGCGGCTCTCAGCTATGCGAAATCAGTCACCGACGACACGCCGTTCCTGGTCACCGGCTGGGTGACCTGGGTGCCCGGCGCGCGATCCTGCCCCTTCCTCGCTTCCGGAGATACCTCCTGGCTGCACGACTGCGGGCGGAGGTGCTCAGCGATCTG
>Ga0265338_10008734_pt1 | contig 12248 bp, 11 predicted proteins | sample 42126metaG_FD_193579 | JGI IMG/M metagenome (GOLD analysis project Ga0265338, IMG submission 193579) | Rhizosphere microbial communities from Carex aquatilis grown in University of Washington, Seatle, WA, United States - 4-21-26 metaG | ecosystem: Host-associated > Plants > Roots > Rhizosphere... | reverse complement strand
GAATAGCTGGTTGCGGCGCATGCGTGGCGGGCATAGAGTTTGCGTCACCATCTTTAGTCGTTTGCTGGTGATAGACAAGGAGGCACTCGTGCGCGAATGGGTGATGATCGGGGTCCCGAGCAGCGCGGGTGCGCACCATGCCGGCCAGGAACGGGCCCCGGCCGCGCTGCGTGCCGCGGGCATGATCGGCCGGCTGCGCGCCGCGGGCCTGTCGGTGGCCGATGCCGGTGATCTGCCCGGGACGCCGTTCGCGGTGGACCATGACCACCCCCGTGCCCGCAGCGTGGCCGCCGTGGCCCGGGTGGCGCAGCAGGTCGCGGACGCGGTGGCGGGCGTGCTGGCGGACGGCCGGCTGCCCCTGGTGGTGGGTGGGGACTGCACCATAACCCTCGGCGTGATCGCCGGGTTCCGGCGCGCCCATCCGGATACTGGCCTGGTGTACCTGGACGGGGACGCGGACGTGAGTACGCCGGAGTCCACCGGGTCGGGGATCTTTGACTCCATGGGCGTCGCGCACCTGCTCGGGCAGGGCGCAGTGGAACTCACCCGCCTGGCGGGGGAGCCGCCGCTGCTGGAGCCGCGCCGGCTGGCCCTGGTCGGGGCTGACCCCCGGGAGACGGACCTGGCCGGGCGGCGCTTCCTCGCCGACCGGGGCGTCAGCTTCCAGGAGGGGCCGGCCCTGGCCGCTGACCCGGTGGGCGTGGCCAGCCGGGCCCTGGACGCGGTCACGTCCGGGTCGGGCACGTCCGGGTCAGGGCCGCTCGTCCTGCATTTCGACGTGGACGTCGTGGATTCGGGGGACCTGCCGCTGGCCAACTTCCCGCATTACGGTTCCGGCGTGCTGCTGGAGCACGTGGCCAGCTGCCTGCGGACGCTGCTGGCGCACGAGTCGGTGGCCGGCCTGGTGCTCACCGAGGTGAACCCCACCCATGACGCTGACGGGGCCATCCTCAGCCGCTACCTCGACGGCCTGGTCAGCGCCATGACCGGCAGCTGACCAGGCACCGGCCGGGGGCCGGCTACTGCTCCGCCCGGCCGCCCAGGTGCCGGGCCAGGAACCGTTCGGCCGCAGCGTAGAAACGGAGCCTGTTCTCAGGCTTGGCGAAGCCATGCCCCTCGTCCGGGAAGAGCAGGTACTCGTGATCGATCCCGGCCTCCCGCAGCGCGGCGACGATCTGCTCCGACTCGGCCTGCTTCACCCGCGGGTCATTCGCCCCCTGCGCGATGAGCAGCGGGATGCGGATGCTCGACACCCGTGACAAAGGGGAACGTGACCACAGGAAGTCGGCGTCCACCGCCGGGTCGCCGACCCGGCGGTGGAACTGGGCGACCATGGGCGCCCAGTACGGCGGGATCGTCTCGATGAGGGTCTTCAGGTTCGACGGGCCGACGATGTCCACGGCGCAGCGGAACAGGTCAGGGGTGAACGTGGCCCCGGCGAGAGCGGCATAGCCGCCGTAGGAGCCGCCGTAGATCGCGACCCGGGCGGGGTCGGCCCAGCCGTGGCCGGTGGCGAACGCCACCGCGTCCACCAGATCGTCGTGCATCCGTCCGCCCCATTCCCGGTCCCCGGCATTGACGAACGCCTTGCCGTAACCGGTGGAGCCGCGGAAATTCACCTGGACGCAGAGGTAACCGCGGTTGGCCAGCCACTGCGCCTCGGGGTCGTAACCCCAGGCATCCCGCGCCCACGGGCCGCCGTGCACATTGAGCACCATCGGCAGCCCCTGGCGTTCCCCCCCGGGCGGGAAAGTCGCGTACCCATGGATGGTGAGGCCATCGCGTGAGCTGAACGTGAACGGCTCCATCGGCGCGAGCTCGTAACGGGACAGTTCCGGCTGCTGCTCGAAAAGGAACCGGCCGGACCGGGTGTCCCGGTCATAGCTGTAGTACGGGACCGCGCCGGCGTCGTTGACGAATCCGACCAGCCAGGTCGTGTCGGAGTCGTCGGCGTCGACGAACGAAGGGTCGCCGGGGTGCAGGGCCCGGATCGCCGCGAGATCCGGCGCGACCGAAGGGTCGAGCACCTGGTACTCCGTCCGGTCCTTGAGGAACGTGACGATCTGCGGCTCCCGGGTGTCCGGGTGCAGCCGGACACTGGTCACGTCCGCCTCCGGATCTTCGGCCAGCACCTCGGCGTCGCCAGTGGCCAGGTCGAAGCGGACCAGCCGGGCGGTGTCCGCACCGACCGAGCTCTCGGCCAGCAGCGAGGCCCCGTCCTCGCTGAACGCGAGCGGCCCGGTGGTCAGCGCGTCCTCGGCGCTGATGGACAGCAGCGGCCGCCACTCCTCCGCCGCGCTGCCGCGGACCATCAGGATGGACCCGCCGTCGGGCTGGGGCGCGATCCCGGCCCGGACCACGAGCTGGGCATCGGCGACCCAGCCGATGAAGCCCGGGTTCTCGACTTCCTTGACCAGGTCGCCGGACACCAGGTCGAGCCGGTAGACGTCGTGCAGCTGCGGGTTGTCCCGGTTCAGCCCGACCAGGATCTCGGTGGGAAACTTCTTCTCGGTCCCGACCAGTTCCGTCCGCACGCCGTCGAAGGGAGTGAGATCACGCCGCCGCATTGTCTCCAAGTCGACATCATGCAGCCGCCAGTTCTCGTCGCCCCCGGTGTCCTGCAGGTACAGCAGATGCCGGCCGTCGTGGGCCCAGATGAACATGCGGATCCCGCGTTCGGTGTCGTCGGTGACCACCTGCGCCCGCGCCCAGTCGACGCCGTCCGTGTCCGCCGCCCCCGCCGGGGCGACCCAGACGTTCAGCACGCCATTGTGCGGGGCGATCCAGGCGAGCCTGGTCCCGTCGGGGGAGATGCGGGGCATGACGCGCTCGGGATTCCCGAACAGGACACGGCGGGGGATAAGTTCGGCCATGGGCCATGCCTACCATGCGACCGGCGCTGCGCCGTACCGGGCCCGCGCGTACCGGGCAGGCCGCACTGCGCGACGCCGCCCGGTACGATCTGCGGCGTGCGGCGATATCCCCTGGGCCTGCGGACGTGACCGGGGGAGCGGCGCGCGGCGCCCTCGTCATCCGCGGCGGGCACGTGCTGACCATGGACCGCGAGCTAGGCGACATGCCCGGCGCGGACGTGCACGTCGACGGCGCCCGCATCGTCGCTGTTGGGCCTGACCTGCAGGTACCAGGGGCCCGCCTGCTGGATGCCCGCGGCATGATCGTGGCGCCCGGCCTCGTGGACACCCACTGGCACATGTGGAACACCCTGCTGCGCAGCATGTCGGCGACGAGCGCGCCGGGGCCGGGCTATTTCCGGGTATCCATCGATCTGGGGCGCGAGTTCGGCCCCGGCGACATATACCAGGGCACCCGGCTGGCCTGCGCAGAAGCGATCAACTCCGGCATCACCACGGTGCACGACTGGTGCCACAACGTCCGCGGGCAGGCGCACGCCGAGGCTGGGCTGCGGGCGCTCGCCGAGTCGGGGCTGCGCGGGCGGTTCTCCTACGGGTACTCGGCCGGGCACGCCAACGACCAGCCGATGGACGTGGCCGGCCTGACCCGGCTGCACCGGGACTGGGACTCTGGCGGCGGGCTGCTGGCGCTGGGCATGGCCTGGCGCGGCCCCGGCGGGAGCAACCCGGTGATGCGGGTACCGCCCGCGGTCTACCGGCAGGAGATCGAGGCCGCACGCGCGCTGGGCATCCCGGTCACCGTGCACGCGTGCGGACCCCCCTCCTCGGCCGGGCAGATCGCCGCGCTGGCCCAGGCCGGCCTGCTCGGGCCGGACCTGCAGGTCATCCACGCCAACTGCGCCACGCCCGCGGAAATCGCGCAGCTGGCCGAGGCGGGCGCCTCGGTCAGCGTCTCGCCGTTCACGGAGATCCTGATCGGCTACGGGCTGCCGCAGACCGCGGAATTCCTGGCCGCCGGGATCCCGACCGGCCTGTCTGTCGATACCACCGTGCTGAGCGGGAACGCGGACATGTTCGCGATCATGAAAGTGACGCAGGGGATCGCCAACGGGAGGGCGCACGACGAATTCGCGATGACCGCCCGTCAGGCACTGGAACTGGCCACCCTGGCGGGCGCCCGGTCCCTGGGCATGATGGACGACATCGGCTCGCTGACCCCGGGGAAACGGGCCGACCTCATCCTGGTGGAAACCGGCAGCCCGAACCTCGGGGTGTTCACCGACCCAGCGCACATGCTGGTCACCGCCGCCCAGCCCGGCAACGTGGACACCGTGTTGGTGGACGGCCGCATCCTGAAGCAGGGCGGCACCCTGACCTCGCTGGACCCGGCCGAGATCAGCCGCGAGGCCTGCAGTTCCCTGGCCGGCGTCCGCAGCCGCGCGGCCCAGGCCTGAGCTGCCCGGGCGATCTCTTGCTGTCCTGAAGATTCCGAGCCAGGACCCTGGGTTCAGCTGGCCCGCAGCACGGCGAAGTTGAAGTCCGCGTCGCCAAAGGCCTGCATCAGGCGCAGCCACAAGAGGAGCACCATCTCGGTACCCCGGGACGCGCCGATGTCCCCCAGGTCGATGATGGCCTCCCGCGGCCACCCGAACGACGCGAGGAGCTCGGTGACCGCAGCCTTGGCGGCCGCGTCGTCCCCGCAGATGAACGCGTTGTGCTCGCCGGGGATCCGGGCCGGATCAACCATGATCTGGCAGTTCATGGTGTTGAGCGCCTTGACGACCCTCGCCTCGGGGAACGCGCGCTGAATCTGCTCACCCACGCTGTCGGTGTTCACCGGCTTCAGCACTGGCGGCATCCCGCCGCTGAAGTCGAGCGCGTTGGAGACGTCGATGAGGACCTTGCCCGCCAGGTTCGCCTCGCCGGCCGCCTGGAGCGCCCGCAGGGCGCCCATCCCGGACGTGGCGTTGAACACGGTCTCAGCGTGCCCCGCAGCGGCCGCGAAGGTGAGCAGCCTGATTCTGGGATGCTCGGCCTGCCAGGCCGTGAAAGGCGGCTGGCCCGGGCTGGCCGACTCGGTGCGGGCCAGGGTCGCATCCACATCCCTGGTGCCAATGACGACATCGTGGCCCTGCCCGGCCAGCCGGTCGGCCAGGGTCCGGCCGACAGCGCCCGTGCCCAGCACTGCTATCCGCATGCCTGCCAGCCTCTCACAGCGGGGCCGCCCGGCCGGGGATCGCGGCTGTCGCCGCACAGGTGGTAAAAGTAGCTCGGCAGGCAAGGATGCCATGGGACAGGCGATCCGACGGGAAGCCGAGGACCAGCGTGAAGCTGCTCATGCCGGTGCCGGACACCGGCTTTGACACGACCGAGGTGGCTGTTCCCTGGCGGCTGCTGACCGATCTCGGCCACGAGGTCATCTTCGCCACCGAGAACGGCGGTGCCGCCCCGCAGTGTGATCCGCGCCTGCTGACCGGCGTCCTGTTCGGGCAGCTCGGCGCGTACCCGGAGCCTCGCGCCTTTTACGCGCAGCTCACTGTGGCACCCGAATTCCGGGCACCGGTCAGCTGGCGGACGCTCGACCCGGCCGCGTTCGACGCGCTGCTGCTGCCCGGCGGGCATGCCCCCGGCATGCGCCAGTACCTGGGCTCAGCCGGGTTGCGCGAGAAGGTCGCCCAGTTCTGGGCGCTGGGACGGCCGGTCGGGGCGATCTGCCATGGCGTCCTCGTGCTGGCCCGGACCCGCGATCCGGCCACCGGGCACAGCGTCCTGCTCGACACCCAGACGACGTGCCTGCCCAAGTACCTGGAACGGGGCGGGTACGTCGCGACAGCGTGGCGGCTGGGCCGCTACTACCGCACCTACCCGGCCTATGTGCAGGATGAGGTGACCGCCGCGCTGCGCACCCGATGGCAGTTCCACCGCGGCCCGCTCGCGACCGCTCGCGGCACGGCGGCCGATGACCGGGCCGCCTTCGTCGTCCAAGACGGCCGTTACCTGTCGGCACGCTGGCCAGGGGACGCGTACTTGTTCGCCCGGCGTTTCCACGCCATGCTGGCTCCGGCCGCCCCGCCCTGACCCCCGCAGCTACAGCCCTCGCAGCTACGACGCCCGGAGCGCGGCCAGTGCGACCAGGCCAGCGGCAGCGAACAGCGCTGAGAACACCTGGACCGCCGCGACCAGCCCGAGATGGGTCGCGAGCAGGCCAACACCTACGGTGGCCAGCCCGCTCCCGGCGTAGGTCACCACATAGAACATCGCGACGGTGGCCGCCCGTTCGGCGACGGGAGCTAGCTCATTGACCCGACGCAGGCCGCCCATGAACGCGAGCCCCTGCCCGGCGCCGGTGACCGCGATCGTGGCGAACAGCACGGCGGCACTGCCTGCGGCCCCGGCCAGGATCAGCCCGAGCAGGCCGGTGACCAGCAGGATCAGGCCCGCCGCCTGGGCCCGGCGCGGGGCCAGGGAGCGGAACACCGCCTGGGCGGCGGCGGCGACCAGCAGCAGTGACCCGGCGGCGCTCCCGTCGACGAGCAGGCTGCTGCGGCCGAGCGCCGACGCCGTGTACGACGGGACCAGGGCCAGCGTGACGTACGCGACCGCCCACGCGATCAGGCTGACCACCGCGGGGAGCGCGAACTGGCGGCGGATCCCGGCCGGGATCCGTGGCCGCCGCGGCCGCCAGCGCTGGCCCGTGGCGCCCAGCGACGCGGGGAGAGCGGCCACCACGGCCAGCGCGGGGACCAGCAGCCCGATCTCCACCAGGTAGCTCAGCACCCGCGGGGCGGCCGCGAACTGGGCCAGCGCCCCGGCCAGCACGGGCCCGGTGCCGCACGCCGCGGTGGTCGTGATCGCGGCCAGGAACGACGCCCTGGCCCGCCGCCCGCGCGGTTCGGTGAGGACGAGCCCGGCGGTCAGCGCCCCGGAGGCCGAGCCCACCGCCAGGCCCTGTACCGCCCGGCCGGCCAGCAGCCAGCCCGGGCCGGAGGCGGCCGCGAGCAGGCCCGAGCCGGCCGCCGCGACCAGCAGGCCCGCGGCCAGCACGGGCCGGTAGCCGGCCGCGTCGCTGAGCGGCCCGCAGATCAGCAGGGCGACGATGACCGCCGCCGCGTACACCGCGACCAGCACGGTCACATCCAGCGGGGAGAGCCGGAACGCCTGCTCGTACAGGGCATACAGCGGCGTCGGCAGGTTCGTCCCGGTCAGCAGCACGGTGAGGGCGTAGCCGAGCCCGGCGAACCGGATCCAGGAGGCGCCCCCCAGGCCGCCGGTCACGGCTACCTGGGGGGCGCCTGAGGTGACGGCACTGAGATCTGGATCCGCGCCCATGGGCTCACCGTATAGATCAGGGAATCCCTAGCGGGGCGCGGACAGCACCAGCCGGATGCCGTAGACACGGTAACCGGCCCGCTCGAAGGCGGCCGCCATCGGCGCGTTGCTGATGTCGGTGGCCGCCACGATCCGCTGCGCGCCCGCGGCCGCATGGCAGGCGGTGACCTCGCCGAGAATGTCATCGATGTAACCCCGGCCGCGCAGTTCGGGCACGACACCGAGGTAGCCGACGACCGGGCCACCCTCGCTGCGGGACGGGATGGCGAGCCCGGCGAGCGCGCCGTCCGGCGTGTACGCGAGCCGCCACCAGGCCCGGGCCCCTGGCATGCTGAGGTAAAGCTGCATATCCTCGCGGGCCTGGCGGCCGGCCCCCCGTGCGGCGACGTCCCGACGGGTCGTCACGTCCAGGCTGCCCACCGCGATCCGGCGGAACGCGTCGAGGAACACCTCGTCGTCTGGTTCGGCCCGGAACGTCAGCCGGCCAGGCCGCCCGGGGACACCCGCGCCCGGCGTCCACTCGTAGCGGAGCCGCTCCAGTTCATCGGTCAGCCCGGCGAGGGAGGCGGCCCGCCGCCGCCAGCCCAGTGACCGGGCGATGGCAGGATCCGTCCGCCAGCCGTGTGGCATATTGAGGTCGAATTGCGGTGGCTGCGGCGCACCGGACGCGCGGAAGGCCGCCTGCCCGGCGGCGATCAGCCGGGCCGCCAGCGCGGATCGGCCGGCCACTGATGCGTGCACGTCGATGCCGTCAAGCGCCAGCGGGTGATCAGCGTCGCTGAGCCCCCACCAGATGGCGCGGGCGAGGATCTGGCCGGTGTCGTCGGCCACCCAGGTCCATTCGGGACGGTAGTGCCGGGCGGCCAGCCCGGCGCGGTAGCTGCCGGCCGGGACCGAGCCGACCTGGCCCGCAGCAGGGGCCGCCAGGACGTGGTCAATGTCGGAGTCAGTGGCAGGGCGCAGCAACATGATGCCTCCGGGAAGCAGCGGAGGCGCGACCGGCCGGGGTCAGCGGGAGCGGGTCAGGCGGCCAGGAAGCGCCTGCGAATCGATGATCATTTCGGCGCCTCCCTTCCCGCGGGCCCGCTGCCCGCCGTGCTGCCTGAGGCCGACAGTAGGCCCGGTCACTGGGAGAGTCAACGCCTTTCCCGGCTACCCTTCCTGCCACACCGCGTGGAAAGGAGACCCATGACCAGCCGGTTCCTCTACCTGGTTCGGCACGGTGCGGCAACGGCGGAGGGGGAGCTCAGCGAGGCTGGCGGGCAGCAGGCGCGGCTGACCGGGCAGCGGCTGAAGGGTCGGCCCTTCAGCGCCATCCACCACAGCCCGGTGCAGCGCGCCGCGCAGACCGCCGCCCTGATCGCCGAGTACCTGCCGTCCGTCCCGGTGCTGGCGTCCGACCTGCTGGCGGACTTCATCCCGTCCTCGCCGGACCCATCGTCGCTGCCGCCTTCCTTCGCGAGGCTGGTAACTCAATATTCGATTACTGAACGTAACGAAGGACCGGCACTGGCTATGGCGGCCGCGCAGCGGTACGCCAGGCCGGGGGAGCCGGGGGAGCAGGAGATCCACGAGCTGATCGTCACGCACAACTTCCTGATCGGCTGGTTTGTCCGGCAGGCGATGGACGCACCGGACTGGCGCTGGCTCGGCCTGAATCAGCAGAATTGCGCGCTGACCGTCATCATGTACCGGACCGGCATGCCGGCCGCGCTGGTCAGTTACAACGACGCCGGTCACCTGCCGCCGGAACTGCGGTGGACCGGATTCCCGGCGGGCCTGCGGCCCACGACCGGCTGAAAGATGAAAATGCACGACGGGGAGCTCGACATCGACGCCGGGCTCGTCGGGCGGCTAGTGGCCGCGCAGTTCCCCCGGCTGGCCGGCCTGCCGGTCAGTGCGGTTCAGCCGGCGGGGACGGTGAACGCCATATACCGGCTGGGCGACCAGCTCTGCGCCCGGCTGCCGCGCATGCAGTCGTGGGCCGGGGCCCTGGACCGGGAGTGGCGCTGGCTGCCAGAACTCGCCCCACGCCTGTCGCTGCGGGTCCCCGAGCCGGTCGCGCAGGGCGCCCCCGGGAGCGGGTACCCCTTCCGATGGGCGATCTACCGGTGGATCGACGGCCGGCCGTATGCGGATGAGCTCATCGGGGACGAGCGCCAGGCGGCCAGGGACCTGGCGCAGTTCGTGGCCGAGCTGCGCCAGGTAGATCCCGTCGCCGGGGCGCCTCGCGCCGGGCGCAAGCCGCTGCGCGAGCTTGACGCCGGCACGCGCGGGGCGATCGAGTCGGCGCGCGACGTCATAGACGGGGATGCGGCCGCCGACGCCTGGGAGCGCGCCCTCCGGGCACCGGCGTGGGACGGAACGCCGGTCTGGATACACGCCGACCTGCTGCGGCCCAACCTGCTCGTGGCCGGCGGCCGGCTGCGCGCGGTCATCGACTTCGGCGGCGCCGGTGTCGGTGATCCCGCCGCTGACGTGATCGCCGCGTGGAGCGTGTTCCGCCAGGCCGGGCGCGAGACGTTCCGCGGGGCCCTCCACGTCGACGACGGCACGTGGAGCCGGGCCCGCGGCGTGGCTCTCCATCAAGCGGCCCTGATCATCCCGTACTACGCCGAGACGAACCCGGGGTTCGCCGCGCTGGCGAGGCGCACCGTCGAGGAAGTCATCGCTGACATCAACGCGTGACTTCCGCCCGCCCCACGCCGCCACGTGACGCGGCTCAGGCGGGCCTTCCGGGGATATCCAGTTCCGCCCAGGCCGCTTCCCACAGCGTGCTGACGATCACCCTGATCCGCCGGGCCGCCGGGGCAACCGGCGGCCAGAACGAGAACTCCCAGCTGCCCTCCGGTGAGCCGCCGCCGCTGCCGCCCCGACGATGAAACTGGCGCCCCAACCGGCACATTTCACTTGCTCGTAGAGCGCCGATAATGTGCATTATGTTAAGTAGAAGGATTGAGAGCTGGGGAACTCCCCTCACGTTGCCCGGCTTGTGCGGACATGTCATGCCAGCTGGCCAGCCCGGCAGCCCGCACCCACAACTCAGCGCGCCCAACCACGAGCGCCCAGCGCCCGGGGCGAACTGCCTTGAGCACGCGAATCGCTGCGCGCATGCTCTATCGATCGTATATTCGACCGCCAGGCACTGGGGATGTACCCTGTGCCTATGGCCACCGTGCAAGCCAACATGCCCCGGGCCCGGTATGAGTCGCGTCCCGGGCGCCGGGTGATGGTCGCCGCCAGCCTGGCCGACCTGAAGGGGCCTGCCGAGGGCACGGTCGAACTGCCGCTGTGGTTGTTCTGGAGCTGCCCCGGTCACGCGTTCGACCTCGGTGACCAGGATATGCGGCGGTGGCTCTACGAGACCGTCCTCCGGGAAGCCGGCCGCCTGGAAGATCTCACCAGCTACCTGAATGGTGACACGCTGATCGCCCTGTGGCCGGAACTGTACCTGCCTAAGGGCGCCCGGCAAGCCTGGGAGGACCAGCACCCGGCGCTGCACCGCGCCGTGGTGCCCGTCGCCTGATGCCGGTCAGCGAACTCCACCGTGAGGTGGCTGTCATCGCCCTGCGCGCCGCTGCCCCGCATGGGTTCGCCCTGGCCGGCGGCAATGCCCTGATCGCCCACGGCATCACCGAGCGGCCGACCCAGGACGTCGATGTCTTCAGTGACGAGCAGGGCGGTGTGGAGGCGGCCGCCGATGCGGTGGAGGCCGCGCTGCGCGACGCGGGCTTCGGGACCGAGCGCCGGGACAAGGCCCTCGCGGACATCTTCTACGGGATGGGTGAAGGGCTGGCCGAGTGGATCGTCACCGCCGCCGATGGGGAGCAGATGATGCTGCAGATGGCCTATTTCGACCGGGCCCGCAGGCCGGTGACCATGGATGTCGGCCCCGTCCTGGATCTTGAGGACGTGGTCGGCGGCAAGGTGTGCGCGCTGGCCAGCCGGGCCGAGCCGCGAGATTACCTGGACACGGCCGCCGCCCTGGAGCACTTCAGCATGGAGCAGATGATCGGCTTCGCCCGCCGGCTGGATCCGGGCCTGACCGACCGGGACTTCGCCGACGCCGGCCAGCGGCTGGACCAGTGGGGCGACGGGATATTCGCCCCTTTCGGGCTCAGCCCGCAGGACATCGCCACGCTGCGGGAGCGCTTCGCGGCCTGGCCCCGCCCCTGACCGGGAGTTCCCACTCCCCTGCTCCCCCGGTGCTGGAACCATGTACCGAAACCACCACAGCGGAGGTGGCGCGCACATGGAAATGGGTGACCGGCCCATCACGATCATCACCGGGGGCACTCGCGGTATCGGGGCGGCCACCGCCGTTCAGCTAGCCCAGGCTGGCCACGACCTCACCCTCGCCTACCGGGAAGACGACCGCGCGGCCCGGCAGACCGCCGCCCAGGTGCAGGCCGCCGGTGCCCGGTGCGTCCTGGCCAAGGTGGATATCACCCGCCAGGATGACGTCGAGCGACTGTTCTCCATCACAGCCAGCCAGGCGGGCATGGTGACTGGCCTGGTGAACAACGCCGGCGTCACGGCTCACATCGGCGATCTTGCCGACACTCCCGTCGAGGTCATACGCCAGGTCATCGACGTCAATCTGCTCGGCGTGATCCTTTGCGCCCGCCAGGCCAGCAAGGTGATGTCAGTACATCGCGGAGGACAAGGCGGAGCCATCGTCAATGTCTCCTCCGCCGGGGCCACGCTCGGCTCCCCGCATGAGTACGTCCACTATGCGGCCGCTAAGGCGGCGGTCGAGGCACTCACCGTCGGCCTGGCCAAGGAACTCGCCGCTGACCAGATCCGCGTCAACGCGGTGGCTCCCGGGACAATCCGCACCGCCATCCATGCGGGAGCCGGAGACCCCGGCCGCGCGGACCGCGTGGCCAGGAACATACCGCTGGGCCGGGCCGGTGAACCCGGCGAGATCGCCCCGGCCATCGCCTGGCTGCTCGGCCCGGAAGCCTCGTACGTAACCGGCGCGGTGCTCCGTATTGCAGGAGGCCTGTAAAGCTACCGCGCTACGTCGCGGGGGCGTTGACGACG
>Ga0265338_10008731_pt1 | contig 12251 bp, 12 predicted proteins | sample 42126metaG_FD_193579 | JGI IMG/M metagenome (GOLD analysis project Ga0265338, IMG submission 193579) | Rhizosphere microbial communities from Carex aquatilis grown in University of Washington, Seatle, WA, United States - 4-21-26 metaG | ecosystem: Host-associated > Plants > Roots > Rhizosphere... | reverse complement strand
GTTCGCCCGGGCGAACAGCGCCTGCTGGTCCGCCCGGGTCTCGCGGACCAGCGTGGCCGCGTCGCCCAGCAGCCGGGTGAAGCGCGCCGCCAGGTACACGGCCGCGCAGGCGATCACCGCGAAGCTCACCGCGGCGATCAGTGCGGCCAGCCCGGTCAGGCTCATTCGTTCTTCTCCTCGTCGGCCTTTGCCTTGACTGCGTCTGCGTTGACCGCGCCTGCCTTCACCGGCTCGGCGGCCGGGGCCGACTCGTCCGGTCGGGCATCGCCGGGGTGCAGGATGGCGCGGATCAGCCTGGCTCTTTCCGAGAACCGGCCTTCCATGCCGTGGCTAGAGGGCTCATAGTATGCCCGGCCGTCGATCACGTCCGGGGCGTACTGCTGCGCCACGATGCCCTCGGGCAGGTCATGCGGGTAAACGTAGCCCTTGCCGTGCCCGAGCTGCTTGGCACCAGGGTAATGGGCGTCGCGCAGGTGCGCGGGCACTGACCCGATCAGGCCTGCCCGGACGTCAGCCTCGGCCGCCCCGATGGCCCGGATGACCGCGTTTGACTTCGGCGCCAGGGCGATGTGGATGACCGCCTGGGCCAGGTTGATCCGGGCCTCCGGCAGGCCGACGAACTCCACCGCCTGCGCGGCGGCGACCGCGGTCGGCAGCGCGGTCGGGTCGGCCAGGCCGACGTCCTCGCTGGCGTGCACGATGAGGCGGCGGGCGATGAACCGCGGGTCCTCCCCGGCCGCGATCATCCGCGCCAGGTAATGCAGCGCCGCGTCCGGGTCGCTGCCCCGCAGGGACTTGATGAACGCGCTGATCACGTCGTAGTGCTGGTCGCCGTCGCGGTCGTAGCGGACCGCGGCCCGGTCGACCGCCTGCTCCAGCGTGGCCGTGTCGATCCGCACGGTGCCGAGCGCGGCCGCCTCCAGGTAGGTCAGCGAGCGCCGCCCGTCACCGCCCGCCAGCCGGACCAGGTGGTCCAGGGCGTCATCGTCGATCTCGACCTCGCCGTTGAGCCCCCGCTGGTCGGCCAGGGCGCGCTTCACGAGCTGCCTGATGTCGTCGTCGTCGAGCGGCTTGAGTGTGAGCAGCAGCGACCGTGACAGCAGCGGGGAGACAACCGAGAAGGACGGGTTCTCGGTGGTCGCGCCGATGAACGACACCCAGCGGTTCTCCACCGCGGGCAGCAGCGCGTCCTGCTGGGTCTTGGAGAAGCGGTGCACCTCATCGATGAACAGCACCGTCTGGCGGCCGCTGAGGCCGAGCTCGCGCCGGGCCGCGTCCACCGCCGCCCGCACGTCCTTCACCCCCGCGGTCACCGCCGACAGCTCGGTGAACCGCCTGCTGGTGACCTGGCTGACCACGTAGGCAAGGGTGGTCTTGCCGGTCCCGGGCGGGCCCCACAGCACCAGCGACATCGGCGCGTCGTTGTCGATGAGCTTGCGGAACGCGGTACCGGGAGCGGTCAGGTGCCGCTGCCCGATCACCTCGTCAAGCGACCGCGGCCGCATCCGCACCGCCAGCGGGGCGGCGCTGGCGGCGGCGCGCTCGCCGGCTTCATCGAACAAACTGTCCACGGGTGCGAGCCTATCTGGTCTGCCCGCCCCCACGATCGTCCACGAACGTCGGGCTATTGACGGTTCGCACGAGTTCTTGATCGCGATCTTGAGATTAGGAAACTCGGACTTATGTCATATTTACATATTGTCTGGGCTGATTGTCTGATTTACAGTGCTGTTAAGTCCGCTCAGAAAGCCGCCTAAAACTAGGAGCGCGTCTATGTCGATCGAAGTCACTCCCCTAACGCCAGCCGGTAAGGAACGCGTGGAGGCCGTGCTCCGGCGCGCGGCCGACGACATTAGTTTCCGTGAGCTGCTGCTGTCGCACCCTAGTGAAGCCCTGAAGGACACCGATCTCACGGCGGAGGAGGCGGAGGTGCTCGCCAAGATGCGGCGGGTGGCTCTCGAGGAATGGGGAGTCGACGTGCGCAACTTCCGCGCGTTCGTCTTGGACAACGGCAACAAGGTGACCGTTCCTGGCGACATTGATCCTGTCTGACGACAACGAGAAGGGCCGCGCGACGCAGCGAGGCCCTTTCTCGCGCGCGCTCGTGCGAGAAAGGGGTAACCGCATGCCAACAGATATTTACCTGCTCGGATCCGGGATCCGCGGGACCTTGCACTTCACCGGCGAGACTATTCAGGCCTTGCGTGCGTGCAGGACTGTCTATGTACTTCACCCTGACACGATGGTGCTGGACTACGTTCGCAGGTACTGCGGCGACGTATACGACCTGAGCACCCTCTACGAAGGACGCGAGATCCGCCAGGACGTGTACCGGGCCATCGCCGACCGCCTGATCCAAGAGGCGGGCCACAGCGGGCCGGTCGCCTTTCTCGTCCACGGTCACCCCCTTTTCCTCGTCAGCGCTACCGAGTACACCCTCGCTCTAGCCGCCAGCAAGGGCTTGAAGACCACGGTCCTCGCGGCGGTGAGCTCTTTCGACACCTTGCTCTGCGACCTCGGACTCGACTACGGGTACGGGGTTCAGATCTTCGATAGCACGACAATGATCGAGAACACCTGGGTACCGAATCCAGCGGTTCCCCTGCTCGTCTTTCAGCTGGCAACCACCGGTAACCGGCGAGTCGTGAGGAACCGCCCGGCCGGCCCGGTGCTCAAACCGCTGATGGATTTCTTGTTTCCCGTCTACGGACCGTCCCATCAGGTGCGGATCGTGCACTCCGGCGCCGCCCTGCTGGAGGAAACCGAGGTCATCGATCTCCGGCTTTCGGAGCTGACCGCCGACGATATCGACTTGGAGAGACGGCCCACGCTCTATGTCCCGCCTCTTGACTGACCAGCTTTCACCTTCGGTCCCGTCTCTCAAGAAGCTCCGCTCGGCGCGTGATCAGCTGTGGGCGGACGGGTGGACGGTGGTGCCCGGCTTCTTGCCCGAGCCGGTACTCGATGCGCTGAACGCCGAGGCTGACCGGCTGCTCGCTACCGCGCAAAGTGGTGCCGACCGCGACTGCGACGTGGACCCGGGCGGCGTCGTGCAGACGATGAACGCCCTTGACGCCCGCAGCGAGCTGCTCTTCGACCTCGCGCGGACGTCGGCCTTCCTAGAGGTAGCAGAGTTCCTGCTGGAAAAAGCGGCGATGCCGATCCACATCAAGTACTTCGGCAAGCCTGCCGGCGGAGTGCCGGCGACCCCGCCACACCAGGATCAAAGGTTTTATGACAGTCACTTCAATGACGAGCGCGCCATCACCTTCTGGTGCCCGTTGCAGGCGGTTCCCGTCTCATCTGGCGCCATCCAGTACCGGATGCCAGCCCTGGACTACGGAGTCTTGCTCCCTCACCTGACCGGTACCACCGTCGATTTCGGCGCGGAGATCGTCGACGCGACGGGCCGAGATTACCTACCGGTCCCCGTGGCACGGGGGGCCGCCCTGGTACACCATTCCTACGCGGCGCATCGCAGCGGCGGCATGACCGTTGACGCACCGCGCCGGGTATTTGCCTTCAGCTACCGCGGATCGGCCTACCGTGAGTACCTGCGTCGCCGGGGTTCCAGCGGATGACTTCACCACCCGCTGTCGTCGTCTTTCTCGGCCCGTCGCTATCCCGCGACGCAGCCTCGGCCATCCTGCCGGCCGCTGACATTCGGCCCCCGGCTCGCCGGGGCGACCTGGACGCGCTCGATGCGAGGGTTTGCCGCGAGGTCGTCTTGATCGACGGAGTGATGGTGTACGACCATCCGCCGTCGCCATCAGAAGCGTGGCGGCTGCTCGACCGCGGCATCCGCGTGTCCGGTGCCGCGAGCCTGGGTGCACTGCGGGCGGTGGAGCTCCGCAGGCTAGGCATGCGGGGTTCCGGGTGGGTATTCGAAGCCTATCGGTCAGGTCGGGTCACGGCCGATGACGAACTGGTCGCACGTCTGGATCCACGTACCGGCTGCGCCTGCACGTTGTTCCTCATCAACATCAGGTACGCCGCCGAGCGACTGGTCAGCGACGCCAAGCTTGATCCCATCCAAGCGACTCGCCTGATTGCCCTCCTGTCCGCGCTGCACTTCGAGGAACGCACAGTCTCCGAACTGAGCCGTGCGGCCAAGGCTTGCGGGATAGGGGCAGGAGTAGCGGCTTGCTTGACGGATCCGCAGTTCGACATCAAGACGCGGGACGCGGCGGACTGCCTGTCGCTTATCGCGAGAGGCATGGCCGACAGGGAGGTGGCATGATGCCCTCCTTCGAGGACCTCGAACGACTCCTGATGCGTCGTTTGGAGGAATTCGGGATCAGCCGCCTCGCCGACACCACAGGTCTCGACCGAGCCGGAATCGACACGGCCAGCGTCGTCAGACCGGGCACCGCCGACGCCATCTGGGTCTACAGCGGAAAGGGGCTGAGCAGGTCCCAGGCTCGCGTCGCGGCCATCATGGAATGCCTGGAGCGGACCTGCGCCTTGTGGCCCGGCGATCAGCGCGGCCTCGTAGTCGGCTCTGCGGCTGAGGTCGGCGAGCGACATAGGGCAGCGACGGCATGGCAGCCGGAGTATTTCACCGAGGCAACACACCCCGGGTCCGCGAACATGGCCATCCCCTGGGTGTCAGGATTCCGCCTTTCGGACGGCTCGCCGGTATGGCTCCCAGCTGACTTGGTCTTCATCGGGCGCCGTCCGGCGTTCACGGGTGGCCAGGCACCGTTTCGCGTCAGGACCAGCAACGGCCTCGCGGCGGGCTTCGATCACGATTCGGCGGCCGCACACGCGCTCCTGGAGATTGCCGAGCGTGACATCGTGTCCCATCACGAGGTCATCGCTTCGCACGCTGGGGTCTCGTTCCTGGCTGCCGTCGCCGCGGCTACCGGCATCGAGTCGCGTTGGCTGGGCCAGCTGTACCGCGACGACACCTCCCTCGCGGTCACGGTGGCACCGGAGACAGTGCCCGACCGCCCTAGGAGGCTGATCGAACGGTTTTCACGGGCCGGTCTGACCGTCGTCATCAAGGCCCTCCCCAATGACTTCGGGCTGCCCGCCTTCGGTGTCGCGTGCATGGAGTACGTGACCGTCGCGCATGTCCTTGGATGCGCTGGCTACGCGGCTAGATGCGATCCGGAGGAGGCCCTGGTCTGTGCACTGCTGGAACTCGCCCAGACCCGCGCCACTGATCTGCAGGGTGCCCGGGAGGATCGACATGACATCGAGAAACGGCGACTTCCGGAGATCCCGGCAAACCACTGGCTCGCCACCCCAGGGGACGTCACCCGGTTCGACGTCGCCGCGTCGATGTTCGACCCGCCCGAGGGGCTACCAGCCCTAGAGCGCATCGTCAGCGCGTTCGCGACAGCCGGCCTCGGCGACATAGCCGTCGTCTCTTTCCCGGCCCCCGACGGCATCTGCGCGCTCCGAGCCCTGGTTCCCGGAGCGGAGACGTGGCACAGCACGGGCGGCTGCTCAAAACTCGGACCGCGACTCGCCAGAAAGGTCAACCATGGTTGACCTTTTCTGGGCCTATGAGAACGCCAGGGTGCGTGACGCAGGCACATTGCCGCCCGAACCGCTCGACCTTGCGTACGGAACCCCGGCTGGACCACCGGTGCGAGACCTGCAACGCGCGGCGGCACTCGGACGGCCGGTGACGCCTGCCGACTGCGGCCCTGTCCGTGTCATCTCCCGCTATGGTTTCGTTGTTCGTTGCCCAGCAAGAACGGTCCTGCGCAGAGCCGAGCATCCGGTCGGCGAGCGAATCTTCACCGATACGAGCGCCTGCTACGGTCATGCCGAAGTCGGCGGTGACCCATGGCCGGCCGGTGACTCCGGTTTCGTCGCCAGCTGGATCAGTGGTTCGGAGTACGTAAAGATCCAGACCGGCATAATGATCTTCTTTCCGCTTGGGATGTACCTGTACCAGGGCCCACTCCCGAATACCCAGCTCCTCGACCACGCCACCGCCGAGATCATGGCCGGGCTGGAGTACCCCAGCAGGGACCGCGTTTGGACTCGTGACTACGGCGACTCCCTCGCCTGGTCCAGCATCAATGTGATCGTGCGGTTGCCGCCTGCCGGGCGCGCACTGCAGATCGACGCCGGAGCCCCGCTCGCGTGGGTGTTCCCCGTGCCTTCGCGCGCTGATGTCCATCTGGCCCGGATGCCGCTGCCGGGCCACCGTCCTGAACGGGAACCGACGCAGGGGACGGAGGCACCGTGAACCAACTCTTCGCCGAGTCCGAAGCAGAGGCACGCCTGGGTCTAGGGCCCGCGATGCGCGCGACCGTGCCCGCTCGGGGCGGCCGTCGCATGCCTGCGCGCGTCGTGCACGCCCAACGCCGTCTGATGACAATCTCCCCGCCGGCGGCATCGCAGCGCCAGTTCGCCGTGGCCGGTAGCGCTTACCGCGACGCGTTGACATCCCAGGTAGCCGTCCCTGCGGCGGATTTCTGGGTATGGGAGGGCAACCTCGGCCGCGCCGCCGCTGTCGCTTACGCGCTGGTATTCCGGCCGTTGCCGCGGACGGAGCAGCAGGGTCCCCTCGCGCTCATCGCCGCGGAGCTAGCTGTCCGTGCACCGCTCGGGCGGCGAGCGTACGCGGCGACCTTCGCCGCCTACGGTGCCGGACTGCTCAGAGTCCTAGCGGAGGAGGAAGGCAGGACCGCACTCGAATGCTCACGTGAGTGGGCCGCTCTGACTATCGCCTACCTGGACGGACGCCATGTCGAGCTCCGCGGCGGGCGCCTGCACCTCAACGACCGCGACTGGCCTGCCGGTCCCGGATCGGCGCACTGATCCAGATGAAGCTCCTGCATCACCCCGCCGCCGTCGGGCGAACCCGGCGCACTCTGATCGTTGAGATGCTGGGGTCCATGGACGCGCAGTGGGCTGCTTCCGAGGATCTCGGCCGGGCAGGAGCGGGCACCACCGCGCAGTTGGCTCCAGGGCCCGGCTACACGTCGGCGGGCATGATGACGCTGCGCCGCATCGTCGCGTCCATCTGCTACGAGCATGTACGCGAGCTGTTCTCGCTGCCCGCACCCGACCGGCTGATGCCCCAGGTCTTTCCGGTTGCCATGACCGGATCCCGTGACCGGCCGCCGCACCAGCGACCCCACACAGACAGCAACCGCGGCATCCATCCACTGGTGACCAGCGTCTACTACGCCCGGATGCAGGACACTGACGGGGGCGCGGTCATCCTCGGCGGCGGAACGGCACAGCGGATCGTGGAACCGCGAGAGGACGACCTCATCGCCTTCCCCGGGGACACCGTGCATGCCGTCGGGAACCTGTACGCCGGCGAGCGGCTGAGTGTCGTCTGCAACTTCTACCTCAGCACCGGCAATAGCTGAGCGCCCGGGCCGGCCGGTTACTTCAGGGCTTGGCCGACGGCGGCCTGCGCACGTCGAGCTTGATGTGCAGTTCGGCCAGTTGCTTGGCTGATACTTCCGTTGGTGCACCCATCAAGAGGTCCTGAGCGTTCTGGTTGAGCGGAAACGCGATGGTCTCGCGGATGTTCGGCTCGTCGGCCAGCAGCATCACGATCCGGTCAACGCCCGGGGCGATGCCGCCGTGCGGTGGCGCGCCGAACTTCAGTGCGCGCAGCATTCCGCCGAACTTGTCCTCAACCACGCTGGCGGGGTAGCCAGCGATCTCGAACGCCCGGTACATGATCTCGGGACTGTGGTTCCGGATCGCGCCAGAGGACAGCTCGATGCCGTTGCAGACGATGTCGTATTGCCAGGCGAGGATTTCCAGCGGGTCCTTGGAGTTGAGCACCTCCATCCCGCCCTGCGGCATGGAGAACGGGTTGTGGCTGAACTCGATGCTTCCGTCGTCGGCGCGTTCGTACATGGGGAAGTCAACGATCCAGCAGAACCGGAAGGCGTCCTGGTCGAAGTCTCCGGTCTGCTTGCCCGCCTCGACTCGTACCTCGCTCATGACCTTGGCGACGGCATCGACGTCACCCGAGTTCAGGAAGATAGCGGTGCCCGGCTTGGCCTGGGTCTCGGCGATAAGCCGCTCGGTTTCGGAGTCGCTCAGGTACTTGGCGACCGGACCAGTGAACGTGTTGTCAGCGTTCAGCCGCACCCAGGCGAGCCCCTTAGCTCCCCGCTCGACCGCGAACTCCTCCATCTTGCTGAAGAACGAACGCGGCCGGTCGGCACAGTCCGGCACCGCCAGCGCCCGGACGTGCTGGCCAGCGAACGCGCGGAACTCGCTCGTGGCGAAGATGTCAGAGACGTCGGTGAGCGTGAGGCTGACCCGCAGGTCGGGCTTGTCCGTCCCGTACTGCGACAGCGCGTCGCGGAAGGTGATTCGCGGGTACGGGGAGGTGATCTCCCGGCCCGGCAGGAACTCCCGGAACAGTTCGGTGAGGACCTGCTCGACGACGGAGAACACGTCTTCCTGCTCGACGAAGCTCATCTCCATGTCGAGCTGGTAGAACTCCCCGGGCGAGCGGTCCGCCCGGCTGTCCTCGTCACGGAAGCAGGGAGCGATCTGGAAGTAGCGGTCAAAGCCCGAGACCATCAGGAGCTGCTTGAACTGCTGCGGAGCCTGCGGAAGGGCGAAGAACCGGCCGGGCTGAAGCCGGGACGGCACCAGGAAGTCGCGAGCGCCCTCGGGGCTGGACGCGGTGAGGATCGGTGTCTGGTACTCGTGAAAGCCCAGGGCAGTCAGCTTGGCCCGGATGCTGGCGACAACCTCGGATCGCAGCACGATGTTGCGGTGCATCCGCTGGCGGCGCAGGTCAAGGAACCGGTTGGTCAGCCGCTTGTCCTCCCCTACCTGGTCCTCGGGGAAGACGTTGAACGGCAGCGGCGCGGCGGTGCCCAGAACCTCGACCTGGTCGACCTCTACCTCGACTTGGCCGGTGGGGAGGTCCGGGTTGATGTTGACGTCGTCCCGGAGCAGCACCGTGCCGTCGACCCGAATCACGGTCTCCTTGGGCAGGCTCGACAGGATCTCGATGGCGTCCGAGCCCGGCCTGGCCACGAGCTGGGTCAGCCCGTAATGGTCGCGCAGGTCGATGAAGAGGATCCCGCCCAGGTTCCGCCGGTTGTGAATCCACCCGGACAGCCGTACGGCCTCTCCGGCCGCGACCGCCCGGAGCTCGCCACATGTGTGCGTCCGATAACGATGCATGAATCCACCAAGTCAACGAGTGAGTTCGACAGTCCAGAAGTCCGCCTGCACGGGGCACAGGTCGGTGACAGACAGCGAGAGCAAGTATAGGTGCCGCGGGTACGGGTCAGTCCGCGGCCGACGTCTCAGTTAGCCTGCCGAGCAGGTAGGCGGCGGCCGCGGTGGCCGCCACGTCCTGCTGGTCGCCGCTTTCCAGGTCTTTTATCCGAACGGTGGCCGCTTTCCGTTCTTCCGCGCCGATGAGGACCGCGAAGCGGGCGCCCGAACGGTCGGCCGCCTTCATCGCGCCCTTGAGGCCGCGGCTGCCGAACGCCATGTCGGCGCGGACGCCTGCCCGCCGCAGGGCGGTGATGAGCGTCAGCACGTCGGCGTGGGCCCCGTCCCCAGCAACACTGTCGCCGAGCGCCACGCCGAAGACCTGGCAGGCGGCCGCCGTGGCAACCGCGCCGGCACCGCGCTCGGCCTCGACCGCCAGCACGATGCGGTCAAGCCCGACGGCGAAGCCGATCCCCGGCAGCGGCGGGCCGCCGATCTCCTCGGACAGTCCGTCGTAGCGGCCGCCGCCGCCGATGCCGGACTGGGCGCCGAGCAGCGCGTGGTCGAACTCGTAGGTGGTCCGCATGTAGTAGTCGAGCCCGCGGACCAGCCGCGGCGCGTCCGTGAAGGGGACGCTGAGGCTGGTCAGCAGCGCCCGGACCGCGTCGTGGTGTGCCTTGCAGTCGCCGCACAGGTAATCGACGATGTACGGTGCCCGGGCGGTCTGGGCGCGCACCTCGGGGCGCTTGTCGTCGAGCACCCGCAGCGGGTTGATCTCGATCCGCCGCCTGGTCTCCTCGTCCAGGTCGAGCTGGCGCAGGAAGTCCTGCAGCGCGGCCCGGTAGGCGGGACGGCAGTTCTGGTCGCCCAGCGAGTTCAGCAGCAGGGTGAACCGGGTCAGCCCGAGTGACTGGTAGGCGTCGTAGGCGACCGCGATCGTCTCGGCGTCGACCGCCGGGTCCTGGGTGCCGATCGCCTCCAGGTCGAACTGGTAGAACTGCCGGTACCGGCCCGCCTGCGGCCGCTCGTAGCGGAAAACCGGGCCGCTGCTGAAGACCTTGACCGGGAGCGCCCCCCGGTGCAGGTTGTGCTCGAGGACGGCGCGGAGCACGCCGGCCGTCATCTCCGGGCGCAGCGTGATCTCGCGGCCGCCGCGGTCGGCGAAGGAGTACATCTCCTTGCTGACCACGTCGCTGGAGGCGCCCACGCCGCGTACGAACAGGCTGGTGTCCTCGAACACCGCCGTCTCGATGTCCGCGTAGCAGGCGCGCCGGGCCGACCCGGTGAACGCGTCGCGCGCCTGCGTGAACAGGGCGCTGCGGGGCGGCACGTACTCGGAGACCCCCTTCGGGGCCTGAAAGCTCATGGTGGTTACAGCCCTTTCTGGGCCGGCTGGAGTCCGGTGAGGAACGGGTTGGTCTGGCGCTCGTCGCCGATGGTGGTAACCGGCCCGTGGCCGGGCAGCACCACCGTCTCGTCGGGCAGGGTAAGCGTGCGAGCCAGTGACCGGAGGATAGCGGCGTGGTCGCCGCCGGCCAGGTCGGTGCGGCCGATGGAGCCGGCGAACAGCAGGTCCCCGGAGAAGAGGGCATCAAGGTCGTCCGCGGCACCAGTATTCTCCGCGACACGGCGGAAGGTGACCGAACCCGGTGTATGGCCGGGGGCATGGCCGATACGGAAGTCCAGGCCCGCCAGCGGGATGACCTCGCCGTCGGCCAGCGGCCGGACGTCGTCCGGCTCGGTGAACTTCATCCCGCCGAGGAACTGCTGGCTGGCCATGAGGTCGAGGCCCTTCCCGGGGTCGGCCAGCAGCTCGCGGTCGTCCGGGTGGATGTAGGCCGGGATGCCCTTGGCGCCGCAGACCGGCGCGACCGACCACATGTGGTCGACGTGACCGTGCGTGAGCAAGACCGCGATAGGCTTCAGCCGGTAGCGGTCGATCAGTTCGTCGATCCCCCGCTCCGCGTCCTGTCCCGGGTCGATGATCACGCACTCCTCGCCCGGCGCCGGGGCCACCAGATAGCAGTTGGCGGCGAAGGCACCCGCGGGAAAGCCAGTCACTAGCACGTTGACAGGCTACCGACTTGGCGCCCTCGTCAGCGAACTGATAACCGGGCGCCCGCCTCGGCGCGGGCACCGGCAACGGGCAGCGGCGCGGGAGATAACCGCACGAAGTCATAACGACAGTTCCGTTGGCGGCTGGTCGGCGGGTACGATGCGCGAACGATCGTGCACTAACGCCACCAAGAGGACGTTACGGGGCCTATCGCGATATATAGGAGGCAGCACCCTTGGCGGGGAGCAAAGAGCGGGACCGGCGTCGCGCCCGCGAACGGTACGAGCGGATGCGGCAGGAACGGCTCGAACGCCGGCGCAGGATCCGCCAGCGCCTCTTCATCGGGCTGGCCGTCGTCTGCGTGCTCGGCCTGGCGGGCGGCCTGACGGCCGTGTTCGCGACCGGCGGCACGCCGAACGCGGCCAAGGCCAAGGCCAGCGCGTCGGCCTCGCCGTCGGCTTCGGCCAGCGCCACTTCCTCGGCCGCGACGGTGGCCGAGCCCGCGACCCACTGCACGTACAGCACCAGCGGGGTCCCCGCGGCGGCCAAGAAGGTGTCGGTGCCGCCGGCCGCGCCTAATTACAAGGCCACCTATACAGCCGCGATCAATACCAATGTCGGCACCATCAAGATGGACCTGCTCAACTCCAAGGCGACCTGCACGGTGAACTCCTTCGTGCACCTGGCCTCGGCCGGCTACTTCGACGCCAGCCAGTGCCACCGGCTGGTGAACACCCAGGGCCTGTACGTGCTGCAGTGCGGCGACCCCACCGCCAAGGCCAGCACCAAGCTGACCTGCTCGACCGCCAGCAACGCGCCCGGCACGGGCGGCCCCGGGTACGCGTACGCCAGCGAGAACCTGCCGACCGCGGGCGCTGACGGCTCGGCCACCTACCAGGCGGGCGCCGTCGCGATGGCCAACAGCGGCACGGCCACCAGCAATGGCAGCCAGTTCTTCCTCGTGTTCAAGAACAGCACCCTGGGCCCGGATTACACGCCGTTCGCGACAATTACCTCCGGG
>Ga0265338_10008730_pt1 | contig 12251 bp, 13 predicted proteins | sample 42126metaG_FD_193579 | JGI IMG/M metagenome (GOLD analysis project Ga0265338, IMG submission 193579) | Rhizosphere microbial communities from Carex aquatilis grown in University of Washington, Seatle, WA, United States - 4-21-26 metaG | ecosystem: Host-associated > Plants > Roots > Rhizosphere... | reverse complement strand
CCTAGTCTTACAGATTTAGTACTGAACATACTTTCTATCCTCCTATGAAGAAGTTGGCGGTCGGTCAAAAACAGCAATCCCGTCGCGCAAACGGGTGCACATTTCTGATCGACGGCAAGTTGTGCCGTCTCGATGAGACAGCGGGCATACTCCTGTGACTCGACTTTATTTTGGCCGACCAGCGTCTCGTCACAGGCAAATTCTTGAATCTCAGACAGCAGCCGGCTCCATAAGTGAATGGCCGGATTGATCACACACACGAGTCGGAACAACCAGATAAGGTAAACCCACTTTGTGTCGCGGTGGCGATGATGTTGCAGTTCATGGGCAATAGCGATTTTTGCAAACCGCGAGTTCGTGAGGACGGCTCCCGGCAAAACCACATTAGCTTGCCCCGGAATCCAATAGGAAAATGGCACTTGAATGCTCTCGCTTACAAACAGCCGCGTTCGGCCCCAGCGCCGCACGAGGTACGAATCCCCGCGGATCTTCAGGAGCATCCGAAGATCGCGCACAAATAGCGCCGTACCGCCGAGGAGAATGGCCAGTCCCAAAGCCAACCAAATTCGGGCAACATCATCCGCGGGGACGGCTTGAACACCGATCGGCGTCGGAACCTGCAACACGCCGCCGGCGACTTGGCCGGCAGCCCCGAATTCGCGAAGGGAATGCGCGGACCAAATATTCGCCGCCGGCTTTACGAATTGGGGCGCGGGAAAGAACGGCTGGGCGGCCGCCAATAAAAGAACTCCCGCCATCACCGTATAGTGAAGTTTCAATTCCACGCGTGCCGAGAGGATTCCGTGCACTGTCCAGTGCAGGACATAAAGTGCCACAAAAGCGATGGCGAGCAGCAGATTCAAATTCAAATACTGGGAAAGGATTGCAGCCAAACTCATTTGCGCGCCTCCACCATGCGGCGGAGCTCTTCGAGATCCTGCTCTGTCAGATCGCCCGAGTTCAAGAGTTGCCGGACGAGTGCGAGCGGCGTTCCATCAAACACGCGGTCCACGACATGTTTGACCGCTTTGGATTCGTAATCGCCGCGCTTCAGGACCGGCACATACACATGACCGCGCCCCTCTTTGCGGGCCTTCACGACGCTCTTTTGTTCGAGGATGCGAAGGATGGTGGAGACCGAAGTGTAGGCGAGATCGCGGCCCCTCGGCAATTCGGCGAGGACTTCGTTGACCGTTCCACCCTCAAGCCGCCAGAGAATGGACATCAGTTCGAGTTCGGTTTCAGTCAGTAACTTGCTGTCGGATTTTTTCATGAACCCCCCGTCTCCAGAACTGTAACTAAGCTTTTAGTTATTACCAACTAAATTCTTAGTTGAACTGGACCTAAGGGGAATTCACGAGAAGGCCCGATCTATATTATTGTTGGCCCGGTTGTTTTGCTTCGTGGTGAGCTTTCCACTTGGCTTTCATCTCCTCATTGAACGTGGTGCAGCTCGCCGAGAGGTCGGATTTGTGGTCTCGCACGCATTTGCTAACGGCATGCATGCCCTTTACGCCGGGGCAAAACTTGTCGGCGTCAGCGCCGCAGGCCTGCTCGTACTTCTGCTCGAAGTCGGCTTTCTTCTTTTGCCAGTCAGCCGAAGTGGCATTGGCGTGTGACATCAATGTCAACGCGGCATTCACGACGATCAATCCAACGAGGCGTTGAATTCTGGTCATATATTCCTCCTGTTTATTTGCGAACCGTTTCACAGACACAGAATCCCGCAAAAAAATGGAAAGAGAATAGAGCCGTGACGAATTCATAGTGCCTCCATACTCCAGTCTCACTTTGAAACGGATTGCATCTGAAGCCACTTCACCAGCTCGACCATGGCCAAGGTGTCTTGTTTACAATACTCGAGCATCGCCTTCCGCAGGTGGTCCACCTCAGAAAGCGAGAGGCGGCCCCGGTACACGGAATCGAACGCGCGTTGAGCGGCTGTGCCGTCGGCGACTTCCATCTGTGAGTAAGAAAACGTCTCACCGAGAAGCGCGGGGGCCACTTTCTTCAGGCTGAAACTGCCGGTAAAGGCCGGGTCGTAAACGGCCGCACGGATGATCGGCAGCGGATCCACCATGCGCGCATTCAGCGGCAACAGTGAGTCGCGATGGGCGGGATCCCACTCGGCCAATTCGCGAATGACATCGGATTCAAAACGCGCGAAGTACGATACGATCGAACCCTCTGTCCCACACGCCTTGAGCAGAGCCGGGATCAAATCGACGCGTGGATCACCTTCACCCAAATGCAGAAATTCCACGTGCTCAAGTTCGGCTCCAGGCTCCCGCATAATATGAACGCTGAATTGAAACGGCACCTGCTGGTAAGGACGCGTGCCGAGATAGCGCGGAATCGCAGGATTAATGGTCTCAAAATCGAGAAACACAAACGGATATTTCCATTCGCTTATGGCCTGCGCGATCTCCTTTGTGTCGACAAAGCGGTCACTGTGCAAATGCGCTTCGACCATCCGTCTCTGCTCGACCGTCAACAGGGCGAGATCGAGGTCCTCTAGTTTCACTTGTCCCGCGCGATAAAATTCCCACGCCTTTTCCCGCAAGCCAGGAACATTGAACACGCTCACCGGCGGAATCAATTTCTCCTGATAGCAATGCGCTTGAAACGGACAGCCGACACCTGACGTGCAATATTCGCCGATATCAATGTCCGGCACGTGTTCCCCGCGGAGGCCTGCATAAATCTCGGTGAGTTTAGGGCCGATCAACTTGTGGCGGTCACGTAATTCCTGTGTGACGTCGACTTCGGTAAAGAGATTGCTCAAGTTCGGCGAAACGCACTCGCGGTTCACGTGCAAAATTGAAATCTTCTCGAGCGGCAACCCGCCGTTCGCAAGCACATAAGCTTGAAAACCCGCATCGTCGAGATATTCAGCCTTCACCTTGGTGCCCGATTTCACTTCGAGCAAATGCCATCGCTGCGTCGCCTTACTGAATTTCAAAACGTCCACGCGCGCGAACAAACCTTTGTACTCGAACGCGCCCTCGAAGATCACTTCGTTACCGGCCTGAATCAGTTCGCGCGTGCGCTTTAAGGCGCCGACAAAATCCCACGGCTTGTTGTCGACCAACACGCCTTCGGGAAACCGGCGGCGCGCTTCCTCCCCGATCTCGTGCCCTTGATCGAAGGTCGCTTGCAGCGCCGGGGTGACCGGCGGCTCGAGCTCGGGGTTTTGGATGGTGAGATAAAGTGATTTCACGCAGCGGTAGCCGCGCATGATCTTCGTCTTACTCACAAGCTTCGGAATGGGCTTCATCATCGTCCAGCGTGTTTCAATTCGGGACGCCGTTCAACATGTTTGCAGGATGAATATCCAGAATGCGGCGATCAGCCCCTCAATTTAGCGGATGATTCCGATAATTATTAAGTCATTTCATGGAATTACCGATAGGCTACTCATGAAAGCACATGTCGTTTTAGCAATCCTCTTGAGCCTAGCACCGTTAGCGCATGCCGACCTGTTGGACGATGACGTGTCCGCGGAGTCTGACGCCGCGATGGCGCAAAACAAATCGGTAAAAGAAAATCTTGCCAAAGAAAAGGCAGACGCCAAAAAGGCTCACCAGGCCGCCGACGACGCGCGCGCCGCCGCGAAGGCGAAAGCGCAAACGGCGATCGACGAAATGAACAAGAACCAGTCCGAAATTGAGCAATTGACCGCCGACAAAGCCAAGGTCAAGCAAGAAACCGAAAAGATGAACCAAGACATCGTTACCGCGAACAAAAACCTCGCGGAGAGCAAACAGAAGATTGAAAAAGTTAAAGCCGAACTCGCGGCACTCAAACAATTGCATGACGAAACCAACAAGAAGCTTCTCGATATCGCCGCCGAAACCGACAAGACCGAGCTGGAGTTGAAGGAACTTGACCGCAATAAGGCGCAATCGACGGCCAATTTCCAACAGTTGAAAGAAGATCAGAAAGCCGCCGCTGATAAACTCCAAAAAATGAAAGCGGACTACACTCAAAAGCAAGCCGCTGCCTCCCTCGCCAAGCAACAAGCGGCTGCAGCTCCGCCTGCCGCCACCCCCGCCGCAACCGAAGACGCTCCGTTTGGTGCCACTCAGCCGGGAACTCCCGATGCAATCACAGCTGAGGACGCGACAAAGCCGGCCGTCCCGGTACCCGCGGCCACGGCCCCAGCCCCGGCCGAAGTTTCGCGCTCGATCAGTTCGGCCACACCGAAAGCCGACGCCGGTAGTGAGATGGTTCTCAAAAGAGACTGCAAGGTTTACGACCGGACGACGAAGGATCCGCAAGTCATCGGCGCGAAATACTCGGGCACCTCGATCACCAAAACGGATGAGTACAAATACTGGGTCGGATTCTCGCTCTCCGCCGGTCAAAAGGGCTTTCTCGCAAAAACCTGCTTCTAAAGCGCCTCGTATGCGCACATTCTCTGCACAAATGCGCAATTTGTAGCCAAAGCTATAATTACATTCTTGCCATCTGCGTCTTTTGTACTGGCCAAGCGCGTTTGAACTGATAGGGTCCCTCAAACAATCCAATTCATGAGGGGGAAACATGAAACGATTCGTACTCGCTATCGCATTGGCGTGGTCGGCTTCGGCGTTGGCGCTTGAGGGTAATGCGCCGAACTGTGTAGACTTCAACGGCCAGGTACTTCCGGTTAACAATCAACAAGTGGTTCAATACAAACAAACGACGAAGAACGAGTTCCATGCTCGGGCGCACGTCAACGGTACGGTGACTCAACTCTATTCTAACCAAACCGGCCACCAACACTTCCAAATGACGATGGAAGGCACGTCGCAGACTTTAGAAGTCGTCTACGAAATGAACTTCGGCAAAATTCCAGTCCAGGTTGGCGCAAGCGTTGAAGCTTGCGGCGATTACATCACCTCGAATGCACCTTACCAAGGCTACCCGGTTTCGCCGGATGGAGCTTTGATTCACTGGGTTCATCGATCAGACACAAGTAAACATCCGCAGGGATTCGTGATCGAAAACAACGTAGTTTACGGACAGCAATAAACTCTCTATCCTGGAGCCATGACGACGTTTCTCAGTTGGCTGGGAAAGTTATGGCTCCGTCTCTCCGGTTGGAAAATCGTCGGCGATCCATTGCCAGCGGATCATTATGTCTTCGCCGCCGCCTTTCACACATCAAATTGGGATTTTCTGATCTGCATGGCCACGCGCAGTTCCGTCAAGTCACCCGTCTGCTGGATTGGGAAGCAGCAACTGTTCTATTGGCCCCTGGGTCCGTTTATGCGCTTGCTCGGCGGCGTTCCGGTTAACCGCAACAAGAACACGGATATGGTGGGACAAATCGTCGCCGAATTCAAAAAGCACAAGCGCTTTGGCGTCGCGATTTTTCCCGAAGGGACGCGTAAGAAAGTCTCGCGCTGGAAAACAGGCTTTTATCAGATTGCCATGCAGGCTGGCGTGCCGATTCAACCGACTTGCTTGGATTATAAGACGAAGACATTTTACTTAGGGCCGCTCTTCTACCCGAGCGGCGACTATCAGCGGGACATGGAGTTTTTGAAACCGTTTTGGAGAATCGGGACACCGAAGTATCCCGAGAAAGCCGACATGGATTTCGAAACTAATTATTCGCCGCCCCGTCGTTGATCCAATCTTCCATATCTTTCACGAGGTCAGCCGTCAGCGGCGTTCCGCCCTTCGGCATCGTCGGATTCGGCGGAGCCACGACATTGTAGACTGTCGAAACCGAGGCATTACCCGAAGTTACGAATTGCGAAACCATTGCATACGACGAGAGATCGACTCCCGCAGCCGCAGCAGCACCCGAGTGGCAGGTCACGCACATCGGTTGGAAGACATGTGAATTTAGATATGTGAACGTCGCATTGGCGTTTCCACTCGGACCGACCGGCGCCACAGGTACCACGGGTTTGTTGAACTGGAACGTGCGCGACTGGCCGCCGCCCTCGTGATCGTGACAGTAGATCTGCGAAGTCACGGCCGTCGTTCCCGCCGGCACCATCTGCGTATAAGTCATACCCGGCGCTAGATCGTTCGGTTCGTGCTGAATCGGACCGCCGCTTGAGTGCACGCGGTGAATCTCAACGTCATTATTAACGGCCTTAAAGGTAAGGCCTTCCGGGTGGCTGATAAAGCCAATCACCGCACCAGTCGCAATTGACCACTTTTCAGGAACGGCCTTGCCCGGTGTAACTTGGCCATTGAGATCGACTTCATATACGGCATTGACCGTGAGTTTTACATCGACAACGGTCACGATGCGCGAGTTTGCTTGATCAATCGCTTGGATATGAAAGACAGAGCCGCTAAACGACGGCGCCATTGTCGTCACATTCACCGTAAGGGTCGTCTGCTGCGAGCCCGCACCTGTGAAGGCCAATGTGCCCGGCGAAAACGAGAACGTGATGCCTTGTCCTTTATCAATCGCCGCAAGCTCCGGCGTCAGCACATTCAACTTGAGCGTGCCGCTGTAATCCGCGGGCGCGGTGACTGTAATAGGAAGAGTGAGCGTTTTGCCCAGATCTGAAGTTTGATCCGCGGGCTGCGACACTTTAATAGACGGAACGTTTCCGCCACCGGCCGCATTGTTGCCGCCACCGCCGGATGACTCTGAGGCCATATCCGCAGGCGAACCGATTTTTCCGCAGTTTTGGAAGAACAAGACCGTAGCAGCCGTAGTTACGGCTAAGAGGACGACTTTAAGCATTGGGACCCCACACTTTAAAGTGACTTAAATCTCATCGGTCACCTTGAGACAGGACTTTAGCCTGTAGGTTTTTCCCAGCCCCATTTTGGGACGGCTCCCAAACTGAGACGCATAACCGATACAAAAAAGGCCGGCCCTCAAATATAGTTGACCTAGCAATTAGTTTTTCTAATCAAAGTAGATAAATTCAAATAATTTTATCTAATCTACAAATTCGCTTACAACTCTTTCTGTCGAATGGTTCGACTTTTGAACTTTCAAATCTCGGGGGAGATAAACATGAAATCAGTAATCGCACTCGCAGCCATGGTTCTCGGTATGGGCTTTAACGCAAACGCAGTTATGCCTGACCAAATGTCCGTCGTTCTCAAATGCACACGCGCTATGCCGGTGCCTGACATCGGCCTTTCGGTCGAAGTTGAAGTCGGTGGAATCGCCGGTTTGACTCAATTGCATGTCAGCCGCTCGTACCTCGGCAAAGTCTTCGTGAAAAACTACATTGTGAAACAAGTTTTGCCGAAGCCGGGCCTCTTGGGCGCTCCGGTGGTGTACGAAGGTCAAGAGGCTCGCCTGACCGTGAACTTCACGACTGCTCCGGATAAAAACGGCGGCCACATCGGCACTTTTGAAACCAATGACGGTAGCGGCGTTGACGAAAAGCTCAGCTGCCAAGCTTTGATGACTGCAAACTAATTACTAACTTTATATTGGGGAGAATTTTATGAACAAACTTATTTTGATTGCCGCTGTCTCGATCATTGCAAACTTGTACGGAATCGCTCACGCTTCGGAAGTTGTTGTTGCAGAAGTTGACAACGTTTCGGCTTCAATTTCCTCTGTCGCTCTCTTGACCGATGGACAAGTGAAATTGACGAACACAAAAGGCGTTAACACGCTGATCAAATTGAACGACGCTGCCAACGATCAATTGGTGAAAGAAGCCAATGACCTGCAGTTTGCCAATGTGATCAACGAACACCACCAGATCATCTGCATGATGATGCCGCTGGCCTTCCAGCCGAGCCTGTACGTGAACGGTCGCCTGGTTCTTTCGCCGCGCGGTTGCTACATGTCGGATGTCACTTATCCCGAAAAGTCCAGCGATGAGAAAATTGCTGAGCGCCTGAGCGCGGACCTCCAAGTCTACGCTCATCCGAAACCTCTGTAATAGAGCTTTGACACATTTTTCCGCCCTCATAGAGCCTGCGAGCTAAACCTCGCGGGCTTTTTTATTTGCGCCTCGCCTCGACTTCATTTTAGATAATCGGATGTCTCCCCAGCATGAACATATTGACGTCCTCGTCGTCGGCGCGGGCCCGACCGGCCTGACCGCGGCCGCGATTTTGGCTAAGCTCGGCGTACGTGTCCGCGTCGTTGAGAAATCCACGCAACGCTCTGACAAATCGAAGGCGCTCGCCGTACAAGCCGGAACGCTTGAGTGCTTGGGCGCTGCCTTCGGGTCCGCCTTGGTCAATAGTCTTATCGCCGCCGGACGGCCGACACAGGCGGTGAACATTCACGTCGACGACATGGCTCCCCGCCGGGTGGTCTTTCAATCGATTCCCAGCCAATACAATTACATTTTGATTCTTGCGCAGCCTGAAACCGAACGCATTTTGGAACAACATTTGAATTCGCTCGGTGTCCAAGTTGAGCGGGGCGTGGAATTGACCGCTTTGCAAAATAGCATTGAACAGGTGACCGGCATTCTCACCACCTCCGAGGGCACCAGCGCTATCACGGCGAAATTTGTGATTGGTGCAGACGGCGCGCATAGTGAAGTACGTCACGCCATCCGAGGCGAATTCGAGGGTGGTGCCTACCCCGGCGATTTTATTTTAGGTGACGTTTTGCTGAAGTGGCCTTGGCCCTATGGCGAAGTGCACACCTTTGTCACCGAACCAGGCGTCGTCGCTGCCTTTCCGCTGAAAGACGAGCGCCGTTATCGGCTCATTCTCATTCCGAAAGGCGCAAAAGAGGCGCTTTCGGCCGCGATTCAATTGCCCGAGTTTCAGAAAATTCTCGATGAGTTGACGTTCGGACAAGTACACGTCGAATCGTCCGTCTGGTTGACACGCTTTCGGATCTCACACCGCATGGTCCGTGAGTTTCATAAGGGGCGGGTTTGTCTGGCTGGTGATGCCGCTCACATTCACAGCCCGGCCGGCGGCCAAGGCATGAACACGGGCATTCAAGATGCTTTGAATCTGGGTTATAAACTCAAGGCTATTCTGAGCGGTGCTTCCATAGATAGGCTGCAATCGTATGATGACGAGCGCATGCCCGTGGCGCGAAATATTCTGCGCGGTACCGATTTTTTCTCGCGTTTAATGCTCTTGCCGGAAAATCCCCTCACCGGTTTCTTCCGCCGCCATGTGTTCGGGCGTATCGCCGCCGTTCCGCCGGTTCAAAAGCGCATGCTGCGCGCCATTTCGCAAGTCGACATCGCCCGCCGCGAAATCGCGGGCTATGATAGCTAAGCTTCGAAGGGACCTCCATGTTAATGCTCAAAGCCCTGCGCCACCGGCCCATTCGCCGGTTATGGGCGGGGCAGGCGCTCTCCAGTATCGGGGATGAAATTTACCGCGTCGGCCTGACCTGGATCGCGGTCGGTTTGATTGGCGCCGACACCGGGTATTTGAATTCAGCGCAAGCGGCGGCGCTCATGGTTTTGAGCTTTGTCGGTGGCAAATGGGCCGATAACTGGGATCCGCTGCGCACGATGATCCGCGTCGATCTCGTACGCGCGGTGATCGTGCTGATTCCCGTGTTCTATTCATTCTTCGCTCCGATTAACCTTTGGGTTCTCGCGGTCACGGCCGTCGTTCTGTCGGGCCTCGGCGCGTTCTTCGATCCGGCCTTGCAATCGGTGCTGCCGAAATTTTCGCCGAGCGCCGAAATTCTCCAGTCGACCAATGGGTTGATGATGACCACGATCCGTATGGCGCGGATGGTGGGGCCGGGACTTATTTCGATCGTCTCCGGCTTCGTCCCGCCGATTCATTTCTTTACAATGGACGCAGTCTCATTTGTCTTTTCTTCCGAATCGGTCCGGCCCCTGCAAAAGATGGAGCCGGGAAAATTCGTCAGGCGTCCGCCCCGGCGCATTCCGTTCAGTGAGGCGATCACTTCAGGCTTTCTGCTTTTCAAGGGCAAAAAAGCGATCAAGTTCATGATGTATATGAAGTCGGCGACGACCGGCACTTGGAATCTTGCCTACGGATTGGGCTTTGCGCTTTTGGTGCAGCAACTCGCGCCGAATGACACGCGCTCGTTCGCCTCTGTGATTGCTGCTTACGGCGTCGGCAATCTCGCCGGTGCGCTTTTTATAGGCAATCGCCTGCGGCCACGTCCCGCGTATTTGATGTTTATCGGCTACATGTGGATGGGATTCGGATTTATTCTGACCTCGCAAGCGCCCACGATTCCCTGGTTAATGTTTATCGTGGGCGTAAGCGGATTTAGCGGCACGATGGGTGAAGTGACGTTCTTCGATCTGCTGCAGAAAAATTATGCCGTTGGTGATATTGCGCGCATCTTCCGTTTGCGGATGGCGCTCGATACCACGTTCACTTTGGTCCTTATGTTAATTTCGCCTATGTTGTTCCGCGTGTTCGGAGTACGTGCAATCATTGCCGCAGCCGGGGTCAGTTCGCTACTGGCCGGAGCTCTAGGAATGCTGCGATATCAAAAGCAATTGGACTCGCCTGTCCTTAAGTCGTGAACGAACCTTGGTTTTTCTGAGAAAGCTTCTTACAATTAAGTATGACTAAAATCATACGCAATCTCATTTGTTTAGGTGCATTCGTATTAGGCTCGTCGCCGGCATTCGCGTTTGTCTCGCCGGTCTCGGTGGGTATCCTGCCGCCACTTGAGTTTCCGCCGTCCGACTTCAATGTCGCCGGCGTGCGCCTCAGTGTTATCTATGGCGACCATCGCAATATCTATGGACTCGACCTCGGTGTCCTGGGGAACATCACCCAGCAGGAATTCCGCGGTGTCGCGATTGCGGGCCTGTTCAATTTTACTCATGGCGATACGACAGCCGTGATCACGCAGGCCGCGGGCGTATGGAACTGGAACACGAATAAAACGAACGTGGTCGGCGTCCAATTTGCGTCTTTGCTGAATCTAAACGAAGCCGCTTCGACTATCGAAGGGTTGGAGCTCGCAATGATCAACATTGCGCCCTACACCGACGTTTATGGTTTGCAAGTCGGCGTTTACAATCGCGCTTTGGACGTCCACGGCTTTCAAATCGGCGTCGTGAACGTTTCAGATTCTCTGCATGGCGTGCAGATTGGTTTGGTCAATTTCAACCGTAAGGGCACGATTTACGTGTCGCCGATTCTGAACGCGGGGTTCTAAAGGTACCTGGATCTTTTTCCGGGTACCTACTAATGCGTGTGCGGAACATTGTACGCGCACTCGATCGTCGCGTGCATATTGAGCACAGGAGCCATGGAATTTAAAACCGCCGTCTTGAACGACTCAAGCGTCGGAAACGCCGCTGAAGGTTGCCAGTACTTCAACTCGCCGTACATATCGATCTCGATGTGGCGTAAGTCACTCGGTGCACCGGCCGCCAACTGATTCGCCAAAGATTGAGACAACATCAGCATGATCAACGCCACATCGTGGGAACTGACCGTATCGTCGGTCGGAACCATCACCCGAAAGACGCCATCCTGCAGATTCACGCCCGGCTGGTCCGCGGCCCAGCAGCGCGGCACGCCGTCGGCGAACGCGTTGATTGAAACCAAAATAAAGAGAACAGACAAAAGTTTTCCCACTGTACCTTTGTCGGCTGGAACTTCGGCTGGCTCGACCGACCTAGGTCCAGATTCGCTTATGCCTAACGTATATTCGCAAAATAGAACGCCAAGGCCTCGATATCGGAATCGCTCAAACTCATGGCCATCTGGTTCATCAAAGGATCCGACCTATTGCGCCGTACCTCGCTGGCCTGATCGCTATCGTCGAGCTTGCCGCCGCGAAAGTAGATCAATTGATTTGTCAGGTACACTTTGGATTGCCCGGCAAGCGCCGGCACGAGAGCGTCGGTCGGCCGATTGCCAAATTCCGGGTTGTAGTGGCACGACACGCAATCTCGTTGCGCCAGATTCGCACCGCGGTCGAACAGCGGCCGTTCTTCAGCCGTAAGATGGGGCGGACTCTGTGCCGTGCCGTAGGGGCGCGACGCAAAGAACGCGGCGGCTTCGTGAATTTCGGTGCTTGAAAGATCGATCGCCATATCGTTCATCGTATTCGAGGGATCAATGCGTTTGCGCCACTTGAACAGCATCAACTCGCGCTCTAAATACGCTTCGTTTTGCCCAACCAGCACGGGAATACGCGCTTCGGCGAGGCTGCCCGGTCCTTGCATCCCATGGCAACGCAAACAATTTTGCACAGTCTTCGGGACTTGCTCCTCAACGGACGGTTGCGGCGCAGGCCCTGAAGGCGCTTGTGCCGCCTGAAGCGGGGCCCCCGCGCGCGCCCACGAACCGATCGCCAAACGTTCCGCATTGGAAATCTGTGCCCACTGCGA
>Ga0265338_10008729_pt1 | contig 12252 bp, 7 predicted proteins | sample 42126metaG_FD_193579 | JGI IMG/M metagenome (GOLD analysis project Ga0265338, IMG submission 193579) | Rhizosphere microbial communities from Carex aquatilis grown in University of Washington, Seatle, WA, United States - 4-21-26 metaG | ecosystem: Host-associated > Plants > Roots > Rhizosphere >... | reverse complement strand
ACGCCCTAAACAAGATCGTCCGCGCCCGCAAGCCCGCGCGTCTGGCCGCCATCACCTCCGGCGGCGCCATCCCGGAGAACGCGGACTATCGCGTCGTCACCGAGGAGGAAGGCACCTTCGTCGGCAACGTCAACGAGGACTTCGCCATCGAAAGCCTTCCCGGCGACGTCTTCCTGCTCGGCAACACGTCCTGGCGCATCCGCTACGTCCGCGGCGGCCAGGTGGTCGTCAACGACGCGCAAGGCGCGGCGGCGACGATCCCGTTTTGGCTTGGGGATGCTCCCGGCCGAACCGTTGAACTGAGCGCCGAGGTAGGGTCGGTTCGGACGGGAATCGCTTCCGAAGCAGCGCGGGGCCACGCCGCGGCCCTGGACTGGATCCAAAGAGAATGCGGCGTCACGGGCTTCCCGGCCGAGCAGGCGTATTCCTTTGTCTCCTCGCAAGTAGCCGCCGTCGGTTTCGTCCCCACCCAGCACGAGATCCTGTTCGAACGCTTCTTCGACGAGACCGGCGGCATGCAGCTCGTCATCCACTCGCCCTACGGCGCCCGCATCAACCGCGCCTGGGGCCTGGCCCTGCGCAAGAGCTTCTGCCGCACCTTCGACTTCGAGCTGCAGGCGAGCGCGGACGACAACGGCATCGTGCTCTCGCTCGGCGTGCAGCATAGCTTCCCGCTCGAGCAGATGTTCACCCTGCTCAAGAGCGACAAGGCGCGGGACGTGCTCGTCCAAGCGCTGCTGGCCGCGCCGATGTTCCAGGTGCGCTGGCGCTGGAACGTGACGCGCGCCTTGGCCGTCCTGCGCGCGCGCGGCGGCAAGAAGGTTCCGCCGCCGCTGCAGCGCTTCCGCTCGGACGATCTGCTGACCGCCGTGTTCCCGCTGCAGACCGCCTGCTTCGAGCACCGGCCGCCCGAGGTTCCCGTGCCGGATCATCCGCTCGTCGCGCAGACGGTCCACGACTGCCTGACCGAGGCGATGGACGTCGAGCGCTGGGAGGCGCTGCTCAAGGAGATCGAGCAGGGCCGCGTGAAGCTGCAAGCTCGCGACACGCGGGAGCCGTCGCCGTTCTCCCACTCGATCCTGAACGCCCAGCCGTACGCGTTCCTCGACGACGCCCCGCTCGAGGAGCGCCGCGCCCGCGCCGTCGCCGCCCGCAGGACTTACTCGCCCGACGACGTCCGCGATCTCGCCAAGCTCGACGCCGATGCTATCGCGCGCGTGCGCGAGGACGCCGCGCCGCTGGTGCGGGATCCGGAAGAGCTGCATGACGCGCTGGTCTCGCTTGGAGCGCTCCCGGAGCCCGAGGGCGAGAGCGGCGGCTGGTCCGCCCATTTCGCCGCTCTCGCCCGAGCTTCCCGCGCGGGGCGCCTGGTCCGCGAAGGCCACCCCGCGCTCTGGGCCGCGGCGGAGCGCTGGATGGCCGCCGTCTCCGTTTACCCCGAAGCGCGGCCCGATCCCGCTCCCCGTCTCAACGACGAGCTCTCCAAGCCCGTCGAATCCGTCGACGCCGTCGCCTCCTTCATCCGCGGCCGCCTCGAGATCGTGGGTCCCGTGACGGCGGCGAAGCTCGCCAAGGATCTGGGCTTGCGGGAGTCTCAGGTCGAGGCGGCGCTGGGCGCCCTCGAGGCCGAGGGCTTCGCTATACAAGGAAAGTTCGAGGGAGAGACGACGGAGTGGTGCTCCCGGCGCCTGCTCGCGCGCATCCACCGCCTGACGCTCGAGGGCGCGCGCAAGCGCGTCCAGCCGGTGGCGCCCGAGACGTACTGGCGCTTCTTGAGCGAGTATCACCACGTCCTGCCCGAGGAGCGGCGCGACGGCCGTCTGGGGCTGCACGAGGCCGTCGGCCAGCTGCAGGGCTTCGAGGCGGCGGCGTCCTCGTGGGAGACGGACCTCTTGCCCTCGCGCGTCGGCAAGTACCAGCCCGAGTGGCTCGACACGCTCTCCTTCTCGGGCGAGCTGGACTGGGGCCGCCTGCGCCCGCCGCGCCGCGCCGAGAACGGCGAGCGGCTGCTCCCGGCCGCCGGGCTCACGCGCGTGGCGCCGATCGCGCTCGCCTTCCGAGACGACCTGGGCTGGATGCTGCCGCCCGAGCGTCTCGCCGCCGGGACGGCCGCGCCGGAGGGGGCGCGGCCGGAGGCGCTCAAGACGTACGAGGCGCTGAAGAAGGAAGGCGCTTTGTTCTTCGACGATCTGGCCGAAGCGACCGGACTGCTGCCCGAGCAGGTGAAGGACAGCTTGAGCGAGCTGGCGGCGCTGGGCGCGATCACGTCGGACGGCTTCTCGGCGCTGCGCGGCCTGGTGCTCGCGCGGCCGGCCGACGCGCGCCGGCGCATCTCGAGATGGGGCCGCCCGCGCTCGGGCGCCGGCAGGGCCGGCCGCTGGACGGTGTTCCCCGGCCGCGTCCCGGCGATCAAGCCGGAGGAGCGGCTGCAGCACTGGGCGTGGCAGCTGCTGCGCCGCTACGGTGTCCTTTTCCGCGACCTGCTCACGCGCGAGAACGCCGCGCCGTCGTGGTGGGAGCTTGTCCCCGTGCTGCGGCGGCTCGAGGCGCGCGGCGAGGTCCGCGGGGGCCGCTTCGTCTCCGGCGTGGCCGGCGAGCAGTACGCTCTGCCGGAAGCCGTCGAGGCGCTGCGGCGTCCGCGCGAGAGCGAGCGGCATTGGGTCGTCATCTCGGCGGCCGACCCGCTCAACCTCGAGGGCGTCGTCACGGAGAGCTCCCGCGTGCCCGCCACCCGCGGCAACCGCCTGCTCTACCGCGACGGGCAAGCCGTCGCGGTGCTGCAGGCCGGCGCCGTCGACTTCCGCGCCGAGCTGACGCCGCAGGCCCGGGAGCTTGCCGCGCGCGCCTTGAAGCTGCAGGTGGTCTCGCTGCGCGACGGCGTGCTCGCCCAGCTCGCCGAAGCCGCCGCGGCGAAAACCTAGCGGCCGGATAAGTCCTGGGTCTAACGGGCGCCCCCGGGTTGGGCCCTTCGCCCAGCCGTGGGTCCCAGGCGCCGCGCTCTCCCGCCGCGCATAATTGGGCATGCGACGAAGCGCCGTTCTCGCGGGACTGCTGGCGGCCGCGACGCTGCTCGTCGGCAGGGCTTCGGCGGCGACGCGCGCCGTCGATGCCGCCGGCGAGCCCGTTCGCGGACCTTCCGCGGCCGCGCCGAGCGCCGGCCTCGTCGCGATCCCGCCGCTCGCGCCGTCCGCTCTGCCGGAGGCCGCCGCCCAGGCGGCGCAAGAGGCTTCGGCCGCGGCGGCGTCCCCGGCCGCGGCGCCGGCGCAAGACGCTTCGTCCTCGGACTACTGGGGCGATTGGGCGCGCCTGCGCGCCGACGCCGGCGATCGCGCGCGCGCCGAGCCCGTCACGATGAAGGGCGCTATGCGGCAGCTCTTCGCGCTCCAGCGCCAAGCGCTGAAGACCGCGGAGGACAGCCCGCGGCTCGGCGCGCTGGAAGCTCCGCTCGCGCGACTGATGCTGCGTTCTCGCCGCGAGCGGCTGGCCGTCTTGGAGCATCGCCTCAAGACCAGCGAGGACCCCGCGCAGGTGATCTTTCGAGACGCCGCGCGCGGCCGGCCGCTCAGCGCGGAGCGGCGCGCGCTGCTCGAGGAGCTCAAGGCGTACGCTCCGGGCCTCGATCCCGAGCGCGCCGTGGCCGGGCATTGGGAGTTCGATTGGCACCTGCCGGGCGGCGGGGTGGCGCTCGGCTGGGCCAACAGGTTCTCGGTCGACGAGCGGGGCAAGGCGGACTCTCTGATCGGCTTGCAGCACGAAGACGATTGGATCGGCGGGGTCAAGACCGCGCTGCACGAGGGCTTCCACCAAGGCGACGAGGGTTATATCCGTGGGCAAGCCGCGGCCGAGCTGCTCTTGGGACAGGACGGCGGCGCCCTGGCCACGCTGCTGATCGAGGGCTACACGGAGCTTCGGGCGCGGGCCGCGCTGGGCCGGCTGCTCGCCGACGGGTGGGAGGGAAAGGGCGGGGCCGCGGCCGCTGAACTCGCCCTGGCCGTGCGATCGAGATCGGGAGCGAAGACCGTCGAGGAGGCTCGCCACGATCTGCTGACGGGCGTTCCGCCGCACTCCTACGACGGCTTCGTCGCCGTGGCGGAGCAGCTGACGCGCCAGCCGGGCGGGGAGGCGGCGCTCGAGGCTTTCGTCCGCCGTGGCGATTTGAGCGGCGTCGCTCTGCTGCTCGGCCGCGAGCGCCTGCGGGCGCTGGCGCGGCTGGCGGCGGGGCGAGAGGCGCTGCTGGAGGGCGAGGAGGCCCGCCCCTACGAGCAGACGGAGGCGCAGCGGGCAGTCTTGCGCTCGGGGCTCATCGCGCGGCTGGACGTCCAACTGGCCAACGCCTCGGGGGGCTTGCTCGATCAATCGGCGGTGGACGCTCTTCTCAAGCGCGCGACCGCGTTGGCGGGGGCGCTCGAGCGGGAGGCGTCTCGCCTGGGCCGCGGCGGGCGCGGGTGGCTCTATGCCGAGGCGGCGCGGCATCTGGATCTCGAGCTGCCGGCCGCCCAGGCCGGCCTCTTCGCCCGCGGCATGCGCGCGGCCGCGCGCCGGTCCCGGCTGACCATCCTCGGTACCGCCGCAGGCGCCTTCGTCGTGATCCTGGGCTGGCTTCTCGCCTCCTGGGCGGAGAAAGGGCTGGCGGAGCCCGGCGCGGCGCTGCTCGTCCTCCTCGGTCTGGGCGCCTATGTCGGCGGCCAGGCGCGGCGGGTGTGGGAGCTGTGGCGCCGGCCCGCTCGGGCGGTCTCCCGGCTGCTCGACTTCAGCGAGCTCGATAGGCCGTAGGTCCAAGGGCCCGAATACGCATAGGCCGTTCGCCTGGGCTCGCCGGGACTTTTGGTCCGGCGTGCGCCTTCTCCGCGACGCGTAGAATCTGCGAAACGAAGTCAGCCTTTCGCCGAGGAGAACGCCATGCGCCTGACTCTGTCCGTCCTGCTGCTGCTCGATGCCGCGCTGCTGCCCGCCGCCGAGATCGTCCAGCGCCCGGCCGCGATCCCGTCGCTGACCGGACTGCGCGTGCAAGCCGTCAACGCGCCGGCGCTCGAAGGCGCCGCCGCCGCCCTGCCCGCCCAGGCGCCCGAGCTCGCCGCTCCCGCTCTACTTCCGCCGGCCGCCGCGCAAGCCGCCGCCGGCGCGCAGATCCAGCAGGCGTCCGCCGGCGTGAGCGCGGCCCTCGACGCGATAGGCCCGATGAGCGAAGCCGCCGCGGAGGACGCCTCCGGCGCCGGCGACAAGATCGAGAAGGCTCTCGAAGGCGCGCCCAAGCCCGCCGACGCTCCGCTGGCGCTGCCGGCGCCGGCCGCTCAGAAGGCGCTGCCCGCGCCCGCCGCCGCGGCCCCGGCCGAGAAGGACCTGACGCCCGAGCAGCTGCAGAAGCTGCGCGCCCTGAAGTTCGTCGTCTCGCTCTACACGGAGCACTACGCGCCGCGCACGCCGTGGAAGACGCCCGGCCGCGGCGTCGACTTCATGACGAACTACCGCGACGTCCGCGCTCAGGTCGTCGCCAAGCCCGACATGACGCAATCGGAGTTCCGCCGCTTGCTCAGGCGCTTCGTCGAGGGCTCGCAGGATTTCCACGCGGGCATCTCCTTCTACTCGACGGAGGCGTCGAAGCTGCCCGTCACCATCATGGCCGTCCAGGGCCGCTACTTCATCTACGACGTGGATCGCGACGCGCTTCCCGAGTCGCAGTTCCCATATAAGATGGGCGACGAGGTTCTCTCCTTCGACGGCAAGCCCGTCGCCGAGGTCGTCGCGTCGCTCAAGCCCGCCGTGGAGAACGTGCGCGGCACCGATGAGATCCTCGCCGCGATGTCGCTGACGGCGCGCTCGGGCCGCAAAGCGATGGACGTGCCTCAAGGAAAGGCCGCCCTCAAGATTCAGACGGCGGACGGCGCCGTTCACGACGTCGCTCTGGATTGGGTCTACCAGCCGGAGCTGATCCCTCAGGACGTGCCGCCCAACGGCGAGGTGCTCGGACCCGAGGTCGCGCCGGATCCGTCTCGCGCCGTCGCGCAGCCGCCGCTGCGCCAGGGGCCGATCGGCGTCTTGGCCCAGATCAAGAAGCTCGTGCGCGAGTTCCTCGCGCCCATGGCGCACCCGGACGCCGCGCTCTTCGCCGACTCGGCGCGTAACGACCGCGCGCACGGCATGACGATCGCCGCCAAGAAGAGCTTCGTGCCGGAGCTCGGCAAGATCCTCTGGCCGGCGACGCCGCGCGAGAAGGCCGCGATGGAGCGCCTGCCGTTCCACGCCTACATCTACGAGAACGAGCACGGCGAGAAGATCGGCTACATCCGCGTCCCGGACTACATGGCCGACGATCAGCCGCAGGCGTACGCCCAGGTCTTCGCCCAACTCGTGGCCAAGTTCGAGAAGGACACCGACGCCCTGGTCTTCGACCAGGTCAACAACCCGGGCGGCAACATGTTCTACATGTACACCCTGCTCTCGATGCTGACCGACAAGCCTCTGGCCGTGCCCCAGCACCTCATGATGCTCGACCAGAGCGACGGCAAGCTGGCCGCCCAGATCATCAAGCAGGCCGAGCAGCCTAGCCTCGCCCAGCTGCTGCGCCGCGCCATCGCCGACGAGATGGTGGCGTTCCAGGCGCCGCACGAGGAGGAGAACCCGATCGTCAAGTTCGCGCGCTACATCCTCAATCGGCTCAAGCGGGCGCAGGACGAGAAGAACGGAAGCCTGCGGCTGACCGATCCCATCGACCTGTTCGGCGTCGGCCAGATCGACCCGCAGCCGATGGTCCACTACACCAAGCCGCTGGTCGTGCTGACCAACGAGCTCGACTTCTCCGCCGCGGATTTCCTTCCGGCGATCCTGCAGGACAACGGCCGCGCGACGATCTTCGGCGCGCGGACGGCCGGCGCGGGCGGCGCGGTGAAATCGCTGCAGTGGCCCAACCAGTTCGGCATCGACACGATCAGCTACACCTGGACGCTGGCGATCCGAACGATCGGCCAAGTCCTCGAGAACCTGGGCGTGACGCCGAACGCTCCGTACGCCGTCACGCCGCAGGACCTGCGCGACGGCTTCCAGGGCTACAAGAAGGCGCTCAACGACGCGGCGCACTCCAAGATCGTCTCGTCGCGGATCGTCGCCAAGCCTTAGAGCCGTCTAGCGGCCGTCGAGGCCGGGCGCGTCCTCGCCCAGCAGCCGCTCGAGCTGCTGCTCGCCGGCCACCGCCTCGCCGAGATAATCCTCGGCGAGGCGGCGGGTCAGCACGTCGCGCTCTCCGGCGCGCGAGACCAGGGCGGCGTACGTGCGGATGCTCGTGCGCTCCGCGTCCAGGACGGCGCGCAGGATGGCGCGGGGGTCGTCGATGGAGCGCGGCAGCTTGAAGGGCTTGTCGCTGGCGCGATCGAGCAGGTCGGCGAGCTTGGCGGGCGGCTCCGCGCCGAGCTCGCGCGCCCGTCGAGACAGCCCGTCGGCTCGCGATAGCGCGCGCGCCGACTTCGCGGCGAGCAGCTCGACGACGCCGGGCGACCAGTGGCCGCGCACGGCCTGCGAGGCGAGCCAGTAGTTGTAGTGGGCGAACCACTCGTCGGCGAGCGCGCGCGTCAGCGCCGCGCAGACCGCTCCCGCCGTCGCCGCGCCCAAGCTCCTGCCGAGCCTTCCCATGGCCGGATTGTAGCGGTCCGTCGTGGCGGCCACGTGGCGCGGATGAAACGGTCTGTGGACCGTCAAAAGCCCTTGCTAGAATAGGCCGCTCATGAAAAAGCTCGCGCGACGACCCCTGTCCCCGGCGGCCCTGCGCCGCTTGGACGCGTATTGGCGGGCGGCGAACTATCTCTCCGTCGGGCAGATCTACCTGCTCGACAACCCGCTGCTCGAGCGGCCGCTCGTGAAGAGCGACGTCAAGCCGCGCCTGCTCGGCCATTGGGGCACGACGCCCGGCCTCAACCTCGTCTATGCCCACGTCAACCGCTTGATCGTCGAGCGCCGGCTCGAGGCGATCTTCGTCGCCGGGCCCGGCCACGGCGGCCCGGGCGTGCTGGCGAACACCTACCTCGAGGGCACCTACAGCGAGCTCTATCCCGCCGTCTCGCGCGACAAGGAAGGGCTGCGGCGGCTCTTCAAGCAGTTCTCCTTCCCGCACGGCGTGCCCAGCCACGTGGCCCCCCAGGTGCCGGGCTCGATCCACGAGGGAGGGGAGCTCGGCTACTCCCTGGCGCACGCGTTCGGCGCCGTGTTCGACGATCCGTCGCTGCTGGCCGTCTGCGTCGTCGGCGACGGCGAGGCCGAGACCGGCCCTCTGGCGACCAGTTGGCACGGCAACAAGTTCCTCAATCCCGCGCGCGATGGGGCGGTCCTGCCCGTGCTGCATCTCAACGGCTACAAGATCGCCAACCCCACCGTGCTCGCCCGCATCCCGGAGGCGGAGCTGGACGCGCTGCTGCGCGGATACGGCTGGGATCCCTTTCTCGTCGCCGGGGACGAGCCGGCCAAGGTCCATCAGCAGCTCGCCGCGACGCTCGACGCCTGCGCCGACGCGATCGCGCGCATCCAGAAGGCGGCGAGGACCAAGGGCGTCAAGACGCGCCCCCGCTGGCCGATGATCGTGCTGCGCACGCCGAAGGGCTGGACCGGCCCGAAGGTCGTCGACGGCCAGCCGGTCGAAGGCACGTTCCGCGCCCATCAGGTGCCGCTGGCCGACCTCGAGCGGCCCGAGCACCTGCGGCAGCTCGAGAAGTGGCTGCTCAGCTACAAGCCGCGCCGGCTCTTCGACGAGGCGGGCCGCCTCAAGCCCGACGTCGCCGCGCTGGCGCCCGAGGGCGCGCTAAGGATGAGCGCCAACCCGCGGGCCAACGGCGGCCTCTGGCTGCGCGACCTGGCGCTCCCCGATTTCCGCCGGTACGCCGTCCGGGTGCCCGCCCCGGGCGCCGTCGAGGCCGAGGCGACGCGGGTCCAGGGCGAGCTGATCCGCGACGTGATGTCGGCCAACGCCGACCGCTTCCGCGTCTTCTCGCCCGACGAGCTCGCTTCCAACCGCTGGGGCGCCGTGCTCGAGCTCGAGCAGCGCTGCCTGATGGGACCGATCCTCCCCGGCGACGAGCGCGAGTCTCCCGACGGGCGCGCGATGGAAGTGCTCAGCGAGCACCTCTGCCAGGGCTGGCTGGAAGGCTATCTGCTCACCGGCCGCCACGGCTTCTTCAGCTGCTACGAGGCGTTCATCCACATCGTCGACTCGATGTTCAATCAGCACGCGAAGTGGCTGAAGGTCTGCCGGGAGATCCCCTGGCGGCGCCCGATCGCCTCGCTCAACTACCTGTTGAGCTCGCACGTCTGGCGCCAGGACCACAACGGGTTCAGCCATCAGGATCCGGGCTTTCTCGACCACGTCGTCAACAAGAAATCGGACGTGATCCGCGTCTATCTGCCGCCGGACGCCAACACGCTGCTCTCGGTGACGCATCACTGCCTGACGAGCCGCAACAAGGTGAACGTCATCGTCGCCGGCAAGCAGCCTTCGCCGCAGTGGCTGGACGTCGAGGCCGCGGACGCGCACTGCAAGGCGGGCATCGGCCGTTGGGATTGGGCGGGGCGGGGGGCGGACGAGCCGGACGTCGTCTTGGCGTGTTGCGGCGACGTGCCCACCATGGAAGCGGTGGCGGCCGCGGAATTTCTCCTGGAAAGATTGCCGAAGCTGAAGCTCCGGCTGCTGAACGTCGTCGACCTCATGCGCCTGGAGCCCGAGACGGAGCACCCGCACGGGCTCTCGGACGAGGCGTTCTTGCGCCTGTTCACGCCGGACAAGAGCGTGGTCTTCGCCTTCCACGGCTATCCGTGGCTCATCCACCGGCTGACCTACCGCCGGCCGAACAGCCACCTCATCCACGTGCGCGGCTACAAGGAGGAGGGCTCGACGACGACGCCCTTCGACATGACCGTGCGCAACGAGCTCGACCGCTTCCATCTCGTGCTCGACTGCCTCGACCGGCTGCCCGGGCTCGGCGAAGCCGGGGAGAGGGCGCGCCATGAAGCCGCGGCGAAGCTCGCCGAGCACGCGCGCTACGTCGCCGAGCGCGGCGTCGACTTGCCGGAGATCCGGCAATGGCGCTGGAAAGCGGTAGAATAGCCGGGATGAACGCTCTCTTCTCGCCTCTGTCGCTTCGCGACGTCACGTTCCGCAACCGGGTCTTCGTCTCGCCGATGTGCCAGTACTCGAGCGACGACGGCTTGCCGACGCCGTGGCACCTCGTCCACCTCGGCAGCCGGGCGGTCGGCGGGGCGGGCCTGATCCTCGTCGAGGCCACGGGCGTCTGCCCGGAGGGCCGCATCTCGCCCGGCGACTCCGGCCTCTGGTCGACGAAGCACGCGCAGGCGTTTCGCCCGATCGTCGAGTTCATCAAGTCGCAAGGCTGCGTGCCGGGCATCCAGATCGCGCACGCCGGGCGCAAGGCGTCCACCGCTCGCCCGTGGGAAGGCGGCCGCGCCGTCGCGCCGGAGCGCGGCGGTTGGACGCCGCTGGCCCCTTCAGCTCTCGCTTTCGACGAGGGCTACCCGATGCCGCGCGAGATGACGCGCGAGGACATCCTGGCGACGGTCTCCTATTGGACGCGCGCGGCCCGTCTCGCGGCGGACGCCGGCTTCGAGACGCTCGAGCTTCACTTCGCCCACGGCTATCTCGTCCACGAGTTCTTGTCGCCGCTGTCGAACAAGCGGACCGACGACTACGGCGGCGGCCGGGACAATCGCATGCGCCTGGCGCTGGAGATCGCCGCCGAGACGCGCAAGGCTTGGCCGGACCGGCTGCCCCTTTTTGCGCGCATCTCGGCCACGGATTGGATCGAGGGCGGCTGGACTCTCGACGACTCCATCGAGCTCTGCAAGCGCCTCAAGGGACTGGGCGTCGACCTCATCGATTGCTCGAGCGGGGGCGCGGCGCCGAAGGCGAGAATCCCCGTCGGCCCCGGCTATCAGGTGAGGTTCGCCGAGGCGATCAAGAAGCAGGCCGGCCTGCCGACCGGCGCCGTCGGCATGATCACCGAGGCCGAGCAGGCCGAGGCGATCGTGGCGAGCGGGCAGGCGGACGCCGTGCTGCTGGCGCGCGCCATGCTGCGCGATCCGTACTGGCCGCTGCACGCCGCCAAGAAGCTCGGCGTGGACGTCCCCTGGCCGCGGCAATACGAGCGCGCCAAGGACTGATGCGGACGGACGTCCGCTGATGGAGTGCCGCCCCGGCTGCGGCGCCTGCTGCGTCGCCCCCTCGATCTCCAGCCCGCTGCCCGGGATGCCGAACGGCAAGAAGGCCGGCGAGCGCTGCGTCAACCTGGGCGCCGACGGCCTGTGCCGCTTGTGGGGGAGCCCCGACTACCCGCCGGTGTGCCGCGCCTTCACGCCGCAGCGCTGGGTCTGCGGCGACACCGCCGCGGAAGCGCTGAGGCTGTTAGCCGATCTCGAAGACCAGACGCGGCCCTGAACGGCGGGCGGATTGCGTTACTACCAATTCCGCTGCGGCCAAACACAGTTGAATTGACGGAAAAGCAATCCGGTCCGCTCGCGGCTACCTCAGCGCCGAGCGCAGCGCGCCCAGCGTCTTGTCCCAGGCCTTCTTCGCCGTCGCCGCGTCGTAGACCTCGGGACGCGAGTCGTTGAAGAAGGCGTGGTCGACGCCCGGATAGATGGTGAAGTCGGTCTTCACGCCCGCGGCCTTGAGGTCGGCTTCGAGCTTGCCGACGACCTTCGGATTGACGTACTCGTCCTTCTCGGCGAAGACGCCGGTCACGGGGCAGCGCACGGACTTGTAGTCCGGAGCGACCTTGGGGTGGATGCCGTAGAAGTCGACGCAGGCGCCGATCTCCGGGAACTTCGAGGCGGCGTAGAGCGCCAGCTGCCCCCCCATGCAGAAGCCGATGACGCCCACCTTGCCGCCGGTGGCGCCGTTGGCGAGCAGGTGCTTGACCGCGCCGTGGAGGTCGCGCGCGGCGCGGTCGATGTCGAGCGCCATCATCATACGGCCGGCCTCGTCGGGGCCCTTGGTGCTCTTGCCGTGATAGAGGTCGGGGGCGAGCGCGACGAAGCCTTCCGCGGCGAAGCGATCGCAGACCTGCTGGATGTGATGGACCAGGCCCCACCACTCCTGGATGACGATCACGCCCGGGCCTTTGGCCCCCTGCGGCTGCGCCAGATAGCCGACCGACTTGGTCCCGCCTTCCACCGCGAACGTCGTCTGAGAGCCCATGCTTGCCTCCGTGATTTCCGGCAAGCTTAGCGGATTTGGGACGCGGGGCGAAAGAGAGCCTAAGA
>Ga0265338_10008728_pt1 | contig 12252 bp, 14 predicted proteins | sample 42126metaG_FD_193579 | JGI IMG/M metagenome (GOLD analysis project Ga0265338, IMG submission 193579) | Rhizosphere microbial communities from Carex aquatilis grown in University of Washington, Seatle, WA, United States - 4-21-26 metaG | ecosystem: Host-associated > Plants > Roots > Rhizosphere... | reverse complement strand
TGACACTCACGCCCGGCTCGAGCTGGGCGTTGACCCCCAGGCCGGAGGCTCGGCCGTACAGGCCAGCGTCGCCTCCTTCCTTTCCTTTGCCATCGGGGCCTTCCTGCCGCTGATCCCTTGGCTCTTCATCGGAGGGGTCAAAGCGGTCATCATTTCGGTCTGCATCGGCGCCGTAGCGGCCACCGCCCTCGGCGCAGCGATCGGGGCGTTCACCGGTCGTGGCGTGCTCAGAACGGCGATCCGCCAGCTTGTGGCCGCGGTTGTAGCGGCCGGGATCACCTTCGGGGTCGGGCGCTTGCTGGGAGTAGCCACGAGCTAAGGGTCGCCCAGCTGTTCGGCCTCGGTTCCACGGCTTGCTAGCGCGACGGGTCGTCGGGCTCGTCGGCTTCGATCAGGCGCTTCAACAGGTGGACGAGTAGGCGCAATTCCTCGTCCCGGAGGGTGCCGACGGCTCGGGGCGGGCGAAGGAGGACGGCATCGGCGGCGGCGATCGCCTCACGACCCGCGGTCGTGAGGGTGACCAGCTTGCGACGTCGATCGTCGGGGTGCGGTCGGCGTTCAACCAGGCCATGGGCTTCGAGCTTGTCGACGACGAGGGTGGCGTACGGGGCGTCCATGCCATTGGCCTCGCCAGTTCGGTGAGGGTCATCGCTCCGTCGCGGAGTTGGAAGAGGACCTTGCCGCGCCCGGCGCCGAGGCGGAACCCGAGCGCCTGCGCGAGGTCACCGTGGCGGTTGTGCGAGTCGACGAACTGCTGCATGAGCGTCCAGGCCTGCTCGGCGGGACCAGCCGACCGTTTGCGGCTCGGGGCCGCCGCCTCGCCTGGCGTGGCCCTCACCACGGGACCGTCTTTCCCAGGTAATCGACGTAGTGGAGTCCAGGCTTGTCCCGAAGGGCGTCGAGCGTCTTGACCACGTTGGGGATGCTGTCGTCGATGCTGAGCCGGGCATCGGCGCCACCGAGCTCGGTCTTCACCCAGCCGGGGGTCATCAGGACCAAGCTCCGTTGCTCGCCACGGTGACGCGCCGCGTAGCTGCGCATGAACGTGTTCAGGGCGGCCTTGCTGCCGCGGTAGACCTCGTGGCCGCCTTGCTCATTGTTGGCCACGCTGCCCTGACCCGAGGACATCACCCCGATGGTCCCCGTCGGCTCGACGTGGTCGTGGAGCGCCTCGACGACTCGCAGCGGGCCCAGGCCGTTGGTGACCATGACCCGGACAAACTCCTCGGTCGACGTCTCGGCCACCGTTCCCTCGGGCTGGCTGGTGACGCCGGCGTTGACGAACAGGAGATCGAACGTCCGTTGGGCCAGCCGGTCGTGCAACGCGGCGATCTGTGCCGGCACCGTGATGTCGACCATCTCGATGTCGATCTGCCCGCGGTAGCGATCGGCGAGGTCATGAAGACCCGTCCTCTGCCAGCTGCGCACGGTGGCGGTCACCTGCCAGCCACCACGCACCCACTCCTCCGCCAGCGCCAGCCCGAGGCCGCGGGAAGCCCCGATGACGGGCACCCGTGTCGTGGATGTCACCAAGCGGGGAACCCCGCCAGCCTCCGGGGACATCAGTCGACTGTGGGGGGCTCCCCGTCGCTCGGGAGGCGAAAGCCGTCGAGTGCCGTCTGAAGGATCGGCTCGAGGTAGTCGGGGGTGCCCTGGATCCTGGCGATGGCGACGATCATGTCGGTGACCTGTTCGAGCGTCAGGTCGTGGCGCACTTCATGCGTGTCCTGTGCCGCAACCAGGAGCGGCCGGCCGGCCGCGAGCACCCGGGCGCGGCTCTCTCCGAAGACGGGGTTACTGCTGTCCACGTGCGTGAGCAGCTCGGAGGCGATGTGGCGCTTGCTGGTCGAGAAGGCGAAGAACCGGCGCAGCCAGGCGACGAACATTGCTCCGGGCGTCTCGCCCTCGACGGTCCCGGCGGCCTCGCAGACAGCCGTGACCTCATCGGCGTAGAGCGCCTCGAGGAGCTCTCGACGGCTGGGGAAATTGCGGTAGAGCGTTGCCATCCCGACACCGGCGCGTCGCGAGACCTCGGCCATCGACACCTCGGCCTCAGGATCGGCAAAGGCGGAACGGGCGGCCGCCAGGATCTTGGCGCGGTTGCGCTCGGCGTCAGCCCGTCTGAGTGGTGATGGGAACGGGCCGGCGGTCATGAGCGATCTAAGTGGACAGGCTATCCGATATCCGTTACCCTGAAACGGACAGGTTATCCACCTGGTCCACCCCAACCCTCTCTCCGCACCGCGAACGGCTCGCGGCCACACAAGGAGCTCCCCATGGACTATCGACCCCTGGGACGCACCGGCGTCTCGGTCAGCCACATGTGCCTCGGCGCCATGATGTTCGGCGCCTTCGGCAACGCCGATCACGACGATTCGATCCGGATCGTCCATCGCGCCCTCGACGCCGGCATCAACTTCATCGACACCGCCGATGGCTACTCCGCCGGCGAGTCCGAGCTGATCCTCGGCCAGGCACTGGCCGGCGGACGGCGCGACAGCGTGGTGCTCGCCGTCAAGTTCGGTGTCCCCTTCAACGACTCGGACCCCAACCATCGCGGCGCGTCGCGGCGGTGGATCACCGAAGCGGTCGAGGGCTCGCTGCGGCGGCTCCAGACCGACTGGATCGACCTCTACCAAGTGGGCGTCCCCGATCCGAACGCCGATATCGACGAGACCCTCGGCGCGCTGTCCGACCTCGTCCACGCGGGCAAGGTCCGCTCCTTCGGTGCGTCGAAGGTTCCCGCCTCCCAGATCGTCGAGGCCCAGTGGACCGCCGAGCGCCGGGGCCATGGACGGTTCCGGACCGAGCAGCCCCCCTACTCTCTCCTGACCCGGGCCATCGAGCACGACGTGCTGCCGACCTGCCTGCGCCACGGCCTGGGCGTCCTGGCCTACAGCCCCCTGGCCGGGGGTTGGCTGTCGGGCAAATACCGCTTGGGCCAGGCGGTCAGCGGGCCGGGCTCCGCCGCTCGGGCGCAGCGGTTCCCCGGGGCCTACGACGCCACCAACCCGGCCAACGCTCGCAAGCTCGACGCCGCCGAGGCGTTCGCCGCGCTGGCCGACGAAGCCGGGCTGACCCTCATCCAGCTGGCCGTCGCCTTCGTCACCCGCCACCCGGCGGTCACCTCGACCATCATCGGCCCGCGCACGATGGACCATCTCGAGTCCTACCTCGCCGCCGACGACATCGTCCTGTCGGACGATCTGCTCGATCGCATCGACCAGATCGTCCCCCCTGGGGTCACGATCAACGTCGCCGACAACATGTGGAATTTCGGCACGCCGGTGCTCGGCGCGGCATTCCGCCGCCGGTAGAGCAACCTCGGGGCGGCCCGCAGCGTCGGCCGTGCGCTGATCGAAAGCCGCCCGGGCCTACGGGTTCCGACCCCGGCCGATCCAGTACATGACGGGCACGAAACTGGCGAGGAGGATCGCACCGATCCATTCAGCGGCATTGGGCATCGCTATACCTGTCCTAACACCATTGATTCTACGGGTAGGTACGGACAGGCGATCGCCACCCGGACCCGGCCTGAGGCGATGGTCAACCTGCGTCGGTCCGGCGACCTCAGCTGGGTGTCGGTTGCCGTCCGTCTGGGGAGCGGGCGGTGGGGTCTGCGGGAAGGCTGACCGTGACGGTCAGGCCGCCTTCGGATCGAGGGAGGACCTCGAGGCCGGCCCCGTGGGCCTCGGCGATCTCGGCGACGATGGACAGGCCGAGACCGAGCCCGTTCGGGCTGGCGGTCCGGTCCGGGGTGCCGCGTTGGAAGGGCTGGAGCAGACGGCCGAGCTGGTCTGGCGCCACGGGGGGTCCGGTGTTGGTCACGGTGAGCGTCGCTTCGGTGGTGCTGGTGGTGAGCGTGGCCTGGACCCGTCCGCCGGTGACGTTGTGACGGATGGCGTTGTCGATCAGGTTCGACACCAGCTGGTGGAGGAGGCGGGCATCGCCGGGCACGGTGGCTTCGCCGAGGGAGGCGTCGACGTGCAGTTCTCTGGTGGCGGCAGACGACTGGTGGGCGGCGACGACCTCGCTGGTCACGGCAGCGAGGTCGACCGGCTCCTTGTGGTCGAGACCTCGCTGGCTGCGGGCCAGGGTGAGGAGGGCGTCGATCAACCGTTCCTGTTCCCTGCCCGCTTCGAGGAGCTCCCCGCAGGCGGCGCGCAGTGAGTCGAGGGTGATGTTCGGGTCGGAGAGCGCGACCTGGAGTACGGCCCGATCCACGGTGAGGGGGGTGCGCAGCTCGTGGGAGGCGTTGGCGACGAATCGGCGCTGCGAGTCGAAGGCCCGTTCCAGCCGGGCGAGGAGCCCGTCGATGGTGTCACCCAGCTCGGTGAGCTCGTCTCGGGGGCCGCGCAAAGCCAGGCGTTGATGGAGATCTCTCTCGGAGATGTTCCGGGTGGTGTCGGTGATGGTCCGCAATGGTCGTAGGACCCGACCGGCGAGGAGCCAACCGAGCAGAAGGGTTATCGCGATCATGACGATGAGGGTGATGCACGAACCGAGGAGGAACTCGTGGAGGTCGAGATTCAGGGAGCCGATATGTACTTCGTGCGGAGGGGTGGCCGTCGTTGCCGCGGCTCCGCCGGGTGGGGGGTGGACGACGGTCCCGGCGCGTCCGTGTACGTGGGTGACGGGATGGAGTGACGAGGGATGGAGCGACAAGAACGTCACGAAGGAGGTGATGACGACGAGCGCCACGCCCAGGGGGAAGAAGAGCGCGCTGTAGAGCGCGGTGAGGCGGAGGCGCACGGTCCGTTTGGGTAGGTGGGGCCGGTCGGCCAGGTCGCGGAGCCGTCCGCGCCGCGCCACGGGTCAGGCTCCGATCCGGTAGCCCGACTTGGCGACGGTCTCGATGATCGGCGGCTCACCCAGCTTGGCTCGCAAGCGGCTGATGGTGGTCTTGACGGCCTGGCTGAAGGGGTCGGTGGCCAGGTCCCACACCCGCTCCAGGAGCTGTTCGCTTGACACCACGGTGCCCTGTGCCCCGAGGAGCAGCTCCAAGACGGCGAACTCCTTGGGGTTGAGCGACAGGCGGGCGCCGGCCCTGATGGCGACCCTTCCGGAGGGGTCAAGCGTGAGGTCCCCGCAGACCAGGGTCGGCGGAAGCGCCGAGCCGGGGCGACGGCCCAGTGCCCGGACGCGGGCCACCAACTCGGAGAACTCGAACGGCTTGGGCAGGTAGTCGTCCGCGCCCAGGCCGAGCCCTTCGACGCGATCGTCGACCGTGCCCGCCGCGGTGAGCATCAAGACCCGGCTCTGTCCACCCTCGGCCACCAGCGCCCGGCAGACGTCGTCGCCGTGTAGGCCGGGAAGATCGCGATCCAGAACCACCACGTCATAGGGGGTGGCGGCGATGTGATCGAGCGCGTCGTGGCCGTCAAAGACGACATCGACGGCCATCCCGGCCTGGCGCAAGCCGGCGGCCACGGTCATGGCCAGCTTGGCGTGGTCCTCGACCAGCAGCACCCTCACAGCTTCTCCTCCTACCACCTGTGGTGGCCCGACCGGGACCGGCCCGAGCGGCTCTCGCTTCCAAGGATGACCGATCGACGGTTGCAAAAAAGTTACTTAGTTACCGGGCTGCAACCGCTGATCGCGTACAACGACGCCATGAGCCTTCCAGTCAACGAACAACGCGACGGGCCGGCAGCGTCGACGCACCGAGCAGCAAGCCCCAGGCGGGCGGGCACCCGGCTCTATCGGGCCGCCCTGTTCGCCGTGGCGCTCCTCGGCCTCGGCGTGCTGGCCGCGGCCTGCGGTGGTGGGCCCTCCAGCCCGGGCGTCGCCAGTGCAGGAAGGACGACCACGACGACGACCGGACCGTCAACGGCACAGAACGGGAGCAGCGCCAGCCTCGAAAATGGCGCCCTGGCCTACGTCGCCTGCATGCGTACCCATGGCGAGCCGAACATGCCCGAGCTCACCGTCAACGGCAGCGGCGTGCATATCTCGGCCTCTGCGGGCTCCGGATTCGACCCGAACACGCCGCAGTACACGGCGGCGAACAAGGCATGTGCGCACCTTTTGCCGAAGAAGGGCGGCGTTTCCGGGGGGAACACGATCACCGCGGCCGATCAGGCCGACTACCTCAAGGCCGCCGCCTGCATGCGCGCCCACGGGGTTCCCAACTTCCCTGACCCGACTTTCGAGAACAACAGCGTCGAGTTCAGCAACACGACGCCGATCGACACGAACGCGCCCCAGTACAAAAGTGCGTTGGCCACCTGCCAGAAGCTGATCCCGGCGGGTCTGCCCTACAGCAGTACCAGCGGTTCGTGAGCCGGCGACGCTGGATCTTGTTGGCCGTCGCCCTCGTGCTGGTGGCAGGAGCCGTCGCCGTCGGGGTGGCCGATCTGTTCGCCCAGGGCCCGCCGGCCACGACGGGCGTGGCCGGCAATGCGGATCCGACCTCGCTGGCCACGGTGACCCGTGGGGACCTGTCTTCGCAGACCCAGGTGGACGCCACCTTGGGCTATGCGGGCAGCTACAGCGTGGTCAACCAGGCCCAGGGAACCGTCACCGCCCTGCCGACGGTCGGTCAGGTGGTCTCGCAAGGACAGGTGCTCTACCAGGTGAACGGTCAGCCCGTCGTTTTGCTCTACGGACAGACGCCGGCCTATCGCAGCCTGTCCGAGGGAGCGTCGGCCACCGACGTGGCCGGCCCCGACGTCCAAGAGCTGAACGCCGATCTGGTGGCCCTGGGCTATGTGACGAGCGCAGAGCTGAGCCCCACCTCAGACCAGTTCAGCTGGTGGACCAAGGTCGGGGTGGAGAAGCTCCAGGCCGCGCTCGACGTCACCCAGAACGGCACCCTCGCGTTGGGCCAGGCGGTCTTCTTGCCGGCCGCGGCTCGGGTCACCGCCGTCTCGGCCGCCCTGGGCGCCCCCGCCGCGCCGGGACAGCCAGTGATGTCGGCCGCCTCGACCACTCGTCAGGTGAGTATCGCCCTCGACGCCGCCCAGCAGTCCGAAGTGGCGGTCGGCGACAAGGTGACCATCACCTTGCCCGACAACCAGAACACGCCCGGGGTGATCTCCTCGGTCGGCACCGTCGCCACCGCGCCGAGCTCCAGCAGTCCCAACAGTTCCGGCTCCTCGCCGACCATCACCGTATTGGTGAACCCGACCGACCCGGCGGCGACGGGAACTTGGGATCAGGCCCCGGTCGAGGTGTCGATCACCACCGGGGCGGTCGCCGACGTGTTGGTAGTGCCCGTCGACGCCCTTCTCGCGCTCTCGAATGGTGGCTACGCGGTGGAGGTGGTTGGAGCCGGTGGCGTCCACCGGCTGGTGGCCGTCTCCCGGGGCCTCTTCGACGACGCCAACGGGACGGTCCAGGTGACCGGCTCGGGCCTGGCCGCCGGCCAGCAGGTGGTGGTCCCGGCCCTATGAGCCCGGCCACCCAGACCAACCGCCGGCCCGACGGCCCCGGGGCACGCCACCTCGACGGTGGCTCGCGACCGGTGCTCGAAGTGGAGCAGGTGACCAAGGTCTACCCGAGCGAACCGCCGGTGACCGCGCTCCGGGGGGTGAGCTTCGCCATCGGCCGAGGTGAGCTCGTAGCCATCGTGGGGCCGTCGGGGTCGGGCAAGACCACCTTGTTGCAACTGATGGGCAGCCTCGACCGGCCCACCACGGGCACCGTACGGGTCTCCGGTCTGGATGTGGGCCAGCTGTCGGACCGAGAGCTGGCCTCCCTGCGGGCCACCCGGATCGGCTTCGTGTTCCAGCAGTTCTTCTTGGCCGAGCACCAAAGCGTCGTGGACAACGTGGCCGACGGCCTCCTCTACGCCGGGGTCCCCCTGGCCGAACGGCGAGCGCAAGCCCTCGGTGCCCTCGAACTGGTCGGGTTGGCCGAGCGCCCCCATGCCCGCCCGACCCAGCTGTCGGGCGGGCAACGCCAGCGGGTCGCCGTCGCCCGGGCGCTGGTCGGCCAACCGGCCATCGTGCTGGCCGACGAGCCCACCGGGAACCTCGACCAGGCCACCGGAGAGTCCATACTCGGACTGTTCAACGAGCTATACCGCTCCGGCGTCACCATCGTCGTCATCACCCACGACCACAACATCGCCGCCCGCATGTCCCGCCAGATCGACATGCTCGACGGCCGCATCGTCTCCGACAGCGCCCAGCCGTGACCACGACCGAGATCCTTGCGGCCAAGAAGCTGCGGCTCTCCGACCTCGTCCGCCTCTCCGCCGTGGGATTGCGCACCCGCAAGCTGCGAGCCGGGCTCTCCGCCTTGGGGATCGCCATCGGCGTGGCCGCCATCGTGGCCGTGCTCGGCCTCTCCTCGTCCGCCCAGGCCGGGCTCTTGAACGAGATCTCCGCCCTGGGCACCAACCTGCTCGTCGTGCAAGACGGCCAGACCCTCCTCGGCCAGGGGGCCGAGCTTCCCAAAGCGGCCCCGGCCATGATCGCCCGCATCGGCCCGGTCACCCAGGTGCAGGAGACCGGCTCGGTCACCGGCGACGTCTATCGCAGCCCGCTCATCCCCACCATCGACACCGACGACCTCTCCATCGACGCCGCCAGCCTCGGACTACTCCACACCGTGGGCACCAGCGTGGCCGAGGGTTCCTACCTCAACGCGGCGACCGCCCAAGAGCCCGTCTGCGTGCTCGGAGCGGCCGCCGCCCAGCGCTTGGGGATCGACAGGGTCTTCTCGGGAGAACGCATCTGGCTCGACAACATGTGGTGCTACGTGGCCGGCATCTTGAAGCCGACCACCCTCGTCCCCACCATCGACAGCTCGGTCCTCGTCGGCTTCCCCGCCGCCGAGCGCTACTTGGGCTTCGATGGACACCCCTCCACCATGTACGTTCGGGCAGTGACCAGCCAGGTGGATGCCGTCGATGACGTGCTCGCCGCCACCGCCGACCCGGAGAACCCCAGCGAGGTCGACGTCAGCCAACCGTCGGCCGCCCTGGTCGCCCAGGCCGATGCCCAAGGTGCTTTCGACGACCTGTTCCTGGGTCTCGGTGCGGTAGCCCTCTTGGTCGGAGCGGTCGGGGTGGCCAACATCATGGTGATCTCGGTTCTCGAGCGACGAAGTGAGATCGGACTGCGGAGGGCGCTCGGGGCGACCAAAGGGCACATCCGTGTCCAGTTCCTCGCCGAAGCCGTGCTCCTGGCGCTCGTCGGCGGCACGGCCGGTGTCGGAGCCGGAGCCCTGTCGACGGCCGTCTACGCCTCCGCCAAGCACGAGCCCGTTGTCATCCCGGCCCTCGCCTGGGGTGGCGGCATCGGAGCCGCCATCCTCATCGGCGCCGTCGCCGGGCTCTGGCCCGCCCTGCGCGCCGCCCGCATGTCACCCACCCAGGCGCTGTGGAGCATGTGAGACCGTGACCATGGTCCTCGCTCACCGAACGTCCGGTCGGGATCAGGAGGAGGCAGTGCGCGCCTGGCCGGGATGGAAAGGCCACTCCTCGAAGTGGCGGCAGCGTCCGTCGGCGGCCAGCGTGATAATCCACAGGTCGCGGTACCGGTGCTGCGGGGGGTCGCCGTAGACGACTTCGAGGCGCGCCACCGCGGTGTCGCCCTGTGCGGCCACGATCTCGGAGTGGAGCGTGAAGACCTCATCGGGTCCCTGGCGCTCGTCCTCCCAGAACTGCGCAATCGCCTCCAGGCCGGTGACCGGCTGGTCGAACGGGGCCGCCTGATAAGTGGCACCGTCCGTAAACAGCTGCCCGAGCCCCGCCGTGCCTTCCGTGCGCCAGGCCACCTCGTACGCCGTGATCCAGTTGGTGAAGCGGTCGGCCACTCGCCGGAACTGTAGTGGGAGCGCCGGCCGTCATCGCCAGCCCGAGCACCTCAGTTGTCGAGCGCGGTGGTGCGGGCGATCTTCTCCCAGGCGGAGAGCTCGGCCCGCACCCCGTCGAGGTGGGCGAAGATCGCATCGACGGCGTCGTCGCCGAGGGGCAGCCGCAAGGGCGTCTGCTCGGCCTCGAGGGCGGCGAGGATCGCCGCCGCCGCCTTCGCCGGGTCGCCGGGCTGGGCCCCGTCGCCCTCAGCGACCATCCGCCTGGTCTTACCGACGGTGCTCGCGTAGGCCTCGAGCTCGGCGCTCTCGCTCCCGTTGGTGAACAACCCCGTCCGAAACGCTCCCGGCTCGACGATGAGCACCTTGAGGCCGAACGGGCGGACCTCGTCGGCGAGCGCCTCGGAGAGGCCCTCGAGAGCGAACTTGGTGGCGCTGTAGGCGGAGAACCCAGCGAAGGACAGCTGACCGCCCATACTGCTGAGCTGGACGATCGCCCCCGAGCCACGGGAGCGCATATGCGGGAGCACGGCGCGGGTGAGGGCGGCCGGGCCGAAAACGTGCACCTCGAAGAGCGCTCGTAGGTCGGCTTCGGAGGTCTCCTCGAGCGCTCCGACGTGCGTCCGGCCAGCGTTGTTGACCAGCACGTCGATCCGGCCATGCCGACGGACCACGTCGTCCACCGTCGCTTCAATGGCGGAGGGGTCGGTCACGTCCAACGGCACCGCGTCGACCTGTCCGGGGTGGCGACCGACGAGGTCGTCCAGCGAGGAAGGTCGGCGGGCCGTCGCCACCACGACGTCGCCGGCGGCGACGGCGACCTCGACGATGGCCCGACCGAACCCACTGTTCGCTCCGGTGACCAGCCAAACCCGCTTCGTTGCTGCACTCATCGGTCCTCCTCTGATCGTTGCTGCCATGGTGAGGCCAGGATCACGAGAGGTCCAATACCGATTACCATAACCATTGGTTATGGATGTGCACGGTAGAGACCTGCGCTACTTCGTCGCCGTCGCCGAAGAGCTGCACTTCACCCGGGCCGCCGAACGGCTGTTCATCTCCCAGCCGGCACTGAGCAAGCAGATCCGGACGCTCGAGCGGGCGCTTGGCGCGCCCCTGTTCGAACGCCGTGGTCGCGAGGTTCGGCTGACGGCCGCTGGCGAAGCACTGTTGCCCCGGGCTCGGCGGGTGCTGGCGGAATGGGGCGTCGCCGAGGATGCGGTCGAACAAGCCAAGGCCTCCCAGCAGGCCACCCTCGTCATCGGCATGAGCACCAGCCCCGGACGCGGCGGCCTGCTCCCCGCCATCCGCTCCCGCTTCACCCTTCAGCACCCTGCCGCCAACCTCACCCTGCGCCAGTTCAACTGGGAAGATCCGACCGCCGGACTCGCCGACGGCTCCAGCGAGGTGGCCTTCGTCTGGCTACCGCTCCCCTCCCCCGGGCGCTACCGGTGGATCGTGGTCGCCGAGGAGCCGACCATGGTGGCCATGCCAGAGAGCCACCCGCTGGCCCGTTCGGCCGAGGTGGACTTCACGGACCTTCTCGACGAACCGTTCCTGGCGCTCCCGGCGAGCGCGGGACCGCTGCGCGACCACTGGCTCGGCACCGAGAATCGCCACGGCCGGCCACCGGTGATCGGGGCCGAGATCACCAGTGCCGACGAGACCTACGAAGCGCTCGTCGACGGGCGCGGCGTCTGCCTCCTGGCCAGCGGCAACGCCTCGTTGGTCGAGCGAGGCGGCGTCGTCACCCGTCCCGTCAACGGCATCCCACCAAGCCAGCTCGCGCTGGCCTGGCGCCAGGACCACGACCATCCGTTGGTCCGGGCCTACGTCGAATGCGCCCGCCAGGCCGTGAGCTGATCGTCGGCTGCGTCGGGGGAGCGACGCGCCCTCAGGACTGGATGAAGGCCAACAGATCGGCGTTGATGGTCTCGGCTTGGGTGGTCGGCATGCCGTGCGGGAACCCGGCGTAGGTCTTCAGCGTCCCGTTCTGGACCAGCTGGGCCGACAACGGGCCGGAGTCGGCGTAGGGGACGATCTGGTCGTCGTCGCCATGCATCACCAGCACGGGTACCGAGATCTTCTTCAGGTCCTCGGTGAAGTCGGTCTGGGAGAAGGCGACAATGCCGTCGTAGTGGGCCTTCGCTCCCCCCATCATCCCCTGCCGCCACCAGTTCTCGATGATCGCCTCTACGGGTTCGACGCCGGGACGGTTGAACCCGTAGAAGGGCCCCGAGGGGAGGGCTCGATAGAACACCGATCGGTTGGCGGCCAGCTGGGCCTGGAGATCGTCGAACACACTCTTGGGCAGACCGCCGGGGTTGGCTTCGGTCTGCAGCATGAGCGGCGGCACCGAGCTGATGAGCACCGCCTTGGCGACCCGGCTCTCCCCGTGTCGGGCGATGTAGTGGGCAACCTCGCCGCCCCCCGTCGAGTGGCCGACATGCACGGCGTCGTGGAGGTCGAGATGGGCCGTCACCACGGCCA
>Ga0265338_10008727_pt1 | contig 12252 bp, 8 predicted proteins | sample 42126metaG_FD_193579 | JGI IMG/M metagenome (GOLD analysis project Ga0265338, IMG submission 193579) | Rhizosphere microbial communities from Carex aquatilis grown in University of Washington, Seatle, WA, United States - 4-21-26 metaG | ecosystem: Host-associated > Plants > Roots > Rhizosphere >... | reverse complement strand
CCGCGACTCCCGCGGCCGCGGCGCCTTCCAACGCGACGGATCTCGCGCGTGCGGTATCAGAAATTCAGGTTGGCACTTCGCAGAAAGAAATACTCCGTGCGTTGCTCGACTCCAGTTCACGATTTGCTTCCCGTGTCGCCCTGTTTGTCGTGAAGGGCACGCACGCCAGCGGATGGCAGTCTCGCGGTTTCGCCAACGGCGATGCCGTGAAAGATTTTGCCCTCGACGCCAACGCTCCTGCGGTGGTTCGCGCAATTTCCGAGCGCACCGCCTCGGGCGCCACCGGCGGCGAGTTTGACGGCCGGTTCCTCGAACAGTTTGGAGTTCCGAGCGGCGATGCCCGTCTGATGCCGCTGATGCTGAAGGACAAAGTTGCGGCCTTGGTATATGCGGATGGCGGCCCGGATGGCGGTCTCCTCGATACTGGCTCGATCGAAGTGCTGGTATTCGCGACGAGCGCCTGGCTGGAAGTCAATTCGCTCCGGAAACAGGCGCACAAGGAGCCCTCGAGTGCCGGCAGTGACAGCGCTAGTGCCGCAGTTGAGGCGGCGCCGGCTCCCGCTTTTAACGATCCCTTCGCGGCCCATGCACCCGCCTACGCCATGGCGGCAGCCGCCTCGTCGGACGCGAGTACCGTTGCTGTGTCCGAACCAGCGCAGGCTGTTGCGCACGTCGACACAGGAATTGTCGGTGAGGCCCAGCACGCTGCGGCCGAAATGCAATCTGTGGCCGTCGCAGAGCCCGCCTTTGCAGTCGAGGAATCGCTGCCCGTTGGTCACGTCGAAACCCAATCTACCCCTGAGACGTCCGCAGCACCGGCCATGTCTCCGGAGGACCAGGACGTCCATCGCAAGGCGCAACGTTTTGCCCGCCTCCTGGTCGATGAAATCAAGCTTTACAACCAGGCAAAAGTTTCCGAAGGCCGAAAGAAAAAAGATCTCTACGACCGGTTGAAGGATACGATCGAGAAGAGCCGGTCGACGTACCAAAAGCGTTACGGGAACACGGTTGCAGGTTCGGGGAATTACTTCCAACATGAATTGATTCGAAGTCTCGCAGAAGACGATCTAACGATTATGGGTCCCAACTTCCGGCTGTAGGTAGGATTTGAGTGCGCCGTTTCGCGGTTCTGTTTTTCGCAGTAGCGTTATTCCTTTTCGAGTTCACTCTGGTGTCGCCTGCGTTCGCGCAGTCCACGCCTCCCACCGCTGCGCCATCTTCAAAACCACCGTCGAAAGCTTCGAAGCCCGGTGCCCGCAAGGCAGCGACGGCAAAACTCGCCCCGAAGACGGCCGCCGCAAAGAAGCGCAAGAGACCAGTCTCGCCGCGCGTTCGTCGCGCTCGCCAGGCCTTCGTCGCCTCCTCGACGCTCCGCCCGATGGCCCAGCAATTACTTCAGGACCGAACTCCCACCGCCTATACCGGAGTCGAAGCCTACGCGCGCCGTCATGCCAAAGAGGATGCAGGAGCACTCGCCTGGCTGGTCGTCGGCTATGCCCACGCGCTCGACCACGATTACGCCAAGGCAATTGAGCCGCTGAATCGCGCCAAAGCTGGGGCTAGTGAACTGGGAGATTACGTTGCCTACTATCTCGGCGATGCCTACCTGAAGACCGGACACAATGCCGAAGCGCTCGCTACGCTCGCCAGTTTCGCCAATACTTTCCCTGATTCACTCCTGATTCGCGATGCTCACCTCGTCTATGCCAGCACGCTCTTTGACGAAGGCCGCTCGCAGGAAGCGGTAACGCTCCTCGAAAAAGACCGCTTACCCGCGCGCAGCGATATCGAACTCGTGGTTGGACGCTGCTACGCCGCCCTCGGCGATCGCCAAAAAGCAGCCGACGCCTTTCGGAACATTTACTTCAACATGCCAAACAGCGCGGAAGCAGACGCTGCCGGAACTGAACTTCGCAAACTCGGCATCTCCGGGTCGCTGGCCGAACGCCGCACCCGCGCTGACCTGCTTTTCAAGACCCGGCATTACAGCGATGCCGCGGACGATTACCGCAATCTCTTGGGCGACAGCCTTCCGGCTACCCGCACCGGGTTGCAGTTGGCTCTCGCCACCGCGCTCGAAAAGAGTGGCCGAAGCAAAGATGCCCGTCAGATCCTCGCCTCCATGGGCAAGCAGGAGGGCGACCCGGAAGCCCAGCGTCTCTACCTGTTGAGCGAAACTGCGCGCTCTACCAGCGATGAGAAATCTGTCCTCGAAACCCTCGACCAGTTGCGCCAGTTCGGACCTACCAGCCCCTGGCTGGAACAGGCTCTTCTTTCTGCCGGCAATATGTATCTGCTGAAGCGCGACTATGATCACGCCATCGACTATTTCCGCGAACTGCAGCAGCGCTTTCCGAATGGCAATCGTGCTTCTTATGCGCACTGGAAAGCCGCATGGCTCAGCTTCCGGCAGGGAAGGACCGACGACGCCCGCAAGGGTTTCGAGAACCAGATTGCGCTTTATCCCGATTCCGCCGAAATTCCCGCCGCACTCTACTGGCGTGGCCGCCTGGCCGAGGAAGAGAACAATCCCGCCATGGCGCGAGCTTACTATCAGAAACTGGGGGATCGCTTCCGCAATTACTACTACGCGGAAATGGCCCGAAAGCGTCTGAAGACTCTTCCCGCAGTCAGCTCCGACGCAGCACATTACGCATTACTCGATCACGTCGCGCCTCTATCCGCGACAACCAGAATTGCCGCCACAACTCCTCCCGATGACAGCTTGCGGGTGGCGCGGGCGCGTCTGCTTTCGAATGGCGGCCTCGCCGACATGGCAGTCCGGGAATTACAAGCCGCTGCCAGCCAGGAAGGTGGCAGTTGGGCGCCACCGGAGATGGCGCAGGTCTACCAGGATATCGGCCGCTATGATCGTGGTATTGAGATCATGAAGCGCAGTACTCCCAATTATTTCGCTGTCGACATCCCAGACTTGCCTCGTCCGTATTGGGAAGCGCTCTTCCCAAAGGCCTACTGGCCGGATCTCCGAAAATACTCGTTGCAAAACGGACTGGATCCCTTCCTGGTCGCATCGCTGATTCGTCAGGAATCGGAATTCAATGCCGGAGCACTCTCGCACGCTAACGCCGTCGGACTCATGCAGCTTCTGCCGAAGACCGGCAAATCCGTCGCCAAGCAGGTCAAGCTGAAAGGGTACAAAGCCCCGCAGCTCTACACACCAGCGGTGAACCTGCAATTAGGCACACGCTATTTCAAGGATATTTTGGATAAGTACAACGGGCAGTTCGAGTACGCACTCGCCGCCTACAACGCGGGTACCGACCGCGTGTCCGACTGGCTCGGCGAGGGCCACTACCGCGATCCGCAGGAGTTCGTGGAATCAATCCCGTTTACTGAGACTCGCGAGTACGTGCAAGCAATCATGCGCAACGCGAACGTCTACAAGCAGCTCTACCAGACACCATAGATTTACAAACCGCTATTGAGCCGGCGTGCCGCCACTCAGGCACGAATTGGCATTGCCGTCAGCCGAAGCCCGAACCGTACCCGATTCGTCACTGCAAAATGCCCGCCGTCCGTAACTTGTTCCTGAAGGCGCCGCGCTGAGGTGAAAGTGCGCCGCCGGAGCGCCGCTGCACCCCGTGATCGAAATTGTGTATCCCTGATACTTCCCGCTGGCTAGCCCGCTCGAAATCAGCATCGCCTGATGCTCATTGGCCTCGGCCGATCCGAACCCGTCGAGATCTGACAATATGCAGGTATATCCCACGCCTGGATAGGTCGCGGCATAGGTCGTTTCCGCTGCAACAATCTTGCGGACCGCCGCCAGGACACCCGCGTCGCTGCCATACGTGATTCCCGGCGCCGCCCCCTGCCCTTGCACCTGAATCTGAGGAGTGGCCACCGCCGCACGCGCTTTCATGCCATCAGAGATCGTCTTTAAAAGATCTGGATCGGCCAGTGGCAGGTTCATCGTGATCGCAATGTCGTGCAGCGTCCACTGCCCAGCTTCCATCTTCATGGAGAAAACAACTCGGGGCATGAACGGAGTTCGTCGCGCCTGATTGTCCTTGTGAGTATGAAAAGAGAGCGCGATGTCGTCTTGATCGCCCTGCAGAGAATCGTCGTCAATCACGACTTCAAATTTCTGGCCAGTCTTCGCGTCCTCGGTAACGAGCAGCACGGATCCCGCCTCGAAAGTCTGCAAAGTCTTTCCCTGAGTCTGCCACTGCCCAGCGAGCAGGGAGTACTGCTGCATGCCGCTCATCGCCCCGGATTTTTCTATCGCGGCCCGCGTAACGGCGGGCAAGTGTTTGAGTAATGTCCCCGGCTCTTTGCTGAAGAACATTTCCAGCAGTGCCTGCCGGGCGGTTTGGGGAGCGGCATCGGAGGCGTTCTTGGCGGAGAGGCTAGTACCGCACAAAATCAGAGAGAAGAAGAGGACGGCAAATTTTCGCATGAGGAAGCTCCTGACCAGGTGACACTAGATGGTGTCATCGCGCAGGAGGAGACTCCAGTTACGGAGGTAAGGATGAGCGGGACCAGCACGGAACCCGGGCTACCGATGCGGGAGAGGCCGCAACGCCTAGACCGATTGCTGGCTGGGAGAGCTGGTAAACAGGATTTCAAATACCAGCAAGCAAGCGCCAACAACAATCGCGCTGTCGGCGACGTTGAAGGCCGGCCATTGGTACTGGCCGACATAAAACAGCAGGAAGTCCACGACGTGCCGGCTCACAATGCGGTCCCAGAGGTTCCCAATCGCCCCTCCCAGAATCAGCGCCAGCCCGATCCCAGTGGACGTTAGGGTGTGGCTATTCTTCCAAAGCAGCGCGGAGACGACGAGCAGCGCCACGATCGAAAACACGATCAGCATGGCGACCTTCCACGGAGCAGGCGAATCGGCAAAAATGCCGAATGCGGCCCCGGGGTTTTCGGTGTGGATGATCCGGAAAAATCCGGGAATCACCGTGATGCTGTCGTGCAGCGACAGACGGTGAGCGATCGTCCACTTCGTGAAGCGATCCAAGGCGAGAATCAGGAGTGCGATTAAGAAATGGTATTTGCGCATTGCGGAAGAAAATATGTCTCCAGAGTATCGCGTTTCTTCGGTCCGAGTTTCGCCTAGGCGAGTTCCTTCAGCACGGCGCTACAACGTTCGCAGACGGTCGGGTACGCGGAATCTTCACCTACACGTGTCGAGTAGTTCCAGCAGCGATCACATTTCTGCCCGTCGGCCTTCTTCACCTCAACCTTGACCCCTCCGGTCCCGTTGCCCGCACCTTGAACAAGGCTCACCGAGGAAACAATGAACAGGTATCGCAACTGACCTTCATATTTCCTCAACACGTCGTAGAGCGAATCCGAGGCCGTCAATTGGACCTGCGCCTCCAGGCCGCCACCGATCAACTTGCTATTGCGAGCTTCTTCGAGCGCCTTGAGAACTTCGTCGCGGACCGAGCGCAACGTCTGCCAATCCTTCTGTTGAGCGTCGTCTTGTTCGGCGATCTTTCCACCAAGGATGTCGGCAGTCGTCGGGAACATGGCCAGATGCACGCTGTCAGTACGCCCGTCCATTCTCGGCAGGTACTGCCAGATCTCTTCGCTTGTGAACGTCGTGATCGGTGCCAGCAGCCTCACCAGCGCCTCGCCAATCTGCCAAATGGCCGTCTGGGCGCTCCGTCTGGCCGGTGACTTCGGCGCTGAGATATAAAGGCGATCCTTTAGCACGTCGAAGTAAAACGCGCTGAGATCGACGATGCAAAAGTGGTTTACACGGTGATAAATCTTGTGAAACGCAAAGTCGTCGTAAGAAGTCTTGACTTCGGATGCGAACGAGCAGGTCTGCCGGAGCATGTACTGATCAAGCGGCTCCATCTTGTCGAACGCAACCGCATCGTTCGACGGATCAAAGTCGTACAAATTGCCAAGAATGTAGCGGAACGTGTTGCGGATCTTCTTGTAGTTCTCGCCCACGCGCTGCATGAGTGCTTCCGAACCAACGACGTCTTCGCGGAAGTCCACGGACGCAGTCCAGAAACGCACGACCTCGCCACCCAGGCGGCCGGCAATATCGACGGGATCCACGTCATTGCCACGAGACTTCGACATGGCCTGGCCTTTTTCGTCGAGCGTCCATCCGGGAGTTACTACGTTGCGATAAGGCGGCGTACCGCGAGCGCCCATGGCGCAGAGCAGGGAGGACTGGAACCAGCCGCGATACTGGTCTCCCCCCTCGAGATACAGATCGGACGGCCACGGGTATTCGGGCTCATCCGCAACCAGTGCCAAGTAGCTCGCGCCTGACTCCAGCCAGACGTCAAAGATGTCGAATTCTTTTTCGAACTTCGTCGCTCCGCAGCCCGGGCATTTTGTCCCGGCTGGTACCAGATTGTCCGACTCCGGCGTGAACCAAGCGTCGGCTCCCGAGCGTGCGAACAGCTCGACGACCTTTCGGTTCACGGCATGGTCGTTGAGCGGCTTGCCACAGCTCTCACATAAGAACACCGCGATCGGAACTCCCCACACGCGTTGCCGCGAGATGCACCAGTCTGGCCGCGTCTGGATCATGTTCGAGAGGCGTTCTTCGCCCCAGGCGGGATCCCATTTCACGTTCTTGATTTCGCTGAGCGTACGCGTGCGGAGCGTGTCGTCCTTTCCAGAACCGCCCGGCATCGGCGCTTCCATCGAGATGAACCACTGCTCAGTGGCGCGAAAAATTACCGGATTGTGGCAACGCCAGCAGTGCGGGTACGAGTGCACCGTTTTTTCCGTGTGCAGCAAAGCGCCCCGGCTCTTCACCAGGTCGATGATGGGTTGGTTGGCTTCCCATACGCGCTTGCCCTCGTATTCCGGAAGACCGTTGCGGAGGATCCCCTTTTCATCCACGTTGCTGGTGGCGTCGAGTCCATATTTCACGCCGGTAACGAAGTCCTCAGCGCCATGGGACGGAGCGGTGTGGACGACGCCGGTTCCCGTGTCCATCGTGACGTAGTCGGCGAGTACGCCCAGAACCTTGCGGTCGAGAAACGGATGCTGAAAGTTCAGTCGTTCCAGTCTGCGCCCGGGAAAGTGGGCCAGCGGTCGCGCATCGGCGAGATTACATTTCTCGGCGACATCTTTTGCAAGTTTCGCGGCGACGATATACGCTTCGCCGCCCGACTCAAGGGCGACGTATTCCTCATCCGGATGAAAAGCCACGGCCATAGAGGCCGGTAGCGTCCACGGAGTTGTGGTCCAGATGATCGTCGAAAGCTTCTTGCCGGCAAGCGCGGGATCAATCTTCGCGGGATCATCCAGCAGGGCATATTTGACCCACACAGTCGGGCTGGTGTGATCTTCGTACTCGACTTCGGCCTCGGCCAGTGCCGTTTCGTCGTGCATGCACCAGTACACAGCGCGCAGGCCCTTGTAGACGAACCCGTTCTCGTAGAAGGAGAAGAACGTTTCCAGTACCACCGACTCGTACTGCGGAGTCATCGTGGCGTAAGGCTTGTCAAAGCGCCCGAACACACCGATGCGCTTGAACTGCTGCCGCTGGAGGTCGAGAAACTTCTGCGCATATTTCCGGCATTCGGCGCGAACCGCCGAGGCGGGCATCTGGAGTTTCTTGCCGCCGAGTTCCTTGTCGACCTTGATTTCGATCGGCAGCCCGTGGCAGTCCCACCCGGGAACGTAAGGAGCGTCGAAACCGGACATGGTCTTCGACTTCACGATGAAGTCCTTGAGGCACTTGTTCATGGCCGTGCCCAAATGGATGGGGCCGCTCGTGTAGGGCGGGCCATCGTGCAGAAGGTAGGTGGGCGACCCTTTGCGCGCCTGGCGAATGCGCTCGTAGATCTTCTCGTCCTCCCATCGAGCCAGAGTTTTCGGCTCGTTCACAGGCAGGTTCGCCTTCATGGGGAAGTCGGTTTTCGGCAGATTGATGGTGGATTTCAGCTCCAGCGACACTAGCAGGGTTCTCCCAAATGATTGAATCTTCTCATTATAGGGAGCGCGGAAGGACACGTCTATTCGGGCAGCACGTTTGTACACGAATTCAAAAAGTACTGTTTTGCACCGTAAAAAAGCGTGTACAATTTTCTGCAGATCGCAGCCTTGTGGCATCTAACGCGTCAAAGGAAGATGTGGGAGCCGTTTTGGCGGCTGGGCTGGTCCAACTGAAAAGCGACCGTTGAGCAGGGTGGATGCATCTAAATCAACGGCTTCCGGATTCTAGAAACCGGAACAGTGCTCGGGAAAATATGCCAGAACTCGAAACACCGCGAAGTGCACCGGAGCTGGGCCCAGAGCCTGAGCTCAACCTTCTGCTGCATAATCAGACCCTGGACGAACCGATCTGGAAGTCCCTGTTCCGCAATATTGACGATTTTTTCTTTCCCAAAAAGCTTCCGCCTCTAGTTCTGACCTCAAAGCCGGTCCCGGTGCGGGATATTTGGGGTTTCTATAACTACAAGGGCAAGGGTGCTGTCGGTTCCACGGTCATCCACATCATCGCTTTGGCGTTGATTATCGTAGGCACGATTCTCGGCCAGCGGATGGTCAAGGAAATCGTCAAGCCGAAAGAAACGGTCGAACTGATTACGCCCGATGATCTTCCGACTCTTCAGCCTTCCAAGACAGTGTCGGGGGGTGGCGGCGGTGGCGGCGATCGCGACAAGCTTCAAGCCTCGCAAGGCCGTCTGCCCAAGCAGTCCATGCAGCAGTTCACGCCGCCCACGGCAGTGATTCGCAACCCAGAGCCGAAGTTGCCGATGGAGCCGACGGTTGTCATTCCGCCCCAGGTGCACATCGCGCAGCCCGACATGCCGAATCTGGGCGATCCGCTTTCGCACTTGCCGGCTGCCTTTCCTTCAAACGGAACTGGTTCAGGCTCAGGTATTGGTTCGGGTAGCGGGGGTGGTGTGGGCAGCGGTGAAGGCCCGGGCTTCGGCCCTGGTCATGGCGGCGGTACCGGTGGTGGAGCGTTCCGCGTAGGTGGTGGAGTATCCGCGCCGAAAGCTGTGTACTCACCCGATCCGGAATATTCGGAAGAAGCACGTAAGGCGAAATTCCAGGGCACATGCGTGTTGTGGCTGGTCGTCGGACCGGATGGCCGCCCGCGCGATATTAAGGTGCAGCGCACTCTTGGCCTTGGCTTGGACGAAAAGGCAATCGAAGCCGTGAAGAACTGGCGCTTTGAACCGGCCATGAAAGACGGCAAGCCGGTCGCAGTGCAGATCAATGTGGAAGTGAGTTTCCGGCTTTACTAAATTCTTAGAGTTAGGAGCCCAGAAAGCGGCCGCGCAAGCGGCCGTTTCTATTTGTGCACGAACCAGGCGCTCATCACTCCTTCAAGTCCACGTGGACAACGTCTTCCACCGGCAGGCCCAGAAAACGGCTTCCCATCTTCTTGAACTTTTCCGCGGAGTCAGTGGCAAAGAACTTTAAGCGCGGCGTGGACCTCCGCTCCGTTTGATCGCCGGACGGCAATTTTTCAACCTGGAGTTTGTGCGCAACCTCACTGGCTGTCGATTCTGCCGAATCGACGATCGCAATATGTTCCGGAGCGACACGGCGCAGCAGGGGCTTGATCAGAGGGTAGTGCGTGCATCCCAGCACAAGAACGTCGGCATTGTGAGCATGGTCGGAAAACGCTTCTGCCAGATAGATCCTGGCCACCTGCTCGGTGACCGGGTGATCCACCCACCCTTCCTCGACCAGTGGGACGAACAGAGGACAAGCCTTTTCTCTCACTACGACATTTTTCGCTTCCAGCGCGCGCCGGTAAGCGTGACTCGCCACGGTGGCTTCCGTGCCAATCACAACCACGTTCCGATTGCGGCTGGCGGCGGAGGCAGCGTGTGCGCCGGGTTCGACGACGCCAATCACATCCACTTGGGAAGCGGCGTTGATTTCGTCGAAAGCGAGCGCCGTCGCCGTATTGCACGCGATCACCAGGAGTTCCGCGCCTTGCGCTTGCAGGTGCCGGGACGCCTCCACCGCATAGCGGGCCACCGTTTCCGCAGATTTCGATCCGTAGGGCAACCGCGCCGTATCGCCGAAATAGAGATAGTCCGCATCCGGAATGCGGTGTATGAGCGCGGAAAGAACGGTGAGTCCGCCGACTCCCGAGTCAAACACTCCAATGGTCGGCCTGCGGGTATTGGTCACGCGGTTCTGATCTCAGCCTTCTGCCGTGGTCGGGCCGATGACGGAACGGACCGCTGAAATGCGGTTAGCAGGGAAGCCTCCCTGGCGGGCGTGTTCGCGGACGGCCTCTTCGTTGGGCGCGATGTAGATGCAGTAGATCTTGTCATCCGTGACAAAGCTCTCCAGCCACTGGACTTGCGGCCCGAGTTTTTGGAGCACTCCGCATGATTTCTGTGAGATACCCTGCAATTCCTGGGGCGTGAGATTCCCCACCTTCGGAATTTCACGCTCTATGACAAACTTTGGCATCCTTCGCTCCCGGGTAAATATTTGGATAGCTGTGCGGCGCAGAAGATTCTAGCATCCTCCTTCGACCTGAATTTTGGACAAGCCCGTGGCCGCAGGGCATGGAGAGTTTTAGCAGCCTGCTTGTGAAGCACACGATGCCGCTTACTCCGTCTTGAGTTGCGGGATCGAAGCACGCCCCTTTATCCTTCTCGCTTATGCCCAGCACTCTTGTCGAATGCGTTCCTAATTTTTCCGAAGGCCGCGATAAAGCCAAAGTTGATGCCATCGTCGAAGCGATGAAGATGCCTGGCGTGTTCCTTCTGGACCGCGAAATGGATTCCGATCACAACCGCTGCGTGATTACGCTCGTCGGCGAGCGCGAGGCTATCCAGGAGGCCGCCATCCGTGGAGTAGGCAAGGCCGCTGAGTTGATCGATCTGACCAAGCACCAGGGTGCGCATCCGCGCATGGGAGCGGCCGATGTCGTGCCGTTTATCCCGATCGACGGCGTGACGATCGAAGACTGTGTTGCCATGGCCAGGCACGTGGGCGCAGAAATCTGGAAGCGCTTCGAAATCCCGGTTTACCTTTACGAGTCGGCGGCAACCACGCCCGAACGTCAGAATCTGGAGAACATTCGCCGCGGTCAATTCGAAGGCATCCGCGCCGAAATCGCCACCAATCCCGCCCGTAAGCCCGACATCGGCGAGCCACGCGTCCATCCGACTGCCGGCGCGACCGTCGTGGGAGCCCGCAAGTTTCTAGTGGCCTACAACGTCTTCCTGAATACTCCGGACGTTGACATTGCCAAGAAGATCGCCAAGGCCGTGCGTGCTTCAAATGGGGGCATGCGCTTCGTCAAAGGCGCCGGCTTCCTCGTCCGCGGTCAGGCCCAGGTCTCCATGAATCTGACCGATTTCGAGCAGTCGCCCGTGCATCGCGTATTTGAGTTGGTCAAGAGGGAAGCCGCGCGTTACGGCGTTCTTCCCACCTCCAGCGAGATCGTCGGACTTATTCCCAAGAAGGCGCTCGAGCAGGCTGCTGAATGGTTTCTGCAGGTGGAGAATTTCGATTCCTCGCTGATTCTTGAGAACCGTCTTGCCGCCGTCATGGGCGGCAAGATGGCCGTCGGTGGATTGCGCGCCGGAGTCGAGCCTTTCATCGAGCAACTCGCTGCCCCCACCGCCACTCCCGGCGGAGGCAGCGCCGCCGCGGCCAGCGGAGCCATGGCTGCCGGACTCGCGAACATGGTCGCCGCCATGTCGCGGGGCAAAAAAGCGTATTTGCAGTACGAGGCCCCGCTTAGCGAAGCCATTGCCCGGCTCGGCCAGTTGAGGGAAGAATTGAAGGCCGCGATCGATGCCGACGCCGAGTCCTACAATCTGGTGATGAAAGCCTACAAGGCCGCCAAAGAGTCCTCCGACGGCGATGCGGCCATCAATGCCGCGCTGAAGCAGGCAACCAGCGTCCCGCTCGGAGTCGCGGAGCGCGTCTCCGAAATTGTTCAGATCGCGAGCAAGCTGATTCCCATCACCAATCCCAACATGAAGTCCGACCTGGCGACCGCCATAGCCTTGGCAAAAGCCGCCCAGGCGGGTGCTCTAGCCAATGTCGAGATCAATCTTGAAGGCCTGAAGGACTCTGCCTTTGTGAATCAGACCCGGATGCGAGTTGCTGCGCTGCACTCTTGAAACGCCCTGATTTAGAGGCCCCGACAAAAAAGGATGCCAACCGTGCAAAACAGTTGGCATCCCAGAACGCCTCGTAACTGAGCTGAACTTACTGCTCGGCCTGTGCCGTGCCTTTGGCCAGCGCTTCATCAAGTACCTGCTTCATCTTCCGTGAAGCCGCGCGTGCCATTGCTTCCTGCTG
>Ga0265338_10008726_pt1 | contig 12253 bp, 9 predicted proteins | sample 42126metaG_FD_193579 | JGI IMG/M metagenome (GOLD analysis project Ga0265338, IMG submission 193579) | Rhizosphere microbial communities from Carex aquatilis grown in University of Washington, Seatle, WA, United States - 4-21-26 metaG | ecosystem: Host-associated > Plants > Roots > Rhizosphere >... | reverse complement strand
ATTGTTACTTCCGATTTATCTATTTAATAATTTTTTCTAATGCATTTTTAGCGTTAACTAATTCTATTACGGTTGAATAATAGGTTGTTTCTGCCTGTAATAATTGTGCTTGTGCTTGTGTTAACTCCATTGAAGTTGAAACTCCACTTTTAAACTTTACAAGCGTCTTGTTGTAAATGCGTTTAGACAGTTCCAGATTCTCTTTATTGGCATCAAGCTTATCTATTGCACTGCTATATGATGTTTTTGCTTGCGAATAAGCTAATTGTAATGATTGTGATACTTGGAACTCGGTATTTTTAGATTTATCTAAATCGAGTTTGGCTTGATTGATCCGCGATATCTTAGCTCCGCTTCCGAATATTGGAATATTTACACCAACGCCAAGAAGTTGAGGTGGAGTAAGTACAAATGCATTTTTATTGTATTGATGATCGTATTGATAAAATGCAGCAACATCGGGCAATAAGGTCGATTTTTGATATTTTAATTGAAGTTCTTTAAGTTTAGTAGCATTTTGAATCATTTGAAAATCGATGTTCTTATCAACATTCAAATCGCCTGAAAGTAAACCTAATTGAATACTTTGATTTAGCATATTATCGAGTTTATCGGTCAATACAATATCGGTTGTCATATCTAATCCGATTTGGAATCGAAGTAAATTTTTCGACACTTTTACCTGATTATCCATTACCGATAACGTATTCTTTAAATTATTTGCTGTTAATTTTATTTGATCCACAGCAGTTTGTTCTATAAAGCCACTCTTGTACATGGCTTCCATTTCTGTTTCTGTTTTTAGTGTTTGCAAGTATATTGAATCCATAATATTCTTATTCTCCTGCATTACCAATACCAAATGATAAGCATTGCTTACCGATTCGTTTAAATCTTTTATCGATTTAGTTATTGCCAATTCCGATAAACCTTTAAATGCTTTTGTTGATTGCAATCCAACTAAGTAAGCACCACTAAAGATTAATTGACTTACTGTTAAATCGGCTGAAACCCCCCATTTCATATCGTTTTCCGATACAGTAGCAGGTGCTTTTGAAGCAGGCACATGTCCATATGCTTTATTGTCGGGTTGCAATTGCGATAACGATTGATCGACAACATACATCCATGATGGTAATGCTGTCAATCCACTAAATTCCGAGTATAGTGCAGGTAATTTAGGCATATACGAACCCGAAACTTTTGCACTTACTTGTGGTAATCCCATTGCTGTTGTTTCCCAAATCTTCTTTTTAGCTATTTCGAGATCAATATTTGAGTTTTTAAGAACCGGACTGTTTTCTAAGGCAAACTTCTGTGCCTGTTCGAGGGAAAATGTTTGACTGTTACCGGCAATTTTTGCATTCTTGGCTGTATCGGTTTGTGCCTGCACGTGCAGTAATCCGGCAAAGAGTAATCCCAATACTATTGTACTTCTTTTGTTCATGTTATTCACTGTATTAATAATTCAATTCTTTTTTCTTTTTTTCAAAATAGGCTATACCATTTGCATTCGAAATACCTCGAATATGATTTTCGAACATTGTTTTAAAAATTTGTTCGAAGGTGTAGTTATGTAATAAATCTTCTTTTGTTGTGCTAAAATCTTCCAACCTTCGCACATATAAGCCTGCTATTAAATCAACATCCAAGTCGGCTCGAAATAGATCCTGTGTTATTCCTTGTTCAATATTTTCTTTTATTTGGCTATAGATAGTTTCGCGTTTCGAAGCCCAAAATTCGCAAAATTGTTCAGGATAATATTTCTTTAGTTCAAAAACTTGCGAATGATTTGTTTCGTTAGTGTTTTTACAAACCGTTTCGCTAACCATTAAAAGCACATCTATTGCATTTGCATTCTCTTTACAACAAATAGCTCTATAATTCAACATATCCGACTCTAATTTATGCTTTAACATAGCAATAATCAGTTCTTCCTTATTCTTAAAATAAAGGTAAATAGTCTTTTTTGATATTCGAAGCTCCTGTGCTATATCGTCCATCGATACACTTCTGATGCCTATCTGCCTAAACATCTGAATTGCTCCGTCAAGTATGTCCTGATATTTTTGATCCATCGCTAAAACCATTTTATTTTTTGGCAAATATAATTCATTTATACTTATGGAAACGTTTCTATTGTAAAATGTTTCCATTAAGAAATTATTAATTCTTGTCAAAGGTATGTTCTGTCAAAAGGTTTTGAAAAATAAAATCGGTGAATGGCGTTTACCGGTCGAGGAAAGAAAATTGAGCGATACGTTTAATTAATGGAACAGATTGAAGCTATAAGTTACAAGTTAGAAGTTACAAAACAGCATGAAAAGATTAATCATCCAGATATTTAAAACGATGGAAGTGTTATTACGTAGTCCTTGTAAATTTAGAAAATTGAACATCTAATTGAGATAACAATATTTTAGTTTTTAATTTTTAGTTTTTAGTTATAAAGTAGCTTTATATAGCCTAAAAATCAAATTCCTTCTTTGCTATTTTAGCTTTACAAAAAACGTAAAGTAACCTACGCACATTTGTTCCTTCTTTCAATAGCTTATCAGAAATCGACGGATTATAAATTTCAATATTCTTGCATGTTTCATCAAGAAAAGCATCTCCTCTGAAACCATCAAAGCCGTCGGTTATCTCAACCAATACGCTATATAAGACATACTCCATCACCCTGTTTGCAAGAAGTAGCGATCCTTTTATTTCGTCAGCTGTAACCTCTCGCGAATGCGGTTGATAAAACGAAGAAACATTTTCAACAAAACAATCTTCACATGTTTTTAATAATACCGCTTGAATCCGTAATATTTGAAAGTAATACTCTAGATCGGTCACAATACCCGTCTTATAAAGTTCTTCGCTTCGTTGTAAATAAAACAACGACAAATGGGCTAACTCAACATTCTGTTGTTCGCTTTCAAACAAATCGCCATGATACATTACCATACAAGCCCGTCCGAGCAAGAACACCTTTGGATGATTCCATAATAACAACGGATTTTCGTGTATCAACAAATAAATGCTTCGAAAAGCTTGGTTCGCTGTTCTATATTTTCTGTTTTCAGTAGCCTGTAACGCTGTTTCCAGAAGTTCTATCAGTTCGATTTCACTATTCATTTATTCCGTGTCCTCAGTAATTGCTGTATTCGATTCATCAAATTCTTTCAATAGTTGCAATGCTTTTGTGCTGTTTTGTTGATTAACGTAAATCACAAAACCCGTTGCCGGTTCCAGTGCATTCGATTCTGTTACATAACTCTCGATCGATGCTTCTTCGAGTATTGCTGATAGTATTTGAGCTTGCCAAACATATTGAAACCTTACCAGTTCGAATAAATCGTTACCCATGACTTTAAATATATTGAATCTTTATACAAAGGTATGATATTTGTTCGTTCCTCTATCATTCAATGTATAGATTAATTTCATTAATTATTCATTTATACAACCGTAATTCGTAATTTCGTAATTCGTAATTCATCCATTCACTATTAAAATTAAAACTATGAAAAAACTCATCCTTACAACATTATTATTCCTTCCAATAATGTTTTTTGCCCAGACCGGCGAGAAAAACTTTATCGATCAAAACTACATCGAAGTTACCGGTAAAGCAGAATTGGAAGTAGTGCCCGATATGATCTACATTCATATTGTTATTAATGAAAAAGACAATTCCGGTAAAACGCCAATTGAAGAATTAGAAAAAAAGATGAAAACCAAATTACAAGAATTGGGTATTGATATTTCGAAAGATCTGGCTGTTGAAGATCTGGAAAGTAACTTTAAATATTATCTACTCTTTAAACCCGATGTAATGATCTCGAAAGAGTTTCAACTTATGGTTCGTGATGCTAAAACGGCCGGTTCTGTATTTATTGAACTGAAGAAACTCGGTATTGCAAATCTTTCAATTGCCAAACTCGACCATAGTAAAATGGAAGAATTAAAAAAAGAAGTAAAAGTAAAAGCTATAAAAGCTGCAAAAACAAAAGCAGAATTATTAACACAAGCTATCGGTCAAAACATCGGAAGAGCCATTTATATTCAGGAAATAGAATATGGCGATTACCAACCTATGATGATGAATACAAGGATGAACAAAATGTCGGCTATGGATCTTGCTAATACTTCCGAACCATCGGAACCTAGTGTCGATTTTCAAAAAATAAAACTAACATCAACAATAGCTGTTAAGTTTGAATTAAAATAAAACCTTTGTTTGCCATGGTGAAATACCTTTGTGTGCCTTCGTGAAATACCTTAATGAGTCTTTGTGTTTAAAAATATTTTAGCTCAAAAGCTCAAAAGGTATTTCACCATGACAAACAAAGTAAATACAAAACGAATCATCATTACAATTGATTTTTTATACTTTTGTTCGTCTTTTAAAAACTTCGAAATAAATGAAAATAGGAATTGTAGGAGTAGGTTTACTCGGAAGCTCTTTGGCCGTTGCACTAAAAAATAAATTACAAGATGAAATAGAAATAACAGCCTTCTCAAGCGAATCGACATTGGAAAAGGCCCGGGCTATGAATCTATTTGCCGGATTTCATTCCTACAACGAAATTTCTACAGCTATCGATGGTCTCGATATATTGTTTCTTTGCTCACCGATAAAAGTTATTTTAGAACATATAGAACGCATTTCAGAGGCACCGGCTTTAAGTAAACCTATCATCATAACCGATGTTGGAAGCACGAAACGCCTTATAATGGAAAAAGCTGAAAAATGCTTTGCACAACGTAAAGATATAATATTCATTGGTGGTCATCCAATGGCTGGTAACGAGTTTAAGGGTATCGATGCAAACGATAAAAGCTTGTACGAAAATGCTATATATGTCGTAACACCTACACCTCAAACCGAAGATGAACATGTAAGTAAACTCCTCGATATTGTTAAACTGGTAGGAGCAATTCCTTTGATTCTTGATCCGGTAAAGCACGATAGAGCAGTAGCCGGCATTTCGCATTTGCCACAAATGATGGCATCGGGCTTAGTCGATATGATTTCGAAAGAAGATAACGCTGAACTATCGAAGACGTTAAGTGCAGGTGGATTTCGCGATATGACACGAATAGCATCGTCGCAATACAGAATGTGGGAAGACATTGTTGAAACCAATAAAGATAATATCTTCGATTTAATCGATGCTTATATCACCGAACTTAGCTTTATCAAAGACTCAATTAAAAATAAATCGCTCGATGGCATTTTTGAAAACGCACGCAACACCCGCGAGCTCATTCAAAAAGGTAAAAAAGGTTTGTTACAGCAACAATTGTTCGAAATATTTGTGCGTATTCCTGACGAACCGGGAATGATTCTTAAAATATCGACAATCGTTGCCGAAGAAAATTTGAATATCAAAGACATATCTATTCAACAAAGCAGGGAACAAGATGGTGGTCAATTCCGTCTTGGTTTTGCAACGCTTGCCGATAGCGAAAAAGCGGTGGAATGTTTAACAAAACAAGGGTATTTTGCAAAAACAATTGAATAGAAAAGGTTGTTAATTAAATATTCTGCCTTTGTTGAGATCTTGAATGTGAACTCTCATCTCTCCAACGGTAATGTATTATTCATTATTATTATTTCTAGAGTTAGTACAGTAATATCGAGTCATTAAAATACAATACAGGAAGATTCCAAAGAAGTTATCTTATCATCAACCCTCGTATTCACTACCTAATTATAGGTATAGTAAAATACTATTATTAGATTATATTTATTGTATTAAATTAAATGACATTTGTAAGCACATAAACCTTAAATTTAAAGATCATGTCAAACAAGAAACTTCATTACGAAACACTGCAGGTTCACGCAGGACAAGTTGCCGATCCAACCACCAACTCGCGTGCAGTACCTATTTATCAAACATCATCGTATGTATTCAATAATGCCGAACATGGTGCAAATTTGTTTGCATTAAAAGAGTTCGGTAATATCTACACCCGTTTGATGAACCCAACAACCGATGTTCTTGAAAAACGTTTGGCCGCTCTCGAAGGTGGTGTTGCTGCTGTTGCTACTGCATCAGGACAATCGGCACAGTTTCTTGCTCTTCATACTATTGTTGAAGCCGGCGAAAATATAGTAAGCACATCGTTTCTTTACGGGGGAACATACAATCAATTTAAAGTAGCCTTCAAACGTTTAGGCATTGATGTCCGTTTTGCTAAAGGCGACAACCCTTTGGATTTTGAAAAACTAATTGATGAAAAAACCAAAGCTATCTATCTCGAAACAATTGGTAATCCTGAATTTAACGTACCCGATTTCGAAGCATTTGGAAAATTGGCTCAAAAGCACGGTATTCCACTCGTTGTTGATAATACCTTTGGTGCAGCTGGATATCTTTGTCGTCCCATAGATTTTGGAGCAAATGTCGTTACAGCTTCGGCAACAAAATGGATAGGTGGACATGGAACAAGCATAGGTGGAATAGTTATCGATGCAGGTAACTTCAACTGGGGAAATGGAAACTTTCCTAACTTCACCGAACCCTCTGAAGGATATCATGGTCTGAAATTCTGGGAAGTATTTGGTAGTGAAGGTCCGTTTGGAAACATTGCTCTTGCTATTCGTGCCAGGGTTGAAGGTTTACGCGATATAGGTCCATGTATCAGTCCGTTCAATTCGTTCCTATTATTACAAGGTATAGAAACACTTTCACTTCGCGTTCAACGTACCGTTGATAATGCACAAGCAATTGCGGAATGGCTTTCGAAACATCCAAAAGTTGAGAGCGTTAACTATCCGGGCTTGGCTTCAAGTAAATATCATACGTTAGCTAAGAAATATCTATCAAACGGATTTGGTGGAGTATTGTCGTTCACCATTAAAGCTGATAAAGATAAAGCATCGAAATTTATTGAAGGTTTGGAATTAATCAGCCATCTAGCAAATGTAGGTGATGCTAAAACACTTATCATACATCCGGCTAGTACAACACATCAACAATTATCCGATGAAGAACAAATCATATCGGGCATATATCCTAATGCTCTTCGTTTGTCGTTAGGTATTGAACATATTGATGATATTAAAGCCGATTTGGAACAAGCTTTTGCTAAAATATAATCGTTTCGATTAGCATAGATAAAAAATAACACCCCGAGGGTTTTTAAAACCCTCGGGGTGTTATTTTTTATCTATGCTATATATTTACCCTTTTAGTATTAAAGTTCCAACTCTAAAACTAATTCCTGATCTATTTCTTGTTGATGAAATGTATAAAAAGCATCTAAGCCACCAAACCAATTAATAACTTCATCTCTTTTAATATTTGTAGGTTTTACTGTTAAGAAACTTTTAAATGATGAGTATTTCCAATTTCGTATATCATTTACAAAACCATGATGAACCGGATTGAAATGGATATAATGAATTATACTTAGGAAATAATCATTGCTTATAATTTCTTTACGTTCAAAACTATCACAAAATAATTTTCCTTTTCTGGAAAATGACTTGTTATAAGCTTTGGTATAAGCATTAAAGAAATTTCCTATCTTTTGGGATATTGCAAGATTTAGACCCCGAGGGTTTTTAAAACCCTCGGGGTCTAAATCTTGCAACTCCTTTTCTGACTTTATCCTAACAGCTAAATGAAAGTGATTTGGCATTAAGCAAAACGCAAAAGTATCAGCTATGGGAAGGACATATTCTTTATATTTACGGAGAAAATAAATATAATTTTCGTGCGAACGAAAGAGATTTTCGTTACCTACCGCATGATTGTATATGTGGTAAACTTTGTTCGCATCTAATGGGATTCTTTTATTTCCCATAATAGTACTTATTAATATTATAAACTACGAGTGATTCTGATTTAATTAAATAACACCCCGAGGGTTTTTAAAACCCTCGGGGTGTTATTTAATTAAATCAGAAATCCATTATTATCCCATCATTACCACCACATCAGTTATAGCTGTTAATTTTTCAACAGGAATATAATTACCAATCATTGCTTCACCATTTACCGTTAGTTTCACAACGCCCTTTTCAACTCTGTTATAATTTTCAACCTTAATGTTTACCACTGTGCCACGATATTTGCGACTTGCAGTAAAGCCATTCCAATCAGCAGGAATACAAGGATTAATCGTTAATCCTTTATATTCGGGTTGAATACCTAGGATATGTTGTGCGGCAGTAAAATAAGCCCATGCTGCAGTTCCACTTAACCATGGACAACGGCTTTGTCCTGCACGTGAATTGTATTTAGAATGTGTTGATTGTGCATAAACATATGGTTCTATCTGGCGAACTTCAGCACGGTCGTTATATGAAGCAGGGAGATATGCTTTATAATTCTTCATTGCTCTTGTTCCATGACCTAAAATACAATCGGCCATTATTGCCCAACCTTGTGTATGTTGGAATATGGCTCCATTTTCTTTCATTCCTTTATTAAACAACGGAGCTTTAATAACCGACGATTCTGTCTTTTCATATGGAGGATCACAAAGTACTAAGCCAAATTCTGTAGCTAAATATTTCTCTACACTATTCATAACTACTTCGGCACGTTCGCCTTTTGCAGCTCCCGAAATAATAGCCCACGATTGTGGATTTAGGAATATGTTTCCTTCTTCACTTTCTTTAGAACCGAATTTATAACCGCTGTCTTTGTAAGCACGCAAATACCATTCGCCATCCCAAGCATGTTTTTCTATGTTGCTATCTAAAATTGCTTGTTGTGTATTAACCCAATCTATTTCGTTTTGTTTGTTACCCAGCATTGCACAGATGTCAGCATAAACATTCATTGCATAACGTAATTGCATTGCAACGAATACTGTTTCTCCTTTTGCTCCAAGAACCAAACAATCGTTCCAGTCGGCATGCAGCCCGCAAGGTAAACCATGACTTCCCAAACGATCAAGATTAAATTGTATAGCTCTGCGTAAATGGTCGAGAACGGTTCCCGCATCTTTATCGCTATATGGTAAAACTTTTGAATAGAAATTAATGTCACCTGTTTCTTTAACATAAGCAGGAACAGTATTGAACAACCACATACAATCGTCAGAGCGAAATGCTTTTTCGGGAGTTTGTTCTTCTTTCCCCGGATTATGAGCATAAGGTTTTACAACGGGCATAGCACCACCATTTGCATTTTGTCCGGTAAGCATTAGTTCTAATCTACTGATAGCTTCTTCGGGGATATTATGTAATACTCCTATCATATCCTGAATGGTATCGCGATAACCTAAGCCGTCGCGTTCTCCACTATAAATAAGACTTGCAGCACGGCTCCAAGCAAAGGTAATGAGATTATTAAACGGATTCCACATGTTAATCATGCTATTGAATCCTGCATCGGGAGTTTGAGCTGTCAATCCTTCAATACGTCCATGCCAATATGCTACCACCTTTTGATATTCTTCATCCACTTTATCAGGTGTTGCAACTATTTGTGCAGCCTTTTTGCCTTCAACAGCAGCTGCTCCAATACCTAGTACGACAGTAAATTCTTTTGTTTCACCCGGCTCAAGATCTATTTCCATTTGTAACGTACCGCAGCCATTATCGCCTTCGGTCAAAGAGTTTGAACATTGTCCGTTAACAACAGAACGTGGATTGGCATAGGTATGATAATCGCCAATAAACTTTTCACGGTCGCTATCGAATCCGGTAACCGGTTGACCAACTACTCCAATAAACGAATGGCGGGCTTGGTCTTTATTTTGAAAATTCTCTGGATCAACAGGAATGAAAAGATTTGATCCATGATCGACAAAACCATTATCATAAGCCGTTTTTACAATGTATTGTGTGTATTGTAAATTATTTTGATCGTCGTGCATATTCCAGTTAGAAGCAAACTCAACATAGGTAAAAGCTCTTAACGAACGTTTTTTGCCACTATCATTTGTTACTTTAACTCTCCACACTTCAAAATCTTGTTCCATCGGTACAAAATACAATGTCTCTGTTTTGATACCGGTGTATTCTGAACTGATGATTGTATAAGCAGATCCATGACGACATTCACTTTTATAACTATCAAGCGGTTTACCAACCGGTTGCCATGAACCCGACCAGAAATCTTTATTGTCTTTATCGTGAAGGTAAATATAGCGACCCGGTTGATCGAGTGGAACGGTATTAAACTTCAATCGCATAAAACGACCTTGCACACTTGAACGGAAGAAACTATATCCTCCCGCATTATTAGTAATAATAGCTCCATAGCGGGTATCGCCAAGATAGTTACTCCACGATTTTGGAGTGTTTGGTTTTGTAACCACGTATTCTTTACGTGCATCGTCGAAATATCCGAATTGCATAGTGAATCTGATTTATTTATTAGAAATCCAAAGATACTAAAAAATGATTTTAATGTTTTCGTTGTTCATTGTATTAAAATAAAAAAGCCGAACATTGCTGCTCGGCTTTTTTATTTTAATACATTTTTATTCTTTAATAATTTTCTGACTATAGACTTTCTCGCCTGCTTTAACCTTTATAATATACATCCCGGCAGACAGGGATTGTGTATTAATAGTAATAATGTTTTGAGACTCATATTTTATTTCACGAATAACGGTCCCAAGAATATTCCATATCGTAATAGTTCCTGAAGCTGATTTAGAACCAAATTCAATATTCAAAATGTTATTTACAGGATTTGGATATATTGTAATATCTGCTTTTGTAATTATTGAAGTTTCAGTTGTTGATGTCTCGCCTAAGTCAATCGTTTTATTCCCATTAGTATCGCCTAATACTTCAGGATTGTTGATTTGTGAATCGCCATTAATATCGCCAATAACTTCTGATTTTGATTGAATAACGCCGTCTCCATTTTTATCACCACAAATTTCTGTACCTGAAATAGTTCCGTCACCACTTACATCACCACAAATTTCATTTCTTATACTTGACTTTAATGATATTTCTGTGGAATTATCTATTACTTCATTTCCGTTGAGATCGCCTGCAATTTCATTCCCATCAATTTTTTTGTCTCCGTTTACGTCACCGGCTATTTCGCCATTGTCTATAATGCCGTCTCCATTAATATCACCTGCTACTTCATTGTCGTCAATAATACCATTATTATTAATGTCGCCTACAACTTTAAATGTAATATGATAATGGATTGTACTATCACAACCAATGTTGGTCTTTAATTTTAAATCATAATCGCCATCATTAGAATAATACGATGTTCCAAGATATAAACTATCGCCTTTAATTAACGAAAGTGAAACATCTATACCTTGTGGTTCAATAATATAAATAGAAGATGTAACAACACTATCTCTTCCTTTGCTTGTTTTGAACCAATCGATAAATGTACCTTGCACTGAATGTCCATTGTAAGATTCACCAGAACATAATACAACATTCAGATAATGTGTTAGCGTATCAGATTCATATTTTATTATATAATGTATTACACTATCGCACCCTAACGTATTTGTTGTTTTGTAATCTACCTCTGTTGGACTTTTATAATAAACAGAATTAATTAATATACTGTCTCCCTTTGCGATGAGTACCGTTTGATCGGATATGTAATTAGGCATTATAAATAAGTGTATCACAACCATGCTATCAATTCCTGTACTTGATGTATACTTTTCTGTATAATCGCCACTTACGGTATAATCTTTATATGTTTCTCCAAAACATATATTTATATTAACTTGTGTATATTGTGAATAAATAGAATCCTTTGCTTTTGGTAAAATGGTATAATGGGTAATGCTATCGCAACCAAATGTAGTTTTTGACATAACTGATACTGTATCGTTTACTCTATAATAGTTCGATCCGAATAATATACTATCTCCATTATAAAGATAGAGAATACTATTCTCAGTCAATTGTGTTTGAATAGATAAATGGGTTAACACAATCAAACTATCTATTCCAGATTGACCCTTTAATGTATCTATAAATGTTGCATTGTCAAAATGTCCATTGTAACCTTCACCTTTACATCTTACAATGTATTCATTTTGATATTGGGTTTGATATGGTGTTACTGTAATAACTGAAGAAACAACTAAATCAGGATTTTCGTCTGATATTCCCGTTATCTGTACTGTTCCTACGTTTAACCCTGAAACTAAGCCATATGAATCAATACTTGCTATGGTCGGATCGGATGATTTCCATAGTATTGTTTTCATTGATGCATTATATGGTGTGTAATTAACCTGAATGCGTACATTTTCTGATTCTTGAATTGATAGTGACGATTGATAAACAGAT
>Ga0265338_10008725_pt1 | contig 12254 bp, 9 predicted proteins | sample 42126metaG_FD_193579 | JGI IMG/M metagenome (GOLD analysis project Ga0265338, IMG submission 193579) | Rhizosphere microbial communities from Carex aquatilis grown in University of Washington, Seatle, WA, United States - 4-21-26 metaG | ecosystem: Host-associated > Plants > Roots > Rhizosphere >... | reverse complement strand
CACAGTGGTACTCGCCACTGCAGTGATGAGCGACAAGGACAGGGAAGGGATTGATTTCTTCCCGCTCGTCGTTGATTACGAGGAAAAGTTTTATGCTTCGGGCAAAATCCTAGGCTCGCGCTTCGTGCGCCGTGAAGGTAAGCCATCGGACGAGTCTATTTTGAGCGGGCGAATTGTCGATAGAACGATTCGGCCGCTTTTTGAACAACACATTCGCCGCGAAGTGCAGGTTATTGTCACCGTGCTTTCCGTAGACGAGGATTATCCTGATGTTTTGGCGGTTATCGCCGCTTCGCTTGCCGTGGGCACTTCCGATATTCCCTGGAATGGCCCAGTGAGCGCTATTCGTATTGGTAAAATAAAAAATGGCGCGGGCAATGGCGAAACGAAATTTGAAATAAATCCTGGCTATAACTACCGCGACCATATTGATTTTGAAATGGATATGGTGGCCTGCGGCAAAGATGGAATGATTAATATGATTGAAGTGGGAAGCAAGGAAATTTCTAATGAATTAGTGGCCAGCGCCTTGCAAGCGGCCAGCGTGGAAATTGAAAAACTCCAGAAATTTCAGGAAAAAATTATTGCCGATCGCGGCAAAAAGAAAGTGAGCGTGCCGAAAAAAGAGTTTTCTCCCGCCGCGCAGAAGCGTTTTGAAAAAGAATACGCACCCCGGCTAGATGCAGCCGTTTTCACCGGTAAAGCCGGCCACGAAACGGTTGATATGATGAAAAAAGAGTGGTTAAAAATGTGTACTGAAAATTTTGCCGATGAAGTTGCCCTCGCCGAAGAGTGGTTTGAAGAAGCGGTGAATGCTCTGCTTCATCGCGAAGCCATTGAAAATGGCCGGCGCGCCGATGGCCGCGGCCTTGATGATGTGCGCCCGCTTTTTGCCCAGGCTGGTGGATTTTCACCAATGCTTCATGGTACCGGTATTTTCTACCGTGGCGAAACACATGTGTTTTCCGCGCTTACCCTTGGCGGACCGCAAGATGCGCAAATAGTTGACGGCTCACCTGCCGATGAGCCAAAGCGCTTTATGCACCACTATAACTTTCCACCATTTTCTACTGGCGAAACTGGCCGCTTGGGTGGCACCAATCGCCGCATGATAGGCCACGGCGCTCTGGCTGAAAAAGCCCTTGTACCAATAATTCCTTCCAAAGAGAAATTCCCCTATACAATCCGCCTTGTTTCAGAGACGATGTCTTCTAATGGCTCTTCTTCTATGGCCTCCGTTTGCGCAAGCACACTCGCTCTCATGGACGGTGGCGTACCTATCTCAGCGCCGGTGGCTGGAATTGCCTCAGGCCTCATGATGGAGTCGCCGAAGAAATATGCGCTTTTAACCGACATTCAAGGCCCCGAAGACCACCACGGCGATATGGATTTTAAAGTAGCTGGCACTCGCACTGGCATCACTGCTATTCAAATGGATGTGAAAGTTGGCGGCATACCCCTTCCTATTTTGACTGAGGCTCTTGAGAAGGCTGGGGTCGCCCGCATGAAAATTTTAGACACACTAGGCAAGGCTATTGCCACCCCTCGCGCCGATATTTCCCCGAAAGCGCCGAAAATTCTTACCCTCACCATTTCTCCCGACCAAATCGGCATGGTTATTGGTCCGAGCGGCAAAATGATTAAGAGCATCAAAGAAAAAACTGGCGCAGAAATTGATATTGATGACGACGGCACCGTATTCATCACCGGCAAAGCCGGCGGGGCCGAAGCGGCCCGCGACTTTATCGCCGGCCTCACTAAGGAATATAAGAAAGGGGAGCGCTTCACCGGCACGGTCACCCGCCTCATGGATTTTGGCGCTTTCGTAAAAATCGGCCCAAACGCCGAGGGCATGGTGCATGTTTCCGAAATCGCCCCGTTCCGTGTGGATAGAATTTCCACAGTCCTCCAGATAGGCCAAGAAGTTCCTGTTATAATTAAAGAGATTGATGAGAAAAAACGCATCAATCTTTCCATTAAACAAGCCGACCCTGATTTCATTAAAAAACCGCCAACCACCCCACCCACTCCGCCACCGGCACCTTTAGCATTGTAGTACCTATGGATCCAATCGTTCCTCAAAAACCCAATGGCCAGCCCGCCACTATTGGCGGCATTCCAGAACCCACTCTACATGCCGGAGGTAACGTTCTAGAGGGATTGCAAGCGGCCATAGCCGCCGAGCAAGCGCCACACGGCCCAGCAAAAGAAACACTCGTCGCCGACCTGCACAACGAAGAACACGGCATTCCCAAATTACGCACGTTTGAAAGCGATGCCGCCGAAGCTGTGCAAAAACATAGCGTTTCAAGCGTCTCCATTGCCGCTCAAAAAATTCAAGAGAAAAGCGTGGAGCCTGAAATCGGGCGTACCGAGATAGTTAGTAATGCCATAAAAAATGTGGCCATGATTTTGGGAGCCCTAATCCTCATAGGAGGAAGCTGCGGAGCCGTATGGTATGCGTTCGTCGTGAGCCAACCAAAACAGGCTTCAGTACTGCAATCCAACCCTTCGAACAATGTATTAATCGGCGTAGACGACGTAAAAACAGTCAGTATGGGTCAGCAACAAAATTCTCTGGATGCCTTTATGCAAGGGGCGAATCTACTTGCGACAGAAAAGGGAACTATCGTACAAATTTCAATCACCGCCGCCGGCACCAGCACGTCACTTGATGCGGGCACATTCTTAAGCGACCTTAACGCGAATAATATGCCGAGTTGGCTGCCGCGGGCAGTTGGCCCGGGCTATGTCGCCGGCTTCTATCACAATGCCACCAGTTGGAATCCTTTTATGCTTTTTAGTGTTTCTTCTTATGACAATGCTTTCGCCGCCATGTTGCAATGGGAAGCAAATTTAGGCAGTGACCTAGCCCCCCTCTATCAGAAATCAAGCACGAGCACTGCGCCAACAATAGCTTCCACCACAACCGCGACATCCTCTACTCCTAAAAACACGCCTGTCATTCTTTCTTTACCACCAGCCTGGAGCGATGTTTTTATCGCCAACAAAGACACTCGTGCTTTGGGGATACCTGGCCAAAAACCACTTCTGTTGTATGCATTTCCAACACAAAATGTCCTAGTGATTACCACGAGTCAGGAGGCGGCCATTGAGATTTTTGATCGCCTTGTGGCCCGCCAGTTTGTCCACTAAACTACCAGTATGAAAAGAGACATCGCTTTATACGAACAACTACTCTCTAAGGAAAGGGTAGCGGTTTTGAGCGAGCTGCACGAGGCCGGCGCAAACGTTGATGAAGAAGGCCGCCAGCACTGGGAAGCAAAAACGTCCGACGTAGATACGTTACGCTCCGACACAAGCGATGTCGCTGAACGCCTAGAAACCTATGGGGAAAATGCTGCGCTTATTCGCCGACTCAGCCTCCGCTTTTCGGAAGTAAATGCCGCTTTGACAAAAATAAAATTAAACAACGGTTCATTTGGACTGTGTCGTGTTTGCGACAAAGAGATTGAAAATGACCGCTTAGCAGCCAATCCCGCGGCCACAACCTGCAAACAACACATGAGGAGTTAAGAGATTTAAGAAAGTTTTATCTTTTCTTCAGGACTATTTTAACAACATGCTTTAGCATTAGAGCATGCCTTTTGCCACTGTTTTTGCCGCCCAAGCCACACTTGCCAAAGTGACCGTTATCTCCGTGGAAGCCGATGTAACGCGCGGCTTGCATGCCCTTTCTATTGTCGGCCTACCCGACAAAGCCGTTGAGGAATCGTGGGACCGCATATCGGCGGCCATAAAAAATTCCGGCTTCGCGTCGCCCAAAAGCAAGAACCATAAAGTGGTGCTTTCATTAGCGCCCGCCGACCTGAAAAAAAGCGGGCCGGCTTTTGACGTTCCTATGGCCTTGGCCTACCTTTTGGCGGCGGAAGAAATCTGTTTCAACTCAGCTGGCAAAATTTTTCTGGGTGAACTAGCCCTGAATGGGCGCGTTCGAGCAATTCCCGGCATTGTCGCTTTAGCACGAGAAATGACCAAACACGGCTTCACTGAGCTATATGTGCCCAAAGAAAACGCAGCCGAAGCGGCACTCGTACACGATGTCGCCGTGTATCCTTTTTCTTCCCTCACCGAATTACTATTCCACCTCACGGGTCAGGAAAAAATAAAAAAGTATACCGCCCAAGAAAGTCCTCCCGCACCAGCACCTAAAAACGAAATAGATATGACCGACATTAAAGGTAACGCTCAGGCAAAACGGATGTTGGAAATAGCCGCGGCCGGCGGCCATCACTCAGCCCTCTGGGGCCCGCCAGGCACTGGCAAAACCATGCTGGCAAAAGCTTTTTGTCAGCTCTTACCAGAATTATCCGAAAAAGAAACTTTGGAGGTTATGGCTATATATTCCGTGGCCGGCGCCACGCCACCACCGCCAGGCCGGCCACCATTTAGAGCCCCACACCACACCGCCTCGTATGGGGCTGTTCTTGGGGGCGGCTCACCGCCTAAAGCAGGTGAACTCACTCTGGCCCACCACGGAGTGCTCTTTCTGGATGAATTCCCAGAATTCAATCGCCAAGTCATAGAAAGCCTGCGAGAACCTCTTGAAGAAGGCGTTGCTCGCGTTTCGCGCATCGGTGGCACCGTCGCCCTGCCGGCCAAAATAATTCTTATCGTCGCCCTTAACCCGTGCCCGTGCGGCTATTTCGGCTCCAGTAAAAAAGAATGTGTGTGTGCCGCCCACGACCGCCTGCGCTATGCCCGCCGTCTTTCCGGACCGATCATTGATCGCATTGATCTATGGACCGAAGTTCAAGAGGTGGAATACGAGGCGCTTATTGAGCGGGGCAACACTTTAGGAGTGGAAACTGGAGCACTATCACTCCAAAAGCGTATTACCAACGCCCGAGCTATTCAAAAAGAACGTCTGCAACAACTCGGTAGCGTAGGCACTCGCAATGCCGACCTCTGCGGTCGCGACGTCGCCACGCTCGCCATAGGCCCCGAAGCCGAACGCCTGCTTGTCGCCCTCTCCCGCAAACACTCGCTCTCGGGGCGCGCCCATCATCACATTATTAAAATAGCCCAAACCATTGCTGATTTGAGCGAGATAGCGTGCATTGGCACGGCAGAAATTCTAGAAGCCTTTCAATATAGGCCGACGGCCCTGGGAGACGAGCGCCACTAAAAGCAACTTAAAACGGATTAGCGTAGCCGTTATTACGAATCTCAAAATGCACATGACACCCCGTGCCGCCCTCCTTATCAACTTCACCAGTGTGACCAATAGCCCCTATCTGCTGACCCTGAGCCACGCTTTGGCCAGCCGCAACCATAAGTGTTTCCATGTGTGCATAGAGCGTCTCTGAGCCGTTGGAGTGATTTATTTTCACATAGCCGCCATAACCGCCGTTCCACCCCGTAGCATCGGCTGTGGCAACCGTGCCAGTAGCTGAAGCATATATCGGCGTGCCGCAGTCTTCAGCTAAGTCAACCGCATTATGGCCATGAATGCCTTGGGTTTTGAGGCCACCGATAATAGGTCGCAAATAATAGCCGTCGGGAGAAAAAATCTTTGTGACGGCCGGCGCTATTATGATGGGTTCGGTTGGAATTTTAACAGCGGATGCCGGAGCAGTATCGGAAATTGTGGCCGCCTGCGCGGAGTAGGAAACCGCGTCTTTGACCTGCGAAGAGCCCGTAGCTTTCGGCGCGACCGACCCGACGACCGGAATAAAAAGTTTTTGACCGATTTTTATGCTATTCGTGGTAAGATTGTTAGCTCCCTTCACCGCAGAAACACTTAAACCAAAATGTTTAGCGATACTGAGAAGATTGTCCCCGGAAACAACGACATACACCGAGGTGGTAGTGGTGGAAACAGGGGAGAAGGCGGCAGGCAGAACTACTTGAACACTCGACTCGGCGGGAACATCAACAGAACGAGTGGTTGTACCGAGCACTTTACTGCCACTATTTTGCGGCGCCTGTAAAATGGGCACTTGTTGCGACGCCACACTTGCCACCGATGGCGACGTAACTGGCTTAGTAAAAAAGAGGCCAATATCGGAAAAGAAGCTCGCTTGGGCAGGCGAAGGCTTAGAGCTAGCGGCAATAGCAATAAAAGCAAGGGCAAAAAAAAGTGCCGTTCTATATGTCACCAGGCCGACAAAACGAGTACGGAGTCGACGAGGGTCTTGTGGAGAGGATATAATAAGCCCTTGTTTATATACGGTAGTTCAGAAACCCAAACAGCCGTTTCAGAATAATGGCGCCCGAAAGATAGTGACGCTTGCATATAAGTATACCAAGAGGGGTAAGCCGGTCAACCTCGTTTTTAATTACCAACAAAAAAACAAATGAGTCAAGAAATTTTACTAAACGAGGCCCAAAAACAAGCGGTTTTGCATAAAAACGGCCCGCTTTTGATAATTGCCGGCGCTGGTGCCGGTAAGACGAAGACTGTCACTGAGCGCATCGTTGAACTCATCAAAACCGGGGTAGCACCCTCCAAAATCCTAGCAGTAACCTTCACCAACAAGGCCGCTCACGAGATGAATGACCGCGTTAACCACCGTTTGGCCAATGAGCCGGCCCTCAACCGCCCTGTTTCCCTCACTGAAAAGCCATTTGTTAGTACCTTTCACTCGCTCGGCGTGCACATCATCAAGGAAAATGCCACGCTTCTCGGCTTACCACGACGTTTCGCCATTTTTGACCGAAGCGATTCCAAACGCGCAGTAAAGCAGGCCGAGGAAGCAGTCGGCGTTGATCCAAAGCAGTTTGACCCGGCAAAAATCCTTAGCGCAATTTCCCGGGCCAAGGGTAATGCCCAAACCCTTGCCGCCTATAAGGAGCACAGTAGTAGCGATTTCTACCCCAACCTCGTTGGCCGAGTGTGGGAACACTACGAACAAATCTTGGCCAAGGAAAAATCGCTGGATTTTGACGACCTCCTTCTTAAAACCGTCTGGCTCCTTAAAAACAACCCCGACATTCTGGCTCACTACCAAAACACCTGGCAATACATCCATATTGATGAATACCAGGACACTAACCCGGTGCAATACCAAATAACCAAGCTTTTAGCCGCCAAACACCAAAATATCTGCGTCGTTGGTGACATTGACCAAATGATCTACTCCTGGCGCGGAGCAACCTTAGAAAATATTATGGATTTTGAGAAGGATTATCCTGATGCCACCGTCGTTTTGCTGGAACAAAATTATCGTTCCACCAAAATAATCCTGGAAGCGGCCAATCGTATCATTGAGAAAAATCTGCGTCGCCGTCCCAAAAAACTCTTTACCCAAAATGCCGACGGGGAAATGATCGGCGTCTACAGCGGCTATGATGAAGCCGATGAGGCCGACTTCATCGCTCAAAAAGCTGCCGACCTAGTGCGAGGCGGCGTTTCCGCCCGCGACATTGCCGTGCTCTATCGCGCCAATTTTCAATCCCGTGCCCTTGAGGAAGCTTTTCTTGATCACCAAGTGAACTACCAGGTGTTAGGCACCCGCTTTTTTGAACGCAAAGAAGTGAAGGATGTATTGAGTTATCTGCGGGCAGCCATGACGCCGGAAAGCACCGCCGACATTAATCGTATTATTAATATTCCCGCCCGCGGCATCGGCAAAGTAACTATGGCAAAAATCCTTTCTGGCCAGCGACAGGGCCTACCAGGAGCAACCGCCGCAAAAGTAGATGAATTCTATAAAATTCTTGAGGATATACGCACCTACGTTGATTCGCACCTGCCGAGTGAAACAATAAAGTTTGTTGTTAAGCAATCCGGCATAGAAGCGGCCCTAAAAAAAACCATAACCGAAGAGGATGTGGAGCGCCTGGAAAACATAAAGGAACTGGCCAGTTTGGCAATCCGCTACGATGGTCTGCCGCCAGGAGAAGGCATAGAACAACTACTAACCGATGCCGCCCTTGCTTCCGACCAGGATTCACTAGTTAAAAACCAAGACGCCGTAAAGCTCATGACCGTCCACGCCTCAAAAGGCCTGGAGTTTGATTATGTTTTCATTAGCGGCCTGGAGGAAGGGCTTTTCCCGCATGAGCGTCTCGGTGGCGACCAGAACGAAACAGGGAAAGCTGGTGGCTACGACGACGAAGAGGAGCGGCGCCTTTTTTATGTCGCCTTGACCCGTGCCCGCAAGAAGGTCTATCTTACCTATGCCGGCATCCGTACAGTTTTCGGCTCCAAGCAAGTTAACGTGCCATCGCAATTTATCATGGACATAAACGACGACCTTGCTGTTCCCGAGGAACATCCGAGCGTCAAAAAACGTCCTCTCAAAACAATTTACTTTGATATTTAAGGGAACACTAAGGGAACACTTATGAAGCACCACCTTTCACCAAACAAATCCGACCCAAAAAAACTTTTTCAAAAGAAATCATTGGGCCAACATTTTTTGCGTTCAGAAAAAGTACTTGAGGAAATGTGCGCCGAGGCCGAAGTAAACACGGGCGATGTGGTGCTGGAAATAGGCCCGGGGGAGGGAACGCTAACCACCACACTCCTCGCAAAAGGTGCGACGGTTATCGCCCTGGAGAAAGACCATCGCCTCATTCCTATTCTCCAGGAAAAATTCGCCACAGAAATCACTGAGAAAAAACTCATCCTTAAAGAAGCCGATGTCCTTGAATTTGACCCAGCGGAAATTGCCGCACCTATCTATAAAATAGTCGCCAACATCCCTTATTATATTACTGGCGCCATTCTGGAAAAGTTTTTAAGTGCCGTCCGCCAACCCTCATGCATGGTTCTGCTAGTTCAAAAAGAAATTGCCGAAAGAATTGTGGCTCGCGATGGCAAAGAAAGTATTCTTTCAATAAGTGTCAAAGCATATGGCCAGCCGAAGAACGTGCAAAAAGTTTCGCGTGGTCTTTTTTCTCCGCCACCAAAAGTGGATTCGGCAATTCTTGCTATTTCAAATATTTCTAAAAAAAATTTTAAGAACGCCGAGGAGGAGAACTCGTTTTTCAAAATCGTAAAAGCCGGCTTCGCCCACAAAAGAAAAATGCTTAAAAACAATCTCGCCGATATTGGCATTATCTACGAAACAAACGCCCGCGCGGAAGAACTTCCCGTGCAGGAATGGCTCACTATATCGTCGGCGACACGCCTGTCTCCGGAGTTATGAGCCCATAATTGGGCATATAAACACAATAGGGTTCAACACCAATAAGACAAACTCCCGCTCCTTGAGTATATGTTCCCAGCACCCACGTTTCTGGCCGAATGTAGTAATTAGAAAATAGTACGGGAGTTACAGGAGCGGCGAAAGCCCCTGCAGTATAGCCTGTTGTGGGAATGATAGGACCGGCAGAGGATACACTATAATGAAGTGCTATAAAAAAATCCCAACTGAGAGCGGGGGCGCAGGTGCACGGTATATTAACAACGTCAAAGCCACCAAAAAAAGGCAACGCCGAAGCGAGAAGCGAAAGGGGGGTCAGAAGCCCAATACCACCAACCAATAGACTGACAAAAAATAGTAGACTTTTTTTCATATACTCACTGAAAAGTTTTTAGCCGCTGGCGTATAGCCATTATTGTTCACCACTTCTATAGTATCAGGAATAGAGATAGCTCCGGAACCCATACTTGCCGCAACCCGCATTTGCTCCGGCGTAATATGCACAACGAGCGTTCGGCCATCTGGCGACGGCACATTGAAGATTGTATCAAATGCGGTAATAACCTCGTTACCAGTAGCGGTGAAGCCGCTGCCGGAAATCACGAGCGTGCCACCCCAACGAACTTTTGCCGGCAAAACTGAAATAACCGTGACTTTTGGACTGGTTGGCGCTCGTACGACAAAAAAAGCCGTATTACTCATACCAGAGCTGTTACTAATAGCAACATCGTAGCGACCAACGGGAAAAGAGGGAAGAGTAAAAGAAAGAATACCACCGGCTGAAGGCTTTAAGTTTTTGACTACAAAAACTTGACCAGTAGACGAAGCTTCAAAATAAACGCTGTTCGCGGAAGATGTCTGCAAATTAAGAGCAACGACATTTACATTTACCCCCGGCAAACCGCTTTGAACGCTCAAACTCTTAACAAGAACGCCATTTCCTAGCGTTTGGGCATATGCTGGGGGATGAATTTGAGGTGCCTGCCTATAAACCAACGCAGTATTGATCGAAGTGTAGATAGAATTTTGAATTCCCACGATTTTTCTATCGGTTGAATATACATCCACACTACCTGTGGCCACCCTATATGCCGCCAGAGGGTCAACAGAAACAACAACTGGCGCGCTCGCCCAGGGCCAAAACTGGCCCCAGAAAGAACTTGCTAAAACCGCCGCCGCCAAAAAAATTCCCTTATGCACGTATGATATAATAACCCCATGAGCCGCCGCCCGCCAGCGCCGTCGAGGAAGATTTTGCCTATTCTGGCTGTTTGTGTTGTAAGCATCGGCTTAGTTATGGTGATTCTTTTTTATAATCCACAAGCAGCCGCACACCAGCAGGCCTTAACCAACCTTAACGTGGTCAATACCACCGGCCTCGCCGATGCTGTATACCAAAAAATCCAAAGCCAACTTATGGCGTTAGCGACTTCCTCACCCGCGGACACAACCACAAGCACTGGCTCAGGCAACAGCATAGCCACAGCCGCAAAGCCTTTAACCGCAACTGAGGCCCTTTCCCAAGAATTCATCAATCAATACATGACCATGAAGCAGTCGGGCCAAACCCTCACCCCCGATGAAGAAAGCTCGCTCATTCCCAACCTCATTCAAAACGGCGACGTTACCAACCATATTCCGCAAGCAAAAGTCTTTACCATTGCCGACATTGTTGTAATCAATAACACTTCGGCGGCGGCTTTCCACGCGTATGGCAATGCCGTCGGTGCCGTTGTTGCCCGCAACAGTGTCCCGCAAAATCTCAATGAACTAGACATTCTCCAAGCGGCTGTCAACAGTGGTAATCCCGACGATTTGGCCAATCTTGCTATAATAACGAAGTCGTATAGTGGCATCATAAAAGGATTGTCGACGGTGCCAGTTCCATCATCAGTGGCGGCTCTGCATTTAGCAATACTTAACGATTTTAGCCAAGCTGAAAATTCCGTGGAAGGCATGCAGAAACTTTTCACCGATCCGGTTTTTACCGTCTCAGCGGTGCAAAATTACGAGCAAGTCGCGCCCGCCATTTATAACGACATTTCCGCCCTCGGCCCGCTTTTTGCCAAAAACGGCATCACCTTCGGCCCCACAGAACCGGGATACAGATTCATAGCCGCATCCACGCAATGAACTTTTTTTATACTAACAAAACAGTGGGACAAAAATTGCTGGCGATAGTGCTGGCAATTGCCGTTGCCGTTCCAAGTGTTTTTGCTTTTATACCACCACCGACCGCCCAGGCGACAGTTTCCGGCTGTATCAGTGGTTATGCAACAGCGGCGGCCACTTCCATCACTATGCAAGCGCAGGCGGCAATCATGGGTGTGCCGATAGGAGCAAACGGCCAAATAAGCAGCCAAATGATTTCCGCCGGCAATGGCCTGCAAAATTTTTTCAAAGACTGTATCGAGCACGGCTTAGCGCTTATGATCGGCAAAATGCTCCTTACGCAAATGACCAACCAAATCGTCAGTTACATTAATAGCGGCTTCCACGGCTCGGCGGCTTTTGTGGGCGATCCGGGGAAGATGTTCCAAAATATTGGCGACCAAGTTGTCGCCGGAGCACTTGCCGGCATCAACAACGGTATCGGCGTCAATATATGTAGCCCCTTTAAAGCACAACTGCTCGCCGGCCTGGCCGCGAATTTTGGTATCAATCTAAATGTCAGCGGCACTGGCGGCGGAGGCGACGTTTCTCAGTCTCAATCATCTTCCGGTTCCAGTAATATTTGTGCAACCGCCAATGCTGAAAGCGACCCGAGTAATTTTCAAGACTGGGGAAGTTTTTTGGCTACAGCCATGAATGATCAAAGCAACCCGTATGGCGCTTTTTTATCGTCGGTAAATAGTATAGAGAACCAAATCGTTGATCAGGTTAATACTGTTTCATCCCAATTAAATTGGGGTAGCGGCTTTTTATCACAACAAGACTGCACGCACACAGAATACCCGAGTCACGCTGATCCTGTAACCTATAAATACGTGAAACCGGGAGGAAATGGGGTATCTGTTTCCGCAACCGTTGGCTCGGGCACGAAAGCGCCCGCAAATGCCAGTGCCGGCTCAACAGTAATTGGAAGAGATTCTCTTGGGAACGACATTTCTTCCGACCCTGCCAGCGACTCCTGCACCA